>JAABUU010007557.1_pt1 | contig 11126 bp, 10 predicted proteins | sample 5559301 | NCBI WGS metagenome assembly JAABUU01 (sample SAMN10711884, study PRJNA513360) | rock metagenome | isolation source: Antarctica rocks | place: Antarctica: Victoria Land, Richard Nunatak white
TGGCAGCCGTCCAGGACGCACTACGCGGCGATACGGCCTGCGCACCAGGGTGAGCAATTACACGCCGCGACTACCCAGGGTGAGCAGTTACACTCCAACTCGACCGCCGGGTGGCGCCGCGAGAACTCGGACATCACACTTTCCAACCCAGCCGAACCGAAATCCTCGGACACGCCGAAGCGCAGGCGCCCGATTAAGGTGGACGGCCTGAAGAACCGGTGCAGATTGTCATGAGCGTTCAGCAACTCGATGGCGAATATCCTGTTCCCCGGGCACACCGTCGGGCTTGTGGTGCTGCCGCTGATGCTGTTCCACCAGGCCCAGCTGTTCGCGTGCGCCACGCTCGCCCGACCCTACGCACGGCGCAGCGCCCAGCCGATCCCAGTCGCCGCTGTTCCTGCTCCGTGCGTCGACCGCATTGGCGTTGAATTACCTTGATTATAGACCAGAGGGCACGCAAATACCTCGCAGCGGGAAATCACTCGTGATCCTCATCGATGTCTCGCAGTGGACTTAGAAGACGCATAAATCTCGCGAACAAACTCTCAGGGAGACACCAAAGATGAACAGTAACAGACGCGCGTTCCTTGGCACTGCGGCGCTCACTGCCGGCACCCTTGTGGCGCTGACGGGCACGGCCTCGGCGGACGACAAGGGCCAGCCGGGCGAGGGCGGGTTCGGCCGCCAGTCCAGGCAGCTGCAGCCGGGCGCGACGGTCGCCTACCACAACCCGCAGGACGTGGGCGAAATGCCCGAGTTCACCCGCTCGCTGGACGGCTCCAAGCCCAAGATCACCTCGGGCGGCTGGGCCAAGGAGTCGACCGAGCACCAGCTCCCGATCATGAAGGGGCTTGCCGGCGTCCACATGTTCCTCAACCCCGGCGCGTCGCGCGAGCTGCACTGGCACGCGATCGCGGCGGAGTGGGCCTACGTGATCGACGGCCAGTGCCAGACCACCGTGCTCGACCCGTCGGGGCAGACCGAGTTCAACAACTACAAGCCGGGCGACCTGTGGCTGTTCCCCAAGGGCCACGGCCACTCGATCCAGACGATCGGCGACCAGCCCTGCCACTTCATCCTGTCGTTCGACAACGGCGCGTTCTCCGAGCACGGCACGTTCTCGATCACCGACTGGGTCGACGTGACGCCGAAGAGCATGCTGGCGAAGAACTTCGGCCTGGACCAGGCGGCGTTCGACACCTTCCCGAAGGGCGAGACCTACATCCAGGCCGGCCCGGTGATCCCGATCTCCGAGGCGAAGGATTCGCCCTGGCCGAAGGAGTCCACCCACAAGTTCAGCCTGCTGAAGGACCCGCGCGCCGTGCGTGACTTCGACGGCGGCAGCTTCCATCTCGCCACCGTCGACGAGTGGCCGATCTCGACCAACATGTCGGGCGGGCTGATGGTCATCAAGCCGGGGCAGATGAAGGAGCTGCACTGGAACCCGAACGCCAACGAGTTCCAGTACTACCTCAAGGGCACCGGCCAGGTGGCGATCTTCGGCTCGGGCGGACGCAACAGGACGGCCGAGGTCAAGGCCGGCGACACCGCCTACATCCCGGCCGGCTACGGGCACGGCCTCCTCAACACCGGCACCGAGGACCTGGAGATCGTCCAGACCTGGGACGCCGGCAAGTTCGAGGAGATCACCCTGAAGCATTGGATGGCGACCGCTCCGAAGTACCTGCTGTCCAACAACATGGCCGGCGCTCCCACCGCCACCCTGGACAAGATCCAGGACGCCTGACGACGAACCCGCGAGGCCGGCCCTGGGCCGGCCTCGTGGGTCATGGGACGGATGATTCCGATACGGAGAGCAGTGCGGCAGCCGGGTTTGCGTCACGGACAAGTATCGCTTCCGCACTCTTCGGCAGCTAGCATCTGTGTTGCATGGACCGGGAGACGGGCGTGAAACACCTGCCTCCATCGGCTGTCACGTCAGGCGGACGTACTCCGGGCGTCCGAGTTCGAGCATCCGGTTCAGGGCATCGACAGCGAGGGCGATCTCCGTCCTGCGTCGTCGATCCGTGCGCGAGCGCAGCTCGCCCCCGATCACGCGCTTGAACCGGCTGATGTCTGCCTCGACCAGAGCACGCCAGTGATAGCCTGATGCCTGCTGCCAGGTCCTGCGGCCGTGCTCGGCGATGTGCCGCAAGTGGCGGTCTCGCGGCGTCGGTGCCGTGCCGGCCGTCTGGCTCGGCACGGCGCTGGACCGCGATGGCACGATCACCGCAGCGTCCGGCGAGCGCCTAGCGACCTCGCCGTAGACGCCGTCCTGGTCATACGCGCCGTCTGCCGTGAACGAGGCGACAGGGCCCGCCTGGTCAAGCAGGGTGCTGACCTGGGAGGCGTCATCGACGTCGCTGGTGCTCAGCGTGGCCGCGACGATCCGCCCGGTGTCAGCGTCCACGCCGACGTGCAGCTTGCGCCAGGACCGGCGCGTGCGTGTGCCGTGCTTCTCCAGCAGCCACTCGCCTGCGCCGCATAGCTTCAGCCCCGTGCTGTCCACCAACCTGCCGGCACGGGACGGGGCGTCTGCGCCGACGGTGGATGCCTGCCGATGCCGGCTTCGCATCCGGGCTGATCTCCGCCGGCGTCGGGCGTGCGGTCGGGTCGGTCTGCGCGATGCGGCGCACGGTGCTCCGGTTCGATGGAGGCCACGACGGATGAGCACGGCGTCGGGATGTCGCCGGCCCGGCCACGGGTTCGCGGCCCTGGCTCGCCGGTGGTCATCTGGCCGACTGCCGGCACCCCGTCCCCGAGGCCATGCGCGGCCGGCCGGCCAAGCGGGGCGTCGCGGGCAGCGTCATCGAGATTTCACCACCGTTCCGGTTTCGCTGGACTAGACGGACATGCCGTCAATCCAGGGATAAACCATGCAGCGAATCGTTCGCCTTCTTGCCGGGACATGCCTGTCCGGCACACTCCTGGCCGCGATGCCGGCCCTGGCGCAGCAGCGGGCGGCCCATGTGTTGCTGATCAGCGTGGACGGCCTGCACGCCGCCGACCTCGCGCGCTACGTCGCCGACCCCGCGCACGCCGGCAGCGCGCTCACGGCGCTGAGCCGTCGGGGCATGCGCTACCCGAACGCCTACACCACGGCGCCGTCGGACTCCTTCCCCGGTCTGCTCGCGCAGGTCACCGGCGGCACGCCCTATTCCACCGGCGTGTTCTACGACGACAGCTTCGACCGCACCTTCTTCGCGGCCGGCTCGAACTGCACCGGCACGCGCGGCGTCGAGACCAACTACGCCGAGAACATCGACCACGACAGCAGCCAGCTCACCGGCGGCGGCACGCTCGGCCTGCCGCTGACGCAGATCGACCCGGCGAAGCTGCCGATGACCGACCATTACGGGATCTGCCAGCCGGTCTACCCGCATGATTTCGTCCGGGTGAACACCCTGTTCGAGGTGGTGCGCGCCCACGGCGGCTACACCGCCTGGGCCGACAAGCACCCCGCCTACGACATCCTGAACGGCCCGTCCGGCCACGGCCTTGCCGACCTGTTCACCCCCGAGGTCGACTCGCTGATCCCCGGCACCACCACGCTCAGCACCACTAAGAGCTTCGCCGCGGTCCGTGCCAACGACGAGGTCAAGGTGGGCGCAGTGCTCAACGAGATCGCCGGCCGCACCAGCACCGGCACACGCGCCGCGCCGGTGCCCACGGTGTTCGGCCTTGACTTCCAGTCCGTCAGCGTCGGGCAGAAGCTCGCGATCTCCGGCCCGACCGACCCCGCGGGCCTGGTGGGCGGCTACAGCGACGCCGCCACCCCGGGCAACGCGCTCGCCGGCCAGCTCGACTACGTCGACGGCGCGATCGGCCGCATGGTCGCGGCCCTGCGCGCGCGCGACCTGGCCCGCAGCACCCTCGTGATCGTCAGCGCCAAGCACGGCCAGTCGCCCATCGACCGCACCACCCGCGTGGCGGTGGACGACGCCCCCTACGCCGCGACGCCCGGCTACGCGTTCCACATCGCAGACGACGAGGCGCTGGTGTGGCTCGATCCGGCCAGGAGCGCGGCCAGCCGCGGCGCGGCCGAAAGCTACCTGGTCGACGAGGCCTCGGTGCTGCGCATCGACGCGCTCGCCGGACGCGCGATCCTGCGGCTGTTCTACCGCGACCCCGCCACCGACAGCCGCACGCCGGACTTCATCGCCGTAAGCGCGCACGGCGTGATCTACACCGGCGGCACCAAGCTCGCCGAGCACGGCGGCTTCTCGCGCGACGACCGCAACGTGGCGCTGCTGGTCAGCGGCCCCGGCGTCGGCGCGGGCGTCAGCGACGCCGTGGTGCAGACCACGCAGATCGCGCCGACCATCCTCGCGGCACTCGGCCTCGAGCCCGACGAGCTGGACGCCGTGCGGCGCGAGCGGACCGCCACCCTGCCGGGCCTCGGCCGCTGACGAGCGGCGGGGGCGCCTGCCCCCGCCGCTCGCGCTTCTTCCCCGGACGGTTGCGCCTGCCGTACGCCGCCCGGCTTCCGCCTTTTCTCATGATCGGACGTTCCTGATACGCACCCTCCCCGGCCGATCGGCCCGCGGCCATCTGCTCGCCTCCGCCGCGCTGCTCGGCCTCGCCAACGCCAGCGCCCACGCCCAGGGCCTGCCCGGCGGCGACCTGTTCGTCAGCAGCAGCGTCTATGCCGGCCAGGCCTTGACGATCAGCGTCGGCCAGGCCCTGCCGAACTCCAACGGTGCCGTGGCCATCGCCGACGGCAGCTACCCCGGCGTGTTCACCAACAGCACGCCCGATGGCAATTTCGGCATCACCTCGCCGATCATCGTCACGCCCCATCTCGCCTCGACCAACGCCGCCAGCGAGATCGTGCCCTCGCTGACGCTGGCGCCTTTCGACGTCACCGCGGCGACCGGCGTCACCGCGGCGACCGGCGTCACCACGAGCTTCCCGTCCAAATCCGAGCTGGCACTGAACCTCTCCGGCTGCTCGCTGACCTTCATGGGCTATTCGGCGTCGACGAACACGCTCGACGTGTCGAACTTCGACACGCCCGGCCACGTCGACCCGACCAACACCGACACCCAGAGCCCAACCTACCGCAGCGTCGTCCAGCTCGACATCGGCGGTGGCGCTACCGTCACCCGCACCGACGCCTACAGCGGCAACAACGGCCGCGCCGCGGTGCTGGCCGACAGCACCTACCTGATGGTGGGCAACGCCGGCAACGGCTCCGGCACGGAGCCCGTGGACATCGTCGGCAACACCGGCGTGCAGGCGATCGTCCCCGGCTCCAGCCTCTACGCCACTGTGATGGGCGCGCCGCAAGGCACCCCGGGCAGCAAGACAGGTGAGCTGCTGCCGGTTCGGTGGACAGGCATCTTAAGCTGACGCTGCCTTCCTCAACGCCGCGGCACCCCAGATCAGCCTGGGGTCTCGCGTTGTTGGGGGAGTGTCGTCAGATATCGATGTGCGGGACCCCGGCGCCGATCGGCGTTCCTGACGATGCCGATCCACAGGCATGGCTATAGGAAGCCTTCGCCTGCGTGGTTCTGGAACAGCTCTGCGTCGCGGACGTAGTCTGCGAGGACCTGCATGGACTTGTGCCGAGAGACCTCGCGCATCTTGAACACCGACGCGCCTGCGCGTGCGGCGGCTGTCAGGAAGCCCGCCCTCAGCGAATGCCCGGCAAAGTCGCCCGCCACGTATCCGGCCTGGGCGACACGCACCTGCACCAGCCGCGCCACGGCCCGATCCGACATGGGCGAGGCGGTGGCATCTCCCGCGGGCCCTGGGACCAGCCTGCGGAACAGGAAGCCGTCCGTAATCGCCGCCTGCTCGAGCCAGGCATCGAGCAACGCCCTGGGCCTGAGCCTTCGCCCTTCGGGAATGGCGATGGTGGCGCCGGCCGCGTCCTGGTCGGTCTTGCTGCGCCGGATGGTGACGCGCAGGCCCTCGGGCACCCGCTCGATGTCGGCGAGGCGGAGTGCGACCAGCTCGGACCTGCGGAAGGCGCCGGCCATGCCGAAGGCCAGCACCGCCCGGTCGCGCACCGAGCGCAGGTCAGCGCCGGTGATCGCCCGCAGGACGTCGCGGAGCACGTCGGCATCGGCGGCGTGTTTCCTGACCGGGGCGACGCCGTGGCTGCGGCGGATCCCGGCCATGACCTCGAGGAGGGCGGCGGCCCCTTCGCGGGCCTGGGGCGGCTGCAGCCCCGCGCGGCGGTGCATCCAGCCGATCGCGGCCAGGCGTCGGCCGACGGTGGACGGGGCCGAGCCGGCGTTCGCCTCGGCGGAGAGGAAGACGGCGACGGCGCGCGGGTCGGCCGGCAGGGTCTCGATACCGCGGGCGAGGCACCAGGCCGAGAAGCGGCGCCAGTCGCCGGCATAGGCGCGCTGCGTGCTGGCGGCGCGCGAGGCGTCGGCATAGCGCCGGGCGGTGGCGATCTCTGCGTAGTGGAGGCTCGGCAGGTCGGCGACGGCTGGGTCCGCTATGTCGGGCGCCGGCAAGGCGACCTGGGCGACCGGAACGAGGTGGCCTGACGAGGGTTCGGGTCTGCTCACACGTCCCGCTTACCATCTTCATCTCTGTCCGGGAATCGTGGTTATCGGACAGGGAAGCCGGAAAAGGAGGCGGAAGCCGACCGCAACATGGTTGCGAAACTTTTGCACATATGGAAGGGTTATAGCCGGATTATGGAACAGCTAGATGATTGATTTCTGACGTTTTCGGTCCTGGTTGTGAAAGGCATAATATGGAAGCCCCAACGGTGCATAGCAGCGTGACCAGAGCCGAGCAGAAGGGTGGTGCAGCCGAGGCACAAGCCGGCGTCGGCCCTCGCTCCCCGCGTTCGGCGGGACGCAGGCTTGGGCGCCGCCCGAAGCTGTCGGGCCAGCAGCAGGCGGCGATCGTGGACGAGGTGCTGTCCGGGCGACGCATGCCGCGCAGATGGCCCGGCACCATGGGGTGAGCGAGCCCACCGTCAGCCGCATCCTTGCCCCACACCGTGCGGGCCTCCGGACCGTGGCGGCCGAAGGGGAGCTGCTGCCGGCTTCGGATCACCCTTCAGACTCCGAGCGAGTTGCGGGCGTCCTACCCGCGGCTGTGCTGGAGGAGCGGATGGCCATCGTGGGCACGTCGGGGTCTGGCAAGACCTACGCCGCCAAGGCCCTGGTCGAGCGGCTGATGGACGGGGGAGCTCGCGTCTGCATCGTCGACCCGCTCGGCGTGTGGTGGGGCCTGCGCCTGGGCGCCGATGGCCTCGCGCCCGCGCCCGGTCCCGTGGTGGTGTTCGGTGGCCGGCACGCCGACATCGCCCTCGCCCCGGGCCAAGGAGCCGCCCTCGGGCACCTGGTTGCCAGCCAGGCGCTCGCCTGCGTGGTCGACGTGTCCGACCTCGGCAGTGCTGCCGTGCGGCGGGCCTTCGTGACGGCGTTCACCGGGGCGCTGCACGAGGCCAACGCCGAGCCCCTGGCGTTGTCAGGTTGGTGGTTGAGGCAATGCCGATGGCTTGCGGCTGATCAGTCCCTCACGCGGCGGACGCAACGCCGGCAGCCTCGCGCCAGGTGTGGAAGACGGCGTCGCGTGCGGCACGGTGTTCGTTGGCGGTCAGGCGGTGGCGACGGAGCTGGAAGTGGTTGTGGCTGCGGCTGTGGGTGTACAGGAAGCGCTGGGCGTGGCGCGCCGACCTGAACCGCTGCATCTGTCGCTCTCGTCGTCTCGTGGGCTGGTGCGACACCTCGGCGCGGTTGTTGAGGTAGCGGCTTTGCCGGTGCTCGATGCCGGGCAGGATCTCGCGCTTCGCGGCCGCGCAGCTGCGCAGCTTGTCGGTCACGATGACCCTTGGCACATACTGCAGGCCCTTGAGCAGCTTGCGGAAGAACCGCTTGGCGGCCTTTGCGCTGTGCCGGCTCTGAAGCAGGATGTCCAGCACGTGGCCGTGCTGATCCACGGCGCGCCAGAGATAATGCGTCCTGCCTTGGATGCGCAGGAACACCTCATCGAGGTGCCACTTGTCGCCCGGCCTGGGCCGGCGCCGCTTCAGGGTGTTGGCGTACAGCCGGCCGAAGCGCAGGCCCCACTCGCGGATGCTCTCGTAGCTGACCACCACGCCGCGGGCGGCCAGGAGGCGGCCAGGATTGTCTCGACGTCGCGCAGGCTCAGGCTGAAGCAGTGATACAGCCAGACCGCATGCTCGATGATCTCGGCCGGGAAGCGGAAGCCGCGGTATGGATTGGGGGAGGTCGTCATGCCCGGCACGCTGCCATGGCCCGGCCGGATCTGCCAACCTGACAACGCCCGCTGGCCGGTTAAGTGAGCGCCGTGGCATTTCCCCGAAGTCGGGCGTTGGCCGCCGCGATCCGCTCCGCGGCGCGCGCCTGCATGGAGCGGCGCATGAACCGGCGGCGCAAAGGCTTTAGCGCAAGCAGCGCCAACGCAGCGGTCAACAGGTTCATCGCCGCCGCGAGATACAGCACCGCCAGCCAGTTACCCGTCGCATCGCGCAGGAGGCTGCCGAACGGAACCAGCAGCGCCGCGGTGCCCTTGGCGGTGTAGAGCAGCCCGTAGTTGGTCGCGGCATAGCGCCGGCCGAACGTGTCTCCGGAAATGGCGGGGAACAACGAGTAGATTTCGCCCCATGCAAAGAATACCACCCCCGTCAGCACGACAAACGCCACCGGGCTCGACGCCATGGACGTGAGCACTAGGATGCCCAAGCCCTCCAACAGGAAAGCGATGAACATGGTGTTCTCACGGCCGATATGGTCGGAGATCCAGCCGAAGAACGGGCGTGTGACCCCGTTCATCACCCGGTCGATGGCCAGCGCAAAGGTCAGCGCTGGCATGGTAATGTACAGCAGGGTGACAGGCGTGTCGGCCACGCCAAAATCGCTGGCGATGACCGAGAGCTGCGCCGTCGCGAGCAGGCCGCCGGCGCCGACCAGCGTAAACATCAAGTACATCAGCCAGAACACCGGCTCCCGCGCCACCTCGCCCGGCGGGTAGTCACGGGTGAGGCTGTGCAGGTGTGACGGCCGGGTAGCGGTCATGCCGCTGGGGCTGACTGGCGTCTCGCGCGGCGTCTTCGGTCCTGGCGGCGCGCGCAGCAGCAGCGCCACCAAGGCGACCACGATGCCCTGCAGCAAGCCGAAGAACAGGAAAGCCGACTGGTAGCCGCTCGTCGCGATCATGTTGGAGATCGGTACGATCGTCACCGCCGACCCGGCGCCGAAGCCTGCTGCCGTCAGCCCCGCCGCCAAGCCGCGTCGGTCCGGGAACCATTTGATCGCATTGCCGACCGTCGCCCCATAGACGAAGCCGGAGCCGATGCCGCCCGCGGCCGATGCGGCATACAGGACCGTCAGCGAAGAGGCGAAGCTGTCCACCACCCAGGAGGTGCCAATCAGCACGCCGCCCGCACACACCGTCAAACGCGGCCCGATTTTGTCGATGACATAGCCTTCGAGAGGCAACAGCCACGTCTCGCAGATCACGAAAACGGTGAACGCCACCTGAATGGCAGCTCGGCTCCAGCCTTGCGACTGGCTCATCGGCAGCACGAACAGGGTCCAGCCATATTGCAGGTTGGCAATCGACACCATGCAGAGGATGCCCAGCACCAGCTGGCCCCAGCGGGAGCGCAAGACGGACATCATCGCCTACGCTCCTTCCGCCATCTGTACGGACGCACGTTGCCGCAGCAGCGCCATCGCTGCTTGGCTGATCGGCACGGCGACCTCGACCCAACCGGCGATCTCCACCTTAACGCCGAGGGTCAGGCTCTCTTGACTATGTTGGGTTGCTAGACGGACTGCTGCGGTCGTTGTGGCGCTGCCGTCCAGGACCTGTCCCATAGCGCATCCTTCCACCCACGCGAGACGAGTGCACCATCAAACCCTGGGGTTGAACAAGTGTGACCAGCCGTCGGAGCTCGGATGCCCGAAGGCGGCAGCTCGTCTTGGCTGTGGGGCACGGGCCTGCAGGCCCGCCAAGGTGCGGGCGATGACGGGATCGCCCGCGGGCCAGGGCTGGCCTGCGCTGCGGTGACGTTGACCCAGGGCGGCCAGGACCGCACGCAGACGGCTAGCCCATCCTATTCACGCTGTTGAGGCTGGATCGCTTGTCTGAACGGCGGGTACGGCTTTGCGTGGCTGCCGCGGGGCGCGTTTTCGTGTCGGCAGTGCTGGGCGCTGGGGTGGGTGGGACGTGGCGGATCGGGGGCTCTGCCCCGTCTGTCAGGGTCCGCAGGGCTGGAGGCTGCCAGCGACCCCGCGGAACAGTGCGGCTTCCGGGCAGGCGGTGGCAAACGCGATGCGCACCCGCGTGGCGGTCTCGGTGATGCGGGCGGCAATCTTGAGCAGGCGCAGGCGCAAGGTCGTGAACTCGGCACAGGCGAGCGGCTGGGGCCTGGGGATTGCGTCGCGCACGGTGAGCATCAGCCAGTAGGCAGCGGTGTGCAGCACCAGGCGCACCTGGTTGGCCAGCGCTGAGCGGCAGGAGGTGCGATCCGAGGTGAGCTGGCCCTTGTGTAGCTTGATCAGGTTCTCGGCCTGGCCCCGGGCGCAATAGAGCGCGTCGTAGAGCCACTCGGGGCTGGCGCAGGCGAGGCTGGTCACCACGCAGCGTATGTCCAGGCCCAGGGTGGTGGCCTCGATCCTGGCCGCGACCCGGCGTTTGCACCCCCAGGATTTGGCGCCGTAGCAGACCTCGGCATAGCGGCGCAGCGAGGGCGCGTCGGCTTCGGCACGACGAACCCGGACGTCGTCGGCCGCCTCCTCGAGCAGCCGGGCCAGCACGGCGTTGCCGGGCAGGCCGAAGATGAAGTCGACGCCGTTGGCTTCGCACCAGGCCATCACCTCCGGACGGCCGTAGTGGCCGTCGCCGCGGATGGTCAGCCGCGTGGCGGGCCAGTGGCTGCGGATGCGGCGGACCAGGCGTCGGACGTAGCCGCGGACCTCGATGCCGGACGGCGTCCTGCCGGGGCGCAGCACAACGGCGACCGGGCGCGAGGTGGCGATGTCGTAGACGTGGATGGGCATGAAGCAGCGCTCGTCGTGGTGCGCGTTGAACAGCGAGAGCTGCTGGTGGCCGTGCACGACGTCCACCGTGTCGTCGATGTCCAGCGTCACCGCTCCGGGCGGCTTGGGGTAGCTGGTGCAATACAG
>JAABUU010007559.1_pt1 | contig 11125 bp, 14 predicted proteins | sample 5559301 | NCBI WGS metagenome assembly JAABUU01 (sample SAMN10711884, study PRJNA513360) | rock metagenome | isolation source: Antarctica rocks | place: Antarctica: Victoria Land, Richard Nunatak white
TTGCATTGAATGGGTGTTTGGCGATGCTGCACCTAAAGGAAGCTGTGCCCTTCTTACAATGACAGAATCGCTCTCTGTACTGCAGAATAGCACTATAGGTCACCGTTGCGCCATCTTTGGCAATAAACTCAGTAGCTGGTTCCGGCTGACCTGCCAGAATCAGGATTCAGGCAGATCTGGTGGGTACCAGCAAGTAATGCTGGAACACCTATTGATGAATGAAAAGATGACGAATGAAGCCACAAAAAATAAGCGAACGAAAGAATGAAAGAAGGAACGAACGAACGGACGGACAAACGAACGAACGAGCGAGCGAACGAGTAAGCGAGAAAGTGAGTGAGTAAGTGAGTGAGTGCGCAGGTGAGTGCATGCGTGCGTGAGGGAGGGAGGGAGTGAGTGAGTGAGGGAGTGAGTCAGTGGGTGGGTGAGTGAGTGAGTGAGTGAGTGAGTGAGTGAGTGAGTGAGTGAGTGAGTGAGTGAGTGAGTGAGTGAGTGAGTGAGTGAGTGAATGAGTGACTGACTGAACAAATGAGTGAATGAACGAACAACTGAACGACAAAATGATGTACAAGGGTAATACCTGAAATACCGCCCCAGGCTTTGAGAAAGTTGCCCTCATCCAGCAGCTTGTCTGCACAAGGGGAGGGGGAGTGGTCTGAAGCCAGGCCCCCTATGACCCCATCCTGCAAAGAAGAAAAACAGAAGAAATCATGGCTTTTGGCATTGACCAAAGAAGAGTTCGAAAGTGAGGTCTCATCTTGCAAAGGAGTGAAAAGATCATGCCGATCAGCGTTGACCAAAGAAAAGCCTAAGGCTTGGCTACCCCATTCTGAAAAGAAGAAACAACAGAAAAGATCATGCCTTCTGGCGTCAACCCAAGAAAAGCCCAAGAGAGAGGTACCCCATCCTGCAAACAAAACCTGCTTACACCCGTGGACCCTGGCACCTACAGTCAGCTGGTGAATCATTGCACAACAGCATTGCCAGCAATCCCTGCTTGCTTATCACATACAGTCACGCAGATGGTCTGTCTTGGTCACTGCAAGAATGATGTTGAATGATGTGGGCAAGACTCTAGTCGCTTATGCAGTCAATGTGCCAGTCTGCATGCGGCCGTATATGTAAACGACGTGTCCGATATCATTTACGAATTTACAAGCTGAAGAAGCAAGCGTAATTTTTGAGTGCCTTTTGAGCTCACCGCTGCAGGGCCATCAAAACGGCATGGCAGTTAGATTCCTGCGGTGCAACAATAATGCTGACTGATGCACAAGACTCTTGTAGCTTGCGCTGTCAACATGTATCTGATCATGTGCAGACGACAACGGTGCTTGCATCACATGAAACTCAAGTCGAAGAATGTACAAAAGACATGCCTCTGCAGAAGAGGACAAACGGTCAGACTTCTGCTTCTGAAACCAGCAGAACTCTTGTACAGCTTCCAGGCAGACCAATCCAATATTGTGACATAGTACAGCACGGATGAACATGGAGTGTCTGATGCTTTGTGATGCATGACAGCAATTGGGTTTTGATGACGCACCTTGAGGCCTTGGAATAAGCCTTCTTGATTGGCTTTGTCTCTGATGGGCGGCGCACACTTGAGCAAGCTGTTGCCGTCTGTAATATCCTGGTCATTGAAGCCAATGTAGTGAGGAGCTGTTTCCACGCTGAGAGGCAGGCCTGCAAGAACAGCAGCAGCAGGAGGAGTGAGAGGTGCAGCAGAAGGCATCATTCAAGACAGGATACAGTTGCACTGATGCCAGGATGTGACTATATGTTCACGATTGTACTGTACAGCTTTTGTTTCAATCTAATAGGGACAAGTCAACGTCATGTGCTCCAGCTAAGATGCCAGGGCAAACTCTGTTCACGAGGCTAGAGCACTGCAACTGCAAGGATGGCAAAGCTGCTTTTCAAAGCATCTCAGACGCCTTGACAAGCGGCAGCAGCAGCAGCAGCAGCAGCAGCAGCGGCAGCAGCAGCAGCAGCAGCAGCGGCAGCATCAGCAGCAGCATCAGCAGCGGCAGCAGCAGCATCAGCAGCGGCAGCAGCAGCATCAGCGGCAGCATCAGCAGCAGCAAAGGAGGTGGGCTGCCTTGCTGATCAACCATCTGTCTGCATGCATGCTGACTATGACTGGTGATCAGCAGCAGCAACTCTGTTTTGGTGCAAGCAGCAACTGTGGGAGTGATAGACAGCATAGATAGACCTTCATCTTGAGCCTGCTTGATGTCTTGCAGCAGGTCGGCATTGGCCAGGTGCACAATGTGCAGCCAGAATCCTGGCTTCATGAATTGGCCCTTGCTCTTCCTCAGCACATCAATCAGCAGTGCCACAGCATTAGCTTCAAAGGACTTGGGCCTGGTAGCCAAGTATGTCTGGTATTTCCTGGGATCACCCTGTATGTCAAAAAATGCCTCAACAGGAACATGCGTTGCATTCTGTGCCCAATCAAGTGAATATGCTGCTACACTGCATTTGAATGGAAAACCATACCTGTTTGCAAGCAGCAATCAAAAGCCTCCTGGACATTCTGAGGTGCATGAAATTCCTATCATCACCTCAAAAAGGAATGCAGCTCATACCGTGTGTTACCGAAGCAGGTGCGTGACCACAGTCAGGTGACCAGGCCAGAAGGCATCAGCAGGCAGTCAACAGCTCAAGTGTGCTTGTCAAGTTGGTAATCCATGCAGCGATGACAGCAGAGGGCGTCAAGGCAACATACTTTGCCTTTATCACTGTGTACATATTGCACATATACATTCTACATACATGGTATGTACATGCTATATACACACATTAAACACGCACATTCTATATACACAGCATGTATGTACATACACCACCTTGGCACCATGGAAGTATCAGCTAGAGCACAGCTGTGTGGTAGCCCCTCATGATGAAGAGACCAATGACTGGGCTAGATGCACTGATCACCTGAGGTTCTGTGTCATCATCCACAATCTCAGCATGAACCAGATATGGCGCTCCATTGCGCTTCAGGACAGGCAAAGCTGCTTCAATGTGTGTCCTGTTGACATTGCTGAAGCCATCAATGCCTGTACAGCAAAGCAAGGCAACCTCTACATAACCAGTCTCGATCGCAGCGTTTATCTACAACAGCTTGCAAATCAGGTGCAGACCGTGCAAGCGATCAGTTCTCAGCTCATGCAGCCGCATGACACCATGCTGCAAGCTCTCTGGGGGTCATTGGGCTCACATGTCAATTTGCAAGTTGGCACGCTTGCATTTTGGTACCAGCAATGTTGATGGTTGAGAGACAGATGTGCTGATACAGCAGCAGCAGCATCAGTAACAGCAAGAGTCTAGGCAGCAGCAGCAAGAATCCCAGCAGCAGTGTGAGCAGCAGCAGCAGCAGCAGCAGCAAGAGTCTCAGCAGCAATGTGAGGCAGCAGCAGCAGCAGCAGAAGTCTCAACAGCAAGAGGCTCAGCAGCAGCAGCAGCAACAGTCTCAGCAGCAGTGTGAGCAGCAACACCAGCAAGAGTCTCAACATTGGTGTGAGCAGCAGGAACAGCAGCAGCAGCAACAGTTTCAGCAGCAGCGTGAGCAGAGTGTAATGCACCAGCAGGGGACATGAAGGACTTGAAGCCCAGGGCTCCATGGTCCAGCAAACCCTGCAGCAATGCAGGGTCATGGGCATTCTCTGGCACCAGCCCTGCCCATATTGCCACATCCACTTTAGCCTTCCTCTGCGTTTAGAAACAACAGTAGTCACGCAGCGCAAACTTGCACACACGATGTTGTGCTGAGCGCCGCTCAGCTGAGAGCAGGGTCAAACCAAGCCAAGCTGAGCCAAGCTGGGCTGATTGGGAAGGAGCTCAAGCCACGTTCTTACTGTGTCTGAGGTGGGAATGTACATACTCCCACCTCACATGCCATTGAGAGAACAGCCCAGGCAAAGAGAGTGTGGACTGCTTTAAGTGCACAAGTGGCACCTTGACAAGTGTTTGCTTGTTCTTCAAGGACTGAAGATCAGTGGTGGGGGGATTGCTGTTGAGGGGCATGTCAAAAAGAGTAGTCACACCCCCAGCTGCTGCTGCTGATGTGGCCGCAGCAATGCCTGCACAGCCACATGAATCAACATGCTTTGGCCTGAACCTACAAGCATGCAAGTGCTTTGTCGTGTACATGAGAGGATGTATGACTTTCAGCCGGGAAGCACTATGCTGCTGCTGCTTTTGGTGTGGCTCGTTAACAGCTGAGATGCCGTATTAGAGATTGACCAGATTTGCATGGGTGTTTGGGTGCCAGATGCATTGCTGACCAATAGCATCGTGCGGTGCTGAAGCCATATGAGCTGCAAATGTAAGTCTTAAATGGGAGCCTTTACAAGCTGCAAATGTACTGTAAAGGTCAGGTGTTACATGTAGTGCAATTTGAAATTTCCATACCTTCCCAATGCTCTCTGCCAGGCTCGTCCATATGGACGTGCATGTCAACAAGCCCAGGGGACACAACAGCTTGCCCATAATCATAGATGTTTTTCAGGTCTCTATGCAGTGCGGCTGCTTCTCTTTTCAATAATTGCACTCTTTCTGGGACTTCCAGACTATGCTGTAACTGAACTACTTTGACGATGAAGCCATTCTCCACCAGGACTGAAAGACAAGCAAAAGACCTTCGTCATCGGGGATGTCAGCTATAAGCATGGCTTGCCTTGTCAAAGAGCTGCTGTACAGGTCGGGGTCCTACCTGCGCCATATACGACCCCGGTAGCTAACACAACGCGGTTGCTGATGATAGCAAAGAAATCGTCACGAGCCAGGCCGCAGGGTTGGCCCAGAAGTTGATAGGGAACGAAAGTGTCGAGCCTTATGAGACCTTGGGTGTCAAGGCGCTGCAGGCCCACAGCCAGTGCTATCAGATTGGCACCGACGATCAAAGCGAGGGTCTTCAAATCCATCGTTGCTACACTTCAGGACGAGGAGTCTACCCTATGGGCTGATGGTCGCGCACGAATGCTTCCAGGCATAAGATTGATTTGAGGACCCGCATTGCACGCGTGTATTCTTCGATTGCAAGAAGTCAACAGGACTTTTGGCATGCATCACAGATGCGCGCGTTGCGGTTGTTGGGCAAGTGCGCTGCACCAAACTGCACAACGAGGGGAACACACACGTGATATTAGTCATGAGTTTGATTTACACCTGCAAGCCAGCTGAAAAGCAAAGGCTACATCTCGCACTCCAGAGGCTTGCAGCAGGATGACTACGCCAACACCACTCACTCTGCGGGACAGGACAAGCAAGCAGAGTCACACCCGCTCTCTGAGCTCTCTAGGCCTTCATATATGCCGTCCTACAACTCTTCTATATGACTTGCCTATCAGTACAATGCTCTTTGCTTCATACCGTGCTTACCAGTACACCTGCACACTTCCGAGCATTCCAACCATATCTCTCCGTACTTGGCATCGTCAAGCGTGCACCGACATTCAGATCCAGCTTACAAAAACTGATCACAAGAGGAGCTGGCTTCACAACCCAGATCCACTGCTAGTTGTGTTCAAGGGCAAACGAGCAGAGACAGCATTGTGCATTTCCATCAGCGGCTTTGTGGTTGACGGAGATCTTGGAAGCGAGAAAGTCCGTGATACCTTTGCAGAGAAGTTGCTCAAGCTTCTGATCAACTTCATCGTCTGCAATGGACAACTCTGTTCCTGCAAGATGCTGCCAGCTTGTTCAAATCAGCATCAACAAGTCATACTTAAAGGCAGACGAGCTTGACAAAGCATGCAAGATATCATGCTTCAGCATCTTGAAGACGAGCGCCAGCTGTCGGAGCACAAGCTGTCTCAGCCCTCTCACCACATTGTGGTCCTGGTATTTTTAGCCTGCCAGCTGACAAGCTGCATGTAGCAAGCTACATGATCGCATCTTTGAAGCATCCCTGAAGCAGGCTGCACACATGGCGGCATTGCAATCTCGAGCTGGGAACTGTTTGCCGAGATAATCTTCAGGCGCAACTTGTCGTGCCAAAGCTCAAGTGCAGTTAAGGGTGGCTCATATCTGCTTCTTTGCATTTTGCGAGATTGCAAGCATACAAACACACAGTTTCTCATATGCATCTAAGCAGCAAATAGACACATACTTTGTCAATGGTCCTGAGACTTCACCATCAGGGGTGGTCACTGCACATCTCCAATGCACAAGCATTATAGGGATCTGCCGCAAACTGTACAAATAACCCGGTGAATACACTTGCACAACAGCTTGTCGGTGTTGAGCCAGAGCAGCTTGAGGTGATGTGGCCAAAGCTTCTTGACTTCTTTTGCTGCTGATACTTTCAAAAGGTCGTGCATACTGTGTAGTCAACTCAACTGTCCTTGCGCCACTGTGAGGCTGAGTATGGAAGCTGTTTGCTGACGGCAATAATTAGACCACGCCTGTTAGGAGCTGAGGCTGGAATACTGAACAGAAGATGGCTTCTGATTTCGTGCTGGACGCTGTGCACGACTTGAGTCTCTGAAATTAGGGCTATATCGTACTGGCTGATGCGCTGCCAAGTGCTGTGGATGCTGGTTTTGACAGCAGGATCACAACTTTAGGATTTCATTTTTAGAATTCCACGGGCAAGGTTCATAGCCGAAATTAGGTGAAATTGCTTTTGCAAGTCGTGCAGCAGCATGAAAGTCAGCCCATAAGCATGCTAGCACGCTGAAGGAAGGGAATATTTGATCGTAAGTGATGCATACCGATCTCGTCACGGCACGTCCACATGTAATTACATGCCAAGCCTCACTTGCTGCAACCACAACAGCGTTACACCTGAGATTGCCACTTTGCAGAAGCCTTTTATCGCCTTCATCGATGATCTGTTTGCTATGACACACAGATCGTCGATCTGTGTACCTAGATTACCCTGATCGCTCATTCGCTTGGACGTTCACCCAGATCGACGATCTGGGTAAAATGAGTACCCAGACGTGTGTGTTACACACGAATCCTCGACTCACAGCGCTGTGGCAGGGTGAGTCATCCGATGAGTCATTGCAGTCAAAATGGAACTGATGTCATGGAACTGCGATGTGCGTCATGTCTCAAGAAGCCTCAGGAGCAACTCCCCTGGCAATCTTCAGAAACCACCTGCTGCTTTGGCGAACGTGTAAAGACTCCGAGTGTACAAAGTTGACCTCTGCCAAAGATGACTTCCGATGCATACGTGCTGCTGTATGAGTGCGATGCGGGTGACTACGGCTATGAGAGTGTGAGACTCCGGTTTTTGCCGTTCAGCCACCCCTTTGGCACCCTCCTTCTGCACAAGGGCTCCAGACAGGCTGCAGAGATGCAGTACTATGAACAAGACATATGGAGGCTTCATATAAAAAGTTACCAGCCATGGACCCCTCCTGACATGGAAGCTTATTTGAGAAGACCAGCGCCTGGCGAAAGGCTGCAGGCTGGCATACATTACCCAGGAACACTGTTTGTTGATGAGCAGCGGTGGCGCAGAAAACATGTCTGTTGGTCATCGGTGTATGGGGCTCCATCTGAGTTGCATCTATTACTAAATGACAGTATACAGGCATGGGTGGCGCAACAGCAGGCATTGAATCCCCACTTAGGCATTTTTGACAGTCCAAAGACCCTTGTTGGAGCACTCAGGCTGGACTCAGATGTCAATGGCTCAGAGGCTATCAGCAGAGATATCAGTGACCGCACACCGGCCTTGTATGCTGCTGACCCAATCAAGCATGATACTGACAGCCAAAGTGGCGATGCCCTTGGTCGTGATGACGTGCAACATAGTAACAAGGAAGTTGAGAGTTACATGTGCACACCTGAGAATGCTGATACTGGTCTGGTCGCCGCAGAGGAGCCTGATGGTGCCCCAACAGCCATCTGTGGCGCCGCAGCACCAGCCATCACAGCTACTGATCATCCTCATCAGTGCGAAGAAGGTGTTGAGTGCAACCCTGCGTGTCAGCCACCTATAGAGGATGCAGAGTGGATGAATTCACATCAGTACTTGAAAGACATTGTGCTGTCATGCACAAGTGATGAAGTCAAGAAAACATTAGCTGCTTTTTATCATGTTCAAGCACGTGACCAGTTTATCAAATACAAGGATGAACTGCTACAATGCTTGGCATCTAGGACTGTTGCATCAGGCAAATGACAAGGGTGCAACCTTGCACGCTTTACATCAATGTTCACTCTGCTCTTGTGTGTGCTTTGTACTAGTCCGTACTTTGGGCTGTATACAGGGCAACATATGTGAAAACAGTCAAGCTGAATAGCACTCTTGGTATCAGTCCTGCCAGATGTTACCTCACGTAGTACTGTATGGTGTGTGATATGGACTCTCTCTGAAGAAGCATTCATGACCATGTGCAAGTCTGTGGTTGGATGGATTGGGTGCAAAGCCGATGACCCTTGTAAGGATCTGCAATCCTATCAGCCTGCACTCATGATCATGCAATCAATATCAGACTTACCATCCTCATGCTGCCTAGCATGACAGAGAGGTACTGAAGACATTGTAGGATTTGCCAGATGGGATACACTTTCAGGCCAGGTGCATGACAATGGATAAGGAAAGTATGCAAAAGCTGAAACCACGTCAGGAGAATCTCAAGTTTGAAGCTGAAGCAGTAGTCACGACGGTGACTCATCATGCTGGTTTCGAAGTATACTGGTCAAGCTTGCATTGCCGGCCACTTATGCAGCAGCGCGACATGCGCCATCCCCAACATTAGCGCCACCTAGCGCGTCAAGGTATTCATGGCCCGAACGCAGGCAGGGTCAGGTCTCAGTGCGTATCAGATCTTCAACCTCTGTCAGAAAAGCAATGCTGCTCACGCGAAATGTGTGGGACTTTTATGGCAGCTTGAGCGGAGCAACAGCGACAAATGCCTGGCAGATATCTTCACGTGTGTCAAGCACGTACTGTTGATCCCTCAGGTGAGACATAGCCTGATAAAAGACTGATCACAGGAGGTGCTCAAGGCATATCCAAACTTGAGCGCAAGTCCAGAGCTGATATTTTTCAGGGAGAGATGAACGGAGATCGGATTGTGCGCTTTATCACTCACTTTGTGGCTAACAGAGATCCTGCACGGGAGGAAGACTGTGACACCTTTGCTGAGAAGTTGCTCAGGCAACTGATCAACCTTGTCACTGCAAGGGACAAGTCCGTTCGTGCAAGATGCTGCCAGCTTGTTCAAGTCATTTTCAACAACTTGAGGGCAGATGAGCTCGACGAAGACCTGCTGGACAGCATGCAAGAAAGCATGCTTGAGGGGCTTGCGGACAAAGTGCCAGCGGTCAGAATGCAAGCTGTCTCAGGCCTCCCGCGACTTTGTGATCCTGGTGATGTAAGCCTCGCTGCTGACAAGTTGCATACAATGAACTGTTTGATGCACGTTTACTAACATATCTGGATAAGTAGCACGCCGCACACAGAGCAGCAATGCATTGCTTGCTGTGCTGACTTCAGACTCTGGCTAAGGAAAGCATGCTAGATCAAGTTTGTTGACCATCTGACAGGATGAGCAGTATGCTGATGACCCAGTGATGGAGGGCTATTTGCAGCTGCTTGCAGCGGATAAGAGCAAGGTAACCTCTGCGCAGCAACAGGAACAGTCAGATCAGCCAGATACCAGTTTAGCTTGGTCTGTGACCATGCAGAGTTGATGCACCAGTGACACAAACTGGCACAATGAGCATTGCTTTCTGTCATTTGCTTGTATGCGCCACCAGTTGTCCAGTAACTCAATCCTGCCAGCGTTCCCAAATGCAAGCCACGTTCATACCATTTTCATGTTCACAGAAGTGGAAGCTGCAACACTAAGAGCTCCAGGTGCAGATGTGCACATGCATGCTCAAAACACCACCAAGGGACAAAGCGTATAGAAGAACCACACAGAGAACAGAATGTTGTCAAAGTAGACAGTGCGGGGAAAATGCGTGACCTCATAAAACCTGTTTGATTATGCAGCAATGTCTGCCCAAGCAAGGCCGCTACACCTGATGTTTTGACTATCTGCAAGACATCAGGTAAAGCTCTGGAGATGCACCATTGCGCGTTTACATGAGGTGGCTGCAGCATGGTGTTCTGCAGTTCCACACTGCCCATGCAGGATGTGCGCAAGACTGTGCTGGCGTCGCTACCTGCTTGCGAGACGATGGTGACTGAAATTGTGGCTCATACTCGTGATGTCAACCATGAGGTGAGGACAGAGTGGTCCTGTGATGCAGTGTCAATTTGTTTGGTTTTGAGTTGCCAGCTTTGTTGGAGACATGTCTTGACAAGCAGCTTCCTGCTGCTTGTCATTTGTGGACAGGCTCCAAACATTGCGGCGGATCCACCTGTGGCAAGCAAATTGCGGCATTGCACAGTCTGCTCTGCACCATGTACATGGTGCAACAGTGTTGCCAGTTCAAAACCCCAAATGGGGTTTTTTAGAAGTACGTTGTTTATATACCAACATGTTTACAGTCACTTTATTTGCTTTTGACAGTACAACATCAAGATTTGTTAGGCATATCCTTCTTACACAGCCCGGCTTAGATGCAGCCTGTGTCTGTATTGTCTGCACCTTTACATGCTCTGAGTTGGTACAGCACCTGTCAATTCTGCCAAGCATATCTGTCTGGCACGCCATGCTGCACATGTCAAGTATGAAGCACCAGCTGTGTGTGCATGCATTGGGACACAACAACTCAGACGCAGTTCCATGAAGTTGACAACGGTGCATGAGCAGGTGAGGAGGACTGCATATGCCATACTGGGTGACAGGGTGGAGGTTACATATCTCAGGTGAGCAAGCAATGCAGAGGGCCATAGTAACTTCAGCATCTGCTGGCAGGAAGACGGCATGCTTGCAGCAAAGTTGAATCGTGGACGGCTGTGTCAAAATGTGCAGCATGCTCTAACTCGTCGCTGCCTGTCAACCCGATATCTATGCAATACAAAGTTGTTAGCTGCTGGCGCATCCAAGTTTTGTGCAAAATTTCAATGTTTGCTGCCTGGGAATCCAATATTCATGCACAATGTCAAAAAATGCTGCAAGTAGCACAGAGCATCATGGCCTCAGTCTCAGCTTGGCTTTCCTGCGCCAGCAAACCTCACATAATGAATAGGTTCACATCATCAATG
>JAABUU010007563.1_pt1 | contig 11121 bp, 13 predicted proteins | sample 5559301 | NCBI WGS metagenome assembly JAABUU01 (sample SAMN10711884, study PRJNA513360) | rock metagenome | isolation source: Antarctica rocks | place: Antarctica: Victoria Land, Richard Nunatak white
AGCCGACCCCGTTCGTGTGGGATGGCAAACGGCGGGAGCGCCGCCGTCGCGCACGGGCACGCCGCCTTGGCGGGTCTGCCGCTGTCGTCGATCAATTCCATGTAAATGCGGCGTGACCCACTAGTCATGCTCAGCGGGCAGGGCAAGGGGGTCCGCGGCGACGTGCGCCAATTTCGCGCGTTCCTTTCCGTCAAGCGCCTGCCGCGCCGCGCGCCCCTCTGGCAGCATGCGGCGCTCCGGGGCGGGTGTATAGTGTTGGGAGTAAGACGGAAGAATGGCTAAACGTGAGGTTAGTTATGAACAATCGAGCACCCGATCGGGTGTGGGCGTCTACCGCCCCGGACAGCGATCTCATCACTTGGGAGTACAAGTCCTTCGTCCTGGATGCCAAGAAAATGAGCGATCCCAGGACCATGGACCCGATCAACGAGTTGGGCGCACAGGGCTGGGAATTGGTCAACACCATGCCGGGCAACACTATTGTCAGCCAGATACTGTACACCTTCAAGCGGCCCCGCCGCTAGCTGCACGCCGTGCCTGGTCGGTAGGCTCTCGCCTCAACGAGCGAGAGCCTACCGACCAGGCACGGCGTGCCCCTCCTCTCGCGCGTCGCGCCTCTCCTCCACATCTCTCGCGCTACCCTAGTGGGTCACGCCGCATTTAACTGGAGTTGGTCAAGTGCCACCCCCGGCTAGTCAACGGGCGTCACAGGGCGGGTAGCAGCCGCGATGGGCCGCTACGCATCAATCCCAGTTAAATGGGGCGTGACCCACTAGTGCCCAGAGTCGAGCTTTTCCCCGCCGCGCAGCGGCCCCCTGTGTGGCCGCGTCCCTGACCCACACGGGACCACCTCAGGGGCAGGAGAAAAATCGCTCGGCCGTTCGCCGTGTCGTTCCATTCGTGGGAGAGGGGGGCGTGCGATGAACCAGGGCACATACGACCTCCCCGTGCCACTCCCGCTGACGCACCCGATCTACCACATCCTGCTGGTGCTGGCCGCCGGCGAGCGGCACGGCTACGGCCTCCGGCGCGCGATCGTCACGTCCACTGAGGGACGCATGCGCGTGGGCAACGGATCGCTGTATCGCTCCCTCGATGTGCTGCTGGCGACCGGCTTGATCGGCGAGACGCGGGGCACGATCGCTGACACGCCCACACCCCGACGCCTCTTCCGGCTCACGGACCGGGGTGAGCTGATCGCGCGCGCGGAGACCGAGCGGTTGGTCCAGCTCGTCGCCGTGGCTCGATGCGTCCCGTGCCTGTGGGGCGACGCGGCCGGCGCCACGCGCGCCGTCGTCGTCCCGTCCGTGGGAGAGGGGGGCGTCCCATGAGCCGGGACGGGGGTGGTGGGCGCTTCGACCCGCTTGCGCGGGCGCTGCCGCAGCGCCCGCAGTGGATCACGGCCGAGGAGCGCGCGCGGTTCAAGGCGCTCGGCCCGGCGCGCTTCCGGGACCAGGGCTACCAACGCTACGTCCAGTCCTTCCGCGGCGCCGCGAGCCTGTCCGAGGCCGGCAAGAAGGGCTGGGCCGCGACCGTGGCCAAACATGGCGACGAATTCGCGCACGATCGCGCGGCCGACAAGCGCCGGGCCACGCCCTCGGGCGACGAGCGGCGCATGCTGCGCATGCTGCGTCACCTCGACGCCCCCGAGGCGCGGCGCGAGTACAAGGTGGCCCCGCGCACCCACGTCGATTTCGCGTGGCCCGAGCCCGCGCGGCGTCAGGTGATCGAGGTCTACGGCGGCGTCCACTTCGGCCCGTACTTCGACCCGAGCGGGGAGCGCGCGGCCTACGACCGGGCGCGCGAGGAGCGCATTAAGGGATTGGGGTGGGAGGTCCTGGTCGTGACCCATGAGGACCTGCGGCGGGAGAACCTGGATAAGACGGTGGACCTGGTACGGCAATTCCTAGAGTTGGAGGAGAGGCGATGACGGCATTGACGGCATTATTGCTCGCGCCCTGTGCGCGATACGGAGGAGGAACGGACATGGAGCAGCGACCGGACGCGGAGGTCCTGTGGATTGTCCCCAAGGCGTGGGAGGACGAGCTGGCGGTGATCGTGATGCGGTCCATCACGGTGGCCGAGTGGCGACGGATCGTCGATGATGGCGGCATGACCGTTGAGGTGGAGCCGGAGAGCCAAATCGCGGGCGGCCCGGCCGCCGGCGGGTACGTCGTGCGGGTGGACGGCGAGGACGGCCTGCACTACTTCGCGCTGCCTCCGGCGGCGTTGCCCGCGCTCCGGGGCCTGCTATCCGACGCTGATTACGCCCGGCTGCTGGCCGACACCGAGGAGGGAGACTGATGGAGAGGGGCGACCTGACACGGCTGATCGACCGGATCGAGGCCCCCCTCTTTCTGGCCTGCGGCGCGACCGGCGCGGGGCTGCAAGCGCGCGTCTGGTGGGGCTTCGCCGGGGGCGTCGTGGCGCTCGCGGCGGTGTTGGCGCTGGTGTGGTCCGACCGGCAGGCGTTCGCGCGCGGGGCCGCGCCACGCATGGGCCTGGACGACTATCACCGCCTGGTGCGGCTCCTGTGGTGGGCCGCAGGGATGGTGCTGGCGGGCAGCATCGTCACCGCCGTCGTGCGCGCGTTGGTGAGCGCCGTGACGGGGGCCGGCCACTGATGGCGGCGCTGGTGGAGTCTACCGCAGGCCGCTTGTTCCGGCGCGGCCGTGCCCCCTGTGTGGGGCCGACGACACCGCGTGGTGATGCTGGCACGCCTGATGGCGGGACCGGACGGAGACGCCTGAGCCCGCTTTTATTGGAGGATGCCCTGGGGACAGGACGGGGACGGGGATGCACAGCGCGTCACGTCGAGCAGCCGGACACGGTAGACCGCCCCCCGTTCTCGCAGCCGGGCGGGCACGAGCGTCCCGACCACGGGGACCTGCGCCAGGCGGAGCGCCAGGGCATTGGGCTCGCCGGGGGTCGGGATCTGGACGCCTGGCCGCCGCGTCACCATGAGGCCGCGCCAAAACCTCAGGCCACCGGAGCCGATCCCGGCTGTAGCGGGGGGAGGGTAACCGGTCCATCCAGCCCTGGGGGCGACGGGCGAGAAGGTTGGGCGCGCGGGGACCAGGCGCTCAACGGTCCCCTGCGGGCACGATGCCGCAGCGGCATGCGCTGCCCCTGTTCCGCACCACCAGGAGAGGCGGATGTCCCGGCCCCAGATCAGGACGGTGCGCCCGACCCAGTCCTGGGGATGCTGGCTCAATCCGGCGACCACATCGTCCACCGTGTAGACCGGCGGGCGCGCGCCACGGGTGGTAGTGGCGAGGCCGCCGAGGGCGGCGACCACGAGGAGAGCGGCCAGGATGATAAGCGGGCGGCGGCGTGTCATGGCAATAGGTCCTCCGTGCCCCACGGACCTGCGGCGTGGATGCTTTCCTTCACGATACCGCCTCCGGCCCCTGCCAGCAACCACGCGGGCCGCTCATGTCACGACAGGGACGCCGCCAGATCCCATGCGGGGGATGCCCGTGCGCGCGGCGGTGGGGCGGGGAGCAAGGCAGTGTCGGCGCTTCGCTTGACAACCATGCCGCGACCGGGGCCGCAGACCCCAGCGCCCCCTCTAACGAACCGACAGCCACACCGAGGGCGGCGCATGAACGATAGGAACGAGGTCGGATGATGAAAGAACGAGAGGGGCCGCCGCCGCCGGCCACGCTGCGCACGCACACGATCAGCGTGCGTGTGAACGGGGTTGAGCGCGCCGAGTTGGAGCGCCGCCGCACCGCCGCAGGGCTCCGCGAGATGGGCGCGTATCTGCGCGTGGCCGTGCTGGCGCAGCGACCGCCGCGCGCTGTCGTGCTCGAGATCAATCGCCGCGCCTGGCAGGAGTTGGCGCGGACGGCGGCGAACGTCAACCAATTGACGGCCCACCTGAACGGCGGCGGGCGGCTCGACGCGACGGGGACGGCCCGACTCACGTCCGCGCTCGACGCGCTGGGGGGCGAGATCCGCAGCCTCCGCCTAGCTCTCCTGGGAGCGGGGGGCGACGACGGGGGCGACGAGGGGTGATCCAGAAGGCCGTCATCGGGGCCGGCTTCCGCGGCGTCCTGAACTATGTGTTCAAGGAGAGCAAGGAGTTGGCGCACGACCGGGCGCGGATTGTAGGCGGCAACATGGCCGGGGCGGACCCGCGCGCGCTGGCCCGCGAGTTCGGCGCGTACCGCCGGCTCAACACCGACGTCGACCGGCCGGTCTACCACTGTGCGCTGCGCCTGGCGGATGACGAGCGGTTGACCGATACGCAATGGGGCGCCGTCGCCGGCGCGTATCTGGAGCGCATGGGTTTCGGTGACACGCCCTACGTCGTCGTCGCGCATGCCGATCACCACGTCCACATCGTGGCCTCGCGGGTGCGCTTCGACGGCAGTCGCGTAGATCTTTGGCAAGACCGCCCGCGTAGCAATCGGGCGGTGCATGACTTGGAACGGGAGTACGGCTTGAGCCACGCTATCGACCCCGCGCGCCTAGACCGCGGTCCCCGCCCGCGCGTAAGCCGGGATGAGGTCGGGTTGGCCGAGCGGGCGGGGGAGATCCCACCCAAGCTGCTCCTCGCCGCGCGCATCGACGAGGCGATCACCCGAAGCGACGGGACGCGCGAGGGCTTCGACCGCAGCCTGTGCGCGCTGGGTGTGGAGGCCCATTGGAACATCGCTTCGACCGGCCGGGTAAGCGGGGCGAGCTTCGAGCTGGCCGACTATCAGGGCGCGATGCAGCCGATCTTGAAGGGCTCGCAGATCGGCAAGGACTATAGCTGGATGCGGCTGCACGGCCGCTTGGAGGAGAGGGCACATGGGCAAGATGGACGCGTTATTGGCGCAGGCGACCGCCGCGATCCCGCCGGCGACGCCGCCCCCCGAGGCGTGGGGACACGAGACACCGGCGACAGGGGAGCCGCCGCCCACGCAATCGACGGCGACGCTCGACGATGCGAGGGAAGCGGCGAGCCGGGCCGAGCGGGAGCCAGCGATGGACACACCGGAGCCAGCGGAGCCGCCGGCGCCACGGGAGCCGGAGCCGCCGGTGCTCCGGGTCGTGGAGCCGACGCCGCTGATCCGCGCGGTGGAGCGGCTGCACCAGGGGGTGCAGGCCGAGTTGCGGGCGGTGAAAGCGGAGGTGCAGGGGGCGGCGAGCGTGGCGCGGCGGCAGGAGGACTATCTGCGCGAGGTGCAACGGGCGCACAACGCGATGGCGACGGAGTGGTACCAGATCGCCGAGGCGTTGCCGACGATCCGGGGCGAACTGGAACAGCTGGCGGCGGACCTGGCCGCGGTGCGCCGGACGGCGAACGAGGAGATGCGGGAAATGATCACGCTGCAGGGGCGCGAGATCGCGCGGACGCTGCGGAAGGTGCGGACGGCGGCGCTGGGGGCCGTCGTGCTGGTCGCGCTGGTGAGCCTGCTGGCGGTGGCCCTGGTCGCGGCGCTGGCGCTCCATGGGCTGCATCAGCCGCTGTAGCGGCCGAGGAGGTACGGGCGCACCTGGCGGCGCTGGGCTGCGACCGCTACGAGATCGCCGTCCATGACGGCGACACGGGACGGGTGCGTCGGGTGGTGCTGACCGCCGACGAGGCCATGCTCCAGATCAGCCGCCTGGTCACGCTCAACGGCCAGGGGCAGGAGATCACGGTGCGGCCGGCCAGCGGACTGGCGAGCGGGCTGGTCGTGCTCGACGATCTGACCGCCGGCGACCTGCGACGGTTGCGCGACGACGGCCACACGCCGGCTGTCGTGACCGGGACGGCGGGGGCGACCGGGACGACGGACGGGCGCTATCAGGCGTGGCTCCGGCTCTCGACCGACGCGCTGGACCCCCAGGTGGCGGCGCAGGCGGCGCACGACCTACAGCGGCGGTATGGCCCTGACCACGGGCGCGACCTAACGCACGTCGGGCCGCTCGCCGGCTTCGTCGCGCACGGCGGCGCGGGCGAGCAGGGTAACCACACAGGCGCGCGCGGGGCGCGCGGGGAAAACGGATTCGACATGACCACTGCGGACACGCGCGTGTCCGTCGAGCCGGTGACGATGCAAGGCACGGGCGACGCGTCGGGACGGGTAACGCCGGCGGCGAAGTGGGTGCTGGTCGCGGCCGAGGAGCGCGTCGCCGCGCAGCGGGAAGCTGCGGCCCACCAACAAGAGCAGGGCGGCGAGGGGATCGCGCGCTGGGGCGGCCGCCTCGTCGAGGCGTTCGCCGCCGAACTGGGGCGTGACGACAAGGCGGCCGGGACGGCGGACCCGTGGCAACGCCGGCGCCGCCGACCGGAGATCGGGCACGCGGATGACGAACGCGACGGGCGTGGCGACCGTTAGCAGGCACACCCGTCGTCCGCGCGGAATGACTCCAAGGGAACACACGCACAGGGGCACACAGGCAAGGGAGAAGGCAAATGGAGATGGGAATGCTATGGAGATGGGAATGCTATGGATCGTGGCGCTGGTGCTGGGGGCGCTGCCTCTGCTGACGCTCGCCCTCATGGGCAGCTATCGGCTGGGCCATCGCCAGCGGCGCGATGAGGTCGTCGTCGAGCTGATGGACGACGACGCCTTCGTGCGCGACATGGGGGCGCTGGATCGCGTCAGGGATCACATCCGAGAGAGGAACACACGCTACGCCAAGTGGAGGCGTCAGCAAGCCCGTGCGGCCGACGCTGCGGCAGAGACGGCCGGCGCCGGCGCCGGGCACGAGTAAGAGAGGAGAAAGACGATGCGCAAGATAATGCTGGCCGTGGTGCTGATGCTAACCGCCGCGGCCGTCGTGGCGCTAGGGCCGGGCGGCTGGTATCAGCGGGGGGCACGGGAGGCGACAGCGCACTACCACCAGGCCTACGTCGCGGCGGCGTGGCCGGCCGAGGACGCCGGTATCTACCTGGGGGCCTACCTCAAGGCCCACAACCGCGCCACGGGCGGCTTCTACAGCATGCCCAAGGGGGGCCAGGCGCAGGTGTCACCGCGCCTGGTGAGCTGGGGTGACTGGACGCGCGACCCGGAGCGCCAGTACGCGCGCATCCAGCGGGCGAGCAAGGACATGGCCCTGCTGCGCCTGAGCGTGATGGCCGAGTTGGGCGGCGCGCTCCTGCTGCTCGTGCTGCTGCTGTCGCGGCCGTTGTGGTACGTAACCACGGGCATGGCCAAGCTCAAGCCGTCGAAGAGCCTGGGCGGAGCGATGCTGGCGACGTGGCGCGACCTGCGCGAGCTGAAACCGACACGCCGCAACGCGCAGATCATCCTGGGGCGGCTGGGCGGCAAGCTGCTGGCCCTGACCGGCTTGGAGCAGTATCAGAGCATCCTCGTGGTGGGTCCGCCGCGCGCCGGCAAGTCGGTGGGCCTGTTCATCACCAACCTGCTCGCCGAGCGCGGGCCGGGCCGGGGCAAGCGGCTGATCGAGCGCCTGCAGCGGCGACGGGTGGCGCTGCTGGCGACCGGCCACGTCGATGGCCAGGGCGACGAGGATGGCGACGGCGACGGCGGGCGCGCGCGCCTCGACCGGCGGATCGCGGCCGGGATGCTGGGTCGGGCCGAGCGGTGGCTGCGACGACGGCGTCTGCGCGGCGTGCGCAGCATCGTCGTGACCGACCTCAAAGGCGAGTTGACCGAGCGCACCTACGCGGCGATGAGCCGGCACCATCGCTGCCAGGTGCTCAACCTCGTGTCGCCGGCGACGAGTGTGGGCTACAACCCGCTCGCGCACATCACGACCGCGCTCGACGCCCAGGTGTTCGCGCAGACCTGGATCGCCAACACCGGCCAGAGCAGCAATGAGCCCTTCTGGGACAGCGCCGCCAAGTACCTCATCACGGCTATTGTGTTGCACCTGAACGCCACGATGGAGGGGAGGGACGGCGGCGGGGACGGGGGCGCGACGCTTACGCACGTCCGCAAGTTCCTGATGCTGGGCAGCGCGACGATCATGGGCGCGCTGACCGACAGCCCTAACAACGACGTGAAGGAAGCGATGGATGGCTTCGCGGCCGACCTGGCGCGCAACGAGAAGCTGCAAGGCTCGATCTTCGTGGAGCTGCCCCTGCGTTTCCAGCTCCTGGCCGACCCGCGCGTGCAGGCGACAACGGGCCGGAACGACATCGACTTCGCGGCGATGGCGTCGCTCGACGTGGAGCCGATCGCGCTCTACCTGGTGCTCGACCGGCGCATGGGCCAGGAGTTGAAGCCGCTGACGGCGTGCTTCTTCACGCAGATGTTCAATGCCGTGATCGAGATCGCCGACCGCTCGCCGGGCGGAGTGCTGCCCCGCTCGATCCTGGGCTACCTGGACGAGTTCGGCAACCTGGGCCAGATCTACAACTTCCCGACGTGGATGACGACGGTGCGCTCGGCGGGCATGGGCTTCATCCTGGCGGTGCAGAGCCTGGCGCAGCTCAAGAAGCTCTACGCCGAGGAGGGCATGAAGATCATCCTGGAAGCGTGCAACGTCAAGATCGCGCTGGCCAAGACGACGGACGAGGACGCCAAATGGTTCAGCGAGCAGACTGGGACGGCGACGGTGCTCGCGGCCAACGCCGGGGCCAGCCGCAAGCGCGGGGCGGTCCTGGTGGACCACGGCAATCAGGGCTACAGCGAGACGAGCCGGCCGCTGCTGACGCCGGGTGAGGTCACGCGCCTGGCCACCAACACGCTCTTGCTCCTCTCCGGCAACCGGCCCCCGGCGGTGGTGACGCAGGTGCGGTGGTACCGCAAGCGGCTGGGCCTGTTCCCGACGCGCCTCCGGCGGCTGGGCCTACGGCGCCTACCCAATGGCGGGATCGTGCCGCCGGCGGGGCCGCCGCGGCCGGCGCCGCTCCCGATTCCGGCCGTGGCCTTCGCCCTGACCGCGCCGCCGGTCGTGACGGAGGCGACGACCCCGACGACACGGGCGAGGACGACACCATCGCGGGCCACGGACCCCGCACAACCTGCGCGCTCCGCGCCGCCGCTGGGCACCCAGCTACAGGGGATCAAACGCAAGCGGCAGGACGACAACGCGGGCACGGCGACGGCAACACGGGCAGGGACGGCGACGGCGCCTCCTGAGCCGCCGCCGGGCGACGACGACGGGGATGACTGGCGCGACGTGGCCCGGTGGGCGTAGCGGGAGGACGGGACAATGGTCACAGCGGAACGAACGACAGCCCAGCCGGCGACCGGACGGACGACAGCCGACGCCTACGCCGCGTGCTTCGGCCACGGCGGGGAGCGCCATGCCCGGCTCGCCGCCGGCGGCGCGACCGAGGAGATCGCGACGCCGCTCACCGGGGACGCCGCGCGGGCGCACCTGCGCGGGGAGGTCTCCATCGGGCTCTATCTCAGGGACGGCCAGGATCGCGCCACGGTCGGCCTCGTCACGCACGCGGGCTATAGGATGGCCTACGACGACGACGGCCAACCACAACGTGCGCCCGAGGACGGCATCGCCGCCTTGCAGGAGGCGCGGCAACGGCTGGCCCTGCAAGGCATTGACGCGGCCGTGGAGCGCGCGCCGCAGGGCGGACGCCTGTGGGTCTTCACCAGCGAGCCCGTGCCGTCAGAGGACGTACACGCGCTCTTGCGCCTGGCGACGCGGGGCCAGGAGGTCGAGGTGTACCCGCACCCGGCGCGCGACGAGGCCGCGCAGTTGGCGGTGCGCGCCCCGCTGGGGGTCCACCCCGACGACGGCCGCCGCTACGGGTTCGTCGATCGCGCGGGGCGGCCGGTCGGCACGACACTGGCGGCGCAGGTGGCGCACCTGGAAAGCGTCAGGCGGGTGGACGTGGGTCAGGAGCTGGGCAACCGGCCCCACCTGCGCGCCGAGTTGGCCGCGCTCGACCCGCGCGGGCCGGCCCCCGCGCTCGCAGAGCCGCAGGAGCGGCAGCTAGACAGGACGGACAGGACGGACAGGACGGAGCGGATGATGCCGACGCCGGCCGCGACGAGGTGGGCGCGTAAGGGAGGGGGAGACCGCGCGACCGAGGTGGTGCGGGCGCAGCTCGCCGGCATGGGTGCGGAGCGGTACGACGTCGGCGTGTACGACCGACAGAACGACGCCATGCTGCTGCGCCGGGAGTGGACGCCCGCCCAGGTCGAGGCCTCGGTCGGGTGGTTCAAGGTGATGAACGCCCAGGGCCGGGACATCTATATCCGGCCCACCGGGAGCAGCGGCCTCTACATCGTCGACGACGTGCCCGCCGCGACCGTCGAGCGGATGCGCGCCGAGGGCTATGCGCCGGCGACCGTCGTCGAGACCAGCCCAGGCAATCACCAGGCGTGGGTCCGCGTGTCGGACGCGCCCCTGTCGAAGGGCGAGGGGACCGCCGCGGCGCGTGCGTTGGCCGAGCGGTACGACGGCGATATGAGCAGCGCCAACTGGCGCCACATGGGGCGGCTGGCCGGCTTTACCAACCGCAAAGAGGAACACCGGCAGCCCGATGGCCGCTACCCGTACGTCAGGCTGCGTGACGCTGGCGGCGAGCGAGTCGCCGTCGCCCCGGCGGTCCTCGATCGGGCGCGGGACCAGGCCACACAGGGCCGCCGCGCGGCGGCGGAGAAAAGGGGCGGCGTCGCGGGAGAGTCACCCCAGGAGCGGGCGGGACGGCGGGTTGCTTTCTCCCGGCCCCCGGCCGGCCCTGTGTCGCCCCTGGGGCGCGAGTACGCGCATCGGGCGCAGCGCCTCTTGGAGCGATACCCCAACGCCGCGCTCACGGACCTGCACCGGCTCGACTGGATGGTGACGCGCGACCTGGCGCGGGCGCACCCGGAGGCGGGCAAGGAGGACCTGATGCGCGCGATCGGCGAGGGCAGCCCGCGCATCGAGGAGCGCAAGCGGGGCCACGTCTACGACTACGCCGAGCGCACGACGCGCTACGTGCTGCTGGACCCCGACGTGGAGCGCGTGCGGGGCGAGGCGGCCCGCAGCGCCAACCGTGAGCGGGATCGCTGGTTCTGACGCCAGCCCTGCTCAACTCTCTTCAGATGCGTCATCATCCGCCGTCTGGCAGCAGCACAGCGCGCCCCCGCAGATCTCCTGCGGCGAGGGCGTCGAGCCCGTCCTGGAATTGGTCCAGGCGCAAGCAGCGATCCACCACCGTCCTGATACGGCCCTCGCCCACCCAGCGCACGGCCTCGTATAGCTCGCCGAGCGTATTCC
>JAABUU010007566.1_pt1 | contig 11118 bp, 10 predicted proteins | sample 5559301 | NCBI WGS metagenome assembly JAABUU01 (sample SAMN10711884, study PRJNA513360) | rock metagenome | isolation source: Antarctica rocks | place: Antarctica: Victoria Land, Richard Nunatak white
GGCGCGCCTCTGCCGCGCCAGACGGACGACCTCGCGCGGGCGCGAGCAGCAAGAGCGGTGCGGGCGCGTGCCAAGCCATCTGCCACGGAGGCCGTCGCATGACCACGGTTCAGTGGGGTGGTACCGGGGGAGAAACGGTCGGGGAAAACAGTTTGCCGTTCTCTTGTTCGTCGCGGTGGTGGGCGGAGCAGTCCTTGTCCGGGCCGCGCATCCGGCCCCGTCGCCCGTTCTCATGACCATCCCGCTCCACCTGACCACGCGCGCTGAAGTAGACGTGGCCCTGGACGCGCGGCGGAGTCGTCTGTTTATCGTGAATGCCGGCATCGTGCAGACGTTCAACACGCGCACGGGGGCGCTCGTCCACAGCGCGGGAACAGGGACCGCGTACACGCAGGAGATGGGTGGCCCGGCCCTGGCGCTCGACGAGCGGGCGGGGCGTGTCGTCGTCGCCAACCTAGTGGACGACACAGTAACGGTGCTCGACGCGACCAGTGGCCGAGTGCGGCATGTCATCCGCGTCGGGGTCGGGCGCCAGCCCGACGCGGTGGCGCTCGACGGCCGGACGGGGCGTGTCGTCGTCGGCAGCACGGCGGACTGGACACTGACGGTCCTCGACGCGCGCACGGGCGTCCGGCTGCGCACCCGCACCCTGGGTGTCGGCGATCTCCCTGGCCAATTGGCCGTCGACGCCCGGAGCGGCCACACCTTCGTCGCCTCCTCCGACGGCCGGGTCTCGACCTTCGCGACCCCAGCGGGGCGGCTCCTGCGCAGCGGCGCGCCCGATCTCTCCCGCCCCATCACGGGGCTCGCCGTCGACGGGCGGGCGCGACGGGTGCTTGGCCTGGTGGAGGCGCGTCCGGATATCGTCGTGCTCAACGCGCGGACGGGGGCCTGGGTGCGCACCGTCACCGTGGGTGGGAGTCCCGACGGCATCGCCGTAGACCCGCGCGCGGGCCGAGCCTTCGTCACGGACGTCGGCGGCGTGGTGCATGTGCTGGGGACGGGACGCGGCCGCCTCCTGCGCATGCTCGACCTCCCGCTCACCGTCCGCGCCATCGCCGTGGACGGACGGGCCGGCCGCGTCTTCGTCGTGAGCGGCGGCGCGTGGAGCCCTCCCGATCCCTGGACGTGGTTGCCGTCCGCAGTACGGCGCTGGCTGCCACTGCCGGCCCCGCCCCTCCACACGCGCCCGACACTGTTGTATGTGCCGGACGAGCGACGGCTGTGAGTGCGAAATGGGCGACATATTTGACGCTAGCCGTAGGCGGGGCCTTCAACGCAGATAAAACACACCCCGTCCACCTAACACAACAAAGGCCCGATATGACTCGATAGCCTAGACGTGTCCGCCTATCAAGGTTTGTTCGCCCGCCGTGAGCAGCGCCGCCGCGCGGCGTTCGCGACGTGGCGAACCATCGGCCATCAGCCGCGTCGCCGTCCGCAGGCATGCCAACGCCTCGTAGAACGGCAGGCTCCGCCCCGCCAGTGGGACCGCCGCCTGGTACGTCCGCGCGAACGCCTCGGTCTCCTGGGCCACCACGCCGTGCCGCGTGGGGTCACGGGCGGCGAGGTGGTGGAGCGAGGCCAGGAACCGGCCGGCGTCCTCCGCGCGGTCGCCGACGCCCCAGGCGTCCCAATCAATCACAGTGGTCGTCTCCGCTGCCGGATACACATGCGACGCGCTGAAGTCGCCATGCGCCAGGTGGGGCGGCGCTGGCCAGGCCGGTCGCGCCTTCACGAGCGCGGCGCACAGGTGGCGGGCGTCTCCAGCGAGCGCGGGCGCGGTCGTGCTCAACGCACGCGTCCAGCGCCGCGCCTTGATCAGCGGGTCGTGCAGCCGGTATACGGTGGGTAGGGGGGGCGCGGCCGCGTGGAAGGCCGCGAGCCATCGCGCTGTGCGTTCCCCGACTCCGGTCTGGCCGCGCAGCACTGCCGCGCGGGCGGTCTCGCCGGGAACTTCCTCCAGCAGCAGGAGGCGGAGCGCGGGCGCGTAGGCAAGGGGAGCCGCGACTTGCATCGGCTGGCCGGGGCCGAACCCCAGGCGTCGTAGCGCGGTGAGCGCCGCGAGGACATCGCTGCGGTCGCGCGCGTAAACCTTGGCGATAAGGGCGCGCGTCTCATCGCCCCGGCGGACGGTATAGCGTAGCGTCCAGCGGCTACCCGGATGCCCGCGCAACACCGTCACCGCCTGCACGTCCAGCGGTCCCTCGTCGCGGGCCAGCCAGGGGCGCGGCTGGCCCCTCAGCACAGCGTCCAACAGCCGCGCCGCCTCGGGGAGACAGGTGAGGCGCCGTAGCTGGGGGATGGCCGCATCGGTCGCGGGGACGCCGGAGGATACCGTCGTCATTGTCCCACCCATCGCCGGCGCCCCGTCATCGCGGGGGATGTCCCAGTTGCCGCGCACGGACGGACCCGGTCGGACGTCACGTCGTCGGGATCTTGCCGCACGGAGTTCCTCCGCGCCCACGGCCATAACCGGCTTCCCTCGGCCGCCGCGCCGGCGTTTCACGGCGCGGACGATGGGCCGTCAACTCCGCTCTCCGCGCCGGGGCCGGATGCGCCGGGTTGCTCCGACCCAGGGACCCCAGGGACAATGTTCAGTCGCTCCTCAGGCACGGGTGTCTCCCACCGCAGCGCCAGCCGCACCACGCTGTGCGTCCCCTCCTCCCCGGCCTCCAACTCCAACGCGACGCGCTCCACCGCCCGCAACGCCACCAATTCCCCTCCACTGCGTACGGTTACCCCACCCGCACGCAACGCTTGAGCGAGCGTCTCCACATAGCCTGCCGCCTGCTCGATCCCCAGTGATGCGCGGGCACGCACCGCCGGCCCCGACGCGTCCCGTTCCCGATGACTGTGATGGTGTGTCATACCACCCCTCCTCGTACTGCTCTCCCGCCTACTCACGCCTCTTGCGGCCGTTCAGGTGCGCCCTTCCTCCCGCGCGGCCCTTCCCCGGCGACCGGGGTGGGTGTGGGCGGTGGCGCGGGTGACGCCGCGGCTGATGCGGTGGCCGGATCGCCGGGAAGGACGAGGCGTGCGTCGTGCGCGTGCGTCGTCGGGTCCGCTAGCCGTGGGGCGGGAGCCTGCATGCCTGGTGTGATCTCCAGATCCGCCTGCGGGACGGGGGTCCGCCAGCGCAGCGCCAGCCGCACCACGCTCTGCGCGCCCTCCTCCCCCGCCTGGACCTCCAGATCCACGGTGTCGGCGGCGCGCAGCACGACGGTCTGCCCGCCGCTGTGCAGTGTTCCTCCGCCCTCGCGCAGCGCGTGGGCGAGGGCCATCAGATGATCCGCCACCCGGCCGCTCTCCAACGTGGCGCGCACCCGTAGCGCCCGCCCCTCGACACCCGCCTCGCCCAGATCCTCTTTCGCCTGGTCGTGCCGCCGGTGATGATGCTCGTGTCCCATGTCATCCTCCTCTGATACTCGTCTCTGTTCGTTCTGTGGTTCTCTGCCCGTGTCCGCGCGCCGGCGACGCCAACGGGGTCAGCCCTCGTCGGGCTCGTCCGCATATCCCGCCCCTCGATCGTCGCCGCGCACCAGCGCGGTCAGGATGTAGCGGTCGAGCGGATCGGGGTCCTCCAGCCCACGCAGCCAGTCGCCCAAGCCGCCGGCCACGGTAGGTACGGACGCCGCGCCGGGCGCGGCGCCCCCGTCGCCCCACTGGCCTCGCGCCACCCCGTCGACGACGCCGCGCAGCGCGGCGCGCTTGAGTGCGACCCGCTCCCTAGGAGCGATCGCCGGCCCCAGGGGCAACGTGAGAACCCGGTCTATCCGACGACGCACCGCCACGACCCGCCCCCCGTGGGCCGCGACCTGGAACGCCTCCGCCGCCTCGCTCACCCCGTTCCAGAGGTCTTCCAGGACGTGCACGCTGCGCGGGCGCAGGAAGAGAGGATCGCCGTCGCGGAGCGTGCCCCCCAGTTCGGCGCCGGGTGGGGGCGGCCAGGACGGGTCGATGCTCAACGGGGCATGCGGGGCCACGTCAAGCTCGGCCAGGAAGCCACGCTTACGCGACCCGTGGGGATCTCCGTCGCGCCGACGCAGGACGAGATAGTGGCCGCGCAGGCGCCGCCTCGGATACATCCGCTGTAGACAGTCCTGGATGCTGCCATGGATGCCGACATCCACGAGCGTTAGGGGTATCCCGCCGACCGCGCCCCGCCCGCGCAGATAGCGGTCGAGCAGCGCGGCCTGCCCGGCGTCCGCGATAGCGCCCCGCGCGAGTAGGCGCGAGACATACGCGAGTTGCACCCGGCGTGGGTGGACGCCGCGGAAGCGACGCGGAGACGTGCGCAGGAGCACGCGCGCCGCGAGGAACGGGGTGAGCCCATCCCGCCCGAGGCAGAGGGCAACGCCGTCGGAATGCCGGGCGAGATCGTCGAGCCACGCGGCCGCGAACGCCGCGAGGACAGGGGCGTAGTGGTCCCGGCTCACCTCGTACAGCCGCCGCGCGGCGCGCTCGGTCAGACCCTGCATACCCTCTCCGCTCCCAACCCCTCACCCGTCGTGTTAACGGAGTGTTAAACTTATCGTTCGCGCAAATCTTGAGCGAGTTCGGCGGCTGGTGCCGACAATCGCCGACGGCTTGTGAACAAATGGCTCGGCGCCGTGGTTATTGTCAACAAAAGGCCGTGATGGCCGCAGAGTCTATGGTCGTGACAGGTCAGTATGTTGCTGGTCATTCTGCTCTCCCTTCAACTTAACCAGCGACATTTCCTACATGTAGTATCGTTTCCGCTATGAATACCACACGTAGTGGTCGCGACGCTCTCGAACTGGCTTCCAATTTGCGCGAACGATAAGTTAAATCGCTGTTAACACCGCGTTAAAGGTAAAGCAAGACATATGCCGCCCGCAAGGTCGAGCATCATCAAGCGCCTGTTAAGCCTCGATTAAATCGTCCACCATACGCTCATGTCCCAGCATGCACCGGCGCCGCATCAAGCGCTGTGTCGAATAGACGCCTATACAAGTCTTCGTCATAACTGGTTGGCAGCGGTGCGCCTTCGAGTAGTCTGAAGGTGCGCCGCCCGTCGTTCCGCCTTTCGGCCCGCAGGAAGAGCGCGGTGTCCATCTTTTCGAGGTAAAACCCCTGCGCCAGGTCGAAGAGATGCGTCACGAAAAAGACCTTGATGCCCGCTTCTGTCAGCGCACGGACGATTTGCCGCGCGATCTCGGACCCTTCCCTTTCGTTTGTCGACGCGAATGACTCGTTGCAGAGCAAGATGCAGTTCGGGGTGATCGTGGCGGCGATGTCGTTCATCCTGCTCAACTCTTCCTCAAATTTCCCGCTCTGCATGGCAGCGTCTTCTTCGCGCTTGTAGTGCGTAAACACGCCAGCGCAGACGTTGGCGCGGAAGGACTCCGCCGGCACGAACATCCCGCATTGCATCATCAGCTGCGCCACGCCGACGCTGCGTAGAAACGTCGACTTCCCGCCCTGATTGGCGCCGGTGATCATCACGAGCCACTTACCGTCCGCGTGCACATCGTTGCCTACCACTCTCGCGTCGAGGGTCAACGTGAGACCGGCGTCATAGAGTCCCTGAGCGGAAAAAGTGGCCTCGCCCCGAGCCAGGGGGACCGGAAAGCGGGCCGGCGCGCCCTGCGCGATGAGCTGTTCGTGCAGGTTCAAGCACCCGACGTAAAAGGCGAGTTCGGACCGCAACATGCTGAAGAAGCTGAGGATGTGATCGGTCGACTGAGCGAGCGCGTTGGCCACAAGGTTGAGTCCCCTCCCTTGCAGTTCCGACAAGGCCCTGAAGCCGCTTTCGTCGCGATCAGCGATGTGGAAGCTGTACCCCGAGCGGTCCCCGACAGAGAGCCGCTGCCACCAGCTCTGCTCTCGCGGTCTGCGCAGTAGGTAGTGCGTGCCTTTGTTCCCTGTACCGAGTTCGGCGCTCATCAGCACTCCGCGTCGGAACTTCAGCTCCTTTAGATGGTCTTCGACGGTCTGGAAGTAGTCGTCGACGAGCTCCTTCACGAGCATCGCGAAGAACCGTACAAAGCCGTCCGACCGGAAGGCGCCGGCCTGCTCATCGGCGACATGCCGTAGCCTCTTGAGCATGTCCACGAACAACTGCAGCACCTGCACGGATCTGCTCAGGATCGTGTCCGGCGAATCCCTGAGCCAGCCGGAATAGACTTTCTTCTCGCCCGCGATCGCCTCTACGGCGATCCCATAAAGCTCCCTGACGATGGAAGGCTGCGCGAGGCAATCAGCAAGCACATGCTGGCGATAGAGGATCGCCTCTGGATCAGTCAGGCTCGCGAGAATAGCCCTTCTGGCCACGTCGAACAGGAACTGGTCACCGCGAGCCATGGCGCCGAAGAGCGTGTTCAACTCCAGGTCTTGCGTCAGGGCTTCTTCGTTCGACGGTAGCTCCCGTTGCAGGTCGACGTCCTGATCTTGATGCATGAGAAAAGCCTTCATGGCGCCACACGCCTCTTCAGAGACTCGTACGTCAGGCCATACTTCTCGGCAATCGCGGCGGCGTAGGCCAGTCCGTCGGCGGGCTGTCTGACGATCTTGTAGGTGCGCACGGCCGCATTGTCGGGGACGACCGTGCTGACCATGCTGACGGTGGCCGCGCTCAACGACGCCAACTCATCGACGAAGGTCACATAGACGCACAACAGATCCAACTGTATGATCCGCGTCATCACCTCTTTACCGAGAAAAAGAGTATCGTTCAGCGTGGTAGAGGCGAAGCTTTCGTTCATGATGATGATGCTCGTGCTTGTGGCCTGTTGCAGGATGTCGTGAATTCTAGTCAGCTCGTCCTCGAGCTTCCCCCTGAGAGTTTTGATGTCTTCCTCCTTTTCAAAGTGCGTAAACAGCCGGTCGGGCAGAAAAAGCTGTGCGTCGCGGCCCGGCACGGGATAGCCGAGGCTAGCCAGGTAATGCAGTTGGCCAAACATGCGCGCGAAGGTTGTCTTGCCGCCCTGGTTGGGACCAGTGACGATGACGATGCGCTCCGGCTCCGTGAGGGAGAAGTCGTTGCACACCACGGCTGAATGCTCGCGCGTAAGTTTGGTGGCCAAGGCGAGGTCGGATGTCTTCGCCCGGGCGGTAGCCGGCCCGCTCGATCGCGGTCATGATCAGCTCGACGGCCTCGTGGTTGGCGCGGAGGGCGGGCGCATAGCCCCCTTCGTCACCGACCGTCGTGGCCAGCCCACGCTCGTCCAGCACGGACCCCAGCGCGCGGTAGACCTCGCTCGCCCAGCGCAGGGCCTCCCCGAAGGTAGGGGCGCCCGCCGGCACGATCATGAACTCCTGAAAGTCGACCGACCCGTGGGCGTGGCGGCCCCCGTTGAGGATGTTCATCAACGGGACTGGGAGCAGCGTCGCGTCGTCCCCACCGAGGTGGCGGTAGAGCGGCAGGCCCTGAGCGGCCGCGGCGGCGCGGGCGCAGGCCAGCGACACAGCCAGCACCGCGTTCGCCCCCAGGCGGCCCTTGTCGGGCGTGCCGTCCAGCGCCACCAGCGCCTCGTCGGTGGCGCGTTGGTCAGCCACGTCCATGTCGCACAGCGCTCGCTCGATCTCCGAGACATGCGCGACGGCCGCCCGCACGCCGCGCCCCCCGTAGCGTGCGCGGTCACCATCGCGCGCCTCGATCGCCTCACGCGAGCCCGTGGACGCCCCGGACGGGACGGATGCGCGGGCCCAGGCCCCATCGTGCAGATACGCGTCGACCTCCAGCGTCGGGTTCCCGCGCGAGTCCAGGATCTCCCGCGCGACCAGCCGCTCCAGCGCCGTTGCCACCATAGAAATCTCCTCTCTCGTCAATCTCGATCCCGCTGTTGCAGGCACTGCATGGCAAGGGCGAGCGCGCGCTCGTGGAGAGCGTCCGGCAAGGGGAGGCGCACCACATCGACCGTGCCCGCGTGTTCCAGGCGGAACTGCAGCGCACGCCCGTGCTCGCTCGACACGAGCCGGGCCGTGCGGAGATGGCCCAGCGGCATGAGCCAGGCGTCGCTCCCGTGCGTCGCCTGGCTGCGGATGATGCGCATCGTCTCCTTCACCAGCAGGAGCTGCCGGTCGGTGCGTGCCAACACGCCCCGCAGGTGCTCGTGCGCCGTGCGGCTTAACCGCTCCCACCATGTGCTTTCGTCGATCACCGGCACGGCCAGGCAGTCCTGGATCCGCTCGCCGGCGACCAGGTAGCGCTCGACGGCGCGCTCCTGCGTCATATCGAGCCCGGTCAGGGCCTGGTGCCAGGTCGCCAGCGCGGCCGTACGCTCCCGCGCGTACGTCTCGTCCGCTTTGGTGTAGGAGGGGAGCGGCAATCCATCCACCACGGCGCGTATGCAGGCGAGGGCCACGAGAAAGACCGGCTCGACGGCGCCGTTGTACGCGACGGTGACGCGCGCGGGCTCGCCGTTTCCCTCGGGGGTGGCCAGCACGAGCGTCAGGGCGCAGTCCAGTAGGTGCGAACGCATTTCGTAGGCGATGATGCGGTCGAGCGGACAGGAGGCGGCCAGATAGTCGCGGTCCGCGCTGGCCGTCGCGGGATCGGTCGGATCCTCCAGTATCAGCACGCGATCCAGGGTAAGCAGGAAAGCGCGCGTGGGTAGGCGCGCCTGTGTCTCGTGGGCAATGCCGAGCGTCTGATGGCTCATCGCGCGGACGTCATGCTCGACATAGATCGCCGTCAGCAGATGGTCCCCTGGATCGAGATGGCGCCGCGCGACATCACGCAGCGGCGCGGTGAGATAGCGAAGTTGATCCATCGGCGCTTGCGCTGTGCCATCATCCAGACCGGTCCGGTCCATGATATCCCCACTCATCGTGGCCTCTCCCTCTATCGACGCCGGAAGATGGCGCGACGTCCGCGAGGCCGCGCCGTCCACGCCCTGCTCCGCCACGCCCATCGCCATCCGGGCAACAAAAAAGCCCCTACCTGCTCGCGTCATGCGAGTACAGTAGGAGCCATCAGCCCGTAGGTAGGGCGGTAAGCGAACTCCATCGCTTGACGCCATCGTCACGAGCCACAGCCCGTGTCGGATGGCGACATCCTCTACCATTCAGTATACCACTCTTGGAGCGCCGCGGTCGTGTGCTCCCACACGACCGCCCGACTCGCAATGCGGCGCCAGGCGCACGGTCACGCCGCCACCGATCTCTTCCTCATCCCCACGAGGAAGATGAGCAACGCAACCACCATCACTAACGCCATCAGCAGCCACGAGGTGCGGTAGCCCAACGCCACTACTAGAAACCCGAAGATCACGGGACCGGCGGCGTGCCCGGTGTCCCACAGGCTGCCGAAGACCCCCATCGCCGATCCATAGTTACCCGCTGTGACGAGATCGCCGATCATCGCCGTGGTGGAGGGTGTCACCATCCCGGTGCCCAGGCCGAAGATGACGCTCAAGCCCAGCAGGAGCGCGAAGTTCCCGGTGTAGGGGATAGCGATCAACGTCACGATGCATAGGACCGCGCCGCCCACGATCAGCGGCCGGCGCCCAAGACGGTCCGAACGCTTGCCCAGAAACGGACGGCTGACGATCGAGGCCACGCCCTGACCACCGGCGAGCAACCCGATCTGCCAGACAGCGATATGGATGCTCGCCGCATAGAGGGGTAGATACGCCTGCAGTGATCCGATGCCCATCCAAAGCATCCCTTCGACCAGGCTGACCAGCCGAATGGCCGGATCGCTGATGATCTCACGCACGCCCGTCACCAGCCCCCGCAGGGCATCGCCCAGCTTGCGGCGGTCCCCTGTCGCGGCGACCGTGGTATGCCGATCGCGCGGGATGCGCAGCATGGCGAGGAGGGCCAGGATGCCGATCACACCGGAGACGATGAAGGCGATCGAGAAGTTGGCGGCCGCGAGGACGACGCCGCCGATCACCGGACCCAGCACCACGCCGGCGTTCTCGGACGCGCTGTAGAGCCCCAGTCGGTTCCCCCGCTCCTTGGGGTAGACCTTGGCCACGAGCGCCGAGGTCGGCGGCGCGTAGAGCGCGGTGGCGAGACCGTGGTAGAAGCGCCCCGCCAACAGCTGGGGCCACGACAACACCGCCAGGTAGAGGAACGGGCCGCTGGCCTTGACCAGCGCGCCGGCCAGCATCACGCGCCGAAACCCGAACAGGTCTGAGAGGGCGCCCGACGGCAGTTTGACGACGATGCCTGTGATCGTCACCGCGGCCACGATCAACCCGATCAATTGCTCGGGGGCGCCGAGGTGGCGCGCGTAGAGGGGCGTGAGGGGTGTGCGCGCCATCTCATAACTGAGCCGCCCCAGGAAGCCGACCCCGCACAGCACCACGAACGGAGAGAGTCGGTGCGATGCTCGGCCTCCCATCGGCGCGTACGGTGTACATGGACCCGCACAGTACCACGAACGGAGAGAGTCGGTGCGATGGTGCCACCCACTCGTCCCTCTCCTCTGTGCCCTGAAGAGCCGTTTCGTTTTCGTTTCGTTTAGCCATACGTCCTCCGTCCTCCGTGTTGGGTAGGCGCGCCTCGGTCCTGAGAGCGGCTGTTAGTGGCCGAAGATCGCGCGCAGGATCACGGTCACGAGCGCGGAGCAGCCGAGGCCGAGCACGGGGCTCCACGTCCAGTTCAGCACGATGTTGCGCAGCAGCGTCCAGTTGAGCCTGTCCCGCGCCACGGCGAGGCCCGATCCGGTCAGTCCGCCCACGATGGTCTGGTTGATCGAGGCGTTGTACCCGACCGCATTGATGATGGTGAGCGAGAGCGCCTGCGCGAGCTGCGAGGTCGCCGCGAGCGGCACGTCGAGGCGCAGGATGTCGTGGCCGATGCGCGTGATGAGCCGCTGGCGCCAGGTGAGTACGCCCAGCGCCATGAAGATACCCCCGTACAGTCCGGCTAGCCGGGCGGGGAAGATGTGCAGTGTGACCAGCGAGGACGCGGCGTTGCTAACGTCGTTGGAGCCCAGCGTGAAGGAACTGTAGACAGAGGCTCCGATCACGAACCAGGCCACGATCCGTTGGCCCTTCTTGGCGATGCCCAGCCCTAGTATTACAACGAGGGATTAGGGTGGGTGGAGCGGCTCAAGCCGTTCAAGCCGCTGCAGGCGGCGCTTGCGATGGGACCAGTAGGCCGCGAGCTTGTGGCGACGCTGGTAGCGCAGCAGTGCCA
>JAABUU010007570.1_pt1 | contig 11116 bp, 18 predicted proteins | sample 5559301 | NCBI WGS metagenome assembly JAABUU01 (sample SAMN10711884, study PRJNA513360) | rock metagenome | isolation source: Antarctica rocks | place: Antarctica: Victoria Land, Richard Nunatak white
CTTTCTGGGCTTGGACAGCCGCCGCCTGTGCTCATCAGGCTGAGAAGTGGTGATGTCTGCATGAAGGCTTTCACCAGTACGTCAGGTGCCACCACTCTGGCCAACTTGCGGATTGGTGTATCGTCGCCTTCAAGCATATTTTGGATATGAATGACCCCATCAGGCATACTGAAGACACCTTGAGGTCATGGCCATGGGCTTCCAGTACAGCTTGCTTGGGACTCTTGCAGCTGTACTGGAAGCCTATGACTTGTACAGGGTGTCTTCAGTATGCCTGATGGGGTCAAACTTATCCAGACATATGCTTGATGACAACAAGCAAGGAAGAGATTCTTTGCTCCTTTGCCAGCAGCTTGTCGACTCCAACTGGCAGTCTGACAAAGTCACAACAGCATTTGTTGCTGGCCTTTGTGTATGTCTTGATGCAATGAGAGCTATAGTCCTGCAGGATGACTGGAGCTTGCATCTGCAGTCAGTGTGCATAGTATGTATAAAGGAAACAGTATAAACACAGAAGACGGCCACAAGCAAATGTGTTAACTTCTCTATCAGCTCCAGAATGTGTCTGTTCGTTGAAAACTCATCACTGACTTGCCAGTGCGCCCTCCGTTTGGGAACACTGTGCCACCAGCACTGCTTTGGTTAAACCTCTGTTTTGAGCGGTTGCAATCCTGGCTCTGTTTGTGTTCCGAGCTGAGGTCCCTCACTGAATAATGTAGCGAATGCTTCTCGTAATACTTCGGATCCAAGGGAACTTGACTGCAAGTCAGGCCGGAGGTCCGTCAATACACTGATGATTACACACCAGACTTTTTTTTGCTGTAACAGCGCATGTATACTCCACCGGTACCGTGCAGTCCTCTGCATAATCGTTTGACATGTTGACCAAACATGCGCTGTGCGCAGCAGATCCGACCCGCTTGTTTTGGGACAAGTTCAAAACTGCCACAGAAAACCGATGTTGGCGTTACACTCAAGCTCCGTTGGCGTTACATCTGTCGATCGGTCCGAGCTTTCAAGCTTTTCAAGATTACTGCGGCATTGTCCGCAACATGACGGTGCAGGCATACTTTCACATGAAGCTGTGGCTGTCTCATCAAGACGACACAGCTCAAAAGCCGAGTGCGAGCTTCGTGTGTGCTGCGTCAATTGTTGCAACTTTACAGAGATTCTTTGCTCAGCAGCGTAACCGCTCAGGCGTACCTACCAAGATATCGGTGCCATTCAGCATTAATACAAAAATCACACTCGGTGCAAGAGCGGCTGCCAAAACAAGGGCACAAGGCCTCCCGAAATGCAAGACCTCTTCGGGCTAGATCAACGCAAAAGTACGGCTAAGCTTGCAACCGCTGCAGACGTATGAACCGAGAGCATTGTTTGCATGGTCATTCTAACTGCCAATTCGAGCGCGGTAAGTTTCTTTGTAGGTGCTGCCAGATGGCAGGCTGGTGCCTTCCAACTTGGAGTTGTCATGTCAGCAGCTGGCGGGCTGGTCATGCTGCTGACGGCTCTGAAATCATTTGGCGCCGCAGAGCTGCTTGGTCAGGTCAATCGGCACACAACACTCTTTCTTTTCCTTTTCTGTAGGCCTCTGAATGTCGTCATGACTCTGCTTCGTCATGCCAATCAGGCATGCTTGATTTTTTATTTGACTTGCATCTGCTCTGTACATGTTCGAAGCAACGTAGCAAACGGTCAGAAGCAGGGATGCTAAAGGAAGCATTACTGACACACACATCACGGACGCACCACTGACGTTGGGCGCAGGTGCTGGGGTTGCTGCTGTTAGGGTCAGGGGTGTTAGCTGCAGCAGGATCTAGGAAGCGCAGCACCCATCTCATGACTGCCAGCCTGACCATATCTTGTCTGGGAATGCTGCTGGCTTTTGAATTCACTGCTGAGGTGAGCCATGCATTGTCGTGTACCTGTGCTGCCACAAATTGCACACTCTCTAGTCTCAAACAGACTGCACAGGCACCAGCAGCATTGTCTAAAATTGCCTGGCAGCAAACAGCACATGCGCAGCATCTCTGAGGACTGCTGTGTATTTTTCCAAGCAGTAACATGAGCAAGGGCTGAGTGGCTAGTTGTGGCGCTCAGGTAAACAGGGAGGCAAGAGTTGACTGTGCTCTGGCAGAGCTATACACCAGGAGCTTGGCTGTAGAGAGCTCGCTGCAAGGGCAGAAGCATGCAGAAGTCATGACCAAGCTGTATGTGCGCATGAATGAGGTGGGCTGTTCAAAATCACAGAACCAATTTGCTGAGGCATTGCCCTGGCTGTTGGGAAACAATCTTCAGTTGGGCGAGCCCATGCTGTCACTTGTGCAGGGTGTCTTGCATGCACCAGGGCATCAGCATATATGCCCTTCATCACACTAAGCAGCCACTGTGTGCTGAGTGCGTGTCTGCTGCTAGTTGTGCGTCGTAGGCGGACCAGATCGTCCCATCACCCCAGTCAAGTAGCCTAGTTGTACACCACATGGTCAGCGTGTAAGGTATGTGTAAGGTATTGAATGCTGAGCTGGCACATGCTGACGGTGGTCCGGGTGTAGATGGAAGACATGCTGACAGGGGTGCAGACCGGAGCAATCAAAAGCATACAGCTCAGCCAAGCCCAAGACCGTCTCAAGAGCAGTGATCATGGCTACATTCAGGTGGCTTGCTACAAACCATAAATGCAGCTTGCTGCGCAAAGCCAAGTCATGATTGTAAACATCACAACATGCACAGCATGATGAACTTGTGCGAATACATTCCGCTTGCTAGGACACTTGTATTACAAGGCATCTTCTGAGACTGCAATGACAGGCAGGTTGCAAACAGTAGATGGGGAAGTTGGTTTTGCCCTTGCAAATGCACACAACTATTGGTTTGCGTGTAGAAAGATTCGTCCTAAGTGTGTTGAGAATTGACCTTGATGCATGCTGCTGCAGGCCCAGATGAGACTCCTGAAACAGCACGCTGATGATTTGCTTGATAGCATCCTGAATCATCCCAATCTGACAGAGCCTCAGATCCACCAGATGGACACAAGACAGAAAGAGGAGCTGCGCCTCAGAGTCAAGGCTGCAGATGATGTAAGTCAACCTGCTCATGTCACAGAATGCACTCTGTATGTTGATACACGAAGTGAAGTAATGCAAACACTGCAGTATGCTTGTGCCATGCAAAGCTGAGGTTGATCCTGCTTTGTGCACACAGCCAGGCTTGCTGACCGCGTCCCCTGTAGTAAAAAGGGCTCAGAGGCATGTTTACTATCTGCACAGTTGGTACTATTTATACCATATTGCTGTGGTATGCATGCCAGCGGCTGTTTCCAGCAGATCACGTGATAAGTCCAAGATGTTGGCAGTGTACAAAGTGTGTATGCATCACATGCGCAGGTGATAGATGGTGTGATACACAAGTATGAAGAAGGCTTTGATGGGGCTGCAGTCTTTGAGGAGTATGAGACAGGGCTGCAAGCGCTGTTAAGCGCATACACCGCATCATCTCCTGGAGAACACTTCCAGTTACCGCAGCAAGACAGCAGCAAGCTCATGCAGGTATGCCAAGCTGAGCTTTCAGTGCTGCTTGAGTGCTGCCACTACATTCTCGTGACTTGGTGCTTGCTGTCCTGCACAATTGTGAATCTTGCTCCGCCATGCTATGCTACATTGCTTCCATTTCACATTTTGGGGTGTCTTAGAACTGCCCCCTGCAAACAAGAAACTGCAGGGTGGATTTGGATTGATACTTAGCTTGTACCTGCATGCAGGCGGCAGGCGAGCTGCAGCACATGCAAGCAGCCCTGACTCGAGCTACAGCAGACACGTATCATAAGCTGGACCCTCTGGGACATGGCGCGGTGCTGATGGACTTGCAAGACCAGCGAGCACGCAAGCGGGAAGACTTCAGCAATCAGTTTCTATCGCTGCTGCACCAGCATGAGATGTTCAAGCACAGCAGCACCTTCCTTGCGGTACGCCCCCTTTCTGCAAAACACGAGAGCCCCTAGGTAGTGCAGCCTTTACACAGCAGCATGTGAAAGTTGGCAACTCGGTCTGCCAGTCCCAACCTGGGACACAATTCAACGTTTCTGACTGTACGCAGGATCTGCCAGAGCATTGTGTAGTGGAGAACAGGAATGAGAGGATGATGGTGTCCCTGGGCCTCACTGCAATGCTGCTGGAGCTGGCTGCCATATATTGCACCTTGTCATTCGTGCTTCATGTGCCACGCAAGCGAGAGTGACTCTACTGGCATGCTGCTGCATCGTTTTTTTGCTAATCATCAATCATTGCTTGTACACAGGATGTCACTGCCAGCATGCTGTATCTTCATTAGTGCAAGGACACTTGGCGATTTTATAGAGCATTCAGCCGGCTATGCTTACGTATCCAGCAACTGTGGTTGCATAGGGTCATCATTGAGCATAAATGACTTTGCTTGCTGTTTCCGTACCACATGTGGACTGAACGTCCGTGCAAAGAGTGTACATTTTATGCTTCTTCAATGAAGTTCCTGTAACACTGCACACACGCACCATGGCAACACCTGTAACCCTCAAGACAGTCAATGCCTAACTACAACTTTCCACAGCCAAACACTCTATGACTGTGCTAAAGATGGTACGGAGAGTTGAATCTGCTTACAAGTAAATACCCACAGTGACTGTTGGATGTACATGACAAAATTAGCTATAGCTTCTTCATGAGTTGCCACCAAGATATCATATGCTACACCGCATCTGTCACCGCTTCATTGCATTCATGTACAGCCCCCCCCCAGGATGGCCATACCCCTACTGACTGTACCCCTGCTGTCCGTAACCCTGCAGTGAGCCACCTTTGACAGTGCCGGTCCCAGAGCCAGTCCCAGCTGCTGTACCACTTCCAGAGGCATAACCAGCACCACCGGCAAAGTTACCAGGGTTGTAACTGGTACTACCAGCAACAGTGCCTGCACCAGTGCCCATGCCAGATGCGTTTGCATCAGCTGCTGACACATTGCTGCTGCCCTGTGACCTGCTGCTGCCTGCGTCATTGGATGCACCCTGTGTTGCTGCAGCCGCGGCTGTGTTTGATGTTCCCTTGCCCTGCATCAACATGCATACAGTTCAGGTTGACCTGTTGCAGGGGTTGTCTTGGGTTTACAGTGCAGTGTTTTTTACTGCAATTGGCATCTCAATTTGGGCACATGATGGGCTCAACTGCAGTGATCAGCAAGTGCACTTGCATGTTTACTATGAAAGAAGGCTCTGCCTGATGGCCCCATATTGTGTCACACCATGACATCACACTAGCTCAACTCAGTTATGTAAGGCCACATTGAGCAGTGTGTGAGGAGGATGACTGAAGTTCAGTCAACACATGGCTGACCTGCTTGTTGGCTTCAACTTGGCCAGCGGCCTTGTTGCCAAACATCTCCTCCATGAGGTTGAACTTCTCCACCAGGTGGCGCATGTCGGGGTCCTGAATGAGCCGGGGGTCGGGGGTCTGACCCCTCATCTGGTTCTGGTTGATGGCTTTCACTGTTGCTGGCAGCAATGGATGGAACAGCAACTGCATGCAAACAAGCGAAATGATTTCATGATAGCAACTCTGTATTTCCCAGTAAGAAGGAGTGTTGGCAACAGTATAGATTTGCTATTCATTAGAAGGTGAAAGGGTACAATTTGCGGCAGCAATACATTTCAGGGGCCAGAGACATTGCTGGCTACAGCTGACAGCATGAAAGCTGTATGAGCAAGGGTACTGGAAGCATGGCTAAGAAAAATGAAAGGATAGCTTGTAACGTTATAAAGTGTGCAGTCTGATCAAGGCATTCTCAATCAAAGATGCAAACAGCAAGCAATGCAGGGCCAGCGAAGGAGTGCAACCATGCCACACTCACCTCAAGGCAAACATCTTCAGCATCAATGGTGTGCACAATCTCACCTGGATGTGGGCCCTGCAGCCCTCTACATCCTTCTGCTGGTTGCCCTTAGCCCCAACAAAGAAGCCCAGGATCTTGTCCCTCTTGCGCTCTGACCCCTTCTTCTCACTGCCAGTCTTCTTGGGCACCCCAATGTCCACCCACAGATCAGTCAGCTCCCCAGGACTCAAGTTGCCCAGGTTGAAGTGACCCCTGCAGATGGCAAATGCTGTATTGGATTGGCGACAGTGCTGCTGTTCCTGGTTGCTGTCTGTACTGGGATTTCATTTTCAGCTCGTCTGGAGTGGCAGATGTTGAAACACCCACGCAGTGTGAAAGTATAGCCAGTGCTTGTGGCAGCGGGATAGTCAATGGGGTTGCAGCTGGGGTTGCCTTTGACTACACTGCCTGTCAAACTTCACCGTGGCATGGCAGACAGCAGCAGCTTTATCCAGGAAGCTTGACTAGACAGTTGCATCCCTTCTGATTGTGCTAGACGCTGTGCTGCAGGTCAAATCAGTCAGTAACTGTCAGTCACTTGTCAGTGACTGTCAGTAACTTGTGAGTAACTGTCATTAACTGTCAGTAACTTGTCAACAACTCAGCCAATCAGCCATTACAGAGCCCAGCAAACAGAGGCTGTTATTGACATCGTTCCTACTCATGTCGTAGCAGGGCTGCAGACCCACCAAGGCAAATGCAGACACAAAACATGTGCAAGACCTCCTGTGGAAAGAGAAGTACCTGCCAATCTCGTCATCTCCATTGCTGTCATGGTCCAGCAGTGCGACTGTGAGCACTTGATGGACACGTGTGTGCACAGGCATGGCATAGTGAGCCTCCTCGCGCTCCCACTTGGGGTTGCTCCCCTTCTTAGTGGGGGTGTGCTTCAGGGATCTGGGCCTCAGCCACATCCTGCACCATTCACCGACCTTGCCTTTCGGTCATGCCCATACCTTTGCTGGCCTTTAGAAGCATACGGTCAAGTCCAACAGCACAAGGTGGTAAACCTGGTGTTGCTCCTTTTCATGCTGCTTTTTTGAGTACTGAAGAAACTGGACCTGAAGGTAAGGTTGTGAGGCCTTTGTACAATGCCAAATTCATATTTGACTTAGCAAAAGGGGAAAGGCAAGTGCTAGCAGGTACGAACTTACTTTCCAAAAGGCTGGCCAGATCCAAAGAAGTCCATCTTGGGCACATTCTCAGCTTCGATCATCCATACCTCCATGACGCCCTCAGGTGTCAGAATGTCTTCTGATTTCTGCAGCAACAGGCGATAGTCAGTGGCAGTTAGCACGAAAAAATGCTGTACAGGGTGTGGTGAGAATTGATGTGTTCTCACACTAGATGAACCACAGCATGGAGCAGAAGTTGTTTTTGAGCATGCATTCCAAGATTGTTGCCGGGGCAAGCAGACTTAGTGTTTCGAAGCAGATCTTCAACAGGGTCCAAAGAAGGTCCACACAAACAATTCTTTTATGCCTACAAAGCTTGAGCTGCCAGCCATCACCAATACACCTGCCTATGCAACATTGAGCACATGCGCATCTTGGTCATCATTGAGCAGTGTTGCTTGGGCATCAATAACAGACTGTCACTTTGCCTTGCGCTGTACTAGCTCTGCAGCAACAGATCGTACTTACCCCATCAAGTTGAGAGAAGTAGTGATCTGGCAGTACATACTGCGACAGAACTTTGTCACAGATGAAGGCATCAGCCCAGTTGGAGACATAGTCCAGCAGCCCACTGCCGTGGGAGTCTGAGGGCAGCCTCAAGTCAAAGTCCAGCTTTGGGGGGTCCACAAAGGCCACCTGCACACCATCAGGATTACAGCCAGAAGCACATGCTGACAAGGCTTGCAGCCAAACGAGGCTGCAACTCGTTCATTGCAGAAGAGCTGTCCACCTCAGAAGCAGCTGCAATGCCATCAGGTAGCTCAAACCCAGCAGCAGTCGTCAAGCATCCATGCCAGAATTGCTTGCTTGTGCAATGAGTTTTAGAGATCACAACATGCAGTGGGGCGGGAGTGTTACATGCATGACAATGCTTGCCATAGATTGGTGGAGTGATGCGCTGAACTGCAACAAAACATGCATGGAATCAGTCCAGTGCACGATTGAATCACTCTGCAGCAGAACATACATTTGCTAAGCCAAGCGCAGCACTGGATCACTCTGTGCCAAGCAATGTTGTGCACGTCACACAAACATCTTGCATTCATGGCAGCAACTTACTTGGACAGCTCCAATGACTGGCATCTGAAACAGAAGAGGGATAAGTGTTGTGCGCAGTCGCCCCTTCAGTGAGATGTCAGAAACTCCAACCTGTACACAGACTACATCAGCAGAGGGTGGCAGAACGAGAACAAGGTAGCAAGCTCAGATGCAGTGTGCACTTGCAGCGCCCTGCAGAAACCTTTGGGCTTGATCCAAGCAGGCATCATTCAATTGGCCGTTTTGTCTCAATTTCAAAGGCTTCTGCAGGGTGCTGCAAGTGTACACAGCATCTCAGCTTGCTGCCTTGTTCTCACTTGAAAGATGCGGTACCTTTCAGGGCAGATCAGCTGCGCTCCCATTCCTTGAGGCTGTCAGGAGTTGATTGATAACATGCAACATGACTTCACGCATCACTGAACCTTCATAGCCCTAGCACCAAGCAGCCTTGTTCATGGCATTGCTGTGGCATCCAGTCTGGACGCACAATACAAGATCAAAAACATGATGATTACGCAGAATTAATGCAGAATCAATGTCAGTGCTCAGGCTCCCACCGTCCAAGTGAAGATCTTGTTGACAACAGTAGATAGACCGGGCACAGACTGCAAGAATTTGGGAGTTGGATTCAGCAGCAGGGCAATTTGCTGGTCGCCCCTCCATACAAAGTCAAACTCCAAGAAAATGTCCTCAGCTCCAGGGTCGGTTCCTGGGAACACCCTGACATCTTCCACGGTGGGCGGTGTGTTGCCCAGCTCAAACCTACAAGCAACTCATTTGTGTACAACTAGATAGTCAGTTGCAGCTGCATGCAGCTACCCTGGCTCCTGTGCTTTTTGAATCTTTCGTTATGTAGGTTATGCTCACCCTTGTAAGGCATGTCCAAAGACATGATGAATCAGTTGTAGTTTCACAAATGAGCAGCCTGCATACATTGCATTTTCTGCGACCTGTTGGACCAGGCGCTCATGTACAAGCAGCTAAAAGTCTTGCATGGAAGCTGCTCCCAAAGATGCCTGCAATCCCACTTGTTGATGAAAATGTTGCACCACATTTTGCACTGATGTGCACACACACCCCCAATGTCTCTGTGCGGCCCCCTCTTATGCTTCTGTGTCACACATGTCAAGCACAGACAAGCACAAAACGGGCTAGGGCAGCGCACTTTCAGCAACAGCACTCCATTGTTCGCACTTGGTGACTTACTTGTGCAGTTTGAGAGTGGTCATCCATGTGGGTTTATTTTCTTCCAGCATTTCTGGTAGCATTTCTTTTGCCTGCTTCTCTGCTGCTGCTGTGATGTAGGGCCACATGCGGGCTGCACAACATGCCAGGGTTGCACACCAGGTTTTGAAATTGTCACTGCCACGTATTGCAAAGCTTTGATGCCTTGACAATGACACATCAGCATGTCATATTCCACAATCATGGGCCAGAAAAGAGGCGAAGCACATGCCACCAGGTTACCAAGGACCGTATGCAGTGCTGGTCGATGCCTTTGAGCAAGTGAATTCACATGCTAAACAGAACAATGGCTGTAGGCTTACCAATGAGCTGAGTTAGCCAAGAGCCTTTGATACTAGCATCGGCATTGCCAGTCAAGCCAGTAGTTCCCTGATCCTCCCTGTTGGCTTTCCCAGGTCCTGTGTCTGTGGCCCCAAAGCCCTCGTGGTCATCGTCTTTGTCAGGGTCTGTCTTGTTGGTTGGTCCTTTTGCTACAGCGTCTAGCGCTGCCTGTGCCTTCTCAGATGTGGCAGATGCTGGGCCTTCTTTGGTGTGATCATATCCTGCCCACTTCTGCTGGTCTTTGTTAAGCGGTTGGCCTGAGCCTGACTGACCCTGTGTTGGGTTTGGCTGAGAGTTTGAAGACTGCTGATATGACTGCTGAGACTGCTGCTGCTGGAACGTTGGCAATAGCTGGGAGCTTCCTCCAGAGGAAGCAGGTGTGCCTATGAATAGGATTTTTTTGGGGGCCTTGCCGATTTGCTGTTGTGAAGACAAGAGGCGTTTTCAACCGAAACGTACCTGGACTTGCCTGTGTAGCTTGTTGCGGTGGTCTGTAGGGGCCCTGCTGGGTTTGAACTGGTCCTGATGACCAATCACCCGAGAGTGGCTGACTAGACATCTGCTGACCGGCCAGCGCGCGAGGGTCCATAGTGGAAGTCTCCTGGACAGATAGCACATCTCATTTGTCAACGAAAGGATGCCTATTTGATCGTTGCTGCTATACACCAAGCGCATGTCCTCGAGGCACAATTGTTGCAACACGACGGACCCAACATTTTCAACTATAACAAACACTTGCGTCAAGGCAACACCCCGTTCTGATGCATTGCAGCGACTGCCCCATTCGTAGGAGAAGTTGGCCGAGACATAAGAAAGCACATGCAGTTTCGTATCGTAAGAAGCTAAGCCCACCAGTAAAATGAACAATCAGAATCGTCACCCCTGAGGCCTGTCGCCTCTCCTCTGGAGCCGGTTGCCCTTGATCAGAACCCTGCTGTCAGCGCACAGCGTCGATCGCGGTCGCAAAAACGACTGATCTCGTTTGATCAATGTAACGCCTGATCACGTGCTCGTCAATTTTAATTGTTTACTCAACCTGCACACGAACAAGCGGGCAAGCGTTTCACAGTCGGTTAGCATCTATTTCGAACAAGCTTTCACGACAGATCACGCTCGCGATCTGTGTCTTGATTCTAGATCGCAGTGAAAGCCTGGCAACATTGAGTTTCCAACGCTCACCTTGATGATTAATTTAATTTGAGCTGCTCAATCGTCCACAACAAAGTCGGGAAAATGCATGAAACGCTCAACGCGTCCGGCTCTGATGGTTTGGTGGCAGCTGAAATGTCCACCACCCCTGTTACAGCACCTGCCCGTGTCAAACATATATGGAGGCAAGCTAGACGAAGTCTAACACTTGGGCTGCTAGTTGCTTCTGGTTTTGCATTCTGCTTTTGGGCATTGGCAACGCAGATGCCAAGACTTCCGGTGCGCTTCAGTCT
>JAABUU010007574.1_pt1 | contig 11111 bp, 15 predicted proteins | sample 5559301 | NCBI WGS metagenome assembly JAABUU01 (sample SAMN10711884, study PRJNA513360) | rock metagenome | isolation source: Antarctica rocks | place: Antarctica: Victoria Land, Richard Nunatak white
AATGTATTGTGGCTGTTTGCTGCTGACAATATTTGCAGCGTCGCTGCCTGCAGCTGGTATGCATGACCTTAATGGGGATGCAACATGCACACATTCACATGGCAGCAACAGCGCCAATTGCAGTGGGTGCCATCTCTTTGCTGTGTGCCAACATGTCAAACATCATGTCCAAGGCGGTCTGCAGGACCATGCAACCTTGAGACAGCAAGCAAAGGAATGCAGCTTGCCGCCTTGTCTCCTGATATGTAATGCAAGTAACAAACTCCTACTATGTGCCATTGACGAAGTTGGGTCTGCAGGACCCCACAGGGTTGAGCCATAGAGCAAAGGGTTGGAGTTTACTGCATTTGGCTGCCAGCACTGGCCAGCCCTCTTCTGTTGCCATGCTCATCAAGCACGGCGCAGATGTTCACGGTGCGTACCAAGCAGGGCTGCAATTTATTTGCGGCAGTCTGAAGTTGTTTCAGAAAAGGAAGGGACATAAGTTTTTTCCACAACTGGGCTTCATTCATGCATTTTGCAGATTGCCTCAGGTTGTTTGGACGACCTGGCATGCTCTGTGGAATGGGTACCACGCTTCCCATGTCTCACTTGCCAGATGTCAACAGGCACACAAATTACTCTCGAGCCCTCCCTCTGCATATGGCATGCATCAGTGTTGCTGCCTCTGATCCCATGGTGCACAACAAAGAGGACTAGAACAGTCTCATCATGTGTACAACAGAAAACAATAACAACAGAAAACAATAGCAACAATCATAGTAGCGACAGTAGTAATGGAACTTGGGATAGTACCAAGAATAATAGATAGTAATGAAGTTACATGCCTTACCTCTGCCCTTACCTTCAGCCAGATCTATGCACAACTACTCCAACATGCTTGATCCAGGCTGCTGCCACAATTGATGCCATGTGGTTCTGGTTTGCCTGGCTGCATGCTGCTGTCATGCAGAGAGGGAGGGCAGCTCTGGGGAGACTCATTGTGTGCTGCTGCCATGCAAACAGGGAAGGCGGCTTTGGGCTTGCTCATGACTTGCTGTGTGCTGCTGCCATGCAGATGGGGAAGGCGGCTTTGGGCTGACTCATGGCATGCTGCTGCCACGTCTGGCAGTGCTGGCAAACATCAAAGCTGCTCATCTGTGTCCAAAAGCGTCTGAGCATTCATCCTGCGGTGTGCCTGACACCAGCTGTGCTTTGTAGATCAGGAAGCTGGCTCTGGACTGACTCCCCTGCATGCTGCTGCAATATCTGGCAGTGTGGCCTGCGTCAACCTGCTGCTTGAGGCCAAAGCCTCCACATCAATGGCCTCCTCTGATGGCAGGTGAGTTTCTTGTTGCAAGCTCTTCTTTCTGTCCCATCTTGGTTGATGTCTGCTTCACATCGTTACAACAAGTAAACCCCTCACCCCTAGAGTTTGCCTGCCATTTTCATGTTCTGAACTCGTTAAGAACACACTGAAATGCCATACTCAGTGCTCACCTACGTCTGTCCCGTTTGTGTCACGCCATCAACAAGCCACCAGCACACTCACATCACAATGAGCATAGCCCCTTGCTCGCCATGCCATCCTGTCCAAAGGCAGATGTGAGTGACTTGTTCAGTTTGTTCTGAAAAGGCCCAACAGGTTCTGGAAAGACCTGAGGACTCATGACTTTCTGGCGTTGCTGTTGCTTGCTAGTCGTTGCCCACAGAGTTTGGCTGCTGACTCTTGTTGGAGCGATGTCATGGATAAGATTGTGGACAATGCTCTGTGAGTGTGCATGTTGGCATTGTTTACAATTTTCAGGTGCTCCACATGAGCAAGTCTTTCCCTGACTGCAATTTTCTGTTGTATACCCTGTTGTAAACCCACAGACTAATCTTAAACCTTAGACCCTAAAGCCTTTGCTGACTGTAGCCTCTCAAGTGCTCTGGTGCCATCAGACCACCCCGACAATGCACAGCTGCTGGCCCTGCTCAAGTCCTCTTCCTCTTCTACCGTTGCCAAGCAGAAGAAGAAGACCAGCGACGACCAGGCTGGCAGTGGCGGCATCCAGCCCTCAGAGGTGACTGGGCCGCCGCAGGTTCAAGCATTCAAGGTGAGTGCTGAGGACATGCTGTGACCCCTACTGGCCACTTTTTCAGCTCTCACCAGAACAAGTGGTGCATGGTTATCTTAGCCCTTCATCGTGTCTCTTGCAGACTTTCATACACCCCAGCTACTGCAGATGGTGTTTTTTCAATACGGAAGCAAGAAATTAGGCTATGTTGGGCTGGCAGGCTCTGTGAAATCTCTGATCAGAATTGCTGTAGCAGCCAGACATGAGACAACACCCTGACTCTTGGACCCCTACCCCATGACTCTTGGACCCCTACCCCATGACTCTTGCACCCCTACCCCATGACAAGCCCTAGCCTGGCTTGCTCCTGCTGTTACTCATCAACTGAGATGGCAAAACGCGTTGCATGCCCATGTACGCTTCAGGCTCTGAGTAAGGAGACTCAGCTCAGCCGAGTCGAGCGCTGGGCAGAGTCAGGCCCCGAAGACTCCCAGGTTGCCGGGGAGCTGAAGGAATTCTGGTCAGAAGTGAAGAAGAGACTGGCAGAAGCACACAAGACTCTGATGGTGCTAGCATTGCACAAGGTGAGCTTGCATTACATAAAGCTTTGAAGGCGCCAAAGTTGTATACAGCTACCTCTCCTTGTTCCTACTGTCTGTGCTCAATTACTTGTTGATCCCATCTCTGGTATGATGCCAGCAGTGCATCATGCACTGTTTGTGCTACAAATCTGCCTTTTCTGCTGGGACAGCATCATGACAATTCTAGCTACTCTGCATCATATAGCGACTGACTGTCCTTCTCCCGACATATGTGTTTATTACCATCATCATAATCATTTTGTTATTGTTCTTGTCATTGTTATTGTTATTGTTACTGTCATCATCGTTATCATTGTTGTCGTTGCGGTAGTTAGTGATAATGATCATGGTGACTGGTATTGGTAACCAGCACATTTGTTTTTTGCAGTTATTTTACTTTAATGTGTAAAATATCCAAAACTCATGTATAAAAACAAGTACAGCTACATCGTCATTATCAGTATCACCACCATGTGAGCTAATTCCAACTGCAAGGGTATCTTTTCCCATAAGGAATATGTGTGGGTCAAATGGTGCTCTGACATTGGGTTTTGCCATGTGAACTTAGAGAGTTGACAACTTCTTTATCTCTCAGTGCATTAGACATTCAAATCCAAGAGATTCCAACCTGTAGAGAGTTGCCAAGGAACAGACGCAACACGCAGTGCAAAAGCAGCAACTTGGTGTGTGGACATCTTACTGGTCGTGAGTGTGCCAAAACAGGACCTCATACACAGAGAGAGAGTGAGTAATTGAGAGAGTGAGGGAGGGAGGGAGGGAGTAAATGAGTGGGTGAGTGAGTGAGTGAGTGAGCAGACGGATGAACGCTCGGACAGATGTACAGACAAATGGACAGACAGATTGCTGGATGAATGAGTGGATGAAGGATCCCCATGAAGAAAGGAATGGAGTGCAGGTATTGATGATGCTGCATGAGGATGAAGAGTATCAGAGGGATGTAGGGGATGCACAGGCCATGGACGCTATCCTCATTGACGTCAAGCAGCACCCAGAGAAGCTACAGAAGTAAGGTCCACATACTTCATCCAGAAAGCTGCCTGTAAGCTCTTGCTTGTGCTGGCTTCTGCTGCAGATCACCGCTTGGATGTAAGCTGCCATTGCTTTGGCAAGCTGCCTGCCCCAAATGGCACCCAGTAAACCAGAAGCAAAGTCTGTCCTGCCAGCCTTTCAGCATGTATAAGCACCGCCTTTCGATTGTTCCCCTCTGTTCTGAACTGTTCTGCCCCTGAAGCACTCTGCGTTGTATATGCAGCTCTTCATGTCACGTGCAGGTTTTTCCAGGATGTTGCTGTGACTGATGACGCCACACCTGTCCATCTCAATTCTAGTGCCCAAATTCAAAATGCCTTGCTTCATGCAGGTACAGCTTAGACCCAGCCAAGCAGAACGTCTTCAAGAAAATGGAGCTGTTCACAGTAGGTTCCCTTTGAATGTTCACATGAAAGAGATAAACAGAAAGCCCAGGTCTTTGTGTTTTCAGCAATCTTGACAGGAGCCTCTTGAGGCAACAGCCCAAAGCCTGCACAGCCTCCCCTCTCCTCCCCCCCCCCCACCGTCCCCATCCCTGCTCCAGCACTTTTGCATGCCTGTATTGTGCATGTGTGGGCCTGCGGTTGTGGTTGCATGCATTGTGACCAAACATGTAGTCATGGCATGTTGCCAGAACAACATAACGTACCAGACCTTCAAGTATGTCATGGTACATGGCACACATGAAGTGTGTAATATGGGATGTTGCTTTGGCAACATGTCATGATTGCATCTCGTCACAGTGACTGCAACAGTCACAGGCACATACATAACTCTGTTATAGGGCAGGAGGTGACAGTACAGTGCCCGCACTATTAGCCAACACCCCTCCACAATGTAGAAACGCCTCATAGTAGTCCCCAGGCATGTCTGGGTTGAGACTACACTATGAAATGGTCATGTTTAATTGAAAAGTGATGTTTCTGTCTCCTGAAGAACGTGATATGCACCCTGTACAGCTGTCCTTACGGCAGTGCTACCCTTCAGCACACACTGACTGGACTCATGTGATGGCACCACCTGTTTAGGATGCACATTGCTGGGTCTGCATGGACATACACACATTCAGCTAGCCCTTGATAGCTCACTCAATATCAATGTGTGCCAGCACATTAGCTCTCTTGTGTTTGCAAAAAGCCTGTTAGGTTGCACGTCTGCTGTGTATGCTTTGCCTTGCCTGCAAATCCAATACAATGGTTATGGTACTTTGATGTCAGTTGTGAGTGCATGCTTCGCCCTTGCTGCACAACAGTAACTTAAAGGCTGCAAACAGCAACATGTTGATCAGTTCAATACTTGTGTCCTGGAGTGTGAAGAACAGTTCCAGATTTTCAGCATAAGTTTCGTTCTGTTCTGGCTTGAAGTTCTCCAATTGGAATTGGATTTGGTATGCAGATGGTACTGAAAGCGACAGACCAGCGTGGCAAGGTGCCGTGGCAAGAGACCCTCATCCCATCAGACAACCCAAAGTGGCAGGTTTGTCCCAACACACTTTACAAACCAGGAAACGCTGTTGAGTTCAGTGGGGAACCTTTGTTACAACACACCCTTCCAATCAGGAGGTCTTTTGTTGCAGATGCAAGCTGTGAGGATGCATTGAACTGCTACCGACCAGCCTAGAAAGAGAAGTGATGCAGCTGTGTCTTTTGCAGGTCTGCCAATCAGCTGTGTTTCGTCTAAATGTGCCAATTGATGCGGCAGGTGTTCGGCAAGTGAGAACAAGATGGTAGATGATGATGACACACAGCCAGACAGCTCTGCAACAGGTGTTGCACAGTCGTACAGTCTGCTGCAGAGCTGTCCGGCTGTACGTCATCATCACTACCATCTGTTCTTACTTGCCAATACAATTGACATGCCTAACTATCAAACAAAGAAGCAAGGACGTGTGCAGGAGCAAGACAAGCAACGCAAGCAAGGCCTAATGATGATGCTGCAGACCCAGAAGGAAGCTGCCATAGCAGCTGCGTTGGCCGGTATGCTCGCCTTGCAGTCTAGCTACAACTGGCCATGCCGGCTTGCATGTGCACATCTAGAACAACGACAAGCATGCATGTTGCGACGCATCATCAGCTGAGAGCAAGCATAGCAACCTATTGTGTACAACAAGCTAGGCATGACCCTTGACAGCATTGCTAGCATGTCAAGGGTTGAATTACTTACACCATCCTGAGTGTCGCAAGCTACAGCAACAGCTGTAGCTTTGCATATGTCAAATGCACTCTAAGTCCTTGCTGTGTTTGATGATCCAATTGCATAAGCAATCACAATGTGAGCATTTTGTTGTATATATAGCCTAGCAGCCACACAAACCACTGACAGGGGCACATGCTGCACAGGTAGTGAAGAAGAAGCAGCAAAGCTAGCAGATGCAGCAGAGGCTGCCAGCAAGCAAAGTCTTGTCCAGTCACAGCAAGCTGCCACCGCTGCCACCGCAACCTCAGGCCTGAGCAACAGTGGTGCCCCCGCAGCCAGCAGCACCAGCAGCAGTGGCGCTGCCATTGCAGCAAGCCCCCCAGGAGGAAGAAGTGCGCAATCTGCTGGCAGTCCACAGAAACCGCCGTCAGGATTGAGGTCACGAAAAGGTCAGCAGCATCAGCAAAGCAAAGGCAGGGTCAGTGAAGGCCAGAAAGGTGCAAAAGGTGCCGCAGCAAATCCGTCTGATGCGACAGATGAAGACGAGCTGCCTCCAGTCATGACCTGGAAGGTGAGCTAGATTCCCATGGCTGACATTGTGATGATACATTGAATTTGAATTTGCCGAGGACTGCTTGGTGCTACATGTGCAGGTCGGAGATAATTGTGCATGGCCTGCCATGCATGACCCAACATCCATGTAAGGCAGTGTCATGGGCTATGTAGGTATAGTACAATCTGCGTACAATGTCATGTTGTGTCTCAGCAAACAGCAATGTGGCACTGTTGGGCTTGCAACAACCGATAGCCACTGGCTCTGCCTCTTGTCTTATACAGTCAAATGAGCTCCAGCAAACAGCAATGCGGTACTGTTGGGCTTGCAACAACCGATAGCCACTGGCTCTGCCTCTTGTCTTATACAGTCAAATGAGCTCCTGTGTTTGGCAAGGGCTGGTTGTGCAACTTGCAGGAGGCGCTGCATCACCTGAGATTTCAGATCATTGGATATGGCGTTTTGTTATTGGGCTTCTGGGCTTGGTTGCTGTGGATGGACTACACTCGGGAAGAACGGCTTCATGACTCATCTGCCCTGTCAGAGCTCAATAGCAGTCCCCAAACTTGAAACTGGAGTCTGTATCTGGTCACATGGCTTTACACATGCCATATGCATTTGATGTATGGAGACCCCACTAATTACAGGCTACAGTACAAATGCTGCCACCTCAAGTGGCCTGCCAATCACGATCAAGCTGAATGCAACTTCCGGATGTATGCCTTGAGAAACTATTTTTGAGCAGAAACTCCAATATCACCTGTGCACCTGCTTGCCTCGGGCATCAAGCAACTTGCACTCTGCTGCAACAGGCAATAGACTGCCACTTTCATGTGACAAAGGTGAAAAAGTTCTTGTGCTAGTGCATCATGCGCCTCACATCCAATTACACATTGCCATATTCATGTCAGCCTTTTAGTTGCCGTAGTTATGTCAGCCTCTTAATTGTTGTGTTGAGCTTGTAATCTTCTTCTTGTTGTTGATGTTAGCCCTTTGAATTGTTTTGTTGTGTATAGTTCAAAAGGCTGACGTGAATACAACAATCAACAAGCTGACATGACTACCGTCGCCAACAGGCTGAGGAAAGGGACATTGTCATGGTTACATCTATGTATGCGCCAACATCATGCACGTTGCCATATGAAAAGATGCTTCGCAGCAGCAGGTGAGTAAGCGTACAATCCACGGTGAGTCCATGCATATTTAGCAGGAAGAAGCGCTTCCTAGATAGGTTTGGCTGCGAGTCACACTGCTCCGTACCTTGCAATGACTTGCTCTCAGTTGTAACAAGACCAATTTGTTGTCCATCAGAACATGCATTCACCTTAAAATGTTATCTCGTCCTGCTGACATGTGCCGGAACTAGACTGTTAGTAAAGCTTGCTAGTCTGTGATTGCTTTGTCCAGAACTACGCTGATGTCTCTCAGATATGCTAAAATAGCTGCAACTCAACTCAGTGCCTGATCCACCAAAAGACGCATCCTAGCCGCAATTTTAATTTGAGGTAGACAGTTGAGGTGCATTACAGAGCACACACTGTATGTGGTGCAACTTCTACCTGATGCATGCAGAGAAGGCATAGGCGAGCCTCTGCTATAGATCACTGTTGCTTCACAAGTGCATGTCTTCACGCACAGGGGCTTCGACGCCAAAGAACTCTCCCCTGATCATGGGCAGATTTTGTGCATATGCGATCCTCAGACGCTCATCAATGGTGTTTGAGCAGACAATCTTACCATCTCCTGATGCAACCACCACACCGCCACAGCTGCGTGCAAATCACACAGTCAATACATGCAGCGACAAACCCATATCCTGCAGTCGTGCTGGCTAGCAAGACAGCAGGTATGCAAAACGTGTATTGCAATCATGATCATAATGTCTCAAAATTGGAGCTTCTTTTTTGAGGCAGAGAAAGCTTTCTGAAGCAGAAACAGGGACAGCAACACTACTATCCAAGACATGGCTTTGATGGTGGCATATATGCACTTGGGAGCACAGCTGGCCTTGATCACGCAGCAGGTTTGCATGCTGCAGAGAAGGATGTGTACCGCATATGAACCTGGTAGATGATACAGGCTAACAGTCCTCCCACATGCAAACAAACATGCAGAGAGAAAAGTTTGATGCAAGCGGCATGAACTCTACAAGACGATAGGTCAGTAGGGGAGCTGCGTGGAATAACGTAGTAACACATCAGGTACTTGAGAGCTGAGCAGAAAGTACAACGAGTAACATGTAAGTTGCACATGCAGCATGGGCAGCTGTAGCGTAGTGATTATCCCTGCGGTTCGTTTCACAACACTGTACTTGCTGCTGCGGTGTGTCAAGGCTGAAGAGACAATCCCTAGCTTAGAGCAGCTTAAGCTGCACATGGAACCTATATGTTGCTCACTACACCTTCTAATCAGCTCTCAAGCGCCTGATGCTAAGGAGCTTAGTCATGGTCAAACATGATGACCTAACACACCATGCAGCACCTCCCTTCTGATACAACTTGTGACGATTGCATTGCTTGCAACCAATGCGCAAGCAAGCTGCTAAATGTGGAGAAATTAGTCTGCATATTGGTTGCAAGCTGTTAACCTGGAGCTTACCCTGACCCACGTGGTGACATGTATGCAATCATGGACCAAATCTTGTGGGCACACACATCTAAGCAGACTGAGCACCTGAGCAGTCTAAACACCTGAGCAGTCTGAACACATGAGCAGTCTGAGCATTCACCACACTTCATGGGTTGCCTACGTCAACAACATCCAGCATATGCCTTGACAAATTGGTGGGGATCACAGCACGAGTACAGTGAGTGCTTACCAGGAGTTCTCTTCCTCTCCTTCCTTGCCATCCCCAGCAGGAGGCAGAAAGTTCTTGGTGTCTAGGCTGGCTGATGGTGCATCCTTGCCAAAGGCATCCTTGAACTTGGACTTGGCAGCCTCAATAGCCTCCTTAGCTAAGCCCTGGTCTTCCTCTCGCACCTTGACTATGACTGTAGGCTCTGACAGCTTTGCGTACGCCTGCATGGGGCAACAACACATGACGCCCTTGTCTTGAGCCTGGCAGCTTTGCTGTGGAGCCTGGCAGCTGTGCATGCGCACACGTGGTGCAAGAGTGTATGAGTCATACCTCACTGACTTGGATGCCACCAGATGACTTCTGTGTGTGCTGATACACAGTCTTGGTGAGAGCACTTGCCAAGCTCTTACATAGCAACAGCACTATTGCGATCCAACAAAGCATGCAGCTACATGGCTAGAAGGGCTGGACAATGCAACTCCTGGGCATGTCATTCAGGCTTCATTTGGACAGTGCTGAGCAGGCCTATGTACTTCAGGAATTCCTTAAGTATTCCCCTATTCTCTTACATGTCTTGTGCATTCAATACAAGAGTGCTCAAGATCTGCTCATCGTGCTAGCAGACCACCATGACAGCTGCAGATTAACACAATATTGCCTGTGCAAGCGCTTGGCAGCTGCTCACATAGCAGTGTCAGATCTTTGCTAGGCGTGTCTGTATGTGCCCTCATGTCATGATGTACAGGTGAGTCTGTGCTTCAACAGCATACAGTATGTTCAAGGCATATGTACTGCACAAACTATGCATGGTATGAAGGATCAACCCTAACGTCAACGCCAATGACTGTCTTGTGGATGAGTCACATCATTGGCTGATCTGCTTCTTACCTGTAACAGGAGGTCAGTCAACAGCGTCTTATACTTTGCTGTGTCTTTTGCAGTGCCTGCCAAGCTCTGCTGGGCATCATGGATAAGCTCATGCACTGCATTCTCCCTGGCTTGCAGGACCTTCAACCTTGACTCATTCAGCTGCTTGGAGTACTCTCTGCAAACGCATGCGGCAGACTCCAACACACTGCTGCACGTTTCAGAGAGGACAACGAAGCACTTGTGCAGGTTACATACATCTTCTTCTTGACGTCTATCTGTCCTTCTCTCCTCTCATAGTCCTTGCGAATCTTGGCCTTCTCTGCTTCTAGGAGCTGCAGCTTCTCGATGTTGAACTCCTGTGCCAAGCTTTGCATTCTCAGCACGTGGGAGTCAAAGAGCAGAGATTGGACCACTACAACAGACCTAGCAGTATGCTTTTGCTAAAGTTGCTTTAAGCATGCAGACATTGCCCAGTGCTGCACCAGCTTGGCTGCAAAGAAGTGATATAATAGAGCAAAAAGATGTACCTCTTCGGCAGAGACAGAGATTTCATTAGCTTTCTCTTCAGCCTCCTGCTTGATGAACTTGACCATCTGGTCGATCTGACGCTCGACCTGCGACATACATCGCTGAGATCTGGAATATCCCAACATCACGGGATATTCCAGCATGAGCGTCTAGCAACACAGTCATGCTACACCAACGCACCTCCGTCTCGTTCATGGTGACTTTTCTAGCGATTCAAGAAATAGTTAGATCTCCGTAGTTACGTGCCCTGGCTTTGCGCTCTCACACACAAGCGAAAAGGGACTCCCGTTTGCCTTTCTATACAACTCGAGACACGCCGGGTATGCCGTCTTGGAACTGCTCTGCGCGCAACACAGGCAGGGTCCAATCTCACATGGGGCATAACTTGCACGAAGTCCGTTAAGTCCGTGATTGATAAACAGAAACGGAACGAAGTCCGTGATTGGATAAACAGAACAGAAAGGCAAAGCTGGCAAGCTGTACTGCTGCTTTGTGGACTTCAGGAAAGCGTTCGATACTGTACCTCGTGCTGTGCTGTGGCAGGTGCTGGAGGAACT
>JAABUU010007575.1_pt1 | contig 11110 bp, 7 predicted proteins | sample 5559301 | NCBI WGS metagenome assembly JAABUU01 (sample SAMN10711884, study PRJNA513360) | rock metagenome | isolation source: Antarctica rocks | place: Antarctica: Victoria Land, Richard Nunatak white
GACTGTAGGTGCGCTCTTCTGACGGTATATCCTGAAAGGCGTGCCGTACAAAGTGAAGATTCGAACATAGTTTGTGGTTGTTGTAACCACGATATACGAGTCACTAAGTGAGATGGCTAACACAGTATTAAGTAGCTGAAGGGTTACATTACACTCCAAGACACTTACAAGTCACTTTCTCTCCGTCTGGTAAAAGGGTTCGCCAGTCTGCTCTTGATGTCCACGCCTCATGAGGTCGGTAAAATATCATGGCTGGGTTGCCATTTGCGGGTTGACACGAAAATAGTGTGCCATTTTCGTCTTGAGTCCTGTCAGCCTAGCCCCTGTGTACAAGAACGTCAACGCTTACTGAGACACGCTTTGTCGTATAGGTAGGGATCAGTGAAGTGGAAGTCTCTGTGGAATTCTCGGTCGTAGAATTCTACGGTGACTGTGTGATGTGTATCTTGATCGACAGTCCATACAGTCCCTGTTAGGTTAAGGCCTATATCAAGTCAACGTGCTGGAACCCACAGAGTCTACATCTGGTGCCTACAGAGATATCTTCTGTTGCCCCTCCACGGGGTGCTTCCAGGTTGGAACGATTGATGTAGCTGTGGTTGCCCACCATAGCCGGTAGCTCTTCGCTTTGACTCGAAATTATCGTACGTATCGAGGTGACCGTTCGTTCGTTTCCCATACCCATTGATGCCGTCGGCATAACCAGCTCCATCGTCGTCGCTGACAAAGTCGTCTTCGGCGTTGCCCATGATGTCCGAGCCCAGGAGATCGTCCAGCGAGTCGGGGGTCCCTCTGCGTCGAGTTCGCCCTCCCCCAACGTCCTTGAGACCAAGGGTGAGCTCTTTACGCGCATTGCCCGACGATTCTGCCAAGGGATCATGATTGAAAGGTGCTGACTGGAGACTCTTTTCTAGGAGATGTATGTGCTCGGCGGGAACGAAGTCTGTGTATATGTACAGTTCACCATCGGAGGTAGTGAAGGACAGAATGTTATCCGTTGCATGCCAGGTAAGGTTGATGACATTCGCATAGTCGTATCTATGACCAAGATTAGACCGTAATACTACTCTGGGTTTGAGATATCTTACCGTGCAATAATCTTCTGTGTCTTTGTCTCCCATAGAAGTATCTTCCGATCAGCCCCAGCACTTACTAAAAGAGCTCCATTAGGGCTCCATGAAATAGCGGTGATGTCTCCCAGGTGTCCGGAGGTGAACGAGCGCTGCCTCCCTTCGTCAGTCCTGGAAAGCACTACTATATCTCTTGTGGCCGTCGGAGCAGCGAAAGCTCTGCCATCCGGATGCCACACTGCCTTCGAGCTTGCTTCTGCGTCCGTTTCCAGAACACGAATCACACCGTCAACTTTCCTGATGAGCTGAGGTTCTTCGGTGCTCAAGGAATATATATATATAACCCCGTCTGTACAGGACAGGGCCAGATAAGTACCGCTCGGATCGTATGAGAGATGCTTGACCGGTTTCGATTGATTACGCAGGTACAGGACCCTACTCATATCCTGGGTATTGACCACCTTGACCGTAAGCTCGCTATCGAATTTCAGTAGAGGTTCCTCCGTCTATGACGTTTAGTACTCACTCGCTGGCGACAGCCGCCCAAGCCCCATCCGGCGACAGCGCAACATCGCGCACTGGCAGCGTGCATCGTACGAGGATCTTGTCCAGGGAATTGGTCTCCAGGGAGTACATGCACACAGTGCCATCTTCGGAGCCGGTGATAAAGAAGTCATTCTGAAAATAATTTCAGCCCAGTATATCGATGTGAAGTCCTGCTCTACCCACCGCGGCCACAACGGCAAGGTTATTGTCCTGACAGTCGTCGAGATTCGTAGGCTCGCCATCTGAGCCGGTGGTGTAGATTCTTATGGAGCTGTTGGAGCCCGCTGTGATCAAGCGCTTGCCATCTGGGGTGTATGTGAGGAACGTCGGTCCTTGTGGATCTATACACCTTGAATGTCAATCTCGATCAGAATATGAGTACGATACACTTACGAGCGGGCCGACCGCGCAATCGCTGCTGAATTACAGTGGCCATTTCTCGCACATGCGTATGGGAAGTGTTGTTCTTTTAGGAGCTCATCTCAATTGACGTTTCGAGGTCGTTGTTGTGCTCCAGTAGCCAGGCGGACAACTAGGCGACGCGTAAATTGATTCGCGTGAATTGATTCGCGTCAGGATGGCACCCCCCTTTAGGCTTAGCGTTACCTCTCTGCCGTTCTTCTGTATAGGTAGGTAATCATTATTGATCAGACTGTGAAGCAACAGCCGTTGGGTTTGGAGCTCAGGCTGAGGGCGCATTTATGGCCCCATCAACCCCATTAACACATCCAATTGCCTACCTTTATACAAGCGAAAAGACACCCACTGGAGGTCTAAGACAATGCCTACATAGATTCCTGTCAGCTGTGCAGAAAAGAAAAAATACCTCATCTTTCCGGGGCTGAATCACATAAGATCCCTTACCTTCCATACTGTTTGCCTCTGAACCTGAAAAGCTGTACTGTTACCACTTGACCCTCCCTACTCCACTACCTTACATATGTAGCCTTGAAGATGTTTTATCTTCGCAACCAAGAATAACTTCCCCCACTGTCTTGGCCCCCAACACAGTGGCAGAGTGCATTTCTGGACTGTCCGACGAGCGAGCACGCTGTCATCTTGGGGAGGGAATTATTAACTTGGTAGTCAGAGCAGTGAAACTTGCAGCTAAGTGGATGTTACACATATCCAGTGCGGACCCCAAGATATAAGATGTGTTTCCCACATACTTGTTATTTCATATTGCAACAGTCATGGCGGAGAAAAGCCTTCCCCTAACTGTAGGACACTACCTACTCTATGTGCCACTGTTCGAGCAAATGCTAATGAGTCACTAGCCAAGGTCGAGTGACGCACCAGAAGTCTACTACTCACATGATCTGGAGCTTGCCAGGCATTTGAACAGTGCTTCCTTGGAAGCGTCACATCGTAATGATGCTGCTCTTGAGGCTCTAGCCAGTCAAGGCTCCGAAGAGCCATATGAGGGGCTTCAACGTCGAGATACAAATGAGCTAGTCTTGGTTGATGAGGAAGAGCGCAAAAGTCTCGGTAGAAGGCGAAGATGGATCTGGATTGGTGCCATCCTTCTTGTTCTGGCTGCTACTACACTTAGTGGAGGTGTTGGAGGGGCGCACAAGCATACAGCAGAGTCGGTATCACAGGTGCCTGGCTGCCGCGAATTCTGCTAATGTCGCTGCGTTGCCTTAGTATCTCGTCTCGGAAAGCTTCCCCAGTCCATCCGGCATATCCAACTGGAACGCCTTTCACTTCCTTACCATCATTGTCCAATCAGAAGATTACACCTGCACAATGGCGCGGACGGTCAGTCTATCAGGTCTTGACGGATCGCTTTAGTCGATCTGACTTGTCGACGTCGGCGGCATGTGATACTGCTTCCCGGAGCTACTGTGGTGGCTCTTGGCAGGGTATCGTGAACAAGCTTGATTACATTCAGAACATGGGCTTTACAGCAGTAGGTGCAGTCACTCTGGCAAGATGCGTACCGCGCTGACGTCGCTAGGTCTGGATTTCTCCGGTAACAGCGCAATTCGGTAAGTACAGTATGCTGGCGCGAGACCTAGATTGGTAACAGCTATGCAGCACAGAACACGAGTGAAGGTGAAGGCTATCATGGCTATTGGCAGCAAAGCCTCTACGAACTGAACTCGAACTTTGGCGCTGCAAGCGATCTTCAGGCACTCGCGACCGCATTGCACACGCGAGGCATGTATCTTATGGTTGACGTCGTGGTCAATCACTTCGGCTGGCCGGGAAACTCGAGCACCGTGGACTATGCTAGTTTCTCTCCTTTCAATCAACAGTCACTCTTTCACTCCTATTGCCCTATAACTCAAGACGATTACAAGAATAATCAATCGGCAGTTGAGAGTGTAGGTCTCTCCTCCGTGGACAATGGTGCCTCTCTGCTAACCTATGCTAGTGCTGGCTCGGAGACGGGTAAGATCAATGATGCCAGTCAGGGCTCAAGGCGCTCATTCTCCTTAGCACCGTGTCACTCCCTGATGTTGACACAACGAATCCTTCCGTTATCGATACGTATCAATCTTGGATCAATTCTCTCGTGACCACCTTCGCTATTGACGGCATCCGAATTGACACTGTCAAGCACGTTCAGAAGCCCTTCTGGCCGGGTTTCAATAAAGCTGCGGGTGTCTACTGTATAGGGGAGGTGCTCGATGGCGATCCAACCTACACTTGTCCATACCAGGATTCGCTCGATGGGGTTCTCAACTATCCACTCTTCTATCCTCTTACGGAAGCCTTTCGAAATGCAGGTGGTGATATGAGCAGTTTAGCGTCCATGTTGAAACTTGTGCAATCAAACTGCAAAGACCCAACGCTCATGGGCACTTTTGTCGAAAATCACGACAATCCCCGCTTCCCTTCTCTCACCAGCGACGCGTCTCGGAACAAGAACGTTATTGCCTTTACTCTACTCGCAGACGGCGTCCCCATCATCTATCAAGGTCAAGAACAGCATTACTCCGGCGGCAATGATCCTTACAACCGCGAAGCACTCTGGCCATCAGGATATGCAACCAAATCGACTCTATATGGTTTCATTGGCTCGGTCAACCAGATCCGCAACCACGAAATCTACAAATACGCCGACTATCTGACAGAAAAGGCGTCTGTTATATATTCCGACGAGCACAACATCGCAATGCACAAAGGTCGCATCGTGAGCGTATACTCGAATCAAGGCGTGGAAAGCGCCAAGTACAACTTGATATTATCCAACACCAACTACGTTGCCAACCAGTCACTGGTGGAGATACTGACCTGTGGAAATGTCACGACAGATGCGAATGGTGATTTCCCTGTAACAATAGAACAAGGAGTGCCTAAAGTAAGCTATACAACATCATGACGGGAACAATTAGCGACTGACCACTGCACAGATATTTTATCCCTCGGGAGAGTTGGCCAAATCCGGGATCTGCTATCTCTAAACGGAAGAAGTCTTGACACCGTACACATTGCTCAAGCATTCTTTCAACCAGATCATTCAAGGTTGATGGCAGCAAGGTAGCACCTGAACTAGATATTCCATTAGTGGTTGATATACTGTAGGGCAACAAATTATAAGCGTTGAGCATTACAATATTGATTGGCTTTCACCGGGTTTGATCTTCTCAGATTGGCTAACAGGCACTGTATAGTACTTTTCACATCGAAACTCTACTAGAGATTACTCATTGGTTGTCCGAGAAAGGATCTTGTTGTGGAATCTCTCCCGTCTCAAGAGCCCTGGGTGATCTGCGCAAACGCCTTGGCCGCATATCCTTGCTCCACCATCTCCTTGGCGACAGCTGTGCGCTCGTCGAGGTCTTCCTCAGGCAGTCCAAGCTTCGCATTGTCTAAACCGCGCGTGCTCTCGTAGTCGCCCCCGCCGTTGGGGAAAAAACCCCTGACGAACGAGGCCATGGCGGCGCCCATGCGCGCCGAGATGGGGTCCTGTGCGCTCTTCATCGCCTCCATGCCCTTCTGATAGCGCTCCTTGCTGGGCTCCTTTTCGATCGTCCAGTCCGAGTCCTTGTCACCAGAGACGCGCTTCCAGCTCTCGAACATGTCCTTCTGACTGATCAAGAAGCTGGACACGACGAGCGGCTTATTGCGCCACGTGTTCACCGTCGGGCTCTTGTCGTTCGCGTCCTCGGGCAGCTCCTTCAAGCTCAACAGGGCGGCAACGGCGCGCGCGCACTGCTCCCACGTGGTGAGATTGACCTTGGTCGTGCCATCGTCGTACAACGTGAGCTTCTTGTTCGCAAAGTCGAACCCGAACCACATGGGCCCCATGGCAAGACTGTACTCGTACCACAGGCTGCAAACCATGGAGGTCCAGGAGCAGCCGGCGGCCTCGACTTCGGCGAGCATGCTCTTGGCGTTGGCGCTCAGCGGGGTTTCCTTGATCAGAGCTTCGTTGGAGTCGTCCAAACCGAAGATGTTGGGCATGATGTGCGGGACCCCGGCTTTGGCGGCCGCGTGAACGATCTTGGAATGGGTGTCTGGCGGAGCCGTGGCGGCGAGGGTGATGATGAGGAATTGCTGGCCTTTCAGGGCGGCGATGACGGTCGACTCGTCGTTGTAGTCAACGGGGATCGCCTTGACGCCGGACGGGATTTCGTTCTTGCTGCCTTGGCGAGTCAGGGCGGTGACGGTGTGCTTGCCGGTCTTGACGAGGGCGTTGGCGAAGTGCTCGCCCATTCGGCCGCTCGCCTGTGCGTCGAGTCAGTATGCATGTGTGTGTGGTGGATCAGAGGACATGAGGAGAGTGTCACGCAAACAATGACAGCTAAACTTACCCCAACGATAGCAACTCGTTCAATGCGGTTGGTAAAGCCCGCAGGCATATCCTTGGCGTACTTTGGAGCCATGTTTCAAGCAAAGTTGCAAGTCTCTAATGCTGTAGCAGTGTTCTTCAAGGAGGAGGAGGTCGAGTGTCGTCTTGGGCTGCGGCAAGGCTCGTCCGTAATGACTGAAAAACGAAGTGACGCTCACATAAAAGTGCTAAGGATGACCAACTTACAGAGCTGCTTATACACAACCGCATTTAAAGGGTCTTAATATCACTAAGTCCGCTAAGTCCGCTAAGTCCGCATTATGAGGTTTGAGAGGCTGCTTTAGTAATGGGTGGCTGCATTGGACACCGGACACCCGACTCCCGACTCCGAATACTGATTTGGGCATTCACTGCTCTTGCATCAGACGCAGACACACTCATGGAACCTGGAAGCATTTGTTGTTTTGGTGAAAACTGGAAAAGCAGGCTGCAAACGAAGTGAAGTGGAGCTTCGCCAATTAGCAACCCACATCTTACACCTAGCTGCAACCTACATAAGTGCAACACTGACAAAATATACTCACCTAGACATTGATTGTCGATGCAATTCGAGCCTATGGAAAGAAAGATTAGACCATGATTCTCTGTTCAACACAGAGCAATAATAGCTTTGGCAGACACGGTCTCAGTACCCTAGTGAACTTGACTGTCAACACCACAGAACTACTACAGAAAACCGTGGAGCTCAACGCGAGTAGCCACAACAGCAGCACTCTCGAACCTCTGCATCACCAGACACACCAGCCCAAGAGCCCCACTACCCTCAACCGTGTTCACCCAGAAGTGGACAAAGCCAACACCCTCATCCAACCCTCCGCCGTTGCACGACTCCTCCCAAACGACGTCCCGAAAGTGACCCGTAAATGCAACCACCCCAGTAACCTCGCACCTCGCCCTCCTGCCGGCTCCACCTCTACGACCCCTCCAACACCTCTCCCGACCACCGCGTCTCAGCGGCCGACCAGATCAGAATGGTTGTGTAGCCTGGCCAGTTGGCCGCGTGCGCCTACGAGCAGGAGGGGGACTGCAGCTCGCGGGTGTGCGGATGGTGCTGTCGGCTGATGCGGGGTGTTTCCTTCTTGCTGAGCGCTATGGGGCGGTTAGGCTTGGCTTGGGCGCGTCGAGAACGTGTTGTTTGGGCGCTGTTTGCTGTCCGGCGTCTGTGAGGGGGCGAAGCAAAAGGAAACTGTTCCTCGAGGGCGTGGGGCTAGCGGTTAGGGCAGGGTCTAGCATGGTCAGTAGTTTCGAATCTGAGGAGCTCCCCGAGCAGCGCGGTAGCTGAACAACGACGTATTGTAGAGACAGTCGCAGAGGGTATCAGTACAGCTAGGACAATGATTTGAGCGGATATCTGTAGGCGGCTCCCTACCGATCGATAGAAATACACAACCCACGTGCGAGGGTTAGCAGAAAGTATATACACACATACTCGAACAAGGATATACAAACCACAAAACCCCGCGCTAAAACGCAGCAAACACACAACCTCCAACTCCACCACTAATACTCCGCCCGCAACACCTTCTTCAACGCCCCACTCTCGCGCTCATAATCCTCCACCCTCCCCTGACAGCCCTGCAGCTTCGCCAACAACCACCTCGCCCTGGGCGCCAACTCACCCGGCTGCCTCGGCAGCCCCGCCAAGAGTTTCAGCTCAGCCTCGTACTTATCAATAGCAGCCGTCTCGATCTTGATCAGCTCGCTCGCGATGGCGAGGTCGAGGCGGGACTTGAGCACGCGGTCTTGCGTCAGCAGGCGGAAGGCGGCCTGGTAGACGGGCTTGCCGGGCCGGATGGAGTGCGGGCGGCCGTTGCAGGAGACGATGGTGATGAGTTCGGCCTGCTCGAGGGCCTGCAGCGTGGCTTCGCCGCCGGATTTGTACATGTCGGAGAGGAGGAGCTCGTTGTAGCGGAGGAGGTCGATGGTGGCGAGGTGTTTGATGAGGAGCCAGGCTTGCTCGGGGCTCCATTTGCGTTGGGCGCGGTCGACGTCGAGGATGTACATTTTGAGGATTTCCGAGGCGCTTTGTTCGATGATTTGGCGGACGGCTTCTGTGGGGTGGTTGTGTCAGTTGTGCTGTTTTGAGGGAGCGTGGGGTTGGGGTTATGGTGCTTACTCTTGGGTGTTTCGCCCGTCTTGATTCTGCGGGCGAGGAACTCCAGATCCGTCAGTCGGCCGCCGATGGTCTCGATACACTCATCCAGCTCGACCAGATCGTCGCGATTTTGCGAGGTCAGCATCTGATCACCCTCGAAGCTCTCGTCTGAATCGGCATCGATATGGTTGACGACGAAGCGCTTCGCTACTTCCGGAGAGCAGTCACCGAGAGTTATCTGGCGGAAGACGCGGTCTGGTAAGGCCTTGCTTAATGATTTGGAGAACGACACATCGTTCGTGAGGAAGATGACATGAGCAATGTTTCCTGTCGTCAAAGCAGCCGCCCACTCCGAGATTCTATCGTACACCACCCCACTTTCCTGGCCATTGTGTAGGAAGTTGTCGATCACAACAACGGGTTGTTTCTCTGGATGAGCCTCCAAATACTCATCGGGACCTAGGTCGAAGTCTTTGTCGGTTTTCTTTCGGCCCTCGAGTGCTAGTTGCTTCAGTGCAGTGGCAGTATTCTGCCATATCTTACCCAGCTGAGTGTCGAGAGTCTCAGAAAACCCAGTCTTGGTGCCTATGGTGCCTTGCGCTGCCAAGTCGATCAAGCTGCTCATGCTATTCATCCATGAAAACACCGGCCTGTAGCCGACTTCTGCTGCAGCAGCTCGAATAGTAGCGCTGTCTCCATGAGCGTCTTGGATGGGTTTGCAGTCGATGACAATAACCGGTTTTCGATCCTTGAGCGCTTGGTCAACAACCAGTTCTTTCTTGCCCGAGCCTCTAGGTCCCTGGACTACAATGAACGTATCAGAAGTCTCCATGAGCCAGGTCCGAATCTGTTCGATGTCTCCTTTCCGGTCATCCCAGATGGCACTGAGCCCTGCATCTTCAGTCCTTTGCTGCCTTATCCGCAAGATATCGTTGGCTCGGTTTGCCTGGGTTGCGAACCATTTGTAGACCTTGTTGTCAGTGATATGGAAAGAGTGGGTAACATGAGCTTTGATGAAGAATGTTCGTATCCTACGTGGTGTTTGCGTTAGCACTGCAGATTAAAGAGCAAGTGGTTCACATACGGATCGAAAACCGCGACTGTAAAAGTCGCGATAAGTGCTGCTAAGACTGGAATCACGAATCTCGGGTGATTGACCAGCCAATCTCGGATCCAATGCGCTTTGACCTTAGGCTCATATAGCAACTTGAGCACCGTCCCCGCTTCACCTCCTCCTTCTGCCGGTGGTACTACGACGCCATGCATGCAGTTCTTGGCCATGATAGCTTGCCTGATTCTGATGAAGTTCAAGACTGCATATCTCGGTAGCACCTTCGAATCGGTCGGCTGAGAGACAATGTCCGCAAGCTTGCCATACCTTCGGAAGATAGAGTAAAGAGTTTCCTGGGATAGTTCTGCCGCCTCGCCACCAGGAACTGTTGGTATGAATTCGACCCTTAAGCGCGGGCTTGGAAACCGGTACAGGTCCTCCAGCCACGGTTTGCCATGCACCAGGGCCGTCTTGACCCTCGTGAAGGGACTAAACCACGGCTTGACCGGACTCTTTTTGAGGTACTCTTTGAGCGTGCCTTCAATCTCGGTGGCAGTGAGGCCAGGGTCGTGCGAAAACTTGACAAACGCACCGCCCTCTTTCAGGCGTGGCAGAACCTCAGTGACTTTGATTGGAGCTTTAGGCGGTATGGAGCGCTGGATGATGCTCATAGGATCGGCGGTACCGACGTGAGGGCTGTTAAGCCGCTTGATCAACTCGGGAATGGATCTATCGGCGTGGAGATAGGGCAGGCGCAATAGCCAACGAAGCTTGAGGGGGAAGACATCTACACCAATACAGTATTAGCGTTGTAGACATTTTGGAGGTTTTACCCTCACGTACTGTCAAAGAAAAGTACTCCTTCATTTAGTCCCGCGTCGATGTGTCCGGAATGCTCTTCACCGGCTTGGGAGGTAGCCAGCCGAATGCTCGATCCTCTCTGCCAAGTACAAGAATGTGGCCGTGGGCGGAACCCGTTCGCAGTGAAAAAGTACTGCCTTCGGGAGACGGCGCGCAGCGGCAGGGCGGCTCCCAAGGGCTTTGTGAGTCCTGACATAGTAGTGGCAGGCGGATCTCACTTCAACATTTTCACACCATGGTGCTGCATGACGAACGCGGAGTCAACAAAAAGCGTGGAGTTGTGAACAGGGTCTCGTCTAAAACTGCCCGGTGACGTCGGGTCCTGCATGTACCCTGGTAAAAGCACGTGCGTGAAGCTACCCTATCCCAGTCGCATCAACCATCGGAAAACACCATCACGAAGATACAACCAGTCGCACGGTCCATAACCGACAACGAATTCAAGAGCATGGGCTGGTGGTGGAGCTCGTCGCAGGCCCCCGAGGACCAACCCACGCAACCAGCACCACACAACGAACCCCCCGCCTTCGACCCTCCCACCCCAGCCCCCGACACCACCGCCCCACCCCGCCAACTCACACGCGACGAACAAGCCGACGCCGAGCTGACTGTCCTCCTCGCCCAACTCACCGCCGAAACCACCACCACCACCCACACCAACCCACCCACCTCCCTCACCAACG
>JAABUU010007577.1_pt1 | contig 11106 bp, 8 predicted proteins | sample 5559301 | NCBI WGS metagenome assembly JAABUU01 (sample SAMN10711884, study PRJNA513360) | rock metagenome | isolation source: Antarctica rocks | place: Antarctica: Victoria Land, Richard Nunatak white
CCAGGAAACATACCTGAAAGTCAGAACAAGAACACAACATGAACACTGGAGCGACCGATTTTTTGCCCATGACTGTTGATACCGGCAGCACACCCATCGATGCTGGATCAGTAGTATGTTGTGACGTGCTCAAAATCTTCTCAGCGGGTGTAGACTGCGTGTGTAAACGCTGTGGCACAGGCTGATCAGCACATCTGCAGGCTGTTAGGTCTGCAGGCTGTTAGGTCAACTACTGCAGAGCACTTCTGCTTCGAAAATCTTCACTACTGACAGTACGGACGTGTCTCTACTTCATCGACCAAATCAGAAGCATCAGGATTCAATGCCTCAAGCACACATGACAACTGCAAGTCCTGACTCTCAGGGCAAAACCTCAACGCAACCCTGGGGGCATACCCTCATTGTGGTGCCGAGGGCACAACCTCTCAAATCACAATTCTTCAACACAGCTCTGTGAGCAGCAGCTCAACATATGACAAGCCTATCACTGAAAGCACGGCATTGCAGTCCTTAGCCCTGAGGTTTGGCTCACCACATTTGAAATACCAGCCAAAAAAAATTACAGATGGAAGGGTAAGGACGTGCAGTACTTGAATGCGATGGCTTTCTTCCCAGAAGGCATTTGACAGTGACTCCTTTAGGAGGTTTTGCTGCCATGTCAGCACTTTGCTAGCAAACGCAGACTGTCTCATCTCCTCTGAATGACTCTATAACCGCTGTCTCTCACATTGGCCATTTCCTGCAAACCACCAGGGCGTACTAGGCCCAAACAGATGGTGCTGCTGAGCCTGCTGCAGTGCCTGCCCAGCCAATTGTAATGACTGTATACACACACACAAAGTCAGCAACATTCAGGGCAGTTCTCCAAGCATATATGCATTGACACCACTGGGCTGTTACTGGCTGAAGTCCACGTCTGCCTTGCTGATCTGGTGACTGTGAAGATGGTGCACGGGATATGGTGGGCCTGGTCCATCACCCAGCAGGGGGAGCAGGATGAAAAACTCGTATCGGGCAGCATCCATATGTTCGCACTTCAAGATTGTCATCCAGTCTGAAAGCTACATCAATAATGTGAGCAGCACTGCTGCTGCAGCAGCAACAAGCAGTTGTTTTTGGTGGTGTCCTTTTTTGCTCTGTGAGGCCATGCTTTCTTGGGCCAAAGTTTCCATATTTGTAGCCAACCTGCTCCTGCAGGGCTACTCGGACAACTTAGCTAGAGGAAGAGGCAGATTTGATGCATTCCACTGTTTTACTGACAGCAGTGTTGCTTGTCAGCTTGGCTTTCTGTCAACGTAACAACGGTTGGCTAAGACCAGCTGTCTGCCGTTGCGCAGCTCTGCATGCTGCATCAGCAGTCAGAGGACATACTGAAACAACTTTTGGAGAGACTTCCAAGGATAATAACAAAAAGTAGCAATCAAGGCGCTGAGAGCATTCTAAAGCAGATTCACAATACATGGCACTCCAAATGTACAAGTCCCTTCTAATGTACAAGTCAAACAAGGCAGCAGGTAGTCACGCTTCCTGATGCAAGCAGCTTTCAATGTGATACACACCCTATTCCACCGTGATTGTCATTGGCAGTATGCAAGTCACTAATTCACTGACATTTGCAGAACCATCCTGTGTTCCCTTTCCCGGACAAGATGGGTTGCATGTTTCATGCAGACCATTGAAAGACACAAAACGAGACAAACTGGACATCCTCAAAGCTGTATAGCAGTCAGTCAGTCCATTTGAAGGCAATGACGCCACCAGCCAAGCCAGCTGCTTGCAGAGACTGTGAGGAATCTGCCAAAGGTGGTGCACCTGCACGCACCAACATCCTTCTCACAGGAGGCATCTATCATTGCAACATGGCCTGATGCTTCTGCATATATGGAAGGATTGCCACAAATGGGTGATTGGTGGCACATGCAGCAGCAATGCAGGAAATATTTCATGTAGAATGGAAGTACTTGACCTGCTGCAAATGCTGTATGCGGGTCGATACCAATCAGGACACTTGCAATTATTGCACCACTGCAAGCATAACATTTGGAAAGCGTGACATGGTAATGTTGGTAAAATGCTATATGCATCTGACCCTTTGGACAAACAAGCGCCTCACAAAGAAACAAATGTATGGAGGGAGCAATGAATGGATGACTGAATGTGTGAGTGGGTGATTGGATGGTGACTGCATCATGCAGCAAGGAAGTCGAGAGCCATGCATCACCTGGGAAAGCTTGCATCAGTTTGAAAGGCCTGGTTGCTGCACCTGGGGCCTGCAGGCACCAGACCCCTATTCAAAAGGTACACTAAACGCTGTTTTAGAGGTGCAGAAAACCCCTTTCAGATGGTACTCCAAACCCCATTCAAAAACACCTTCTTTCATGCATTCTTTGTGACTCTCATTCTGTCATCGATGACACAGATGCTCCAGCATTGTTGGTCGTCAATGACGGAAAGAAAGTTCCACAGAATGCATGAATGAACGAATACAAGGATGAATGCATGAAGGGGCAAGTGACAGAATTGTCCAGATCCATCGTCCAGATGCATGGGCGGTGCACCACATTGGATGCCTGGATCAAAGCATAAGATGGGCTTTGAAGCACAACATAGGCTGCAGGAATCACATCATACACAACATAGGCGGCAGGAATCTCTCACACACACACACACACACACGCACGCACGCACGCACGCACGCACGCACGCACGCGATTGATGAGCCTTCAGCTCAGGCTGAAGTCAGGGTCCAGCAGAGCGCGCCATAGACAAGGTCAACATGTGCAGCAGAATCTATTGCATGCATTGCGCATGAAATATGCCGCCCTCTGATTGTGAGTTTATGATTTGGGGTTGTCGACTTTGAGTCTACATTCCTTGCGTGTGAGATGTGATGTGACCACCTCTATTGCTATGACTTGAGACAAGTGTGTGCGTTCAAATGCCCGGTTTACAGTGATCACTTGCCTCAGCACAGCATGTAAATGCACAACAGCTGCTGCAAAAGGGCATCGAGTGTTGTGCAGCAGTAGACTAACGCTGAGACCTGGTCCATGTTGCGATCACATCAAATGCACACCACCCAACCAGAGTTTACAGAATTGAAAGTGGATAAACAATACAGCAGCTAAGCTCAACAGCTTGCATATGCAGCGTGCCAGTTGACCAGACGTCCTGTTCAACCATTTAATCCTGCATTGTGGTCATTACAAGTGACGCACAGACAGAAACAATAAAGCCAAAGTTACAGATAAATGACGGGGAAAAAGGGGGAGGAGTGTACCTCACTCATGCAGTAGTCTTCTAGCGCAGAGACAGAGTCTGTCTTAGAGAAGGTGCGGGTCAACCTGTCCCCGCTAGGCAGACGAATAGCTGCAGTCACCAGCACATGTGTCAGTTATTGCAGCTTCCTACACACTCCTGTTCACATGCTCCAAGCTGGACGAGCACAGGCAGGCGTTTGAATTCCCATTATCACAGAAGATATCATGCCAATTCTATTTCAACATGTGCTTGGCTCTGCCTTTCCCAACAGGTCCCAACTGGCTGAAGGGGACTTGATTTAGGAGGAGAGGGAAGCCATTGGTGGTTCATGGGTAGGGAAAAGGGTTTGCACGTGTGTGTGTTTATGGGCTGATGCACCTGAACACTTTGCTGCACAAATCTCCGCTCCACAGCAGTCACACCAGTCTTTGCATGTTTCCTTGTTTTTCCAGAGCTACCTTGGATACTTTGAAACGCTCAAAAGAGCACGAAAAAGCAAATCAGCGACTGCACATTCTGGAATTTCGACAGAAAAAAGGTGTGGGAAGTGGCGGAAAGGTTCACCTATCCTGCAGCCATTGAGATCAGAGCTGCCAGGCTCTGAAGGCAGTCTTGCCTTGGCTTCAGCAATCACACTTGCCTCATCAGGCGCCTGCACATCACAGCAATGAACACATAGATACCATGGGGATTGCGGTTACATGCGCGTCTAAAATCAAGCATGAGGCAGATGAAGCGAGGCCAGTCTTGGGCCCCCATAGCCTTTCATACGCAGTCCACATGCTACACGAGCATGCATGAGCACACCAAGTCAAGCAGTCTCTGCACTGATGTGCTGACCAGAACGGCTTGTCTTGAGTTGGCACAGGGTGCATGCGCAAGGCATATAATTTGCGCCAGGCATACAGCTTTCGTGCTAGGCATGTTATTTTTTGCATGGCAAACTGGTCATGCACATCAGAGATGTATCTGACAAGGACTGCTCTGCTAGACACTTGTATCAGTGTGCACAAGAATAAACAAAGGCAACAACACATAACTTAAGTATATTGACTGAACCCCCAAACATGACCTCTCTCCTGACCTGCTTTCCCTGAGTTCAGGGCATGGGCGGCATGCAATGCACTGACTGCCAAATCAGGGACTCATACAGGGAGCTACTCAGGACTGTACAAACCCGACCCTAGGGGTAAACACATGTTTGATGATGGAATGCGTGCTTGCAGAGACCAGGCGGAGGCTTTTGATTGCGCACTTCAGCAGTGGGAAGAGATGTGCATGCCTAACAATGCTACATCAGCTGGTCACATATTGCATTGTTACATACATTGTTACGTTCATTGTCACATACACTGTCACGTACATTATTACAGCACATTGTTACATACAGCGCAGCACCTAGAGGGTGCTACCTGAGGTGCAGCTCCATTGGCAGCAGCAGAAGCAATCTCCCTCTCATGGATTCCATTATGGGTTGCTTTGATAGGGTTGTTAGGCATGGGGGCAGGGCCACTGGCAGCAGCAGGGGCTTGTGATGTGACATTGGCAGGGGCACTTGTGGAAGCTTGAGGCTGTGAGATGTCTTCCACTGACATAGCAAGGGCCATTTGAAGCTCATCCTCTTCTGTCATCACTTTCTGCACAGGTAAACATACGCTGGTGACAAGAAAGGTGCTTCAGCATTAGGGACAGGGGCAGGGCCATTGGCAGAGGCAGGGGCAGGGCCTTCTGCTGTGACACCAGCAGGGGGCACTTGTGGAAGCTTGAGGTCATGTGAGAAGTGTCGCACTGACATGGCAACAGGCATCTGAATCCAATCATGGCTTCTGCAATGGAACTGACAAAGTATATCAGTAGCTCTTTCACAAAGGCTCTTGCATCCTTAGCACACAGTGTGCTGATGCTCTCTAGGGCAAGGTCAGCTTTGATGATGCTGCATAAGGCCTCTGCTCTAAACCTTACATTCCTGAACATTCCTGAACCTCAAACCCTGTCTCCTGTGATAGCCCTGTCCAGGACCGTTGATGCTTGCCAATAAAGCGCTGCTAGGGCATGTTTGATACGCAGTAACACAGTATTTTCTGCTTGATACGCATTTATGCTATATGTTGTTTGCCCGGATTCCTTGCCAGCAGGATGTTGTGAGACTGATTGCTGCTCAATCCAGTGTCAGTAACTTGAACAGTTGTAATACAGCATGTTCAGATTTAGCATTTGGCATACGCCACATGGTGAGAGGGTAAGTTTACATAATGGGTGTTAAGTAGTTTTCTGGTCAATGCTGTGGTCAGTGCTGTGATCAAGATGACTTCGTATACAGTGTGGCATTGGGACAAGAGGGGCTGACCTTGCTTGCCGGCTGATGCTGTGTCTGCTTGCGCTTGTGCTGTGTGGCCAGCTTGTGAGCAGATGGATGGTGGATGTCATGGTCCATGAACGGCACCAGGTCTTCAGCCAGCCTGCATGTAATAATAATAATAATAATAATAATAATAATAATAATAATAATAATAATAATAATTAAAACGCTTTCCAGCTCATTATGAGCTAGGTACGTGCAGGATGTAATGAGATGGTGTATCACAATATATACATAGTCAGTTGGGCAAACTTATATAAGTATTTATATCTACATTAAATATGTTTTATGTATACATATTGAGTAGTATAGAAATCAACAAACAGCAAAGAGCGCAACCTCCCACAAAAGGCATGAGGCCTTCCAGGAAAGGCACCAGCCCTTTGCATGTAGAGGCTGCAAGTTTTCCCTGAAAGGTCGCCTGCAGCAACATTGATCAACTGCAAATACATGTACATATTACGACATCAGCAGATGAGTGGTGGATGTCATAATCCATGAAAGGCACCAGATCTTCAGCCAGCCTGCACAGGTGGAGTCAGCAGATGGCAACGAGTGCAATCTCCTTGGCAGGCATGAGGTCTTCCTGTTTTTAGCTGGCCTGCAACAACATGAACAAATCAGGTGGTACCCACGTAGTATGGCATCTACAGATGATGATAGTGATGACTGTAACGAGCTGTGAATAGTAATAACAGTAATGATTCTGATGAGCTAGGTATGTGCAGGACAACTCTTGTCTGTCCAGAGCAGCTGCGAAGGCCACTACGTTTCGGCCTACCCTGCAACAGCACTATTACAATTCCATGTCTATAGAGACCATCTGCTAAGGCAGCCACGACTTTGGAAAGTCAAGATGTAAGCAGAAGGTTGCTGGAAGTGTAAGATTCATGACAGGCACCTGATGTTGTACGACAGCCCACAAGCATGATATGTGTGCGAGCAACAGCATGCCAGCAACACTGACCAGGCATTTGTTGAAGACTGATGTCTTTCGTGAGGTTATAGTTGGAGCCAGGCTTACAGCAGGTCAGGTGCATCGAAGCCATGACAAGTAGATACAGGACGACCATGGCAGCGTTTGAGTCTACTTTAGCACCAGAGGCGCGTCACAGGAGTGGTGCAGGTGAAGCGATGACATGAATAACTGTAGAGAAGACAGTTTTGCCTAAGACTGCGTCGCATGTAAAGCATTCTGGGCAGCTGCAGGCTGAATCTGATGCAGCAGCTGCAAAGCTGCTGGCCACTGGGCGGGAAAGTGTGCGGCGGCACAACAGGAGTCAGTACAAGACAAGCAGCGCATGTACAATGACAGGCACATGCAGGACGACCAAAGTCTACCTCATTCACCTTTGAGGCTCGATGAAGCCAAGAAACTGGCGTTGCTTGGCGCCAGTGATGGGGTCCAGAATCAAGGTGATAGGCAGCTCAGTCACAGAGTCGATCCTGTAGGAGGTCATGAAACGGCTGCCCATGTCAGAGCTGTCAGTCACCTGCAATGCACCATTATCCGGTTAGCGTCAGCTACAAGAGATACACAGGCTGCTGACGTCTGAGCTGTCATTCACCTGCAATGTACCATGATCCAGTTGGCGTCAGCTACAAAAGATACACAGGCTGCCCATGTCAGAGCTGTCAGTCACCTGCAATGCACCAGCATCCAGTTGTCACCAGCTATACCAGAGATATATATGGGCTGCTGCTGTTGTGGCTGTCAGTCGTTGATGAACCGTGGCTTATGCGGGAGGGGAGTGGATGACATTGGCACAGGCCTGCGCGCAGTTGCAGCAGCCATCAGAGACCCAGACACCATTTCTGCATTTCAATCAGAGCATCTGCAATGCTCCAGGATCCAGCTATAGGAGGAACATGGGGTGGTGACATTAGGGTTTTCAATCACCTGCAGTGCACTAGGGTCCACTTGGCATCAGCTACAAGAAATATGGGTTGCTGACGTCAGGGTTTCCAGTCACCTGCAGTGCACTAGGGTTTCCAGTCACCTGCAATGCAGCAGGGTCCAGTTGGCATCAGCTACAAGACATCCACAGGCTGTGTGATACTTTCCTCTGATGCCGTAACAGGCTGTCAGACATTATATGAGTCACGTGAACTGCCAAGATCTGACCCGTGGTGCACCTGCACGGTAAGTAGGAAGGCTGAGTAGCAAGAAGAGACAGCACCCAGCTTGTGAAGTAAGACTCGAGTTACAAGCAGCTCAGTTATTGAGTCAACGATGTAGGACATCATCAAGCAGCTGCCCAGCTTGAGCTGTGAGACGCCTGTAAATCTTCTTTAAAAAGTAGGTACGGCATTCAGTGCAGGGTATTGTAGAGTGTCTACAGTCATGCAGATGCATATGCTGAGCCAGCCAGTCAAGCTGTACACAGACACATGCTGCAAGACTTGTTGCATTGCATGCATAGCGACACACTACCCTCGGGCAACTCCACACAATATCTTCGTTGATCGCATGTCTTCCCTTAGGATCAGGTATGTACAGTCCTCAATGACTGCCTGTATGAGATCCTGCTTTGGTATAACATTGCCATGACATGACAAGTGTTGAGTGCATTGGTGTACCTGCCAGAAGATGAAGGAGCCCATGAGGATGCTGGACACAGTGGGATCTGACCAGGTGTCTCGATTCAGTTGATGCGAGGCAAACTCGCTGTTGCTCTGAACATTCACCATCTGCACGTGGAACTCGGGATCACATCTCTGGAGCTGCCGTGAGTAGTTCAACATACAGGTGGGGTCCATGCACTCTGCCAAAGGGAACCATGTCTCACATTGCAGTGAGGGCAGACATGATCTGCAGGAATTGTTGTGATTCATGGCTGTGTGCAGCATGCCAGAGAAGCTTGAGCTGCCCAGGTGTCAGATAGCATCCAAAGGACAATCAGTATCAAAGAGATACACTCACCAGCCATTTGCCAGTCGTTCAACAAGGACAACCAGTGTAGCAAGGAGACACTCACCAGCCATTTGCCTTCCTCTACTGCCTTTGCCTTGGCCTCATCGATTGTGCCTTGAAACATCAATGCAGATGGCGCCTTGAACAGACTAGCAAGTCCCTGCCAAGATACAATATACGGGTCAGCTCAACATACATAGCAAGGTTCTTACAACACTTGACAAATGCATCATCAGGTGTGATGGACCAGACATAGGGCAGCATAAAGGGGTTGACTGCAGCCTATGCATATGCATGTATGTGCCTGCTATGTGGTGCAGTAACACATGCAGGTACACAAATCAGCATTGGGGGCTTACAGGAGAGGTGACTAAGCAGGATGATCTGCGTTATGCCAGTAGGGCCAAGAGCAAACACCAGTGAGTGCATAGCATATAGGTGCAGCGGGCAAGCTAGGCATGATCCAATACCCAATTTCCCTAGTGTTCACTGTAACTTTGCAGTTTCTTATATTGTTTTGGTAAAAAGTGAGGCATGAGAGGGCCGTATTGATCTTACTGAAGAACTGCTTGCACCTGAGGGCCCTCGACCTTCTGCTCTGTTCACGAACACAGGGGGAGTGAGCAGAAGAAGGAAAGTAAGCAGTGCTTTGCTACAGCCAACGCGGCAAATCATTACTTACTGGAAATCTCGAAATGCATTCACATCTTGAGCTGATGATCGCTCACTGGTCCTGCAGCAACATGGCACATGACCTGCAATGTGTAATAAACAGGCGATCATCATTGCGTTGGCTGCTGGTCAAAATGACCCGGTCTGTTAAAATACCAAGCATGGCAAGCACAGCGTAACAAAATGAAACTCTGTATACATGCCTGGATTTTGAATGATGCGGCAGCATATGCTGTGCCCCTTCGCCGTACAAGGTGTCCTTCATGATGGGTATTGGCGCGCGTATCTCAGCTGACAAGTCTGACGGCCTGCATGAGTGCACAGGATAGAATGGACTGACGGTCAATTGAGTGTGGCACAAGACTCATGAATGTCAAGGCATCATGCTGGTTGTGAGACCTTTCAGTGTGAGTGATCTGATGCGGTGAGCTCAGCTCACCCATTTTGAGCTGAAGATGTGTGCTGCTGCTGCAGGCTTCTGGCAAAAGCCTCATCGCTGTGGTGGGCTGATCCAGCTTGCGTATCAAAGTAAAGCTGGATCGCAGACTCCAAGTCCCCGTTACAAGCCTACGCCACACACCGCTCTATCAAGCGTACACTTTCACAAGCACAAAAGTAAACATGCGTTTTGAAACGTAAGTGGAACGAACATACCTCAATCAGTCCTTCTGCTGTCTTGGCGTCAGCTCCTGTGACGAGCACAAAGTGCGCTACAGCCTCATCCTGCATGGTTCGACGGCGACGAACACCCAAATGCAGCGTGTTCCTGAGACACTGCAAACAGTACTGTAACAACAAGACGTATGCTTATGTAGCTTTGCAGTGTCAAGGGTGGTGCGCATAACACAACATCGGTTTCGTGCGTAATACTAGTGTGCGACGCTGGGCGTACACAACAGCGCGAAGGCTCATCAAGGCTGGCACATCAGCGTCAGAGATACACGCGTAGGAATTGACCTTCCAATCTGTCGGCAAGCGAGCGAAGGGGCGCACAGGCATTGCACAAGCAACAGTCTCGCGCCTGCGTCGCGTCTACCTGCGCATGCACCTGAAAGGTCGTGAACCTGTTGACGCAGAAGGGACGCTGGTCGGACCACCCTCTGCAATGCAGTGCAGGCAAGGTGGCACCAAAACAGGCATGCATGTGGTTCGTGTCCTCTGACCGGCTGCTTCACCTAGTTCCACCGATCAGGCATGTGTGCTTTCAACCTGCATGTGATTGCAGTGCGAGCTCACAGAGCAGGCTCTCAGGCAGTGTTCGTGTGGCGTAGGCTCAGAGTGAAGTAGCGGTAGCATGAGGAACAGAGACCGCCCCGTGTCAGCTCTTAAACAACAGCCTTCTACTCAAAACCCCTCTAGGAAAGCTGAGTCCCTGCAGAAAGCACAGGTTGTTCAGACACTTGAACTGACATATGTGGCAACTCATATGGTTCCACCTGTGCTGCTGCATTGCCTCAATATATTGACTATAGGTCAGTACAGTCTAGCAGGGTGGTTTTCTGCACACCAAATGGTCATGACAGTGCTGGCCTACCTGAGTCCTTACATACCGCTGTCACGCTACCAGTTGTATGCAGTGCGTTTGCCGTTCAATATTATGATAGCTATCTTTTTTGGCAATGTAGTAGGTTTTGCCGAGTTCACTCTGAGTCTGCAGTCAGTAGTTGCTGGTGCAGCCATGGGTATAGTAAGCACACTTTTGTGGGTGGGTAGCCCAAAGCTGATTTCATTTGGCAAGTCCAAAAGGAGACCTTGGAACCCATATACAGCTCATGAAGGAAGTACAGCACATTTGCTGGTTTTCATCAGACTTTTGAACTCCAGCATCTTCACACCTTTTTTCGAGGAAGTCTATGACAGGGGCTTTCTTTATAGGGCTTTCTTCAACTTGATGTCTGGC
>JAABUU010007578.1_pt1 | contig 11105 bp, 9 predicted proteins | sample 5559301 | NCBI WGS metagenome assembly JAABUU01 (sample SAMN10711884, study PRJNA513360) | rock metagenome | isolation source: Antarctica rocks | place: Antarctica: Victoria Land, Richard Nunatak white
CCACTCGTCGTCACCGAGAGGTGCGTGGTGGCTCTCGGGCTGGTTCCGGCGGTTGCCGTGGTCATCCACGGTCGTGGTGAAGTCGATACCCTGTTGTTCTTCTGGCTGCTGCTTGCTCGTACCGCTCATCGCGTGTCCTGGCCGAGAAGTCGATCCCAGCGGCTTTACGCGGCTCGCGCGTAAGCGTGGTGGAGGCCACCCAGGATGGGGATGGCCCGCACGCTGCCACCCCGCACGGGCAAGGTTCCGCCGTCCTCGTGGGCAACAGGGACCCGTTGTGCGAGGCCTTGGTGCGGGCGCTCGTGGTTGAAGTACCACACATACTCCCACAGCACGCGCCGCAGGTGGGCCTCGCCCAGGACAAGAATGTGATCCAGGCACTCCCGCCGCACACCGCCAAGGAACCGTTCGCAGGTAGCGTTCTGCCGCGGGGCACGGTAGGCCGTCCGCAGCTCCGTGATGCCGGAGGCCGCCGCGACGCGGGCGAAGGCCGACCCGTATGTGCTGTCGTTGTCGCGAATCAGATACTGGGGATGCCGCTCGAAGGGCGTAGCCTCGCGCAGCTGCTGGGCGACCCAGGCGTCGGTCGGGTGGCGCGTCACGCCGATGTACACTACCTGCCGCGAACCGAGGGCGACGACGACGAAGGCGTACCGATGGTGGAACAGGATGTCTGTGACGGGGAGCAAGTCGCAGGCCCAGGTCTCCGCGGCGTGATTGCGCAGGAAGGTCGCCCAGGGCTGTCCCGCGCGGCGCGGCGGGCGGGCCGCGCGCCGGTAGCGCTGGATCATCGACGTGGCCACGCGGATGTCCAGCTTCAGCAGTTCGCCCCGGATGCGCTCGGCACCCCAGCGGGCATTGGCCTCCGCCATCTCGCGGATCAAGGCGACCGTCGCGGGCGCGAGGGGCGGGCGATGCGCCGGGGCGGCGGCACAGGATCGCCGTCGCCAGCAGCGGCGAAACAGCTGGCGATGCCACCGCAGGAGCGTATCCGGCTGCACGATGAGGAGCGCCGACCGCCACGCGCGGACCCGGCCGGCGAGGAGCACCAGCAGCGCCCGATCGACCGGGGTGCAGCGCGGCCGCCTGGCGCTGCGGCGCAGGATGGCGAGCTGGTGGCGCAGGAGCGCGTTCTCGGCCACCAGCGCCGGCTTACTCCGCGCCAGATCGACGAGGGCACCGGTAGCGACGGGCGCGGTGGTCGGGAGGGTCGCAGCTATTCAGTTGGTCTCGGAGGCGCTGGACGACGGCACGGCCGCGTGCGATCAGGCGGCGCAACAGGCGGGCAGGCATGGGTAGCGTCTCCTTCGTATACAGTTGAACGCTTGGGACGAAGGAGCGTGTGGCGGCGGCATCGGGTGACGGCCACAGCGCGGCGGGAGCAACGGCGCCAGCCAGCGCAGCGATACAGTCCTGGCTGCCCGGATGTACTTTTCGACCAAGACGGTCATGCCGCACCTGGGAGAACCTGTGCATGCTCCGCGCTGATCGGTGCGATGCTAGCGGCGCGTATCGATCAGCGCATCGGCGCGGCGCTGGCGCCGCGCCGATGCGGCGGTGATCGCGTCGCGGGCGGCGGCGAGCCAGCGGCGATCGGCCTCGAGCTGCTCGTCGCACGCCGCCAGCGAACGGCGCATCGCCGCCGGCGCGGGACCACCAGGCACAGTGCGCGCCTCCACGAACGCGCGCGGATCGAGCGCCGTGCGCAGCGTTATCTCGTCGATGCCGAGTTCGCGACCGAGGATCCGCTGCGCGGCGGTCTCCACGCTCGCGACGGTGATCTCGGCGGTGTCGCCGCCCGCGGAGAGCGTGTCTTTGACGACCTCTGCGACGACGCTATGGGCGCTGCGGAAGGACAGGCCGAAGCGCCGGACCAGCGTATCGGCCAGTTCGGTCGTGGTGGTGAAGCCGCGACCAGCCCGGCTGGCGAGGAGGTCGCGATCGACCTTGATGGTGGCGAAGACGACCGTGAGGAGGTCGAGGATGCTGGCCATGGCGACGAAACCGCGCGCCAGCGGCAGGTAGATCTCGTCTTCCACGTCCACCGTATCGCCGAATGCGCTGTTGTGGGCGATCGTGGTCACCGTGGCGGCGTCGCCCAGGACATACCCGACGCGCGCACGGATATGCTCGAAGACGACCGGGTTGCGCTTCTGCGGCATGATGGAGCTGATCTGCACGAACTCGTCCCCGACCCGCAAGATACCGACCTCCTGGCGGGACCAGATCAGCAGGTCGTGCACGAAGCGCGAGAGGCTGGTCGCGGCGGTGCTGAGCGTGCCGACCGCCTCCAGCATGGAATCCGCCGCGCCGACGGCATCGTAGCCGTTCTCCACCAGCCCGTCGAAACCGAGGAGTTCGGTCGTCAACGCGCGGTCGATCGGGAAGCCGGTCGTGGTGAAGGCGGCCACGCCCATCGGATTACGGTTGACGCGCCCGTAGAGATCGCGCACACGCGCGGTGTCGCGCTCGAGCGGCCCCAGCACCCCCGCGAGCCAGTGGGCGAGGGTGGTCGGCTGGGCGGGCTGCGTGTGGGTGGTGCCGGGCATGATCGTCTCGACGTGCTCCGCCGCGAAGGCGAGCAGCCTGCCGCGCAGCGCCACCAGCCGGTCGCCGAGATCGAGGAGCCGGTCGCGGAGCATCAGGCGGCACATCACCGCATCGAGGTCGTTGCGCGAGCGCGCGATCTGCAGGTTGCCGCCGGCATCGGCACCGGCGTCGGCGATCAGCTGCTGCTCCACCGCGAAGAAGAGATCCTCGACGGCGGGGGCGTAGATGAACGCCTCGGCGCCGCGCTCCGCCACCCCGCGCAGCGCGGCGAGGACCCGGCCGGCGTCGGCGCCGGTGATGATGTCGGTCGCGGCGAGCATGATCAGGTGGGCGGCGTTGGCCTCTAGCATGGGCCCGAAGAGGAGGCGCTGGGCCTCCTCGAAGGCCGGGCGCAGGATATGCCGGGCATAGGCCGGGTGCGGGAAGGTCGCGGCGCCGTGGGTAAGTTGTTCGGACATCGTCGCTCATCACTCCTCGGGTCGGTGCCGGGCTACTTCAGCCCGCTCAGCGCGACCCCCTTGATGATCTGTCGCTGGAAGATCGCGAAGACGACCAGCACCGGGATCGTCGCCAGCGCCGCCGCCGTCATGATCAGCTCGTAGGCACTCCCCGCCTCGGAGGAGAAGAAGGCGATCCCCACCGGCAAGGTCCGCATGTCGGGGCTGCGGGTGACGATCAGCGGCCAGAGGAAAGCGTTCCAGTTGCCGAGGAAGGTGAAGATGCAGAGGGCGGCCAGCGCCGGGCGCACCAGCGGCAGGGCGATCCGCCAGAAGAGCCCGAACTCCGAGATTCCGTCGATCCGCCCGGCGTCGAGCAGGTCGTTGGGCACGTTGTCGAAGAACTGGCGCATCAGGAAGACGCCGAAGGCGCTGATCATGCCGGGGAACATCACGCCCCAGTACGAGTTCGACCAGTGCAGATTGATCGACATAAGGTACCAGGGGATGACCAGCATCTCGGTCGGGACCATCAGCGTGCTGAGGATCATGACGAAGACGATCTGCCGACCGGGGAACCGGAACTTCGAGAGGGTGTATCCGGCGAGCGAGTCGAAGAAGGCGACGCTCGCCGTGGTGATCCCCGCGATGATCAGGCTGTTGATGAACCAGCGGACGAATTGGGTGCTCCCGAAGACCCGCCGATAATTGTCGAGCGTCGGATTCGCGGGGATCAGGGAGAGGCTCGTGATCTCCTGCGCCGTTTTCAGCGAAGAGATCACCATCCAGACGAAGGGGACGATCATCCCGAGCCCGCCGACCAGCAGGATCGCGTAGAGGAAGAGGCGCGCGATCGTGCGGCGTGGGTCGCGCGCCCGGGTGGTCGCGCGGGCGCGGGCGCCGCCGGCGGTGTCGAGCGGTTCGGCATTAATATTCATAGCGCCTCGTCAACACCTTCAGCTGCACGATCGTGATGATCAGGATCATCACGAAGAGGACGACGGTGATCGCGGAGCCATACCCCATGCGCGAGGGGAGGCTATCGAATGCCAGGCGGTAGACGTAGAGCACGAGGCTGATCGTGCTGTTCAGCGGGCCACCCTGGCCCTGGGACGACATATTCCGGATCTGCGTGAAGAGCTGGAGCGAGCCGATCACGCCGACCACCGTCAGGAAGACGATCGTCGGGTTGAGGAGCGGCAGGGTGATGTGGCGGAAGCGTTGCCAGTCGTTCGCGCCGTCGAGCATCGCCGCCTCGTGGAAGGTCTCGGGGATCCCCTCCAGGCCGGCCAGGAAGATGATGATCTGGAAGCCGAGTCCCTGCCAGACGGTCATGGCCACGATCGAGGGTAGGGCCTGATCCGGGCCGAGCAGGAAGCGCTGCGGCCTGATCCCGATCCCGCGCAACACCTCGTTGAAGACCCCGTTCGAGGCGTAGAGCCAGCGCCAGACCCAGCTGACGGCGACGAGCGAGGTGACGTAGGGGATGAAATATAGCAGGCGGTAGAAGCCGACGAAGCGGGTCAGGCGCTGCAGGCCGAGCGCGACCAGCAGGCTGAGGATCAGGCTCACCGGCACGGTGATCAGCACGTAGAGCCAGGTGTTCCGCATCGCGGCCCAGAACACCTTATCGTCGCCGAGCTGCTGGAAATTCTTCAGCCCGACGAAGGGGTGCTCTAGCGCGATCGGGTCCCAGTCGTGCAGGCTGACGTTGAAAGCGTAGAGGGTCGGCGCGATGCGGATCAGCAGGAAGAAGAGGAAGGGGAGTGCCAGGAAGGCGTAGGCCCAGAGCCAGCGCCGCTTTTCCAGCGAGAGTTTCATCGTCGCCTCCGCGCGCGGCATCGCCGAGGTACGCCGGGGCCGGGGATCACGCCCGGCCCCGGCGTACCTCGGCGCGGGCCGCTACTTCACACTCGCCCAGTAGGTGTCGAGCAGCTGCTGGACCGTCCCCTGCGCCTCGGTCACCGCGGCCTGCGCGTCGACGTTGGTGAGCAGGACCGCGTCCATCGCGTCCATCACCGCCTTCCGATCGGCGCTCTCGTCGACGAAAAAGGTCGCGTAGGAGTCCGGCAGCTGACTGATGAAGCCCGCGAGCTTCTCATCTTTGATGAACGCGTCCTCGCCGGCGACCGACTGCCGCGCGGGCAGCTCGCCGATCGCCGGGGTCCAACGCCGCATCACTTCCGCCGAGGCCAGGAAGTCGATGAACTTGGCGGCGGCGACCGCCTTGTCATCCTTCGCCTTGCGGGTGATCGCGTTGCACCAGTACGAGGCGTAGGTCGCCTTCGGTCCGCCGCTCGTCTTGGTCGGGAGCGGCGCGATGCCGTATTTTAGGTTCGGCGCGTTCTTGGTATAGGCGCTGATGCGGTAGCTGCCATCGATGTGCAATGCGGCGTGCCCCTTCTGGAAGGCCGTGGCGCCGTCGGTGTCGAAGCCGTTCTCGCAGACCTTGTGTTTCTTGATCAGGTCCATGTACCAGCTGAACGCCTCGACCCCCTTCGGATCCGACCACGCCAGCTTCTTGTGGTCGTCGCTCATCGGCACCAGGCCGTTCTGGCGGTTGAGGCACTCGCGCCACCACTGGTGGCCCTGACCGCCCGGATCGTAGGTCGTGCCCTCGATCTCCAGCTTGTCGCCGTTCCGCTTCGTGGTGGCCTTCGCGACGTCCACGAACTCGTCCCAGGTCTTCGGGGCCTGCTTCCCGGCCCCCGCGAGGATGTCCTTGTTGTAGAAGAGGGCCAGGGTGCGGACGGCGGTCGGGAGGGCGTAGTACTGGCCGTTGAAGGCGGCGGTCTTCACCATCGGGAAGAATGCCGCCTCGATCGCGCCCGCATTGAAGGCCTCGGCGGGGAGGGGCAGCAGCACCTTCTGTTGCACATAGGCCGGGAGCCAGCCGTAGTAGACGTTGATCACATCCGGGCCCTCGCCCGCCTGGATCGCGGCCGCGAACTTCTGCCGGAAATCGTCGTAGGGGAAGTTCACCTGCTTCACCTTGATCTTCGGATTCGCCTGCTGGAATTCGGCGATCAGGGTGTTGACGAGATCGACCTTGGAGTCGAACTGATACTGCCAGTATTCGATCTCGACGTCGCCCTTCACCTGCAGCCCGGCGGTGAAGCTGCTCGGGCCGGCCCCGGCCCCCGCGGCGGGCGAGGCCCCCGCCGCCGCCGTCCCGCTCGTCGAGCGGGTCACGGTCGGTGCGGCGACCGTCGGCGCAGCGCCTGCCCCGGCGGTTGGCGCGGTGCCGGCCCCGCCGGCGTTCGCGACCGTCGCGGTCCCGGTGCCGCCGCAGGCCGCCAGCAGGGCCAGCCCGGCCAGCCCGAGCGCGCCGCCCGCCGCCCCGCGGAGCAGCGCACGGCGACCCAGGTGTCCCGTGGGCGTGTCGGTGTCGTGCCGTGGTGCGTCCATCGTCCTACTCCCTATCCGGGCCGCCACGGCCGGCTCTCCATCTGGCCGCGCCGTGTCCCGGCGCGGTGCGTGCGCCCTACAGGGTGATCCCGAGGATGCGCGCCGCGTTACCCCCGAAGATCAGCTGCAACTGTTCGTGCGTCATGTTGAGGAACCGGCAGATCCGGAGCTGATCCTGTAGGTAGCGGATCGCGAACCCGCGCGGGAACCAGCTCGAGTCGCTGCCGAAGATGATCCGCTCCGGCCCGATCGTTTCGAAGAATTTGCGGAAGAGGTCGTCCAGCGTCAGATCGTAGGGCATCCAGCGCACCCACTGGTTCGAGCCGGAGGTGTCCACGTAGACATTCGGGCACGACCAGCAGAGGAAGAGCAGATCGGTCACGTGCTGGATGCCGAAGTGCGGGATCACGAATTCCACCGTCGGGAAGTCGCGCGCCACCGGCTCCAGGACCGCCGGGCTGATATTCGGGTGGTAGGAGACCCCCCCGGCCGCGCCGAGCATCCCGAAGTGGATCAGGACCGGGATGCTGAGCCGCTCGCAGACTTCCCAGACCGGGTAGAGCGAGCGATCGTTGATCAGCGTCGGGATCGTGGGGGCGAGCAGCTTGTACGCCTTGTGGTCGAGCTGCGTGACCGCCCGCTCCAGCTCCGCCGCCGCGTCGGGACGGGTGATATCGTGATGGGCCATGCCGTAGAACTTGTCGGGGTACATCGCCACGGCGCGCGCCAGTTCATCGTTGTCACGGCCCGTCACGAAGCCGATCCGGTCGATGCCATACTTGTCGAGCTCGGCGGCCCAGCGGTGCGCCTGCTCCTCGGTCGTGCGCGGCTCGGTCTCCGGTTCTGGGAAATCGAAGGCCATCCGCCACTGTGCCTGGTAGCGCCTCAACTGCTCCTTGCGATTCGCCTCGCGCTCGGCCCCGCCCGCGCCCGGGCGGGGCTCGCGCGTCCGACGGCCGCCCTGGCTCACGTCGCCACGGATCGGGAAATGGCCGTGAAAATCGATCACCTTCAGGTCCTGGAACATCGCTGTCCTCCCGTGCTCGCGCGGCGCGCGGCCGCGCTCGCCATCGTCATCGTGGGCTGCCGGGCCCCTGGTTCAGGGGCTCGCCCCGGCGGCGCGGACCGCCTCGGCGGCCGCGGCCCGCGCGCCCGCCCTATCCTGGGCCAGCGCGAGGGCACCCATCATGCCGGCATCGACGCCCAGCGACGCGGGGACGAGTTCGGGCACGTGCGGCACGCGCTCGACCAGGCGCTCGCGGAGCGCGGTGTGCCAGGGCGCCAGGCCGAGGCCGACCGCGCCACCGATGATGATCCGCCGCGGATTCAGGATACAGGCAAGCGCGCCGAGCGCGAGGGCGAGGGTGTCGAGCGTCTCGTCGATCACGCGCGCGGCGAGGGCATCGCCCTGGAGCGCGGCGGCGACCACCTCGCGCGCCGAGGGGCGCGGTGTCGTCAGCCGGCCACCGTTCGACGGCGCGGCGGCCAGGGCCTCGGCCGCACGCCGGGCGATCCCGGGTCCGGCGCATGCGCCCTCGAAGGCCCCGAACCCGGGATAGGTGCGGCGGAGCTCGTCGCGCCCCAAGAGCAGATACCCGATCTCCCCGGCCGCGTCGTTCGCCCCGTGCAGGATCCGCCCGTCGATGATGACCCCGGCACCGATACCGGTCCCGATGAAGACGCCGACCGCGTGGGCGATGTCGCGACCCGCCCCGCGCCAGTGCTCGCCGAGGACGGCCAGGTTGACATCGTTCTCGAGGTAGGTCGGGATGCCGACGCGCGCCCGGATACGGGCGGCGAGCGGGAGGTCGCGCCAGCCCAGGCCGGGTGCCCAGGCGACGACGCCCGTGTCGTGGTGGGTGACGCCGGGGATGCCGATCCCGATCCCGCGCACCGGCACGCCGAGCGCGGCGCCCTCGGCCAGCAGCGCGTCGATGACCAGGTCCAGCGCGTCGAGGCCCCCCGGTGTGCCATCATCCGGCCAGGTCGGGACGGTGCGCCGGGCGAGGAGGGAGCCATCGAGATCGCCGAGCGCCCCGGCGATCTTGGTTCCGCCGACATCGATCCCGATCAGGAGGGCGGCGCCAGGGTTGTGTGCGAGCAGGACGGGGCGTCGGCCGCCGCTCGAGGCACCTCGCTCGACCTCGCGGAGTATCCCGGCGGCCAGGAGTTGCATGGCGAGCCGGGAGACGGTCGCTGCGCTCAGCCGGAGGGCGCGCGCGATGTCGGTGCGCGAGAGCGCCCCCTCACGCCGGACCACCTCGACCAGGGCCGCGGCATTCATGTGAGTGACAGGCTGCCGTGGGCCGGTATCGAGCATCCGCGCGACCTTTGTTTCTTTCAGCATGAAACGAAGTTGCCCGGTGATCCTACATGCCGGTATCAAGTTTGTCAAGAAGAGGCCGTTCTGTTTGGGGCGGGGCAAAGCGGGGGGCTGGGGAGCGCGCTTCACACCTGGGCGATCGACAGGGCGATGATGCCGTGCCTGATCCCGTGTGGCGCGGCGGCGATGTCGTTGGCACCCCCCGTCGGGATCGAGAGGGCACCGCACACGGTGCTCCGCACATGCGATCGTTGCAGCGGGGCCTTCCCCGTAACCCCCACAAACGGCCACGCGAAAGCCATGACGCGCGACATGACGCAACCGATCCGATGCGCTCGCGAGCAACCCGATTGGCTTAACCCCCCGTAATGCGGGAGCTACGGAGCACGCGCACCTACGACTCGACCTGTATCGTGCCGCGTACCGCCCGGGCCACACCGGGTCCTTTCCTTGGCTCGACTTTGGCCCTTGGAGGATGCCGTTGGCGAATCCGCGCAGGCGGCGCTGGCAGCGGGTATCAGGCGGCGAGGAGGGCGAGCCGCGAAGGGCGCGTGGCGGCACGAGGCCGCTCCGCGAACCAGTCGGCTCGCCGGACGAAGTTCATGGCAGTGCCCGTCAGCAGGTGCTGGAGCGGCGTCTTGGCGAACCCGAGGTAGCGTGCCTCGCGCAGGTCGAACGTGTTCACGCCCTGGGAGATCGTCCTCTCCACGCCGGCGCGGGGGGCATACTGCGCGGCGAACTCCGGCGTGCCTTGCCGTGCCCGCGCGGCGCGCAGGGCCAAATGCTGCGCCTGCGGGCGCAGGGTGAGGCGGCGCGGCCCCCGTGCCGACCGGGTACACTGCGCCCGACAGGGGCAGGCGAGGCAATCCGCCGGGGCGAAGTGCGTGGTGATGACGACGTTGCCGAGCGGGTCGGTCGTCTCCGACCACTTCCCGCTGGCGTGGCCCTGCGGGCAGGTGGCGCGGCGGGCCTCCCAGTCGAGGGCGAAGCAGTCCATGTCGAAGGCACCGGCGGTGCGCGCCTGCCAGTGCGTGTTGCCCAGTGGCGGGCCGACGAGGGCGACGCCGTGGCCCTGCCGACTGTCCACCAGGTTGTCGGCATCCATGTAACCCGCATCCACGAGGTGTTCCTGGGGGAGGAGTTGCGCCGCAGCGAGGCCGCGATGGATCGGCGCGAGGGCGGCGCTGTCGGCGGCGGTTGCCGCCGTCGTCTGCACCTGAGTGAGGAGGAGCGGGGCATCGGGTTCGCAGGCTTCGGTCAGATGGACCTTGTAACCCGTCCAACTGGTCTCGCGCTTGGTGGCGAAACGGGCCTCCGGGTCGTGCGGCGAGGTGATCCGGACGGCGCACGGCGGCAGCTCCCCGTCGGCGCGCCACCCCGGCGTGCCACCATCGTCGGGAGCATGGTAGTGCTGCACCCAGACTTGCCGCAACGTCTCGACCGCCGGGATCGCCCGCAGCCAATCCGGGGCACCCGGCGACCGCACCGCTTCCAGCAGCCGTCGCCCATCGGCCCCGATCTGCACGGCCAGCGCCTGGCGCGCCGCCAGTTCTTGCGGGAGGCGATACTCGTTCAACTGCCGCCCATAGCGGGTGGCCCACTCGGCGGGGCACTGCTGGCGTAGCCAGTCGGGGACGACCGAAGCGAGCGCGTGCAGCGCGTGCCGCAGCGTCTCGCCGACCAGTTCCAGCCGATTGCGGTTCCGGATCGCCGCCAGCACCTGGGTCGAGTCGGTCCGCTGCCGCCCGCGTGCCCGCACTAGGCCCGCCTCCCGGCAGCGCGCCAGCAGCAGGCTGAACAGCAGCCCCTCCTGCTCATGGGCCAGCAGCCGCGCGCGGAACTCGCTGAGCACCGAGTAGTCGAAGCCCGGGTCGTCCAGCTCCAGGCAGTGCGCATACTTCCAGTCGATCCGCCCGCGCACCGCCACGGCGGCCAGGCGGTCGGACAGCCCCTCGGCGAACTGCATCAGCGTCACCAGCGCCAGCTGCGCCGGGGCGAGGGCGGGCTGCCCGCGCGTCGGGAAGAGGGCCGCGAAGTCCCGGTCCGCGTAGAGGCGGCCCAATTCGTCGTACATCCGCAGGTAGGCATTGCCCTTGGGGAAGGCCGCCCGCGCCACCCGCGCGGTGTCCTCCGGCACCAGATAGACGGCTTGCGGTTGCAGCGACATGGCCTCCCTCCTCCGCTGACGCACCGGGGCACGTTCTGCCGGGCGGCCCACAGCATACCCCAACCACCCCTTGGAAGGACCCAGCCAATTCGCCAACGGCATCACCGAAGGGCCAAAGTCGAGCTAAGTGCTCCATTTCACAAATACTTGTAGGGATTGCAGGGGTTTGATAGCGTGGGCGCATCGAGAGGAGGTGCGCGATGGCCGGTCCGTCCCCCAG
>JAABUU010007579.1_pt1 | contig 11105 bp, 10 predicted proteins | sample 5559301 | NCBI WGS metagenome assembly JAABUU01 (sample SAMN10711884, study PRJNA513360) | rock metagenome | isolation source: Antarctica rocks | place: Antarctica: Victoria Land, Richard Nunatak white
TGCCGGCATCACCACTCAAGATATTTGAAGTATCTCGGATAAACGGCCTGGCTGATCACATCCACAAATATATGTCTTATAATGTGCTTGAAATCATGGTTGTGATCTATGAAGACACTGTATTGGTGACCATATAGATTTCAAACGAAGTTTATATATAGACGCTAGCAGACGCTAGCGAAGTTGAGGTAGTTGAGGCTCAAAATATAAACTTAGGTAGACCGTTCTTCTGGACTCAGCGTATGCCTGTTGTTGTGTTTTGCAAAACCGTCAATGCTCGAATGCAATGCATGTATACACAGGTGCATCCGAACCATACTCGCCGATGTCTTGCCCCGGGGACGTCCTCCACATCCCTCCTACAGACGAAATATCTTCAGCTCCCTCGCAGCGCGATCCGCTCACAAGGCATATGTAAAAGCGGCCGTCGCCGGGCAATCATCTACACCTCCAATCAGGGCAACTTGGCCAGTGAATCAATATGGGAACCAGAAGGACAACGCAGTCGCTCGAGGGATGCAGTATCCGAGAACGGCCATCGAGAAGGAACTCTGGCATCTGAAGGATCCTCTGAAGCTCGCAAATCATATCCGGGACACCCTTAGGAATGACGACGAGAAGAAGGCGCTGGAGCTCGTCAGGGCGGCGAGTAAGAATGTCCAGTGTACGGTTAGCTGGAACCATTTGATGGATTATGGGATGAGTAAGGGGAGGGTGAATTCGTCGTTGAAGCTCTATAACGAGGTTTGTCTTTGAGCTTTTCACTGCTGGTTGATATAAACTGAATGAAATTATGTTTAGATGAAGAAGCGTGCTCAAGTTCCCGATGCGCATACTTTTACCATACTCTTACGAGGGTTGGCGGAGCATGTGGAATTCCCACAGTCGCTCCCGAGGGCCATCTGGCTCTATGAGTCCATGTTCGCTTTTAATTCGCACGTCAAGCCATCAGTAAAACACACGAACGCCGTCCTGAAGGTGTGCGCTCGTGCCAAAGACCTGGACTCGATGTGGGCTATTGCGGCCAAGTTGCCCGCTCGCGGCTTGGGGGCACCCGATAATCTGACATTCACGACGATCCTCAATGCAGTGAGCCAGGATCTGTCCCCTCGCCTCCGTTCATCGATTTCGGATAATGAAAAGTCGATAATGATAGAGAAGGCTGTACTTCATGGAAGGAGGATGTGGGATGATATTGTGGGCAGATGGCGGATGGGCGACATCTGGATCGACGAGGAACTGGTTTGCTCGATGGGGAGGCTTTTACTCGTCGGCCTCAGGCCGACGGACTGGGACGATGTCTTATCTCTGGTCGAACAGACGATGGCAGTACCACGTTTGCTACCGCGTCTCGGCACCCCAGCCCGAGAAGAAGCCCGAGCTCCACAACTCGCCGCCCCAGAGGACGTCACCTTCCACAGGAAGGGGAGCACAGACGGCGAACCAGAAGTGGGAGGCGAATTCGACCCTGTTGACATCAGCAAAGTCATGACCCGCCTTCGAGGTGGCGCTGAACCCGCCGTCTACGCCCGACCAGGCGCCAGCACCCTTTCCCTCATCTTTGCAGTATGCCTCAAAATGCGCGCCAAACAGACGGGGCAAGAATATTGGGCCCTCCTCACCGACCCAAGCGGCTACGCCGTCGTCCCGGATCCAGAAAATTACAGCGCCTACATGCGTCTGCTCCGCCAATCGCGCGCCAGCAAAGAAGCCGTCACGGTCCTCCGCTCGGCCCTCGCCTCGTCCCCCACTCTCTCCCCAATACTCCTCCGCAAATCCTTCCGCATCGCAATGAGCGCCTGCGTGCGCGACATAAACTCCCCCCACGCCTTCAAACACGCGTCCCAAATCCTCGACCTCATGCAGTCCGCCCTTGCAGACCTGGACGTCCGGACTTGTACGCGCTACCTCGAACTCGCCACCCGCACAAATGACGGGCCAACCATCGCCACCGCGCTCGAACGGCTCAACCGGCATACCTTGAACCTGAAGAGTATGCTCTCGTACGGGTCGGCGGAGGACGCGACGAAGGTGCGAATCGACGAGGCGAAGGATGTGATCGCGTTGATGAAGTTGCAGGTAAGCTGCTGTGATCGGTTGGTGCGAAGAGGGGAGGTGGGCCGGGAGGAGTATGGGACGTATGCGATGCGGAGAGGGAAGTTGGCGGCGTGGGTAACCAGGTGGAATACAGGCGGGGGGTGGGCGAAGAATCAGAAAGAGGAGGGGGTGGAGGGTGGAGAGAAGGCGAAGGAGGAGGAGGATGGCGCGGAGAAGAAGAAGAGAATAAGGAGAGGGGGGAGGATGGTGAGGGAGAGGTTGGAGAAGAGGCAGCGGAGGGAGGAGAGGGAGAGGAAAGAGTGGATGGAGAGGTCGATGGAGACGCAGACAGAGACGGCGGTGGTGGGGTTTTGATACGACTGTGGTTACCTCGTACGACAACTGTTATCTCGGGCAGCGACCAAGGATGTTCGAGCAGCATAGACAGAGAAAAGAAGGATCTGCAAATCACGTTCATCGACACGGATCGAAGTTCGATATACCATCTTCCGCCCAAAGCTCCTCCCAATGCAAGCCCTCAACATCCATCCATCAACACCGCATTCATCTACAGTCTCACAACATCACATATGACGCAACCATAGCTCCCCCAGCTATATACGAGTACACCATCCATACCCGCACAATCCGATGGACGTCGATGCGTATGGGTCATCAAGGGAGAGAGAAGGGGAGCGGGAAGGTACCGTAGTTTGAGGCGGACTTCAAGGTCACTTTTTGATTCTGGAGTAGCAGGCTTTCGGTTGGGGATCTGGAAGGCTTTTGGAAATTGTATTATATGAGTCAATAGATTTGTGGATGTATGTTGTATCCGTAGCTCTGGGTTGAGATACCCTACTCCTCCCAGCCTAAGGCTAACCTGTAACAAGAAGTTCTGTCCTATCTCGTTATTCTCTCTACCGACATCAACCTCTCCCCATTCCACGCCCAGCCACGACTGATCGTCTTGCATCGTGCTCGTCACAGCGGCTTCCGTCCAACCACCAGCTGAGGGCTGTAGATAAATGTCACGTTGCGTTTCATCTCATCGGACGACGCCTGGATCAGATTCCGAAACGCAGCGCCGGTTTCTTGGGGCATGCCAATATAGCTGGCTTCTTCGTAGGCTGCGAGTTGCGTGTTGTTGGTGAAGGCGCGCAGTCCGGGGGCGATGGGGTAAGCGTCGGAGGTGATGGAGGTAGATCCGACTTGCTGGAGGACCTGGAGGAGGCGGGAATCCAGCTATTTCAAGGTAGGTTAGCGGGTAAGGGGATTGTGTTGCTGGTGGGCTACGTTGTTCGAGGTCCTTTGGCGGTAAGGGCTCGGGCGGGGGGAGCGTTGTGAGGTGTTGAAGAGCGCTCCCTGCATTGCCAAGGGATTGCGGTACTGCTAACCTGGTCTTGGCCACTCGTCGCATCTGGTCGAGGACTTGCTCTGTGGCTGTGCGTTGCAAGGAAGGATCCGTCGCGGAGACGGACAGATTGTCGTGGTCTTGCTTGACCCATTGGATGTGTCCACCTGGTTCTGGGATTGCGTGGGACACGAGTCACTTCATGGTGAGCGAAGCACGGGAGGCCGTGAGGACTGCAAGAAAGGATAAGGGTTGCTGATGCAACATGCACATGATAATCTCCAGGATTGGAGTAGGGTCATCATCTCGGACAACAACGATAAATAAGCGAACGTTGACGACATCGTATCTCCCAACACCATGCTCCGGGACAGGCGAGAGTGCGTCCAGAGTCCTTAAGAAAACATTGGGTGGGCAGCCATTCTTGTGGCCGATAGTGCTCCTTCGAGATGTCGAGCCCGTCGAGCTGAGGGGAGGGAAGCTGTCGGCTTAGGTCGATCGGCCAGATCCTAGCGGCCTTTCAGCCTCCGTCCTCATAGGATAGTAGATGGGTTTCTACCCTGTGCCTTTTCCAAGGTCTGCAATCCTGACGTCGACCTCATTCCTCAGGGGAATAGCCAGGATGAAGATTATAGCCAATGATGTGTTTCCAAAGGTAATGCTGGAGGTTCAATCTTTGATAGCATTCTCTTTAGCATGACTTCGCCCACGCAATTGACGCATGAGAGACATGCCTGACCTTGTGGATGTCGCGAAGCCTCTTGTAAGGGCAACCTGATCGGAATTGTAAGAAGAGTTGGTCCCTGAAGCCATTGGAAAGAGCAGTGCGCCAGTCGACACGGGAGAGGTATTTCTAAGTAACTCGACATGGCAACAGTCGATGCAGACGATATACTGCTCTTTAAGGCACCTCCTCCCTCACTATAAATAGAGGAGAGGCGATAGGATAACGTCTGGCACGGTGCAGTGAGACGCAGTTGGATCCGAGCTAGCGTCACTAAATTTAGCATAATGTGGAACTTATGTAGTAAATCCTCGCAACAGTGAGGTCATTTGTGTCATATGGAGTATAGCCGAATTTGAATACCTTCGTAGTCACAATCGTGAGAAAGCCATTCAGGAAGCCCTAAAAAACAACCTACCACCCGTGCTTAGCTTATGTAATCAGCACTAACGGTGGCACGGACCAGGGCGCTTAATCTGCCACGCAATCTGCAACTCAGCCACCCGTACATGTACCTTCGTACCTTGTAGCTCCTGAAGCTCTGGATACGTCCCCTGAATTCTAGATTCAGCTTAACAAACATCCAACGTCAGCTCTGACTTGGGTCCTGGTCAACCCGCCGAGATGGCAGATACTGTAATTATTGACAAAGCTTACTTCGAGACTATACTACGTCGGTAAGTTACACTGTCGCTATAACGTGGTCCGACGCGGATAAGGGATAAGGTTCGATGTGCTAATGAGATTATTCGTAAACAGCGCAGAGTTTGTGAGCAGCAGCGTCATTTCTTACCTGGTGAATCGTGAATCACAAGAGCGGCCTCGCTGACGGTACCGCTTCAGCATGTATCTGGTGTTGACCTCAGTACCCCGGTGGATCTGCCAACTGTCACCATTCCCAAAGTCGACCATGTCAACTTGGTGAGCTTGGGAGATATCTCTCCTCTTCTTCTCTACGTAGCAAGAGCTGACGGACGCCATTGACATAGTTACGTATGGTCAAGGAGTACAGTACGTACAGCAGACTATTCCCATGTTAGACAGACCGCCCGCTGCAATGGTTGTTACATCAACGACATACTTTGCTTATGTTACCGGACGGCTCCGCTTCAATCACTGACGGTCTCTCAGCCGTTCTACGAGACGCCCTCTTTCGCGGTGGTATAACTTCACAGACTCTTGAGGTACAGCCGTCACCGGCTGTCATCTACGCAAGCACCACTAACGGTGTGAGTGAAGGTTTTGATCAATGGCGAGGGTTACGGGCAAGCCAACAACGACCACAACGGAGTGGTAGATGAGGATACTGAGTCCGGAGGTGTGGCTTTCAGTCGATCGCAGAAAGCTTCCATTCAGATCTCTAGCCCATCGGAAGGACAAGATCGCTGGCTCGGGAATGGTCGTGGGCCCCCAAGAAGTGGATTTACGCCCAGGAAGGATCGTCCTCATGTGGCCAACCGACAGCCTAGTTGTGGAAACGACGATTCCTCGTTCTTGTCGGATATGGACAAGGATGACCACTACTTTGCCCATTTGGAGGTGCCCAAGTCCGAAAAACAGCACTACGGCCGCAACGAACAACGCACAGTTGTGATCAAGAACTTGTCGGATCGCACTACACATAAAGATCTGGCGGAGGTCATTCGTGGTGGAACACTGCTGGACATTTACCTTCGATCTCATGACCGTATTGCAAGCGTGTCCTTTCTGGAGGGAGCTGCCGCTCATGATTTTGTCAACTATGCAAAGCGCAACGATATTTACATCCATGGCAAGAGGGTAATTGGACTTTTTCTGCGATTGAGGACAGTGCTTACGACTTGTAGGTTGAGATCTCATGGAACGACCGCCAGTTCATACTCCCAGGCCACGTAGCCAACAAGATCGGTATGGGTGCTACCCGGAACCTCATCATTCGCCATGTCCACCCAAACATCACTGCTCAGCGTCTCCGCGACGACCTTGAGCATATCCACAACCTTGTCGTGATTGATATTACTTATCAGGATGGCGACGTCCACATTTCGCTAAACTCAGTCCATAATGCTCTCTTCGCTCGTACCTGCATGATGTCTCGGGCTACGTACAAGGGATTGAAGATTGAGTGGTATCCTGATGAGTGTGCTCAGCCTTTGCCCAAGGTACAACATCCTCCAAAGAAGGAGAGCAGCGTGCCGCCTTCGAAGAAACTGGATCCGATGGTCAACCGCTTTCAGATGCTCAACATGGACGGCACCGAAGACGGCTCTGAGGAAGATGAGCCTGATGGTCTAGGGGAGTATCCATCTATCGGGCACAATACCAATTGGGCCACTGAAGGCATCACAACATAACCTTCTCCAGAAACCGTTCACCGAGCTTCGACATCGCTTCGCCTCACGCCTGTTACTTGTGGTGAATATTCCCTCCTAAGCTCCTCTCACAACGAGCGACTTCTCATACATACCTTCTTTCTTCGGTTCTTTAACATAGCGGCTGGCTTCGTACCAACTCTCATACAGTGTTGATTTCTTACGGCGGAGTTCTGGCCTTAATAACGAAAGCATCATGACAGGTTACTCTTCGGTCTAGATACCCCATCACTGTACTCTGATATTCTACCATTCCCGCGCGGCCCGCTCTAAGAGTCAGAAATAAATATGTTTCTCGTTCTCTGTCCTCGTCATAACGAACGTCAGTCCGCATTTGTCCAAACTATCAAGTACAATCACAAGTTGGCTCTCGGCTTTCCGTGTCGATAGTCATAATGCCAATCGTCGCTCGCCAGATCCTCTCTGACTTTGTAGTTGTCCTCCGCCTCTCGCAAGATTTCCATGTCCAGATCCACAATGCTCATATTCTCCTCACTACTCTCTAATTTGCCTAAGGATCCGACTAGTGGCACGGCCACTTGTGAGAGTCCGGCGTAGCCTTGGCTCTCAGGCCCACCGGCATTAACGAAGATGACTGCGCAGGTATTTTCAAACGTCCGTGACACGACGGTGCTATCCAGGAAGAGGGCTTCGGCCCGAGGATTGCGTCTCAGGCCTGCTGGAGAGCAATCGTTCAGCGTCCCTACCAATCGTTCTTGTTAGCTACCTCTTATTTTTGAGACGGAAGCCGAACTAAGAAGGAAGCCGAGTTTAGAAAGCGAGAGATATTTACAGAAAGTTGGGATTATGATAATCTTCGCGCCCTTCGCGATGAGCTCTCGGAAGGCTTCGGGGAAGGCCAGATCCCAGCCTAAGATGCTCGTCAGTATTGCCTTGATACCAGGAGCTGGCGAGAACCACAAATCAGCATGCCGACGCGGCCTAGCGGCGTTGAGAAGACTTCATGGGCGTCGTGGGTGCTCGACGTCAGGTGGGGCCGTTCAGGATGCCTATTTAACCCTGCAATTTAGAGAATGGCGTTACCCAGATCTGGAACGACGCTTGGGGTACCATAAGTTCTTCTTCTCATATCGCCCTAAGATCTCCCCATGGTTGTCGATGAAGTATGCCACATTGATCAATTTATCGTCTTCTGCGTCCGCGTCGGAATGTTTCTCGACGATAGTGCCGGGAACGATGCAGATGTTGCATTCTTTGGCTAGGGCTTGGTACTTGTCAAGGTATACTTTCCATTGATCGCTGAGGTCCCAGAACTTGGGATCGTCCGGAAGCCAGTTGGTAAGATGGTATTCTGGTAGGACAGCTAACTGAGCGCCTTGAGACGCGGCGGATCGGATGAACTTGGCAGCTTTCTCGTAGTTTGCCTCGATTTGCAAAGGCTGGAGTTATATGAGTTTGGGTAGACTAGATCAGATTGTTAGGAACTAGCCTTTGGGTAGAGCTGTATTACAGCTATCTTATAGACAGGCGCCATGATTAAGTAAAGCTACGAGCTGTGCATGCTCTGCCAATGTCAAGTGTTGAGAAGTCGAGTCACAGGATATCCAAACATGAAGGCCTTTATACCCCACACCGATCCGCGATCCGAACTTACCTTATCTTATCAGAGATCTTATCAAAGTCACGCTAGGATACTTGTAAGTTAGCGCAAACGGCCAGGGCTGACCGAAGCGAAAACCCTTAGAGCCTCACCAAAGAACTAAAATCAGAACTGCATATCAGACAACTTCTAAAGGGTCAACAACAGCCAAGATGGCTTTACACCAGAGAGCGCCATATCAGACAGCCGATGCAAATCAGATTCCTAACGATGAGTCCGACTTGGAAGAGGAGGCACTCGCCAGTAACTACAAGCAACAAGTTCAATTTGACGATGGCATGAGCGATCTAGACCGCGTGAACTCATTGGGAGCAGGGAGCATCGCACAGGACATGCAAGCACAGTTGGCTGCTGCCGCAACACCTTTAGAATATCAAGCGACGCTCGAGACGAAATTTGCGAGCTATGACAACTATTGCAGTCTTTTCCATTACATTCTCAATTCCGATGGGCCAGTGGATCTGGACCCGCCTTCAGTGAGTTTCGTGCAATGATTTAGGGAAGTGTTGGCTCATTTTTGATAGTACTACTGGGCGTGGGATGTCATCGATGAATTCATCTACCAGTTCGAGTCTTTCTGCCGTTACCGCAACCGCGTCGCTCGCACTGCCCCCAGTGAGGAAGAAGCCCAGCTTCTGCGCGACAACCCTAATACCTGGGGCTGCTATTCCGTCCTTAACGTCTTATATTCCCTTATCCAACGCTCTCAGATCAACGAACAACTTGCTGTCATGAAACGAAACGAAGACCCGATAACAGTCGCTGGGGAATACGGTTCAAGGCCGCTATATCGGATGCTGGGTTACTTCTCCATCATCGGTCTACTCCGCGTGCATTGCCTGCTCGGCGACTTCAGCTTGGCATTGAAGACACTGGATGACATCGAGCTCAACAAGAAAGCCATGTTCGCTCGCGTCATGGCCGCCCACTTCACTACATATTACTACGTCGGTTTCTCGTACATGATGATGCGCCGCTACGCCGACGCCATCCGCATGTTCAGCCACATCCTCGTGTACGTCTCGCGGACCAAGAACTTCCAGAAGAACGCGCAGTACGACAGCATCACGAAGAAAAACGACCAGATGTACGCTCTGATCGCCATCTGCGTGAGCTTCAGCCCCACCCGGCTGGACGATACGATTCACACCGCGCTGCGAGAGAAGTACGGCGACCAGCTCAACCGACTGCAAAGAGGCGGACCGGACTCCCTCCCGCTCTTCGAAGACCTCTTCCGCTCGGCCTGCCCCAAATTCATCAGCCCCACCCCGCCCGACTTCGACAACCCCGAGATCAACATCGACCCCGTCGAGCACCATCTCGGCATCTTCATGGAAGAAGTGAAGAACACGATGTGGAATCCCACCGTCAAATCGTACCTCAAACTTTACACCACCATGGACCTGAAGAAGCTGGCTGGCTTTCTCGAGGTCGAGCCTGAGAAGCTCCGCAGCTGGCTGCTCGTTAACAAGCAGCGGAGCAGGCAGGTTCGGTGGAGCGAGGGCGGTTTGCTGGATGGGGAGGTGGTCAACACGAATGACTTGGACTACGCCATGCAGGGGGATCTCATCCATATCTCGGAGGCGAAGGTGGGCAGGAGATTGGTGGATTGGTATTTGAGGAATTTGGCCCGGACGTACTAAGTGCTTGGTGTGAGCAAACTCGGCCTTTTCCACTTGTGACCTTTGTCTGTGGCGTTACTTCCCTAAGCCCCCGCTGAGCGTTGCCACTCTAAGGCGCCCCATATCTTTCGGGCTGTCAGAGAGGCTCTTCTAGTCGCGAAGATGCAAACGCGCATGGAGTGCCATTCTTTCTATAACCCGGAAAAGTCTTATTGAAACCTTACGATGTTCGAGATATCTAGTGGAAACTCCGAACTGGGGTTTGCGGTCGAGGCGCCGTGCCTGATTGAGCAGACTATTACGCTGCCTTCGTTACATGGTAGAGTGTTATCTGCTTTATATCGAGATAAAAACAACGTTCTTCAAGTGCAAGGCTAGATGATATCCAAGATATCATTTGATTTCGCTCCACCCTTTGTCCTCCCTTCCTCCCTCAACACTCAAACTCCCATTCACCTCTCCCTCCACCTCCCCATCCCTAAGCTTAACCGCCCTCTCACACGCCCCCCTCCAAATTCTCACAAACTCCCACACCTCCGTGAACGTATTATACAACGGTGCGGGCGCGACCCGGACCACATCCGGCCTGCGCTCATCGACCACGACGCCGCTGTCTTCCAGCTCCTGAATCACGGTGTCCAGCAGGCCCGGCTGGAGACGGAGACTCAGCTGGGCGCCGCGGTGGGCGGGGTCGGAGGGGGTCAGGATCGTGAATGGTCTCTCGTTGGTGGGGTCGTTTCCGGTGGGAGGAGCAGAAGGCGGGTGTGAGAGGAGGAGGTGTTCGAGGTAGCCGGTTTGGTGGACGGATTTGGCGCGGAGGGCGGACATGGATGTTTGCTTGAAGATGGAGAGGGAGGCGAGGAAGGCGGCGAGGTCAAGGGCGGAGGGGTTAGAGATCTGGTAGCCTGCTGCGCCGGGGATGGGGACGAAGTCTGGGAAGTATGTCACGTTAGAGTGTGACTATGTTCAGTTGAGGGAGGGGAGGTGGTATGCGGGAGTAAGGGATCGGGGAAGTGGTACTGTTGTCCATCTTGAAGCGTATCGCCTTGTCGCCGCCCCACCAGCCGCTCAGGCGCGGTCTGTAGCCTTCTTCGCCGCGGGCTTCTTTCTCCATATCTACGATGCCGTGCTTTTCGTGCACAAAGAGGCCGGCGATGGCGCCAGGGCCGGAGTTCATGTACTTGTAGTTGCACCAGGCGGCGAAGTCGACGTCCCAGTCGTGCAGTTTGACGTCGACGTTGCCAATGGCGTGCGCGAGGTCCCAGCCGATTAGGATTCCTTTGGAATGCGCGTGGGCGGTGATGGTTTCGATGTCGAAGTATTGGCCGGTGTAGTATTGGACACCGGGTAGGAGGATCAGAGCCAGTGATGAGGCGTGAGCATCGATGGTGGAGAGGAC
>JAABUU010007580.1_pt1 | contig 11105 bp, 7 predicted proteins | sample 5559301 | NCBI WGS metagenome assembly JAABUU01 (sample SAMN10711884, study PRJNA513360) | rock metagenome | isolation source: Antarctica rocks | place: Antarctica: Victoria Land, Richard Nunatak white
ATATCAGCGACCGGCGACGGCTCCGGCGCGGCGGCAGGGGCGATGTCACCGTAAGTGCTGCCCAGGCGCAGCTCGTCAAAGTTGTAGGCGTGCGCCGCGCCATTGGCATCAGAGCCGGACTGGAAGCGAAACTCGTTAAACAGAAAACTTGTGGTGTACACTTTGTCCAGAACGGGAGTTTGGACGCTCGCATCAAGGCCCGGCGTCGGGTCTACGTAGAACGTCACTTCGGTCGTGCCGCTGGCCGTAAAGCTGAAGTGGGTGACCAAAAAGTGGGTCTGCGTATCGGGGGCGGCAAGCGTGGCGGGGACAGTCTGCGCCGCGCCATCGGGGCCATTGACGCTGGTATTCTGGAAGCCGTAAGCATCCGTGCCGGACGGCACGCCGATAAAGAACTGCTCGCCGGTGTTAAACAGGGACAGGCCGGCATAGCTGCTCGCCATAGCGGAATTGGTGTTGGCGGCAAGGAAGCCAATCCACAAGTCCTGATTGACCGCGCCGCCATAGGCTCCAAAGTCGGTAGGCGGGCGCCGATACGCCCCGACATCACCGCCGACCGTGGTGAGCTTGCCGCCGCTGACGGCGAGCGTCTGCCCATTCACGGCAAACGTCAGCCCGCCGCTCGTCACCTGGTCAGGGTTAGAGGCACTGCTGCTTGTCCAGTTCTTACCCGCCTGCCATCCATAGCCGCCGCCTTGATTGGTGATTGCGCCGGGCGGGCCAGCAAAGCCATCGGCAACAATGAGGCTGCTCTGGGCATGGGCGGGGGCGAAAGCCAGCAAGAGGAGCAGGCCGGGCAGAATGTGTTTGCGCATAGACAAATACTTTGTGGAAAAGAAAGCGCCGCGCTTTGCCTGGGGCAAGGCGCGGCGCTTTTGGTGACGGGAGCCTCTGCTCTACTTCGCGGACACGGTGCGGCGGCGGGCCACGACAAAGCCGCCCAGCACCAGCGCGCCCATCAGCAGGGAAGCCGCGCCACTCGGCTCAGGCGCAGCGGCGGGGCCAGCCGTCATGAAGGTGTTGGAGGTGGAGAATGTTTGGGTGCCGGTATAGCCTGCGTTGCCATTGGCGCCGCTATCCCCAACCGTAGTGGCGCTTGTGCCAATGGTTTCATTGGAGCGGTACGCAGACGTGGGGTCAAGCAGCGTGCCGACAAAGCTGAAGCTCTGGCCGGGGGTTAAGCCTAGTTGGGCGTAGGTAACAGTGACGCTGTCTGCCCCATTCGTCCCTGTGAAGGGACTCTGACCAGTGACGTAAGTCAGAGAACTGGTGTCAGTCGGCAGGCTAAACACGCCGTTGAAGGCGGTGTTCTCAAACGAGATGCCGTAGTCAGCCCCGAAGCCGGGCGCAAAGTTGACCTGTGTGCGGCTGGGGGTGCCATTGTGAATGTTCATGTTGCCGCCGGGCTGTTCGCCGGGCCTGCGCCGCAAGCGGGGCGAGGAGGGTCGTGGCGGCTAAGATTGCTGCCGGGATGAGTGTCTTCATTGCTTGGTCTGCATCTAGTAGTAAGCGAGTTGTAAGAAAGCGGTGCCGTGGGCTAATACTGCCGACCCAGGGCAACCAGTGATAATGCAGCGCCTTAAGTCTGCGGCGCGGTGTAGGTCGTCCGCAGCCAGTACGCAGGCTTCGCATTGGCGGCGGGAGTGTTGTACGAGCGTATCTTGAAGGTATACCAGCCGGTGCGGCTGGCTGTCGCGGAAATGGTGGCGGGCTGAGCGGTCGTCTGCGTGTCGCTGCCGCCTGCGACTTTGCTCAGTGCAGGGTCGTCCAGTTCTAAGGTGATGCTGGTGGAGGCCGTCCAGCTTGTGGCGTCAAAGTACAAGGTGCCCGTGACAGGCTTGCCGGCCACAGCCCACACGCGGCACACAGTCACAAGCTGCGTGTTGTCGGCGGGCTTGATGTCTAAGTCCTGCGCCCCAGCATACTCCTGCGTGGTGCTGTTGTTGTTAAGGGCAAAGCCGCCGCCATAGCCCTGCCACGAGTAGCACACATACCCGCCGCCATTCACATCGGCGGGAATGGTGATTGTCGCCTGCCCGCTGCCGTTGGTGCGCACATCGGGCGCGTGCCCCGTGTAGTCATGCAGCGAAACATTGGCCCCGAAGTTTGTCTGCACCGTAACTGTGCGGGCCGCGTTGCCGTTGTCGCTCAGCCCGACCAGCAGGTCACGCCCATCCCCGCTGCCCGTCCGCTCGTAGGCAAACACGTCGCCGTCTTTCCAGCGCTGCTGGGTCGGCCCGCTTGCCAGCTTCTCGTGTATCCAGACCAGGTTGTTGATTGGGGCCTTGAGGCCATAGGAGCCTGCGTCCGTGCTCCAGTCGCGGTAGAAGACGCAAGGATAGCCTTCCGACGTGAGAATGAGCGCGTAGCCAAGCATCTTGTTTTTCGTGATGGGGCTTGACCCGTCTGTGTCGTGGTTCTCTACAAAGGTCACGGCCCCGCCGGGATTGACACCCGCCAGGCCCGCATGGTCTAATTGGGTCATGTCAAACGAGCCGTTGCCATTGCACATGGCTTGTATCTGGCCGCGCAGGGCGAAATCAAAGGCGCTGGCCCGGTTCTGCATGGAGCTTTGTATCCAGTTGTTGACGGTGCCGACATTGCTGTCGTAGAACTCGCCCACAGCGTACTTGCCCTGCATCGCGCCGTAGCTCAGGAACGGGCGCAGCCAGTCGGTAGAAATGCCTTTGACATCGTCCAAGCGGTAGCCCTGCACGTCCAGGGCTTTAGTCATCCAGTCGCCCGCCTTTTCCAATCCCTCAAACGCATACCCCTGCCCATCGCTGCCCTTGAAACCGTTGATGGGGGCCAGGTCTCGCCCAAACTGATAGGCGTAATCGTCGCCCGCATTGGGGACATTGGGGTCTTCAGGCAGGTTGTTCGCGCTGAACGACCAGTGGAAGTCCCCCGGCCCCTTTTGAAAGCGTCCTGCATTAACCGTGCCATACGCGTTCACATAGCGGAAGTTATACTGGCCGTCATCGCCGCTGCGGTGGTTGTCCACCACGTCCAAGATAATGTCCAGGCCGTTGGCGCGCAGCATGGCGCAACAGCGCTCCAGTTGTTCGCGCGTGCCCCAGCGCGTTGTCACCGTGCCCTTCTCGTTCTTAGACCCCATGTCGTAGTCATCAAATGGGTCGTAGCCGTTGGAGTAGCCGCCCGCCGCGCCTTTAAGCACCGGGGGTATCCAGACTGCGCTGAAGCCCGCCTGACGCATGGCATTGGCCTGTCCTGCGAGGTTGTCCCACAGCCACGGCGCGCTGCTCGTTCCCGCCGCCGGACTAGGCACATCTTTGTAAAAGCCCTGCATCATCACGCCGGCATGGGAAGGTGCGCCGCTCAGGACGGCAAAAAGCGCAATAGCTGCCGCCGATGCTTTGTGCTGCCGCTTTATGCTCCCGAACGTTCTTTTGCGCATTCTGCTTCCTCGCTTTCTGCACGCCGCACGACTTTCCCCAATCGGTTGGGGTGTTAACGTTCACCTATTCTAACAAAATAGGCTGCTCTTGTCAAGGGTGCAACCAGACTATTTTTGCGCAAAGCCGGATTTGTTTTCTAAAACAGGCAGAAATACGGGGGAAATCTGCGCTAAGACTGGTGGAAATCAGCGCCAAGGCCGGGAATAGATTAGCGGGCAGGAGGGGGAGCCGTGCTGCCGCGCTCGACAAGCTGAGGCGCAATAAACCGCTGGCCCGGCGCAACCGCGTCGCCGCGCAGCATCCGCGCCAGCAGGTGCCCGGCTTCCGAAGCCACCTCGGCCTGGTGCAAGTCCAGCATGGTGAGGGCTGGCGCGGTCTGCTGCATAATCCGGGCATTGAGGCAGGTCATCACGCTGACATCGCGGGGAACCCGCAGGCCGGCCTCTTCCAAAGCCTGGGCTGCGCCCAGCGCCCCCAGCTCGTCCTGGGCAAAGATCGCCGTGGGGAAGTCTCCTCGGCGCAGGCGCTCTTTGACCGCGTTGTAGGTGCCATGCTTGTAATACGCATCATCGCGATGCTCCACTGTCAGGCCCAACGCGGCGCGCGCGGCGCACATGCCCGCCAGCCGCCCCTGCCCCGACATCAGGTGCGGGTCAATGTTAAAAAACAAAACTTTGCGATGCCCCAGCCCGTGCAGGTAAGCCAGGGCCTGATAGCCGACCTGGAAGTTGTCAATGCCGACCGCCACCACGCCGCTTTTGGGCGATGACCCGCGCACCACAAACGGCAGCCCGGCTTGTTCCAGTATGCGGGGGCGCTCGTCGTCCACGCGCATGTCGGTAATCACCATGCCGTCGCAGGTGCGCGAGCGGGCGATTTCCTCCATCACGTCCTGCGGCTTTTGGTCTTCGCCGCCGCACTGCGCGAGCAACAGGTTGATTCCGTATTGGTGAAGCGTGTAGGTGAGCGCACCGATAATCTCGTGGTAATGCGGCGACAGCTCGTGATGCATCGCTGCCCCATCCAGATTATCCTGCTCCTGCTTGTGGATCACCAGCATCAGGGCGACCGTGTCGGTGCGTCCCCGCGCCAGGCTTTGGGCGGCCCGGTGCGGGCGGTAGTTCATCTCCTGCGCGGCGTCCAAGATGCGCCGCCGCATGGCCTCCCCGACCCCTTTGCCCGCGCGGACGCGTCCGTTGATGACCCGCGACACTTCCGAGCGCGAAACTCCGACTTTGGCGGCGATGTCTTCCAGCCGCACCATGCCGTTTTCCGAGTTGTGTGCCGAAGTCGCCATAAAGTTGCCTTGCCTTTATGTTACCCGAGTTCGGGGAGTTTGCGCATAAAGTCCTTCCCCGTGCTTAGGAGTCCTTGGGAGGGACTCCTAACGGCGGGGAAGCGACTCCTAAAGCCTTTGCCCCTTTATTTTCTTCTCTTTCCCAGCCTGTATCAACGACGGAACAATTTCTTCCGTCGTTGCAGCGCGCTCTAAACGCCGACGGCACTCCCATGTCGTGCCTTTGCAAGCCGAGGGAACTTCCGGGGCAAGCCGAGGGAACTTCCGGGGCAAGCCGAGGGAACTTCCGGGGCAAGCCGAGGGAACTTCCGGGGCAAGCCGAGGGAACTTCCGGGGGCGGCTGGTCGGTTATATAACCCAAGCGGGAGGAAAGACGATGACAATTTACAAAAACATAGTGCTGGGTGCGGCCCTGCTGACCGGGCTGGCCGGGGGCGCGCAGGCACAGTCGCCGGGGAAAGCCACAGTCGCAGTCGTGTCGGCGCAGGTGTCGCCTGCCCATGTCGGGCGGGGCGGCAAAGGGGTACTCACAGTCACCCTGGCTGTCGCGCCGCAGTTTCATGTTAATGCCCACAAAACCAATGACCCGGATTTGATTGCCACCGACTTTGTGCCGTCCGCACCAGTGGGGGTGACCTTCGGGGCGGTGCATTACCCGGCCCCGCACTCGCTGTCTTTGGACGGCAAACCCACGCCGGTGTATGTCGGACGGACGACGTTTTCGGTTCCGTTCACCGTGGCGAAGACGGCCAAGGCAGGCGCACGCGCTTTGGGCGGACAATTGACATACCAGGGCTGCAATGCGGCTTCGTGCTTTCCGCCCCGCACAGTCGCCGCGAAGGCATTGGTATCCATCCGGTGAAACGCATTTGGGCCTGCGGGCTTTGGCTGATGCTGGCGTGCGCGGGCGCGTGGGGCAAAACGCCCCCGCCTATTCACTTCCTCGTCTCGGCAAGCCCCGCCACCGCTCGTCCGGGCGAAATTGTGACTGTCACGGTGAAGGCGCAGGTTGACAGCGGCTGGCATGTGTACTCGGTCGTGCCCACCCCCAATGGGCCGTCGCCGACAAACATCGCCGCCCTGAGCCTCGGCACGCCCGCAGGCGACACAACAGAAGACGCAGTGGTGCGTAGATTAGACCCCAACTTCGGCGCGACTGTCGGCTTCCATGAGCACGCGGCGACGTTCACCAGAGCGTTTCGCGTGTCCGCGACTGCGCCGCCCTCAGCCCTGTCGGCAGGCACGGCGAATGTTTCTGTGCATTACCAAACATGCAATGCATCCATCTGCCTGCCGCCCACAGACATAGTGCTGTCCGTGCCGCTTGCGATAGAGGCGGGGCCAATCCGCGCCGAGTATGCCCGCCCGCCCCGCGCGCGCGCCGCGCCGGTTTTTCCATCGCCAAGTGGCGGCAGCGGGCTGGGATGGTTCTTGCTGGCGGCGATGGGCGCGGGCCTGCTGGCGATTGCCACGCCGTGCGTGTTCCCTTTGATCCCCATCACGCTGACAAACTTCGTCAAGCAGTCGGGCGGCGAAAAGGCGAAGCTCGTGCGTTTGTCTACGGGGTATGCGCTGGGCATTGTCGCCTTGTATGTCGCGCTGGGCGGCATTGTCGCAGTCACGATGGGGGCGACCGGCACAAACCGCATTGCGGCAAACCCCTGGGTGAACCTGGGAGAGTTCGGGTTGTTTGTCGTGTTCGCCCTGTCGTTCTTTGAAGCCATTCAGATACGCCTGCCGGGCAATTTGGGGGCATTGCAGCAGAATGCCCGAAAGCACGGCGGGCTGGCGGGGCTGGCTTTGCTGGGCGTGACATTTGTGCTCGGCTCGTTCACCTGCACCGCGCCGTTTATCGGGTCGCTGCTTGTGGCGGCAGCCGGGGGAACTTATGGGCGTCCGCTGCTGGGCATGCTGGTCTTTGCGCTGGCGTTTGTGTCGCCGTTCTTCGTGTTCGCGGCCTTTCCGCAATGGATCGAGCGCATCCCCAAGGGCGGGGTCTGGCTGGCACGCTTCAAAGCGACGCTGGGGTTTCTGGAACTTGCCGCCGCCCTGAAGTTCTTGTCCAATGCCGACCAGGTGTGGAACTGGCGCGTGCTGACCCAGCCTGTCCTGCTGGCGGCGTGGGCGATGATCTTTTTGTGCGCCGCGTTGTACCTGTCCGGCCTGCTGCGCTTCGGCATTGTCGCGGAAACCGAAGCCGCCAATGCGCCCGTTCCCTTGTCGCGCAAACTGACGGCAGGCGAGTTTGCGCTGGCGACACTGTACTGTTTCTGGGGGCTGGCAGGCCGTCCCATCAGCCCGTATGTCGGGGCCTTTCTGCCCGCGCCCGGCTACGGCGGCGTCGCCCTGGCGGCGGAAAACAGCGGCCTGCCCTGGCTTTCGGATTACAAAACGGCCCTGGCGCAGGCAAAGGCCGAGGGCAAGCCCCTGCTGATAGACTTTACCGGCGTCACCTGCACCAACTGTCGTCTCAACGAAAAGAACATCTTCCCGCGCGCGTCCGTGCAGAGTGCGCTGGCAAATTATGTCCGCGTGCAATTGTATACCGACCGAGGCGGGCGCGACCTAGCTAACCAACAGCTTCAGCAGGCAAAGTTTGGCGATGTCGCCCTGCCGCTCTACGGCGTGATAGACCCGCAGACCGAGGCGGTGCGGGGCAAAACCGAAGGCGTGCAGACGCCGGGAGGGTTTGCCGGCTTCCTCGCGCAGAACAGCGCGCCGCTTGCCAAGAGGGGGGAATTACAGGAAAGCGCAGGCGCAGCGGGGGCGGCGTGGGCAGCGTACTCGCCCGCATCAGTCGCGCAGGCGGCGCAGAGCGGCAAGCCGGCCATCGTAGACTTCACAGCCAAGTGGTGCGTCAACTGCAAAGAGATTGAGCATGACGTGCTCCAAAACCCCGCCGTCGCGCCCATTCTGGCGGGCCAGTTTGTCACCCTGCGCGCCGACCTGACGCAATGGAGCAGCGCGCCCAGTGTGGCACTGCAAAAGCAGTATAAGTTCGGAGCATTGCCGACCATTATCTTTCTGGACAAAGCGGGGCATGAGATCAAGCCGCTGCGCATTGTCGGGCGGCTGAGCGTCGCGGACTTCCAGAAGCGCCTGCAAGCGGCGCAGGCGGCAGGATAGCGTGCGCGGCCCGGCACAGCAGCGCCCTCCTCGGGCTTAGCCTGAGGAGGGCGTTTGAGCTGATAGAGGCTTGGTGGAGATAAGGGGGATCGAACCCCTGACCTATTCGTTGCGAACGAATCGCTCTCCCAGCTGAGCTATATCCCCTCGGCAGAGTTTATTATACTCAAGGCCAGACTAAAAAGCAAGAGGGTACCTCGCGCCGCCGCGCAAAAAACCGCGTTGCTGTTTCTCAATGCGCGTGCCCGCAGCCAATCGCGGCGGGGGAATCAAGTTGGCCGCACAGCACCGCACTCTGGTCGGCCCGGCAGCCGTCGCAGTTTTCACGCTCAATTTGGATGGTGGCATGGCCGATGGCGAACTCGTCATGCAGGGTTTGGTTGAGGGCGGAAACTACGCCCGACGCTTCCCACATGGTGGTGCTGTCCGGCAAAACCACATGGCACGAAAGGTAATGCGTGCTGTCGCCGACTGTCCAAACGTGCAGGTCATGCACGGCCTGCACGGGGGGCGTGGCGCGCATCCTGCCGACTAGGGCGTCCACATCCAGGCCCTTGGGCGTGCCTTCCAGCAGGACATTGGTGGCCTCGCCCAGAATGCCCCACGACGAATACAGGATAAACGCCCCAATCAGCACGGACACCAGCGGGTCGGCCAATGTCCAATGCGTGAAGCGCACCACAAGCCCCGCGACCACGACCCCTGCCGATGACAGGGCATCGCCCGCCATGTGAATGTACGCCGCGCGGGCATTGAGGCTGGAATGGGAATGCGGCGACAGCCATGAGGCAATGAGTGTGTTCATCAGCACGGCGGTCAGGGCAACCCCGATCATAATCCCGCCCTGCACCGGCTGCGGGTGACGCCACGCCTGCCACGCCTCGGCAAAGATGACCAGGGCAATCACTACCAAAGCAGCGGCATTAGCAAGAGCGGTCAAAATGGCCGCGCGCCCGTAGCCGAATGTTTTGCCGCGCGAGGCGGGCCGCTTGCCAAGCCAGACCGCATACGCGGCCAGCCCCAAAGCCAGGGCATCGCTCGCATTGTGTCCCGCATCAGACAGCAGGGCGAGCGAATGCGCCCGCAGGCCAAAAACCGCTTCCACCCCCACAAAGGCCGCTGTTAATCCCAGGGACAGCCAGAGCAATCTGCCGCTTGTCGCGCCATGCGTGTGTCCTGCCATACTTTAATTATACCTTGTTTGGGGCGAGACGGAGGAGTGTCCTGCGCGCTTCTTGGGGCTTGCAAACGCGCGTCTTGGGCATCCAAAGCCAATCCCAACGACGGACGAAATTGTTCCGTCGTTGGAACGCGCTGGGCAAGCCATGAGAAAGCCGACGCAATGCCGACGCGACGCGCAGGAAAAGCCGTTACGGCGCGGCAGGAGCGGGCGTGGCAGGCGGCGTGTTCGCATTAGCACTCGGCGTAAAAGGAATTTTCCCGCCGTGCAGACTCATCTGTGCAATGAGCTGGCGGGCATCGGCGACATGCTGGCCCTGCGGGAAGCGCTTGATATACGCGCGCCAGATGCCCAGCGCGCGCGGCACCTGCCCCGTCACCGCATACACGCTGCCTTGATTGAAAAAACTATTCTCGTGGCGCGGGTCTTCTGCCTGCGCGGCCTGATACTGGGTGAGGGCGTTTTGCGGCTGCCCGTCTTCATAGTACGCAACGCCCAAATCGGTGCGCACGTCCGGGTTGTCCAGGCCGCTGTTAATCGCCTGCGTATAAGAGGCAATCGCCTGCGCCCATTGCTTGTGGTCTTCGTACCAATTGCCCAAGGCGCGTGCGGCCTGGTCGGCAGGCAGGCCCGCCGTCAGGCCAGCGGGCGGGGCCGTGGCTATGGGGGATACGGGCGGGGAATTGACAGCCTGGGGCTGGCGGCGAGCCATCGCGGCGCGATGCAGGGCCGGACGCAGGGCCGCGTACATGCCGCCCGCCCCCAGCCCGGCAAAGACCAGGGCAATGGCGGCGTAGCGCGGCCACAAAACAGGCCGCACAGCGCCCGTCGGCACGCGGAACTCGGGAGGACGGCGCGTTTTGCGGGGCATACTCGCCTTATACTACCCCAGCCGCGCGCTTGGCGGCGGGCGCATAGCCATTGGGAGCCGCCGCGGGGGAGGCCGGAAGAAGGGCGCGGGCGCGCTGGGCCACGCCGGCGGCGGTCAGGCCCACCAGGCCGCGCAGGGTCGGCACCGGCCCATGCTCCACAAAGTGATCGGGCAGGCCCACCAAAGCGATTGGCACCTGCACATTGTGCGCGGCCAGCATCTCCAGCACCGCTGAGCCAAAGCCGCCCTGCACCACGCCGTCTTCTACCGTGACAATGCACCCGCACTCCCGCGCGGCAGCAAGGAGGGTCTCGGCATCCAGCGGCTTGCAAAAGCGGGCATTGATAACACGCGCCCGTATGCCGTCCAAGGCGAGCAGGGCGGCGGCATCCAGGGCAATCTCCACGCCTGCCCCGATACCAACCAGGGCAGCGTCATCCCCCGGCAGCAGCGTCTCAGCACGGCCCAGGGCGATAGGCGCAGGCTCCGGGAGTGACGGCTGAGGCTGAGAGCCGCCGCGCGGGTAGCGCACAGCGATAGGGCCGGCTTCATAGGCCAGGGCAAAGCGGGTCATGGCCCGCATCTCGTCCGTGTCGCGCGGTGCAAGGATTGTTATGTTGGGTACGCAGCGCAGATAGGCCAGGTCAAAGACGCCGTGGTGCGTGCCGCCATCATCGCCAACCAGCCCGCCTCGGTCTAGAAAGAAGCGCACGGGCAGATGCTGCAAGGCGACGTCGTGGATAATAATGTCATACGCGCGCTGCAGAAACGTGGAATAAATGGCGCAGACAGGCTTGCATCCATCAGCCGCCAGGCCGGCGGCGAAGGTGACTGCGTGCTGCTCGGCAATGCCCACGTCAAAGAAGCGCTCTGGGTGCAGGGCGGCGAACTTGGACAATCCCGTCCCGTCCGGCATGGCGGCGGTGATGCCCACAATCTTGTCGTCTGTCTCGGCGAGTTCGCATAGCGTCTGGGCAAACGCGTCGGTGTAGGAGACGCCGCGGGTCTTGCTTTCCATCTTGCCATCGTCAGGGCTGAACTTTGCCAGGCCATGATACGTGCGCGAGTCGGCCTCGGCATAGGGGATGCCTTTGCCTTTGACTGTCAGCACATGCACCAGGACAGGGCCTTTGAGGCGCTTGACATGGGCGAATGTATCAACCAACGCTTCAATGTTGTGGCCGTCTACCGGCCCGATATAGGTAAAGCCCA
>JAABUU010007582.1_pt1 | contig 11104 bp, 9 predicted proteins | sample 5559301 | NCBI WGS metagenome assembly JAABUU01 (sample SAMN10711884, study PRJNA513360) | rock metagenome | isolation source: Antarctica rocks | place: Antarctica: Victoria Land, Richard Nunatak white
CGCGACGCGCGCAGGGCCGGCGTTGTAGGCCGCGGCCGCGAGCCCGAGATTGCCGAAGCGGGCCGCGAGTTCGCTGAGCAGCGCCGCCGATGCCGGCACGGCCTGTTCCGGGTCGAACGGATCCGCGAGCCCGCGCTCCTGGGCGGTGCCGGGCATGAACTGGGCGATGCCTTGCGCGCCGGCCGGGCTCGTGGCCTCCGACCGGAAGCTCGATTCCTGCCAGATGAGCCGGGTCAAAAAGTCCACCGGGATCTTCCGGTCCGTGGCCGCGATGGTGATGACCCGGCACAGCGCCTGCGCGACCGACTCGCCGCCCGTGGGGGTGGGAGCGGCGCGGAGCGGCGGGGGGGTTAGCAGGGTCACTGCCAGGGCGAGGGCGAGCGCGCGACGGAGGGACGAGCGCGAACAGGCGAACCGCATGAGCACCGGGATGGCGGGAAGGGTCGTCCGACAAAGCCCGGGAGCGCTTCGAGACGCAAGGCCGGATCGAACCGGCTGATCGCGTCCTCCGCCGGGCGTTGCGGAAAGGACACGCCGCCGTGATGGGCCGTGATCGCAAGCGTCGCATCGAGGCGAGGCGACCGATAGACCTGAATGCTGGCCTCTCGCCCCGACCTCGCGTTCCCCTCACATGGTGGCGCCGATCTGCCAGGGGACGAACTCGGCGTCGCCGTAGCCGAGGGCTTCGCTCTTCGACTGTTCGCCCGACGCCACGGCGAGGATGCGCGCGAAGATCTCGCGGCCCTTCTCCTCGATCGAGACGCCGTCGAGCACGTCGCCGCAGTCGACGTCCATGTCGCCCTCCATGCGGCGAAACATGTCGGAGTTGGTGGCGAGCTTGATCGAGGGAGTGGGCTTGCAGCCGTAGGCCGAGCCGCGCCCCGTCGTGAAGCACAGCACGTTGGCGCCGCCCGCCACCTGGCCGGTGGCCGAAACGGGATCGTAGCCGGGCGTGTCCATGAACACGAAGCCCGGGGTGGCGACGCGCTCGGCATAATCGTAGACGGCCGCGAGGTTGCGCGTGCCGCCCTTGGCGGCGGCGCCGAGCGACTTCTCCAGGATGGTGGTGAGGCCGCCGGCCTTGTTGCCGGGCGACGGATTGTTGTTCATCTCGCCGCCGTTGCGCTTCGTATAATCCTCCCACCAGTGGATGGTGCGGACCAGCTTCTCGCCGACCTCGCGGCTCACGGCGCGGCGCGTCAAGAGGTGCTCGGCCCCGTAGATCTCGGGTGTCTCGCTCAGGATCGCGGTGCCGCCGTTGTCGACCAGGATGTCGGCCGCGGCGCCGAGCGCCGGATTGGCCGTGATGCCCGAGTAGCCGTCCGAGCCCCCGCACTGCAGGGCCAGCACGAGCTCGGACGCGGGAAGCGTCTCGCGCCGGGCCGCGTCGGCGTCGGGCATCATGGCGCGGAGCCGCGCGACCCCGCCCTCGACGGTCTTTCGGGTGCCGCCCGAATCCTGGATCGTCATGGTCTGGAAGTGCGCGCCCTCACCCAAGCCGTATTCGGCCTTCATGCGGCCGATCTGGAACACCTCGCAGCCGAGCCCCACCAGCAGCACGCCGGCGATGTTGGGGTTGGTGGCATAACCCCACTGCGTGCGCTTCAGCGCCTCGAAGCCCGGCCCCCGGTCGGCCATGCCGCAGCCCGTGCCATGCACCAGCGCGATGACGCCGTCGATGTTCGGATAGTCGCGGAGAACCCCGGAACGCTCGACCTCCTTGGCCATGAAGCGCGCCACCGAGGCCGAGCAGTTCACGGATGTGAGGATCGCGAGGTAGTTCCGGGTGCCGGCGCGGCCGTCGGCGCGGCGGAAACCCTGGAACGTCGCCTGCTGGTCCAGAGGCAGCACGGTCTCGGGCCGCGCACCCTCGGTGAACTGGTAATCGCGGTCGAAGTCGCCGCCCATCGCGAGGTTATGCTCGTGCACCCAGTCGCCGGGCGCGATGGGTTGCGTCGCGAAACCGATGATCTGGCCGAACTTCAGCACCGGCGCGCCCGCCGCGATCGACGTGGTCGCCATCTTGTGGCCCTTGGGCACGCGGGCGGTGGGCGCGAGGCCCGCCGCGGTCGGCAACCCGGGTTGCAGCACGTCGACCGCCACGACGACATTGTCCTGCGGCTGGAGGCGGAGCGTTCGGGCGGCGGCGGCCTGGGATCCCGGCCCGCAAGGCGGGTCGGGAGAGCCATTCAGGGGCGGCGTCACGGCGATCTTCATGGGGGATCCTCACGCTCCTTTCGGCACCTCGTGGACAGGCGCCGTTGTCCGTACCGGACCATGATCCCGCCCCCTGTGGGGCGCAACCCAATCATCACGTCAGACGCGTCGGGAGCCGATCAACGGACGTAGACGGTGTAGCGGGTCTGATGAGCAGTGCCGTCAGGATAGACCGCCTCGACCGTGAACGTGTCGGTACCGGTGAAGTCCGACGCAGCCTGATAGTACAGCAGTGTCGACGGCATCCTGCGGCTGTCGCATTTGAAGCGGGGATTCGTGCTAGGAAAGGTCGGGTAACCGAACCCGTTTTCCGTCGAGACCTGGCCCCCCTGCGGTGCAGCCAGCAAGTTAATCGTGGCTCGACCCAGGGAGCGGCACTCGGGATCGCTGATGAAGTAGCTGTCGACTTTGGTGGACCTGCCGTGCTCGACGACCTTATAATAGGGTGTAATCCCCTGAGCACCCTGAGCTAAGGCGGCCGAACCACTCAGCGTGAGGACGGCAACAGCCGCGGCGGTAGCAAGCTTCATGAGGTGCAATCTCCCGATCGAATTCGCCCACGTAATTCAAGTTGAGCGTCAGCTCAATATGTCAGCAGCGCCCGCTCGCCTTGGATGACCGCGGTCATACTCCCCGAATGGCGCCACCGTGGCGGCGGCACCGTTTTCCAGCAAAGCCGCCAGGGCTGCCTCGACCTCTGCACGGAACCGCGGATCGGCCGGCAGGTCGCGCCCGAAGATCGTCTCGATGCCGAGCAGGGCCTCGACCAGCACCCGGGCATCGCCGATCCCGGCCGTGCGGCGGCCGAGGTCGCCGGCCAGGGGATCGCGGAGGTCGATCGCGGCGCCCCGTTCGTCGCGGCCGGTCGCGTAGCGCATCCAGGCCGCGACGCCGAGCGCGAGGCGTTCGAAGGGCCGGCCCGCGGCGAGCCGGTCGCGGATCGTGCCGAGCAGGCGCTGCGGCAGCTTCTGCGAGCCGTCCATGGCGATCTGCGAGGTCCGGTGGCGCAGGGCCGGATTGCGGAAGCGCTCCACCAGCGAAGCCGCGTAACCCGGCACGTCGAGGCCCGGCACGGGCGGCAGGGTCGGGGCCGCTTCCTCCAGCATCAGGCCGCGCACGAGCCCTGCGAAACCCGGGGCCGCCATGGCGTCCGCCACGGTTTCGTGGCCCGCCAGGGAACCGAGATAGGCCAGGGTCGAATGGCTGCCGTTGAGCAGGCGCAGCTTGGCGAGTTCGTAGGGCGCGACGTCGGAGACGAAGGTGGCGCCGGCCCGGTCCCAGTCGGGGCGATCCAGCGCGAAACGATCCTCGACGACCCATTGCGAGAAAGGCTCGGTGACGACGGGCCAGGCGTCCGCGAGGCCCAGCGCCGACGCGACGCCCGCGCGGTCGGCGTCGGTCGTGGCCGGGACGATGCGGTCCACCATGGTGGCGGGGCAGCGGAGTTCGCCCGCCACGTAGCGGCCGAGGTCGGGGTCGCGCAGCATGGCAAGGCGGGTCAGCACGCGATGCAGCGTCGCCCCGTTGTGGGGAAGGTTGTCGCAGCAGAGCGCCGTGAAGGCCGGCAGGCCGGCGGCGCGCCTCCGGCGCAGGGCCTCGACCACGAAACCCGGCGCCGAGCGCGGCGCCTCGGGATGGGCGATGTCGTGGACGATGTCGGGGTGGCGCTCGTCGAGGTCGCCGGTGGCGGGCGCGTGGCAATAGCCCTTCTCGGTGATGGTCAGCGACACGACCCGCGTGGCGGGCGCGCTCAGGGCGGCGAGCAGCGCCTCCGGATCCTCGGGCGCCACCGCCAATCCGAGCAGGCTGCCGATGACGGACAGGCGCTCGGCCTCGGCGTCCCGCACCGCGACCGTGTAGAGGCCGTCCTGGAGCGCCAGGGCGTCGCGCGTCTCGGGGCTGCGGAGCGAGGCTCCCAGGATCCCCCAGCGGCGGTCGCCGGCCGCCAGCACCGCATCCGTGTAGACGGCCGCGTGGGCGCGGTGGAACGCGCCGATGCCGAGGTGGACGATGCCGGCCGCGAGGGCCGCGCGATCGTAGGCGGGGCGCCCCACGGCGGCGGGCAAGCGGTCGAGCGTGGCTGAACTCAGCCGCGGGACGCCTGTGGCGACCGACACCGTCATCGCGCCGCCGCCTGGGTCTTGGACCGTGCCACGATCTGGGTGGGGTTGACGAAGCGCAACGCCAGGAGCAGCCACGCCAGGGTCGTCGCCATGTAGACCACCGCCATGACGTCGACCTCCTGCCCGGCCCGCACCCCGGACGCGAAGACCGCGTAGTAAAGCGAGACCACCAGGGTCTGGCTCGTGGGGCCGGCCGTCAGGAAGGTCAGCTCGAACATGGCGATGGTGCGGACCAGGACCAGCAGCAGCGCCGCCATAACGCCGGGCAGCAGCAGGGGCACCAGCACGCGCAGGAACAGCTGCGTCGTCGAGGCCCCGAAGACCCGCGCCGCAGCCTCGACCCGGGGGTCGATCTGCTCGATGAACGGGATCATCACCAGCACCACGAAGGGTATGGCGGGCACGAGGTTGGCCAGCACGACGCCCCAGAAGGAGCCGCCGAGACCCACGCGATATAGCAGCGTCGCCATCGGGATGCCGTAGGTCAGGGGCGGCACGAGCAGCGGCAGCAGGAACACCAGGGTCACGGCGCGCTTGCCCGGGAACGCACGGCGCGCCAGCGCATAGGCGGCCGTCACGCCGAGCGCACCCGAGATCGCCACCACGGCGCCCACGACCTCGAAGGTGACGATCAGGACGTCGCTCAACTGGAACTCGTCCCAGGCATCGCCGTACCAATGCGTCGTGAATCCGACCGGCAGCCAGGTGCCGAGCCAGCGGGTCGACAGCGAGTCGACCACCACGGTGGCGATCAGGGCCAGCAGGTTCAGGACGAAGACCACGACCACGGCCCAGACGGCCGTGCGCCACAGTTTGGATGCGATGCCGCGGTCGCGGATCATGGGGTTATCCCTTGGTGCCGCCCACGGGGCCGCGGTAGAACAGCGAGCGCGCCGCGAGCGCCGCCACCACGACCGCGAGCTGCACGGCGCCCATCACCATGGCGATGGCCGAGCCCAGCGAAGCGTCGTAGCGCTCGAAGGCCGCCTGATAGGCCGCGATCGAGATCACATGGGTGCTGCCGGCCGGCGCCCCCAATAGCACGGCCGAGGGGAACACCGCGAAGGCCTGGACGAACGAGAGGCAGAAGGTGACTGCGAGGCCCGGCACCAGCAGCGGCAGGACGATCCGGGCGAAACGCCGGGCCGCCCCGGCCCCGAGGGTCGCGGCGGCCTGTTCCAGCGCGGGGTCGATGCCGCCGACATAGGAGAGCGTCAACAGGAACGTGAACGGGAAGCCCGTGATGATCAGCGACGCGAAGACGCCCCAGTAATTGTTGGTGAGCTTCACGGGCGAGCCGATGAGGTGCAGCGCCAGCAGCGCCCGGTTGAACCAACCTTGCGGGCCGAGATAGGTCAGCAGCCCTTGCGCCACCAGCACCGTGCCGAGCGTGACGGGCAGCACCAGGATGGTGGTCAGGAGACGCTGGTTCCTCATCAGCCGCACCCGGAACGCGATGGGAATGGCGGCCAGGAGATTGACCAGCGTGACCGGGATGGCCAGCACCAGCGTGTTCCGGATCGTCTCGCGCAGGAACGGGTCGGAGAAGAAGGTCCCGTAGCTCGCGTAGAACGGCCCGGACCTGGGGACCAGCGACAGCGCTAAGCCGTAGAGGAACGGGTAGACGAACAGCGCCACGATCGCGAGCAGCGCCGGCAGCACGAGAAGCGTGGTCCCGTCGAGCCCCCGCGCCGCGAGGCGCAAGCGCAACGGTACGGAGTCGAGTCGCGGCGCCACGCCGGCGAGCGAGGGCTGGCTCACGGGGCCGTCTCGGCGAACACGAGGATCTGGTCGGGCCGCGCGCCGAGCGCGACGCGTTCGCCGGCCGACACGGGCCGCTCGCTCCGGAAGAACAGGTCCGTGCCGCCGGCGGCCGCGGCCGCGCCGAAGAAGGCCCGGCCGCGGTATTCGCTGATCGTCACGATGGCCGGAATGCCGGTCGGGCCGGCCACGAGGTCCTCGGGCCGGACCATCAGGATCACGGCCTGCCCGGCCTCGAGGGAAGCCCGCGACAAGGCCTCGACCCGCACGCCGCAGCTCTCCACGGTGGCGCGACCGCCGGCGCAGGACAGCACCCGGCCCGCGAGCCTACTGCGGTAGCCCATGAACTCGGCCACGTCGACGTGAGCGGGCCGCTCGTAGAGGTCCTCGGGCGTGCCGGTCTGGCGGATCGTCCCGTCGCGCATGACCACGATGCGGTCCGCCATCGACAGGGCCTCATCCTGGTCGTGGGTGACGTAGACGGTGGTGGAGCCGATGGACTCGTGGATGCGGCGGATCTCGGCCCGCATCTCGAGCCTGAGCTTGGCGTCGAGGTTCGACAACGGCTCGTCCATCAGCACCACCGGCGGGCGGATCACGATGGCGCGCGCGATGGCGACGCGCTGCTGCTGGCCGCCCGACATCTGGCCCGGCAGCTTGTCGGCCTGCGCGGTCAGCCGCACCAGCGCCAGCGCCTCGTCGATGCGCCGCTCCGACTCGCGGCGCGGCACATGGCGCATGGCGAGCCCAAAGCCGATGTTGCGCCGCGCACTCATGTGCGGGAACAGGGCGTAGCTCTGGAACACCATGCCGAAGCCTCGGTCCTCGGGCGGCAGTTCGTCGATGCGCTTGCCCCCGAGCGAGATGGTGCCGCCGCTGAGCGGCAGGAGGCCCGCGATGCAGTTCAGCGCCGTCGTCTTGCCGCAACCCGAAGGGCCGAGCAGGGCCACGAACTCGCCGGGCTCGACCGCGAGGTCGATCCCCCTCAAGGCCACGAACCCGCCGAAGTCGCGGCGCAGTCCGCTGAGCCGCAGGGCTTGGCGTTCGGGGGCGGGCCGGGCCAAGGGGGCGTCGCGGACGGGTGCCACCATCTGCATCGCCGTGGCCTCAGCCCTTGCCTGCACCGATGCGCTGGTCCCAGAGCCCGAAGGCCGTGACCATGCTCTTCGCATCGAGCGGTGCTTCGAGCGGGTTGTCGGCGATGAGGCGGTCGTATTCGGCCCGTCCGAACGAATGGATGGCCTCCTGCGACTCGGCGGGCGCCATGTCGAGCGTGACCCCCTTCACGGCAGGGCCGGGGTAGAAATAGCCCTGGTCGTAGGCGAAAGCCTGCTGTTTCGGCTGCAGCATGAAACCCATGAGATCGATCAGCACGGCGAGTCGGTCGTCTCCCACGCCCTTCGGCACGACCATGTAGTGGGCGTCCGTGACCCAGTGGAACCCCTGCAGCGACGCCACGGCGGCCTCCTTCGGTACGATGCCAAGGACGCGCGGGTTGATGTCCCAGCCGGTGGTCGAAACGATCATGTCGCGCGTGCCCTCGCCCAGTTCCTTCATGGTCTGGGCGGTGCCGGCCGGGTAGTATTCGATGTTGTCGCCGAGCGCCTTGAGATAGGCCCATGTCTTGTCCCAGCCGCGGACGGGATCGCGCGGGTCGGCGTCGCCCAGGATGTAGGGCAGGCCCATGAGCCAGGTGCGCCCCGGCCCGGAGTTCGTCGGCCGCGCGTAGAGGAACCTGTTCTTGTTCTGCTTGGTGTAGTCCATCAGTTCGGCGGCGGTCTTCGGCGCCGCCTTGACCCGGTCCGGCATGTATTCGAGCAGCGGACCCGACGGGTAGTAGCTCACCACGAGGCCGTGGTCGGCCGCGATGGCCTGCATCTTGAGCGCCTGCGGCTGATAGACCTCGTCGAGCTTCGGCAGGTCCGGCAGGTAGGGTTTGAGGTCGAGCCAGATGCCCTGATCGAGGCCTGCCGACAGGGCATCGGTGCCGGTCAGCACGAGGTCGATGTCCATGTGGTTGGCGTCCTGCTGGGCCTTGATCTTGGCCGGCAGTTCGGGCGCGGGCGCCTTGGTGAAGACGAAGCGCGCCACGGCATCGGGCTTGGCCTTGCGGTAGGATTCGATCGCCTTCTGGGTCAGCGCCAAGTTGCCGCCCACGTCCACCACCGTGATGGTCACGGGGCTTTTCGGCATGGGCAAGGCCGCCCGAGCCCGGCCGGGCAGCAGCCCGGCCGACGTCGCGGCCGCTAGACCCCCGAGCACGTTTCTGCGATCCACCACCATGTCGCTTCCTCCTTTGTCGCCGCCTTCTCACGAGGCATGTCGGTCCCGGGCAGGTGCCCGGTTCAAAGCCTGTAGGCCGCCTTGGCGAGGCCGTAAGCGAGGTCTTGCGCGAGGTCCTGCGCCTCGTCCTCGTCGAGCCGGTGCTCGGCGACGAGCCGCGCCAGGAACCCGCAGTCGACCCGCCGGGCCATGTCGTGCCGGGCCGGGATCGACAGGTAGGCGCGGGTATCGTCGTTGAACCCGACCGTATTGGCGAAGCCCGCCGTCTCGGTCACGGTCTCGCGGAAGCGTCGCATCCCCTCGGGGCTGTCGAAGAACCACCAGGGCGGCCCGAGCCGAAGCGCCGGATAGTGTCCGGCCAGCGGGGCCAGTTCGCGCCCGTATTGCGTCTCGTCGAGCGTGAACAGGATCAGGGTCAGCCGCGGGTCGTTGCCGAAGACGTCGAGCAACGGCTTCAGCGCATGGACGTAGTCGGTCGGCTGCGGGATGTCGGCCCCCTTGTCGGCACCGAAACGCGCCAACACCTGCGGGTTGTGATTGCGGACCGACCCCGGATGGATCTGCATGACGAGCCCGTCCTCGAGGCTCATGCGGGCCATCTCGGTCAACATCTGGGCTCGGAACAGTTCCGCCGTCTCGGGCGATGCCGCGCCCGACGTCACGCGGTCGAACAGCGCCGCGGCGGCGCCCGCGTCGAGGTCGGCCGTGCGGGCCGTCGGGTGGCCGTGGTCGGTCGCGGTCGCGCCGAGCGCCTTGAAGTCGCGGCGTCGCGCCCGGTGCGCGTCGCAATAGCCGCTCCACGTCATGGGCTGGCCGGCCAGGGCCACGAAGCGTTCCACGTTCTGGCGGAAGTCGTTGCGATCCGGGTCGACCACGAGGTCGGGCCGGTAGGTCGGCACGACGCGCCCGTGCCAGCCCGAGGTCTCGAGGGTGCGATGATGCGCGAGGTCGTCGAGCGCGCCGTCCGTGGTGGCGATGGCCTCGATGTTGAACCGATCGTAGAGCGCCCGCGGCCGCAGCTCGGGACGCGGCAGGGCCTCGGCGATGCGATCGTAGATCCGGTCGGCGTTGCGCTCGGTCAGCCGCTCGTCGATGCCGAAGACCTGCTCCAGCGCGTGCTCGAACCAAAGCCGGGTCGGCGTGCCCCGGAACAGCGGGAAGTGCCGGGCGAACAGCCGCCAGATGGCCCGTCCGTCGGTCTCGAGCGGGCCGCCGTCGCGACGCGGCACGCCGAGCGCCTCAAGCGGCACACCCTGCGAGTAGAGCATGCGGAATACGTAATGGTCCGGCTTGACGAAGAGTTCGGCCGCATCGGCGAAAGGCTCGTCCTCGGAGTACCAGCGCGCTTCGGTGTGGCCGTGCGGCGACAGGATCGGCAGCGCCGCCACGGCCGCGTAGAGCCGCCGCGCGATGGCGCGGGTATCGGGCTCGGCCGGGAACAGCCTGTCGGGGTGAAGCGGCATGGTGGATCCGGCTGCGCAGGATCGCCGCGACGACCCGCTTGCACCCATTCTGAACTGATATATTAGTATGTCAAGAGGGATGCGCCATGGATCGGACCAGCGTCGGCGAGAACGGCACGAGGGAGATGCGACGGGCCGGGGCAGTTCCGGCTCGCCCGGCGCGGCGCGCCACCACCGCCTCGGCCATCACGGCGCAGTTGCGCGACGACATCGTGGGGATGGCGTTGATGCCCGGCACGGCACTCCAGGACAGGGTGCTGTGCGAACGCTTCGGGGTCAGCCGGACCCCGGTGCGCGAGGCGTTGATCCGTCTTTCCGAAGAGGGGCTCGTCGACATCTTCCCCCAGTCCGGCACCTTCGTGTCGCGCATCCCCGTGGCGGCCATCCCCGAAGCCGTGCTGGTGCGCCAAGCCCTCGAAGGCGTGACCGTGGAATGCGCGGCGCCGCGGGCCGGGCCGGACGGTCTCGCCAGGCTCGACGACGTACTCGCCCTCCAGCGTGTGCTGGCGGCCCGCGGCGACACGGGAGCCTTCCACGAGGCCGACGAGGCCTTCCACGAGGCCATCGCCACCCTGGCCGACCACCCTGGCATCTGGCGGCTCCTGCGCCAGGTGAAGGTGCAGATCGACCGCGCCCGTCGCCTGACGCTGCCGGCGCTGGGCCGGATGGGCCAGGTGATCGACGAGCACGTCCGCATCCGCGAGGCGATCGCGGCCGGCGACGCCGCTGCGGCACGGACCGCCATGACGGCCCATCTCAGCGTGGTGATCCCCGACGTCGAACGGCTCAGGGCGCACCATCCCGACTATTTCCTCTGAGGGTTCCCGATCGATGCGGCAGGGTTGGAGATGGTACGGGCCGGACGCCTACGTGTCGCTCGACGACGTGCGCCAGGCAGGCGCCACCGACGTAGTGTCGGCGCTGCACGAGGTCTCGATCGGCGAGGCCTGGACGGCCGAGGCCGTCGCGGACCGCAAGAACCTGATCGAGACGACACCGCCCGGCCGCACGCCGCTGCGCTGGTCGGCCGTGGAGAGCATCCCGATCCCGGACGCGGTGAAGCGCCTGGGCGTTGCCGCCAAAGCCGAGATCGACGCCTGGATCGCCAGCCTAGAAGCGGTGGCGGACAACGGCATCGGAATCGTGTGCTACAATTTCATGCCGGTGGTCGACTGGACCCGGACCGACATCGACCATCCGATGCCGACCGGCGCCACCGCCATGCGGTTCGACCAGGACCGCTTCGCGGCTTTCGAC
>JAABUU010007586.1_pt1 | contig 11095 bp, 9 predicted proteins | sample 5559301 | NCBI WGS metagenome assembly JAABUU01 (sample SAMN10711884, study PRJNA513360) | rock metagenome | isolation source: Antarctica rocks | place: Antarctica: Victoria Land, Richard Nunatak white
AGGAGCTGTATACTATGTATCAGCCAGTGTTGAGGCTTGTTGCACAACCAGGCCAGGTCTGTATCTGCAGACCCACCTGCCTTTGTCACCTTTGGACCTCAATCCATGCTTCAATGTCATCAATTGGCAACTGCAAAAGCCTCCTCATCCAGGGCATGAGTAAGAGACAGGCTTGGACCAGACTGTGTTGACATTGCTTGTCTGTGACGTCATTTGTTTACGGCAATGTCCAATTTGTACAGATGCTTGAGGGGTTGATGCACAGTGTGTTTGTCAGAGTATGTAGTGCTGCTGAAGCTGCATCATTTGGCTTTGTATCCAGTCAGCACCTTCACTGAAAGACAGTGTAAACACTCCTGCTTCTAGGATGCTGATGATCACGCCACCAGTGCATCATGCGTATGGTTCACCCAAGGCTGCAAGATAGGCTCAAACTCATCTGGCTGACGTGCAACTAACAAATGCATCAACCATATAATTTGTTGTGTCAGTCAGCCTCCATGTCAGTCTTCATGTCAGCCTCTGTGTCAGTCACCTCAACACTGTGGGCATGTGTCTGCAGGCATCAGGTTCTGGTCTTCCACCGCTGCAGGAGTTGTGGCAGCCCTCTGCCCCTTCCCAGCATCACCTCACCGTGTCCCCGGAAGCCCTTCAGCAACCCAGGGATGGCTACAAAGGTAATGCAGTTGGAGTTTATCCACCAACACAGAACTGCTAACAGCTATTCTTTTGTTTGGAGGACCAGGCCAAAAGACAGCCATGACGGACTCGGGCACAGGAAACATGTTCGCTGTAGAGTTCAGAGATGTTTGGTTGCTACTAGCTGTGATTGGTAGATTGTCTGCTGCATGCAGCCTTTGCAGGTAAATGCCAGTGTGCAAGTCAGGGGCAGCCAAAAGCATAAGTGGCATCACCTGCTGAGGCTGTGTTGTGGTGGAGCAGAACTAACTTGCATACACTTTACAAGCAATCGGCAGTTCTGACAATCAGTTCACCATGCTTGGGAGCATCCAGAACTTCTGGATTACAGTCTCTGTGAAAGGCAGCTGGGTCCCATCCTTGTTCAAGGATCGTAGGCAACAGGGTCATGCTTCAGAATTTGACATACCTGTTTAATCAGGACGCACAAGGACGCGCCGCTCAGGCCATGCTTCTAAGGCAACTTAACTTCCAATAGTATGTCTCAGGGGTTGACTACGCAAGGTCTTGCCCGTTGTCTCACTTTCGCTGTGCCAGTTTCAACTTGACATCCAGTCACCCAAGCTCTGCAGCTTTACATACCCTCTACCAGAGCACCTGATGTGGCAGAGTCCCAAGGGCAACTGTTGGGTATCCCATCCCATGTGTTCCTGCCAAAGTTCCACAAGCGTTCTGTATTGCTCGCAGGTTCACAGTCAGTCTTGCACTCATCCCAGCCCTCACAACACAAGCTGCTGTGACTGCTGCCACATGCCCTCTTTCAGAGCAAGCACCTAGTGTGACTGGCACCAAAAGGCAGCCGTCCAGTATCCCAGTTTAACCATTTCTGCCACAACAGCAAATGACAGTGTTCTGTATTGCTTCCAGGTTCACAGCCGGTGATCCACCCATCCAAGCCCTTACAGCATGAGCTGCTGCGCCTGCTAGCAACCGCCCCTTTCTGGAACAAGGACCTAGAGTGGCTCCAATCCAGAGCGGCTGTGCAGTCTCTTCTGCCCAAGACAATCACCGGCCCAGACTTTGCAAGGCTGCTGTGGTTGATTGAGGAGCTGCTGTATGAGGATCTGCTGAAGGGGAGTGGGTGGGGACGGAGAAGGGGGTGGTTCAGGGAGCAGCTTGAAGCCACTAGGAATGTTGCACAGGTGAGAGCTTTTGTAGATAGTCATGGCGATGAGACACCCAGGGCTGAATGCCCTGGGGCTGAACTGTCAGTGAGGGTGTCATACATCATGAAGCACAAGAGAGGGACTTCATGACAAATGCGCGTCATGTCCCCTCTGCTGGCAAGGACAAACGACTGTTGCATGACAGAGATATTGGTGGGATGTTTCCTGGCTTTCAGGCTGGATGTCCAGAGAACAGGGACTGTCATATGTGCTGCTGATCTGATTTGATGCAATGTGCTCAGGTTGAGTGAGCCAGACAGCTGTCATGAGTAGCACTGATGCCACATTGTACCTGGACCTGCACATTGTTGGCAAGTTGACCTGAATCTGGTTGTTCTGTTTCACAACCCAGGCTGTAGCGTCAGTTGCGCAGAGTAGCAGCAAACCAAGTGCATCATTTTGATTTGGGCCCAGACCTACTCTTAGGCAGCTTCATGAACCTTCAACATGTTCTGCACTGTCACCAAGCCTGCGGCACATTCAAGGCGGATTGGCACTATCACTGTTGCAGGCTGCCTTCCTAGAGCAGCAGCAAACCCCAAAATGCAACTGTGGTGCAAATTTGGACCTTGTACCAATTCGATGGTTGCTTCATGACTCTTCACTCCAGCCTAATTTGTTGCAAAGCCCACTGAACACACATGCTGACCAATGCATGCATGGCAGTCTGCACCTTGGAAAAGGGGGGGGGGGGAGGCATTTGGCAGCCTGCCTGCAGATCTAAAGCCGATCTGGGCCTTGTTGGCCTTTGACAGCTGCTTTGCGAGTGTCAATGTCGCCTGCATTGCTGCATCAAGCCTGACTGATGCACATGACCTTTGCCTGCACCGCCATCACCCTTCATGTACAAGCCTGGCTGGCGTGACTGATGCAGGCTGCTGCTCTGGGAGGACAGCTGGCAGCCCACTGCAGGCGTGAGGGGGATCTGGGTCTTGTCACGCCTCAGGAGCTGCTGCAGTCGGCTCAGAGGCAGAGGTGCTACTTGGGATACATTCCTCAGCCTCCACAGGTTTGCATTTACATCTTTGCATGTAAAACTGCATTTGCAATTTTATTTTGCAACATAAGAAGTTGTTGCGTTTTGCAACACTGCTCTGGTCAGCTGCTGCTCAAGTCTGTCTCCTGCTGGTCCATATCTCACACTGCACGACGTCATGATTCTTTTCTGTGATTTATATCCAACTTAGGAAATATTTGTAGTCTATCTGAACTGGGCTTCACAATGCTCATCTGGCTGGGACACTTGGGATGCACAACTGGTCATAGGCTGCCTGAAAAGCTTTTGTTATTGGTTTCCCGTCACAATCGCAGCTTTTCGGCAGAAACCTGCTCAGTCAAATTGGGACCACATCAGCACATGTTGCTGTTGGTTTGCAGACTGCCAGAACAGGACCTCATACAGGCAGCTACTCAGGGCTGTGTGCACCTGACGCTGGGTGAAGATGTATGATGAAAGAATGAATCAATGATTGAGTGAATCAACGAATGCATGAATAAATGCACAGACAGATGGACAGACAAGCAAACAACATGAATCAACAAACAAACAAATGAACAATCGAGTGAACACTGTCATTCGATTGATGCTGCTCTGGCTATTACTTGGGCAGCTGATGGTTTGGTACTCAATCTGATGGATTAGCTCTGTGCTGAGTGTTGGTCAATGTGTTTTGCAGGACGTGGTGCTGTTCAAGTCTGGGTATGAGTCACATGTACGACAACAAGAGCGCATAGTGCCTGCTATACCTGCCTGGCTGGAATCCTGGGCGCCCATGCAAGACTGCAAGGTCAAGCAGGTGTGCCTCACCTGTGCTATGTTGCCACATATATTAGCGTATGCAAATACGCAAACCCTGAATTCAATTATATAATGTTATATTCAAAGTATATATATGAATATATACATGAAAGCCATTATATAGACAAGTGAGCAGCGATAATCAGGAACCGACTGCAAAGATAGTCAGAGCGCACTCTGCAGTCCACAGGCATGGCAGCAAAAGCTTTATGAAGTCATTTGGTATGGTCACTTCATGCACTTCCAGCGCAGTCCATGCAGGCCACATGCAGAACACAAAACAGTAAGCAATTTTGTGTCAAGCCTGCTGAGCCTCAGCTCTCAGACAATGCATTACAGTCAATGTACAGTCAGCATACAGTCAGCGTACAGTCATGTGTACAATCAGAATGGAGTGAGGCTGTGTTTCCACATGCTGCAGATGGCATGTGTTGTGGAGCACCTGCCTGCTTCACAGAGGCAGGCCTCTCTGCGTTCCCAGAACCAGCCAGGCTTTCCGCCTCGGGTCATTGAGCCGCCCTGTACTGCCTGGCTGCTGCTCGAGAAGGAACTCTCGATCCCACAACAGGTCAGCAGCTCACTACCACCACTCACATTGCACTGACATTACATTGTGCACTGTCGCTGAGAGCAGCTCTGGTTCTGATGTTGCCACTGTACAGAGCCTGGGTCGTCTGTCTGGTGTGTGTGCTGCGGAGGCAAGTGCTATGTTAGATTGCAGCTCGATGTTGTTTGCATGGCAGGCGATCGGTGATGAATGGCTGTAGGTTCAGCGACAGCTCAGGCTGGGCAGCTTGGTCAGGATCTGTATCAACCCCTTCATCAGGCTTGCAGAAAGCGTGCCATGCACAGGAGGCACAAGAGTTGAATTGCTGCCAGCTGATAAAATCACGCTGCCTGTTCTGCTGCAGGGGTCATCAGATCAAGCAGATGAGGAGATCGACTGGACTCACTTCACCTTCCAGCATGGCTTCAGACAGCTGCCACAACAGCTGCCACACCACCTACAGCACCACTTTGGTCCACCCTCCCTGTCAGCCCCACCCACCCGAGACATTGAGATGTCTGAGACTTCGCCCAGTCCATCACCATCAGGCTTTGCCACCCTGCCTGTCAAGACACATCAGGAATCTGGTCTGACTCCAGAATCCGAGGACATTCCTCCTGTAGGGCTTGCAGGTCAGGCACTTGACAATGCCAAATTCAAACAGGAGGCAGCACAGCAGGCCCAGCATGCTGACCTGGCATCAACCAGGCTGGCTCATGCTGGGCATGCTGAGCTGAAGGAAGAGGAGGGAGAGCACATGGCAGGAGGCATGGGGGCAGGGGTAGATGAGGACAGGGAGGGAAATGAAGGGCATGATTCTGATGATGAGAGTGCAGAGGGACAAAGACTGACACGAAGCCGGAGAGGCAATGCTGCTGGACTGTACATGCTTGATCATGGTTCCCAGCTTGTTCCCAAGAAGGTACTGCCCCTTTGCATGCCCAACAGATTGCATCGCATGGGTGTAGTATCGTCAAGTCAGCAGATCCCGTCAACTCATGCATGTCAGAGCTGCATCCAGCGTTCAATGAATGTTGATGATCATGATGGCATGGCTCAGAGATGATTCTTCTTTACAGAGCTGCTCTGCTTTGCCCCCTGTATGGTCAGGGCCTTCATACCTTGCATTGCTTGCATGTATAGGAACATGTATCAACATATACGCAATCTGCTCCAATGTTCCTGTATCCTCTGGGCTGCTGCAACAAGGTTGGCTTGCTGGCTTGCTGAATCATGCCTTCTTGCCAGGCTGCACATTCTGCATCTCAATCAGATACCTAGCTACTAAGGGCTGTACATACCTGAACCTAGGGGAAGCAAAGTACTTCATGTACAGATGAATGAGTGCATCATTGAGGCATAGCACGCTTACCTTAGGTGCCTACCATGTGCGTTGCAAATCCGGCAGGCTTCCTCTGTGACCTGTCCCCTGTGTTGAGAATTGCCCTAGAGGACATTGTCGTTCATCTTAGAAACTGCAGACCAGCTACACCTTGCATAAACTGCAACTGTCAAGTATGTTCACAGCAGCGCCACATCCAAATATGCCTGTGACACATAGCCTGAACCAGGGTTGTGTGATTTGCAGATCCGACAGGCTCGTCCTGTCCAGCGGCCTGCCCGTCTGCTGAACAACGCTCTGGAAGACGGCGGCTCCATGAATCTGAATGAGGCTGAAAGGGCTCCAGCCCTGCTGGCAGCCCCAGCAATGCTGCCTGGGGAGGACCGCATCAGGTTCTGGAGGAAGGAGCGCAGCCTGCTGGCTGTCGCCTTGCATGTCAAGCCTGGGATGACACGAGCTGCTGAGTTCTTGGTTCCTGTACAGCTGTGTAACAGAGCCTTGTCTGTTGCCTGGCCAGCTGGTATGCTCCTACTGTGTAACTCTTTTTCCAGAATCTACTGTTTCGCTGTGTTCTGCAGATTAGCTGTACGCTGAGATTCCCAGCATGTTTTGCGTCCTCTGCAACAGGGTACCCATCAAATCAAAGTGTCTGTGCCAGGCAAGCTCAGCACAATACCCGAGCTTGTGGCTTTTTGTATGGAGCTCTGCCTGACAACGCCTTATGTGTTCCCTGGTGGCTGTTGACTCTCAGTGTGGTCTTTTGCCTCCCTGAGAGCAAGGATCTTGCTGGTCCAAAGAGTCAGCTATGCATGCACGCACCTGACGCAAGTAACTTGTGATCAGATCGTGTGACACCATAGCATAGCATAGTCAGAGATTTCCACAGCTTCTGACTGCATAGCTGTTTCACACACCTGTCGATTACAGGCTGGGCTGGCCTGTGTTGATGGGCTCATCCAGCGACTTTGCCTTGGGTTGCTGTCTAGGAATGCCAGTCAATGGACTGGCCTGTGTGATGGGCACATCCAGCGACTTTGCCTTGTGTTGCTGTCTAGGAATGCCAGTCAATGGACTGGCCTGTGTGATGGGCACATCCGGCAACTTTGCCTTGTGTTGCTGTGTAGGCATGTCAGTCAATGGGCTGGCCTATGTGATGGGCACAACCAGCAACTTTGCCTTGTGTTGCTGTGTAGGAATGCCAGTCAAGATGCCCTTCACAGGCACAGTCTTGGACCACCTCACCAAACCCAGGCCAGACACCCGTTTCTGCACCGGCGTGCTGCGCCAAACCATGGCAGCCGTTCGCCCAGCTATAATGGCTCCTCCTCCTGGTGTCACTGCAACTACAGTGCATGTTCCAGCAGCTGTGCCTCCTACAACTTCTGCTGCTTCTGCTGCCCCTGCTGGCACAGCTCCAGCAGCAGCTGCTGCAGCACCTTCTGAGGCAGTCGCTGGTGCTAGCAGCGTCCCCAGTGGGGCTGGTCCTGGAACTGCCCTTAATGCTTCATCAGCAGCAGGCACAGGTACAAGTGCAGCAGGCCCTGGTCCTTCAGAAGCTGTCTCTGCGGCAACACCTGCTGAAGATGCTGGCAAAACAGCTCACGACGCTGCAGCAGCAACGCAGAGGTACAAAGCTTCTCTGGAGGCTACACAGATATATGAGCCAGCTGCAAATGATAGTGGCTCCTTGGCACCGGCTGAGAAGATGCAGCAGCAGCAGCAGCAGCAACAACAGCATCATCATCAGGCCGTAATTCCACCTTCTCAAGCAGCCTCACAGGCAACTCCTTTTACTAACCCAGCTGCTGCCTCAGCCACAGCCATCAAGCAGGACCCTAGCTCTGCCACCGCTACCACCACAGCTGCCCATATCAAGTCAGAGCCTGCCACCGCCAGTTTGCCCCCAACCAGCAGTGCTGCCACTGCTGTCAAATCAGAACCGTTCATGGAAGCTGCTACACAGGACAGCAGCCTACCGCAAGGGTCAGCTGCTGCTGCCTCAGGGCCAGCAGGTAGCAATAGTACAAGCATTACCAGTCAGAATGTGCAGGCAGGCGCTGCTGCTGGCATTGCAGCCTCAGCCAGCACTCCAGGGGCAGTGTCAACTAGTGGGGCTGTGGTTGGGGCAACAGCAGGTCCAAGTTTGGGTCTGGCAGGGGCAGGGGTGGGGGTGGGGGTGGCCATGCATGAAGCAGACCCGTGGAATGCTTTAGATGTGTTGTGGGATTCTGACACGCCGCCTGGGTGGCCCAAGATGGTCTGCCCCTGGCAGGTAAGCATTGTGACATCTGACTTGAACAGGGTCAGACAGCTTGCCATGCCTTGAGTGCATCAGCAGTGCATGCTTTCCTGGTGACAGTCTCAGGCTGAAAACAACTGGTCTGCCATCCTGCCCTTGTGTGCTGCTATTGGTCCTGAGGCCCTCAACAGGATGTTGCAGGCTCAGTTTTGGCTTCTGCCTAGTGCCCTCCAACTGCTACAGTTTCGTCCTGGCTAATTTGCTGACTTGCACAATGACAGTATAATCTCTGTGTGGTTTCAGACGAGCTGATATGCAAGTGCATACAGCGCTCACCTCTGCACATGCTCAGAGCTGCATTCAAATGTGCGCAGTCTTCTTGACAGTCTGCTCATGACTGCGGGAAGTGGTTCAGTGCTGGTTGCATTGATTTCAGGTGATGGAAGACCGAGGTGGGGAGCTTCGTAAGGCAAAGGAGCGCTACAGGTCTGCAAGCTCTGTTCTAGTCTGTCTGTCTGCCAGCTGTGGTGACTTGTATGCATTGATGCATCAGTTTAACCCAACAGAATATGACATCAGCAAAAACAGTACGGGAGCTGATGTCATATTCCCTTTGGGTTAACTGTGTTTTAACACCAATGTCTATGTCTCGGGCAAGAAATCAGGGGATGCTGTCCTTGGGCTTGCATCTTGAAATTATTACGACAAAGACAGGTCACACATCATCTTGTTGTGATGTGGCAGGCAAGCTGAGGCTGAGAAGCGGGAGAAAGCCAGGCAGGAGAACCTGGTCAGAGAGGCCAACAGGAGAGCAACAGCAGAACGGCAACAACAGGTGCAGTTTGTGAACAAACCAATCAGCAGCGGCAGAGAACCAACAATGGGTCATGAACAGTCATTGGCAGCTCATGCTGTGAACACCAGACAGCACTGCACACACACACACGCACCCGCATGCACACACACTCATATATGTTGTATACGTACATTCAGGTCAACTGTGTTGCATCACAGAGTAAAGTCTCATGCCCCATTTGGGAATACAGTGTGGTCGCCAGGTAGACCTTACAGTCTTTCACACACTCTCTTGCAGCAAATGGTACGCACACAGATAGCACTGGATGCATTCTTTTCCCCTTTTCAAGCACAAAGCTACATGCCTTGCTGGGTGGTTTGACACTACCAGTCACTAGAGCATGGAGTTCTTACTTCACCTCTGACTTATCTGCTGTGTATGTGTGTTTGCTCGAGTGCTGCCCTTGACTGGAAGTGGTGGTGCAGGCTGCTGCAGCCCTGCAGGCTGAGAGGATGCGACGTGCCTTGGAGGCACGTGCTGTTGTAGCGCAAGTGGCTGAACAGAAAGAGGCTGACCGAGCTGCCCTGGCTGCTGCCCAAGTAAGCATGACGTTTATCAGTCCATTTGCCCTTCAATCACATGCATTCATTCATCCATTCACCTGTGTATCCATTCAATTAACCATTCTTTCATCCTATCATACATTCAGATATATACAATGCGCGTACTCCCGGACCAATCAACCAAATTGCAGTGAGTTTTCAAGAATGTCAGAACAAAGGAGGTACAACCAGACAATGTGAAGAAGGTGCACAAGCTCTGCTGCATATTACCATTCTGTATGTTTGTGTCACTACAGCTAGAGCACATCGAGCCTTGCTTTGCTCACAAGACACCAAAGCCTACACCATTGCCAATGGGGTTGCTCACCGCCTCATGGACAGCTCATTGACAAGCTCAAACGGGCATCCCTTCCTCATGGCAACACCCATTTATGCCAGCTTGGAATTCAGACCATAGACAACTCAGATCAAGACCCTGGTGTTGCTTTGCATCATCAAGTCCGTCCAACAAAGCTTTGACAGCAAAGGCGTCAAAATGCGCAGCACAGCACGAGAAGTTTTCAAATTTGCAGGGTGGAGTTGGCCAAAGCGTGACCGGGCCACAGCTGTTGGCAAGTGTGGTGCCGCGCTCCACTGCAGCAGGGGCTGTGTTGAGTGTGGGCTTGCCCTCTGCCCCAGCAGATACTGCAGCAGCTGCAGGCTTGTCAGCAAATCTAGCGTACACTCAGCAGATGATGCAACAGCTGCAAGGTGACTGACTCTGACTCTACAGTCAAATGTGAGGCTACAAGAAGCTAAAAACCTTGGCTGACACTGCCCACGACGACGCATATTCTCTGCTACAGCTGCATCTGTACAGGTTCTTGCTTTACTTTGCAGCTCTGCTTGCTTCATTACCTTTCCAAGAAGCCATTCATGGCGATGCATGCTGTGGGGAGGCTATGTCATGTCCTGTGCAATTCTGCTCTTGTCATGCTGGCTTCTTCACAGCAACAAACTAGTCAGCAAGTGATACGCATACAGCAACAAACTAGTCAGCAAGTGATACGCATACCGCAAAACGCTGCAGCTGTTGAGCCCACGATTATGCGCAACAGATCATCCAAGACTATACAGAGCACGGTCAAGATTTGGGATAGTTTGAGCTTCCTTCAACATTACTGTTTGTGTGTGGGGATCTTGTTTCTGATGCCTTTCATGATGTCGCAGGTGGTGCAGCTGCTCATCAGCTTCAGCCACAGGCGCAGTACCCTACACAGCCAGCCGCTGGCTTACAAGGCGGTGCCCTGCATGCAGTGTCACACGCAATGGCAGCTGTACCCTCAGCGCAGCATCACACATCCTACCAGTATCCCCAGGCGTACGCCCATCCCCAGACGGGCAGCAGCAGCAGCACGCATGCAGGACAGATGGGTGCCTTGGATAGTGTACAGGACAATGCTGTGCTGCAGGTTCAGGCCGCCTTGACTGACCCTTCCAGGGCAAGTATCAACATGCCAGCTCAGCAAGTCTCTGCAGCGCTTCAGCAGGGGTCCAGACCCCAGGCGGAAGCTTCCCAGGGGATGGGTTCAGCTGGGGCAATAGCTAGTGCTGGGGCAGGGGTGCAGGGTGTGGCCCCAGCTGCTGCGTTATTAGGGCAGCAGCACGCAGCAGGGGTGTTGAGTGCTGCTGGTGGCAATGCAAGTGGGGAAGGTACACCAGCTGGTAGGTAACCACTCACTGCTGTTGTCTGTCAGGTGCTGTGATGCATTTGCCTGTCTGCACAAAGGCTGCTGATGTTTTTGCCGACACACTTGGACACATCATAAAGTCAGGTGCATGGTGCCATCCTGATGTCTCACCATGCACATGATTGTAGGTTTCAGGGCAGTTGGCTTGAGCACAAGCAGCCCTGACGCCTGTCTGTGAGCCTGATTGTGTTAGTGAGCACAATTTCACGTGTGCA
>JAABUU010007589.1_pt1 | contig 11090 bp, 8 predicted proteins | sample 5559301 | NCBI WGS metagenome assembly JAABUU01 (sample SAMN10711884, study PRJNA513360) | rock metagenome | isolation source: Antarctica rocks | place: Antarctica: Victoria Land, Richard Nunatak white
CCCATGAGGCGCTCGTGAATGCCCTCGGACCGGTGCTCGACACCGTCACCGCGCGGGATATGCGCGGCTGGTATGATCTTTGCGGTTACTCGTTGAAAGTGGAGCAACCTTCATGAGAACCGCGCTAGGTTTGGGCGGATGAAGGCAATGGCGGTTACTGCGGCGACAACCCGACGCCATCGCGTGCGCATTCCCTCCCCAACCAGCATCGCGACGACAGCCGAGGTAAGCCAGAAAGCGCGGCGACCATGGGGGATCATGCGATAGCCCTCCCTCTGGACGTAGCCGTATGAGTCACCCGGTATTTGTGTAGTGATCGATGGCAAGCTTTCGGTCAGTTGCGGATAGCGATAACGTGGCACTCACGAATGATCTGCTCATCTCAATCAAAGGCAGTGGGGAGCAACGGGTCCGAATGGAGCGCGAAGAGACGCGCAATCTCCTCTGCGGTGACACGACCGACGGAGAGTGCGGGGAGAGCGGTCACTGGGAAGAAGGCCACCGCGTCCGTTTCGATGCTCTCGCGCATCTCACCGCCGATGCGTTCGCAGGCGAAGAACAGCTTGTAGATCGGGAAAAGATGTGGCGGGTGGCCGTGACGCTCGCGGTCGAACACCGCGAGCAATCGGGTGGGGCGCGTGAGATAGCCGGACTCTTCCCGTGTCTCGCGGGTCGCCACTTCACTAGGCGAGTCACCCGGATTTGCCCAGCCACCGGGCAATGACCATCGTCCGTCCGACCGCTCGCGGACGAGCAGCACGGTCTCGCCCTCGAACACGACACCGCGCACATCTACTTTCGGCGTCGGGTACCCACGTTCGCCTGCGAGCAGGGCGCGGATCGCGCCGATGTCCGCGTCGGTACCGTGGGCGAGCATCTCCGCCGCGATCTCGCGAATCTGCTCGTATCGCTCGGCGTCATAGGGGTCTTTGACGTATGTAAGGCCGGTCTGGGCGATCGCCTGCAACGCACGCGCCCAGCGCATCCACGGCGGCAATCCCGTGTACTGCATTGATGCCTCCTCCGCAGCCGATCAGTGACGAAGCACGCTCCGCAAAGCTCGCTTCGCCGTGAAGTCGTTCATGAATGCCGCGAAGCGCGGACCATGTGTAGTTCAGTCTACCGCAATCCTTTGCCACATCCGATTGCACAAATACCGGGCGACTCATACGGGTACGTCCACCTCCCTCATATTGCGGACCGCGCCCCACCGAAGAGCGCGATCATGCCGCTCTCCGACGCAGACGAGGTGCCCCGTGCATGAGGACAATGCAAGTGTTGCGCCGCTTTGGCGAACATAGTTGGTAGTAGGCCGACCACCGCCCGCTGATTTTCCTTGCCGTAGTGGAAATCTTGGTCACCGATAAGGACGAATCGATGATCGTATGCGGACCACTTTCTGTCTTGCCGATCACTGGCCCCGATTGATCCATTTCTATACTCGTTCTTTGTCTCATCCGCTTCCGGCGAACAACGCTGGTGTTCGACTGCGATTTTCTTCCCCCCACCCGCGTACAGCATCCGGATTCGGCGAACATCATTTGTCATCGTTTCCTGCCGGTTGCGTTGTGGCTGCGTTCTCCCGTCGGTCGGGATGGATGATGTCCCGCTCGAACTCGGGTCGATTGGCGAAACGCCACTGAAAGGACGTGAAGGATCGGACGGCAACAGGAGCAGCGGTGCCATCGATCAGGAAATGTCCAGCTAGGGTATACTCCAAATTGACAGAGTGGCCGCGAGCGAGGGGGGCGACATGCGTCGCGCAGTCGTCGCTGCGATCGCAACATCGCGACCTTTTTTGAGGCGAACGCTTGTGCGAGAATGATTGATATCGATGCGATCCTACCGGGTGCAGCGTTCAGGTGCTATGCGAGGGAGCGGGATGATGGTGGAGATGATCGATGCCGTTGCGGCGGACACTTTGTCGTTGAGCCGGTCCGTCCTGGCGCTGCGCACCGCGCACCCGACGGCGCGGATCCTCGCCCAGCACGTGGCGGCGGACGAGGAGCGCGCTCTTCCGCTGCACGATTGCCCTAGCGGGTGGGGCGATCGGCACGGGGTACGGCCACGAAACGCGCGGGACGACCCCCGACTTCTACGAGGTGGCGGAATGGAGGGCGATGGAGCGCGCCTCTGCGGCGCTGGGATATGCGATCGATGGCCTCGCCGACCCGGTCGACCGCGCGCACGGGTGAGCGGGGCCGGGAGCGAGGATGCCACCGCCAGGTCGGAGCACACCGGTGCGTGTCCGCCGATCCGCCCGGTGATCATCGCCCTTTCCTCCCCGGTCGCGCCGCGTACCAGCGCGCCCCCGTCGGCGTCAGCTGCACCAGCATCCCGACGGTCGTCAGGTAGCCCGCCCGCTCCAACTCGGCGACGGTGGCGTCCGTCTGCCCGGCGGTGAGGCCCGCTTGGGCGGCGATCGCGGCGATGATGCGCTCCTCGCGCCCCGATCGCCAGGGCGAGGGCGACGGGGTCGAGACTGGTCACCGGCCCCGCCGCCATAACCGAGGCGACGAGCGCGTCGAGGAAGCGCGTCGGTTGCGGTTTCATCGCCCCCTCCTGCCCTCCCACTCCCTGCCCAACGCCATCCGTCGCGCGCATCATCGCACGGACCGGCCCCTGCTACACGTAGAAGATGGAAAAGCGATTGCCGATCGGGACGCGATCGCTCGGGAGCCCGGGGCCGTCGGGTCTCGGTGTGCGATGAGCGGGTATTACTTGAGGAAGGTGACGGAGTCGATCATCGCGATGATCTCGTTGCGATGCGCGTCCAGGTCTTCGCAGTCGAACTCGAAGCGCTTCCCGTTTCGATCGACGTACCAGACCGTGCCGATGACAGGGGACTGCCCCGGGCTCCCTTTTCCCACGTAGCGATAGCCCAGCGATTTCCCCGCCTGGCTGCCGACGCGCGCGTCGCGCGGGGCATCAAACGTGAAATCGAGGGTGGTGCTCGCCTGGTAGGAGGCCCGGAAGTGGTCGATCTCCGCATCGATCGCCACGTTGGGCTTGAATATCGATACATGAATGTTGATGCCGTCCGCTTTGAGCGTCAGCGCGTTGTCCGGGTTGCTCGACGTGTCGACGGATTCCACCCAGGGGGCGGGATGCCGCAGCTGCACCAGCCCGCCGCTGTCCTTCCAGGCGCTCAGCTGCACCGCCGCGAAGGTGACCGAGTTGATCAGCGCCACGATCTCCGCATTGTGCGCGTTGAGGTCGTCGTCGGCCTCGAACGCGAACCGCTTGCCGGCGTGGTCGACGTACCAGGTCGTATCGACGCCGCTGTTGCCCGGCTTCGCCTTCTCGACATAGGTGTACCGGAGATACCGCGCCGGTTCCCCCCCGACGCGCGCCGCACCGGGGCTGTCGAAGGTCCTCGTGAACGCCTGGTCCTTGTTGAGTCCGTCGATGTACCCCTGGATATCCGCATCAATCCCCACCGTCGGTGTGAACACGGAGACGGAGACGGTGATGCCGGCACCCTTGAGCGTCAGCACGTTGTCCGGGTCCTTGCTCGTGTCGACCGATTCCGCCCAGTCGGCGGGATGCCGCAGCTGCACCAGCCCGCCCGGTTCTTTCCAGGTCGCGAGCGGCACAGCGGTCGGCGCGACGGTCGGCCGGGGTATCGCCGTCGCCGCGGCCGTTGCCGTTGGAATCGCCGTCGGAATCATCGTGGGGGCGACGGTCGACGCGACGGTTGCGGCACTGACCGTCGCGACCGGCGGGGTGCTGGTCGCGGGCGGTAGGGACGCCACTGCGGCCACCGTGCTCATCGGGGCGGTCGCGGCCGGCGCCGTGGCGGGCGCGACACCGGCGTGTCGCCGGGTCCCCCAGAATGCCCCAGCGGTCCCTACTCCGCCGAGGACCAGCGTGCCCGCCCCGATGAGCACGGCGCGCCGGCCCAGGACGCGTCGCATACCAGGAGCGGATGGCGCATGGTCCGGGCCGGCGCTTGGGGGCTGGTCGGCGGCCACCATGGCGGTCTGGAGGTGGAGGAGCGGGGTGCGCGGCGGCCCCGGATGCGTCGCGGTGACGGTTCGCTCGCCGCCGATGGGCGGCGCGACGATCGGTGCGGGCGCCCCGTCCTCCTCCCTGGCGAGGGTGCGCTCGATCGCCGCGATCGCCGCCCCCACCGCCGCCATCGAGTCGTAGCGATCCTCCGGATCGTCCGCCATCATCCGCTCGACCAGGGCCCGCACCGGCGGCCGCATCCGCGCCAGCCGCTCCGTCGCATCCCGCGTGCGCAGCTTCTTGTACGGCGCGCCCGTCAGCATCTCGAAGAGCACCAGCCCGAGGCTGTACTGGTCCGACTCCGCGCGCACGTACCCCGTCGTCCCCGCCTGCTCGGGGCTCATGTAGAGCGGCGTGCCCGGATGCCCCGCCGTCGCGCTCGTCCGCCCGGAGAGGGCCTCGACCTGGGCGATGCCGAAGTCGCCCACCTGGGCGCGGCCGTCGGCCGCGAGGAAGATGTTCGACGGCTTGATATCGCGGTGCACGATGCCGTGCGCGTGCGCGGCGCCCAGGCCGCGGGCGGCGTCGGCCGTGAGGCGGAGCGCGTCGGCGAGGGGGAGGGGACCCTGCTTGAGGCGGTCGGCGAGGGTGCCGCCGGGGACGAACTCCTGGATCAGGTAGCGGGTGCGCTCGGGATCGTCGCCGGCGACGAGGTCGTGGACGGTGACGAGGTTGGGATGGCCGCCGGTGCGGGTGCCGGCGTCGGCCTCGCGCGAGAAGCGCTCGTCGATGGCGCGGAAGAGGTCGGGGTCGCCGACCAGGGAGCGCTTGATGACCTTGATCGCGACGCGGCGGGGGAGGCGGGTGTCGGCGGCCCGGTAGACCGTGCCCAGCCCGCCCTCGCCCAGCACCCCTTCCACACGATACCGTCTGAGCAGCAGTCCGGGACTCGGCCCCGCATCCACGTCGCTCGCCCCCTCTCCCGCCTCGTCGCATCGGTCCTTTCACCGATTATAGCGCGCGGCGGAAGGATTTCAACGAGGAGCGCCAATCGAGATCGAGTTCACGCATGAGGAGTGGAGCCTACTGGGCCCAGTGTTACGGAACGTGTATGGTTCGCGGTCTTCAACACCCCGCATTCCCTCATTGAAAATGTTACCGGGCATTCTACGGTTCCCTCAAATGAGAATGTTACTCAGGAGGGGGAATGGAATGACGACCGAAGACGCGATGACGATCAACGAACGACGCAAGTCTCTGACGAAGATGCAGACGCGCTATCGGGCAGCGAACCGCCAACTGCGCGGTCAGTTGCTCACCGAAATGAAGGCGATCACTGGCATGCATCGCAAGATCCTCACCCGCCTGCTTGCTCCACCCGGACGCCTTCCGATGGGCCACGCCTCTCTCGCGACCTCAATGCCGTCACGCGCGATCCCGCGCCGCTCCCGCGACGAAGAGAGGAGTACCTTAGCGCGACGGTATGCGCTTCAATGAGGGATCACCGCACAAACGGACAACATCGCACACTTCACCTGCGACGTCGGCGGACGAAGCCGTTGGCATGCAGCGGCATGTCAGAGTGAGTGTACCCTCGCCGCAACGCGATGACCGTGCCACAGGGGATCGCCGCCCTTCACGTTTCGGGCCTCGTGGTGGACACGGAGATGAGACGACACCGCTGCTTCGTTCGTTGGAACCGGGATAATACGAAGAACGGGTACGCATCATACGGCGAAGGATGCAGCGGAGAACGTGGAACGCGGGGATGCCTCGCGTCCCTCTCCTCTTGGAGAAGGGCTCCTTTAATACCCGGAATCGCGCTCGCCGCGTTGGGGGTGTGCGCTCGCCTCGTCCATCGCGTCGCGCCGACCCGCGAACGCGGTCTCGCGATGAAGTACCGAGGGTGGCGGCGATGCGGGCGCGTCGGGGAGATCACCCCGCAGCGCTTCGTGTGCCCGGCGCCACCGATACTCCTGCGTACGCTCAGTGAAGAGTCGCCGACCCCGGTTCATCCCCGGCGCGGCGCCAAATAGCCCCAGGAGCGCCGCCGCCACAAACAGTTTGCAATCAAGCCCGAAACTCCGCCGCTCGATATAGAGAAGGTCGTAGCGGAGTTTTTCGCGCGAGGTGCTGTAGTAGTCGCCGTAGACCTGCGCCAGCCCGGACAGCCCCGGCCGGACGCTATGGCGCAGGGGATAGCCGGGAAGCATCCGGACGTTGCGGTACGCGAAGACCGTGCGGTCCGGCCGCGGCCCGACGAAGCTCATATCACCGAGCGCGATGTTGAGCATCTGGGGCAACTCATCAATATGCGTACGTCGCAGCACGCGACCGAACCGGGTAATGCGCGCGTCGCCGGGGCTGGCGGGCACCGCCCCGGTCGTCTGCTCCGCGTCCTTGATCATCGAACGCAATTTCAATTGGCGGAAACTCTTGCCGCCCCGCGTGATCGCGATCTTCGCGACGAAGAGCGGGCCGGGATCCTGCAACCAGATGATCATCGCCAGGATGACGGAGATCGGCAACGAAAGCGCGATGAGTGTCACGGCGAGGACGAGTTCAACGCCCCGCTTCACGCGGTCCCACAGATCGCTCGCGAGCCGCAACCCCTGATGCGCGCGTTCAACTGCCGCGACCATCTCCAGCGCTGGTGGGGCATTGACCTCGATCAGCCCGAAGGCCGCCCGCGTGATGAGGAGCACGCCGACAAACGCGCCGAGCGTCCCGACCATGAAGTAGGTGGCCGAGAGACCGGTGCCGAAGCGGTTCTGATAGGCGGCGACCGCGATGCTGAGCGTCACCCCGGCGATGAAACATAGTCGGAGGGCATTTTCACGCCGCAGATGGAGTGGAAGGCGCCGCACGAGCCACGCGCCACCGAGCATCGCGCAGATATATGCGACGAAGTAGATGCCGAAACGCAGCCAGCCGTCCCGGATATGGCCGACCCGGCGCGCGAAGTGCGGCATATACCGCCCGACGAGAATAAAGACGACGATAGTGAGGATGAGATAGAGCAACAGGCCAAAACCGAAATGACTCGGAGGTCCGAATGTGCTGCTCGCGGCTGGTCTCCTCGTGCGCGTTGTCATCATGCCCCCAGCCTGTCACCCCGCGCACGGCCTGCGGCGCCCGTCGCGCGATGGCCCATGCTTGAAGGCACTGCTATAATAGCAGACAATGCGATCAGCGGTGGGCAATTTCCGGTGTGGATCGGCATGACCGACGGACGCCAGACAACCGAAAGCCTCCCGGCTCCACGCCGTGTGCACATCCTCGGCGCGCGCGTGGATGATGTCACGTGGGACGAGGCGCTGGCATACATCGCTCACTTCGTCGCTTCCGAGCATCCCCATCAGATCATGACACCCAATCCCGAGTTCATCATGCGCGCCCGGCGCGATCGTGCCTTCCGATCGCTACTCGACCGGGTTGATTTGGCGCCTGCGGATGGTGTCGGCCTGAAGTGGGCCGCCCGGCTGCTCGGTGTCCAAGTACGGGGCGTCGTACCCGGCAGCGACCTCGTCGAGCGACTCGCGGCGGTCGGGAAGGGCAGCGGCCAGCGCTGGTTCCTGCTGGGCGCAGCAGAGGGCGTCGCGGCGGAAGCGGCCGCGAAACTCCAGGAACGCTATCCGGGGCTACAGATCGTCGGCACATGGAGCGGTGCGCCGGACCTGGAGCAGGATGACGCGCTTTGTCGGCGGATCGAAGCCGCGAAACCCGTTGATGTTCTCCTCGTCGCCTACGGCGCGCCCAGGCAGGACGAGTGGATCGCGCGGAATCAGCCGCGCTTGCGCATCCCGGTCGCCATCGGTGTGGGAGGCACGTTCGACGTCATCGCCGGCCACAGCCGCCGCCCACCACGATTCGTCAAGCGGCTTAATCTCATCTGGCTCTTTCGCCTCCTGACGGAGCCATGGCGTTGGCGGCGGCAACTCGCTCTCGCCCATTTCGCCGTTCTCGTGGTGCGGGAATCGCTCCGACGGCAACGCAAGCAGTCGGCAGTCAGTAGTCGGTAGTGGATTCGAGTTCCGTTCTGCCGACTACTGACTACTGGCTGCCCATCTCGAAGCGATCGTACCAGAGGCTGAAGATCAGCAAGCCCCAGATGTTGCGGCTGTAGTTCTCGCTCCCGCTCCGGTGCGCGTCGAGGAGTTCGCCGACGTAGTCAGGATTGAAGATACCCTGACGTGCGACCGTCGCGGGACTTAACTGCTCGGCAATGAGCGGCCGAAGCTCATGCTTAATCCAGCCGGGGATCGGCACATGGAAGCCCGCTTTACGGCGGTCCACAATCTTCCGGGACAGAAGATCACGGGCAACGTCCTTGAAGAGGTATTTGAGGTCCAGCCCCCGCACCTTGAGACTGCTCGGCACCTGGCTCATCCACTCCACGAGCCGGTGATCGAGCAGCGGCACCCGGACCTCGAGGCTGTTCGCCATGCTCATCCGATCCACCTTCGTCAGCATGTCATCCACCAGGCTACTCTTGGTATCCACATAGAGAAAGCGATTGAGAAGATCATTGTTCGGGTACGCGTCGAAATACGCCCGTAGCAGATCGAGCGAATCATGGCGTTCCGCCTCGCCATCGGCGTAGAGCCGCTCCTTCATCTCCGGAGTGAAGATGACGCGCCATGAGGCATGCGCCGTGAGCGGATCGAGACGGGCGCGCTCCACGAAGCGCCGCGCTTTCAGGTCCCAACTCATCTTCCCCTCAGAAGCGGGCAACCAGCCAACGACACCGGGGATCACCCTCGCACCGAGCATGCCGGGCAGGCGGCGGTAGAGACGGGCCAGCTGGTCCGCTTGATAGATGGTATAACCACCGAAGATTTCATCGCCGCCGTCGCCACTCAGCACGACTTTGACGTGTTGCCGCGCCACTGCGGAGACGTAGTAGCTCGCCACGGCGGATGAATCGGCGAACGGCTCGTCGAAGTGGTCCACAATCTCGTGGATCACCTCCTCGATGTGCGGCTCGACAATCACTTCGTGGTGGTCCGTTCCGTACCAATCCGCCACCATCCGCGCATAGGGCAGTTCGTTGTAAGAACGCTCCCGAAAGCCGACTGAGAAGGTGCGCACCGGCCCCTGGGCCACGCGGCTCATAAGGGCCACGATAAGGCTCGAATCGAGTCCGCCGCTGAGGAAAGCGCCGACCGGCACATCGCTCACCATCGCTTCCCGAACGGCATCTTCGAGCAACCCCCGCAGGTGCGTGCGAAGTTCCTCCTGGTCGCGACCGACCTCTTGATGCTTACCGGGCACATCCCAGTAGCGGCGGATCCGCAGATCGCCATCCCAGATCAGGAGATGACCAGCTTGGAGCTTCCGAATGCCATCGAACATGGTGCGCGGGCCGGGCACGTAGTCGAACGAGAGATAATCGTGCAATGCCGCCGGGTCAACGCGGCGGGGCACGCCCGCCGTCAGGATCGCCTTGATCTCCGAGCCCCACAGCAGGCGGCCGTTATGGAGCATGTACACCAGCGGCTTAACGCCGAGGCGGTCGCGCGCGAGGAGGAGGCGCTGGCGCGATGCGTCCCAGATGGCGAACGCATACATCCCATGCAGGCGTTGCACGAAGTCGTCGCCGTACTCCTCGTAAAGATGGACGAGCACTTCCGTGTCGCTGTGCGTGGCGAGATGATGCCCGCGCTGGAGCAGGTCAACGCGTAAATCCTGATAGTTGTAGATTTCGCCATTCTGCACCGCCCAGATCGAGCCTGTCTCGTTGCAGAGCGGTTGGTGTCCGTGCGCAAGGTCAATGATCGAGAGGCGCGTTGCGCCCAGACCGACCGACCCGTGTACGTGGATGCCATAATCGTCAGGGCCGCGATGACGGAGGGAGTCGCACATCGCCTCGATCGTACGGCGATCCACGCTACCACCGAAATGCGAGATGCCGCAGATACCACACATTGACGTTCCTCACACGCATATTGGACCGCCCCGGCGCGACGCGCGAAGCATAGCATATAGGGGTCGATTGACGAAAGGGAAAATATTGTACGCTAAGGTCGCGACGCCAATCGTCACGGATATGGCGTGCGACGTGATGTCAGGGAAGGGTCTACCCTAGCCTGATGTCAGCCTCCCTCCCTTCTTCTTGTCAGAATAGACTCTTCATTTCTCTTTCTTGACAGCTGTTCCTGAACATTATAGACTCTATCTTGACAGATGGAGGAACTAATATGAATGGGCAGCGCATCGGCTATGTCCGGGTCAGCTCCCTCGACCAGAACCCCGATCGCCAACTCGACCAGATTGCCGTCGATCGTACCTTCACCGACCATGCCTCGGGCAAGGATGTCGCCCGCCCGCAGCTCGATGCCCTGCTGCGCTTCGCGCGCGAGGGGGACACGGTCGTCGTGCACAGCATGGACCGCCTGGCGCGCAACCTCGATGACCTCCGCCAGATCGTGCGGTCGCTCACCGGGCGGGGGATCCGGGTGGCGTTCGTCAAGGAAGGGCTGACCTTCACGGGGGAGGACGCGCCGATGGCGACGCTGCTGCTCAGCGTGATGGGAGCATTCGCGGAGTTCGAGCGGGCGCTGATCCGGGAGCGGCAGCGGGAGGGGATCGCCTTGGCGAAGCGGCGGGGGGTGTACCGGGGGAGGAAGAAGGCACTCGGGGCCGAGCAACGGGCTGAGTTGCGCCAACGTATCGCTGCAGGGGAGCAGAAGGCGGCGGTGGCGCGGGGGTACGGGATCAGCCGGGAGACGCTCTACCAGTATCTGCGCACGGCTGAGTGAACCGTGTCACCGCAGGTGGTGCCGCGCTCAATCACTTTACTGCGGGCATCCCGACCGGCAGGCGAGTGCAGTCGCGACGCAGTCGGCAGGGAATGATGACAAATGATGTTCGCCCAATCCTTCGACGCGACACGATTAGTGGAAAGAAATCCGCCTGTGAACACCGCTGTTGTTCGCCGGAAGCGGATGAGACGAAGAATAGAGCAAGAACCGCATCAATGTGGTACGGGAGGAAGAGTTGTGAAAACCCGGCGCCGATGATAACCCCTACAGGGACACTTTGCACGTCTCGTCTGCTAAAGCGCTAAGGATACGTTGCCAGAGTCCCTGGTCGCGCCACAGCCGATAGCGCTTGTACGCCGTCTCCCGCTTGCCGTA
>JAABUU010007590.1_pt1 | contig 11088 bp, 9 predicted proteins | sample 5559301 | NCBI WGS metagenome assembly JAABUU01 (sample SAMN10711884, study PRJNA513360) | rock metagenome | isolation source: Antarctica rocks | place: Antarctica: Victoria Land, Richard Nunatak white
CGGTCGCCCGGACCTCGATGAAGGGCAGCGGCACGGCGAACTCGGTGTTGATGGCGTGGCAGCGTTGTAACACCAGCTGCTCCCACGCGCCGGCGGTGTCGTGGCGGTGGTGCCACCACTGGGGGTAAGCCCAGGTGCGGGCGGTGTCGAACATGGTGACGTTGCGGCCCAGGCCCGCGGCCCGCTCCGGCAGGCGGGGCATCTGGCGGGGAGTGTGGATCGTGGCGAGGTCGCGCAGCTCGTACGCCTGAGCGGGGCCGTAGATCGTCTCCCAGCTCGCGTGGATCGGGTTCTTGGTCAGTTGTCCGCCGTAGGCGAAATCACCGCCCACCGACGTTCTCAGGCCCCCCTCGATGCGCTGGGCGAACCGCAACGGCTGCAACCGAGCCGAGTCGGTGCGACAAACCGGGGCCGCCAACCACCACCCCAAGTGAGCGCGCCCAGACGGGGACTGAGCCACCCAGTTCGGCGCTGGGTGATCGGAGGGCTTCTCGAACGCCCGCATCGCGGCGTCTGGGTGGTCGCAGTCGATGACGATGGACCCGAGCAGGGCATGCGGGGAGTGCTCGACGTAGCGCATCGTCAGAGCGTCCTCACGGCTCATTCGGTACTGCCCCTGGTCCAAGTAGTTGGTGGCGTGCGGGCGGTGCGGCAGGCACACATCTAGCGCCCACTGCCCGTCACTCATCAGCACTGCACCCGAGGACACCATGCAAGACACCCTGTGCCCAGAAACATTGATGTTGAGGTAGGCACGCCGAAGCCATATCAGGTATCCCGGCGGGCGTCGGGTCAAAGCTACCTAAATCGGGCGCGGTGTTCCCCTGGGTGCACCTGTTTCGGTCGTGGGTTTTTGTGGTTGTCAAACATGTGCCGGACTCTGCCCTTGTTGAGCTGAGGTGACCCTGGGCGCGAGATTGGACCGTCTGTGGGCTTGGCTGGGGGATCGGTGACCGTGAAATCCCCAGACGGGGTCAGCGCCACCTACACGTTCACCCCCACCACCAAGGTCCACAAGGGCAAGCAGACCGCCACCACCGCCCAGATCACCACCAACGACCGGGTACGGGTACTGGCCAACAAGACCGGTGCCACCAACACCGCCACCCGCATCGGCGACGCCGGACCCGCCAAGTAACCCACCACCAGGTGTGCCCGGGCCCGGGACGAAACGTTCCCGTGTCCGGGCACACCCGAGCAGTCGCGGGACCCCCGGGCCATCACTGCCCGTGGCATCCTGATCAACCGGTGCTGGGTCCGGGGCCGCCCCGCAGGTACTGGTACACCGTCTCCCGGCTGATGCCGAACTCCCGGGCCAACCGGGCCTTGGGCTCCCCTGCCGCGACACGTTCCCGGAGGGCAGTCATCTGCTCGTCGGTGAGGGTGCGTTTGCGGCCGCGGTAGGCGCCGCGGCGCTTAGCCAGCTCGACACCTTCCCTTTGCCGCTCTCGGATCAGCGACCGCTCGAACTCGGCGAACGAGCCCATCACCGACAACAGCAACTGCGCCATCGCGTTGTCCTCACTGGTGAAACTCAGCTGCTCCTTGAGAAACTCCACCCGCACACCCCGCCCGGTGAGGTCGCTGACGATCCGCCGGAGGTCGACAAGATTCCGGGCCAGGCGATCGAGCGAATGCACGATGACCACGTCCCCAGCCCGCACGAAACGCAGCATCTCCGTGAGTTGTGGCCGGTCGACGTCCTTGCCCGACAACCGGTCAATGAACGTCTGATCCAGCGGGATCCCCTCGAGCTGGCGCGCCGGGTTCTGCTCCAGCGAGCTGACCCGTTGATACCCCACGCGCTGACCGCCCATCCCCACCCCGACGGCCGGCTGTTCGTCGGGTTGGCCGGTCGGGAATTGCGCAAGGGGTGGGTGAGGTGCTGCCGCGCCACCGCTACGCGCTGGCTTGCCTCTGCTTGGTGGCGGCGTGTTTGCGGGCGTCGTGCAGGAGCTTGCCGACGCTGCCAATGGAGAGGCCCATGGTGGTGGCGATCTCGGCGTAGGTGCGTCCTTGCTCGCGCAGCTCGATCGCTATCTTTCGCTTGGCGGCGGCACGGGACAGGATCTTGGTGAGTTGCCCGCTGTAGGGGAAATCACCGCCTGTGGAGTGTCCAACGGGACCGAGCGGCTGGTGACATGTTCCTTACCGACACCCCAACTCCTGCGCGGCGGGGCCCCGCATCAACAGCTTCTTGCAACCAACCCGCCAAATTCCCGGTCTCCGGGACCAGTCCGCCATATCCGCCCGATTTTTCACGAGTACAACCGCTACCCCGTATATCCGAGGACCCGCCCTATTCGCCCGATTTTCGGCCAGCACTACCGCAATCCCCCTGGCTGACCCGCCCCGAAGGAGCACGGTCCCTTTCTTTGGTCGCTTGCTCCCGCCGACCTGACAACCGAGCTGAGGTCGACGACCCGATGGCGCCCGCTCGCCGTTCTAGGCCTCGAGATCGGCCAGGCCGGGATAGACCTCGCCGCTTCGGCTCGGCGTCAGAGCCACGCCGTCATCGCGGCCACCCGCTCGTCCAACGGATCCGCCGTCTCACCGATAGACGAGAGCGCAGTGTTCATCGGTCATCACCTCTCTCGAGTAGGAACATTGTCGTCACTTCCTTGTCTCTTCTCCTTGACGATCCGAAGCTGCGAATTCGACGAAGACTCTTCGCTTCGGGCGCGGACGTCTGTGTCGGCGCAGAAGCCGCGTTCGTTGCGTTTGAGGCACAACAGACCCAGCAGCCGGCGGTCGCGATCGATTACGGCGAGTCGCCGCCGACCGAACGCCCTCATGGTTTCCCATGTTGCGGCGAGGTCGGCATCCGGTGGCGTAACCCGGCCCGTGAGGTAGCCGACCGCATGGGCTGGGCTGTCGAGCGGGGCCCGGGGATCCAGATCGGTGCGTTCGACGACGGCTTGCAGTGCACCGTGCTCGACGATCAACGCGGCGTGGATGTGGTCGTCACGAAATAGCTCGTGGAGCTGCGCGAGGGAAGTTGCCAGGCCGCACACCTTCGGGGCGTGGATCATCGCGTCGGCGACGGTCCAGTTGGCCAACGACCGGTGCAGTTCGGCGCTCCCGCCTCGACTGTCGCGGGGATCGGCGACTGCGGCGCTCATCCGGTCGCCTGCGCGCCGTCGGGTCGGATCACCACTGCACCTGCACCCCGATATGACCGATGACAGCGTTGAACCGCGGGCCTCCTCGTTGGCCGCGGCGAGGTCGGTCACCATCGCGGACGTGTCGTCATCGTCGGTGGTACTCACTGCTGCTCTCCTCCTGTTCTTTGGTGGTCATAGTGTGCCGGGTCACTCGAACATCGTGAGCGGTGTCGGGCTCAGGGCCGGGACTCGCCTCGGTCGCCACCACCTGCCGCGGCCTGTGCTGGCAGTAGCAGCGTCGCGCCAGGCCGCGGCGCCTGGCAAGGGTGTCCTCGCAGGATTGCTCGGTGTGCGGAACTCGACACGGTGCGCAAATGCTCATGAGTGGTACTCATCAGTGGTGGTGTAGCCGTTGGGTCGGCCTGTGCTAGCAGTAGCAGCGCCGCGGTAGCGGCTTCGGTGGCTTGCAGACTCGCGGCCAGCTCGGCGGCGAAGTCGTCGGGCAGCACAAACTGCAGGCCAGCGCGCATGGCTTGGGTCAGCCGACGATGCGGCAGGTGGTGGTGGATTTCGTGGGCGATCGCCCACACCAGGAACGGGCCGGCGGGAATGTCCTCCAACGCGCTCATGCCCGACTCCCTCGCTGCGCCGTGCTGAGCTGGGTGGCGACCGCCAGCGCACCCGCGCCGAACGCCGCCGCGGGTGCGCTGGCACGTGGGTAGACACCGCGACAGGCCACTCGGGGTGTCGACGACGAGCACCACACCTTGGGAGGTGGGCTGACGAAGGCCCGGACCTGCTGCCCGGACAGGTGCAGCTGGAGGAACGGCCACCGAGTGTGCGGTCCTTCGTGCGCCCGTGGGTCGGCATCGGGATATTGGTTGCGGCTGATCCGGCCGCGAACACCTCAGTGGCCAACGGCACCTCCAGCCAGCACCCAGAATCACTAGCTCAGGACCCTACCCAGTAGGCATATTCGCCCGATTTTTCGCGAGTACTACCGCTACCCCAAGGCGTTGAACTGAGTCGGGTGCTCCGGCCCGGCGGGCGGCTGCCGTATCAGTGGACCGTGGGTGACAACTTCACGGCCCGAATCGGTGACAACGTCACGTCAGTTCACAGTGTCGGCAGCCCGCCACCGTTTAGGCGCCGGTCGTAGTCAAGGTGGAAGGCCGCCCGGCGCCAGCGATGAATGCTGGTGCGGGCACGGCGCCTCTCTGCTGCGCGCTCGTGCCCTATCGCAGGTCGATGCGCTGGCTGCCGCTGTAGACGTTCATCGTTTCCCCGCGCAGAAACCCCACCAGCGTGACCCCGGCATCGGTCGCCAACTCGACGGCCAGCGAGCTGGGGGCCGACACCGCCGAGAGCACCGGCACGCAGGCCATCACGGCCTTCTGTACCAGCTCGAACGATGCCCGACCCGACACCATCAGCGCCGTGCCCGCAGCAGGGATCCGACGGTCGAGCAACGCCCAACCGAGGACCTTGTCGACGGCGTTGTGGCGGCCGACGTCCTCGCGGGCGACGAGCAGCTCACCGCCGGCGGTGAACAGGCCGGCGGCGTGCAGGCCCCCGGTGGAGTCGAACAGCTTCTGGGCGGCGCGTAGTGAATCTGGCAGCGTGGCGAGCGTCGCCGGGGTGACCGTGACGGTGTCGGCGGCGGGGGGGAAGCGCGTCGTGAGCCGGACCGCGTCCAGCGACGCCTTGCCGCACACCCCGCACGACGAGGTCGTGTAGAAGTTGCGCTCCAGGCTCGGGTCGGGTGGCTCGACGCCTGCGGCCAGGGCCAGGTCCAGGACGTTGTAGGTGTTGCGGCCTTCGTCGTCGCGCGAGTCGCAGTAGCGGGCGGACAGCACGTCCGACGGGGAGCCGATCACGCCCTCGGTGAGCAGGAACCCGTGCGCCAGCTCGACGTCGTGGCCCGGGGTGCGCATCGTCACCGACAGGGGCGTGCCGTCGACCCGGATCTCGAGCGGTTCCTCGGCGGCGAGGATGTCCTGGCAGCGCGTCGCCCCCCCGGGGTCGATGCGCAGGAGGGGTCGACGCACGGTCAGACGACCCATGGCTTAGCCTTCGGGTGGTGGTGCAGAGCGCGTGCGATCAACTGGCCTGGTTCAGGCTAGCCGCCCCATAGCCGGAGGAGCAGAGGATGCGACGACGCCGTCCCCGTCACGTCAGGATCACCGAGCCGTTGGTGCGCGAGAACGGTGTGCTGCGCGCCGCCACGTGGGACGAGGCGCTGGACCGTGCCGCGGCCGGGTTCCGGGGCGTCCCGCCCGAGGCCTTCGGGATGTTCAGTTGTTCCAAGGCCACCAACGAGATGAACTACACCGCGCAGAAGTTCGCGCGGGCGGTGATGGGCAGCAACAATGTCGATTCCTGCAACCGCACTTGACACGCTCCCTCCGTCGTCGGTCTGACGACAGCGTTCGGAGCGGGTGGCGGCACTTCCTCGTATGTTGAGGCGGAGCACGCCGACCTACTGATCCTGTGGGGCTCCAACGCGCGGGAGACCCACCCGATCTTCTTCCACCACGTGCTGCAGGGGTTGAAGAACGGCTGCCGGATGTACTCGGTGGACCCGCGCCGCACGTCGACTGCGCAGTGGGCGGACGGCTGGCTGGGTCTGGACGTGGGCACCGACATCGCGCTGGCCAACGCGATCGGACGGGAGATCATCCATGCCGGCCTGGTCAACGAGGCGTTCGTCGCGCGGGCTACGTCGGGGTTCGAGGACTACAAGGCCACGGTCGAGCCGTACACGCTGGAGCGCGGCGCGGAGATCACCGGTGTCAAGGCCGAGCTGATCCGCGAGATGGCCCACGCCTACGCCCGCGCCGACCGCGCCCAGATCTGCTGGACGCTGGGCATCACCGAGCACCACAACGCCGCCGACTATGTGTTCGCGCTGATCAACCTGTCGCTGCTGACCGGTCATGTCGGTCGCTACGGTTCGGGGCTCGTCCCGTTGCGTGGGCAGAACAACGTGCAGGGCGGCGGTGACCTGGGGGCGATCCCGTCTAAGCTGCCCGGCGGGTACGACCTCGGTGACGACGTGGCCCGCGCCCGGTTCGAGAAGACCTGGGACGCCACGTTCTCCCCGGCGCCGGGCATGCACCTGTCGCAGATGTTCGAGGCGATGGAGACAGGTCAGCTCAAGGCTCTGTACTGCATCGGGGAGAACCCCGCGGAGTCCGAGGCCAACGCCACGCACGCGCGGCACATGCTGGAAGGCCTCGACCACCTGGTGGTGCAGGACATCTTCCGCACGGCCACGGCCGACATGGCCGACGTCGTGCTCCCGGCCGCGGCCGACTGGTGCGAGTACGAGGGCACCGTCACCAACTCCGAACGGCGCGTGCAGCGGGTCCGCAAGGCCATCGACCCGCCCGGGCAGGCACGGCCCGACACCCACATCATCTGCGCGATCGCGGACCGCCTCGGTCAGAACTGGGGCGAGCCCACCGCCGAGCAGGTGTGGGACGAGCTGCGCTCGTTGTCGCTCAACTGGCACCACGGTATGTCGTATCAGCGCCTCGAGGAGCTCGGCGGCCTGCAGTGGCCGTGCCCGACACTGGAGCATCCCGGCACCCCGCTGCTGCATGCACGGCTGTGGGAGCCCGACCCGGCGGATCGGGGCGCCCCGGCGCCGTTCACCCCGGTGGAGCACGTCCCGCCGGTGGACACGCTCACCGCCGAGTTCCCGATCCGGCTCACCACCGTCCGGGTGCTCGACGGCTATAACTCCGGCGTGCAGAGCGGCGGGTACTCCTCGCCGCTGCGCCGCCGGGAGGCGCTGCGGATGGACGCGGGCGACGCGGCCGCGTTGGGTATCGCGGACGGTGACCGGGTGCGGGTCACGTCGCGGCGGGGGTCGGTCGAGGCGCCGGTGGCGTTCGACGCGTCGTTGCGTCCGGGGCTCGCGTCGTTCACGCCGCACTTCTCCGAACAGGTCGACGTCAACGTCCTCACCAACGACGCCTGGGATCCCAAGTCGGGAACCTCGGAGTTCAAGGCGACCGCGGTGCGGATCGAGAAGGCCCCGGCTAACCAGCCGGTCGCCGGCTAGTAGAAGGAGACCGTGTGGATCTGCACCTGTCGAGTGCCGAGGCGACCCCGCAGGAGATGGCGGCCGTCGCGGAGGTCTTCGAGATCCACCGCAGCCCCGACGACGTGGGCGGATCCGATCGGCGCTTCACCGACGCGGGCCACACCGCCCGGGGGCGGCGGCACATGCTGCTCCCCGCGCTGCACGCCGTCTGCGACGCGGTCGGCTACATCAGCGCGGGCGCGCTGAACCACGTTGCTCGGGTGCTCGCGGTGCCGCCGGCCGATGTGTACGGTGTCGCGACGTTCTACGCGATGTTCGCCACCGAGGCGCGCGCACCGCGTGTGGTGCACGTCTGTGACGACGTGGCCTGCGGCCCGTTCGGTGGCGAGGAGATCATCTCCCGGCTCGGCGTCCTCGACCCCGAGCAGGCCACCGTGGTCCGCAGCCCGTGTCTCGGGTTGTGCGAGCGGGCACCGGCGGTCATGTTCCAGTTGGCTGGCGAGCCGGATTTCAGCCAGGCGCCCGCCCGTCCCGACGACGTGCTGGCCGCGGCGACGGACACCGAGGGCTGTGCGCGGGCCGCGGATGCCGCGTTCGACGACACCTCGGTGAGCGTGCCGCAGACCGGGCAACCGGGGCTGCGGCTGCTGCGCCGCGTCGGCGTCGTGGATCCCACGAGCCTTGATGACTACCGCGCCCACGGCGGCTACGCGGCCCTGCGCCGCGCCGTCGAGATGGGCCCGACGCGGGTGGTCACGGAGATCACCGACGCGTCGCTCACCGGTCGCGGTGGTGCGGCGTTCCCTACCGGGATGAAATGGGACGGCGTCGCCAGGGCCCCGGAGCGGCCGCACTACCTGGTGTGCAACGCAGACGAGTCCGAGCCGGGCACGTTCAAGGACCGCGTGCTCATGGAGAGCGACCCGTTCGGCCTGATCGAGGCCATGACAATCGCGGCCTACACCACCGGCTGCGAGCGTGGCTACCTCTACATCCGTGGTGAGTACCCGCTCGCCACGCGCCGCCTTACGACCGCCATCGAGGCGGCCCGGCTGCGCGGATACCTCGGCGACGACGTCATGGGCGAGGGTTTCGCATTCGACATCGAGCTGCGCCGCGGCGCGGGCGCCTACATTTGCGGCGAGGAGACCTCGCTGCTCAACTCCATCGAGGGTTTCCGCGGCGAGCCCCGCAACAAGCCGCCGTTCCCGTCGGTCAGCGGTCTGTTCGGCAAACCCACCGTGATCAACAACGTCGAAACGCTGTACAACGTGCTCGAGGTGCTCGCCATCGGCGGGCCGGCCTTCGCCTCGATCGGTGGGGGGCGCTCCACCGGCTCCAAGCTGTTCTGCGTCTCCGGCGCAGTCGGCACCCCGGGGGTCTACGAGGTGCCGTTCGGCACTACCTTGCGTGAGCTGCTCGTCCTCGCCGGGGGCACGCGCGGACAGCTGCGCACGATTCTGCTCGGCGGCGCGGCGGGCGGGTTCGTTACGCCCGATCAGCTCGACGTCGTGCTCACCCTGGAGGGCACCCGCGAGATCGGCGCCTCCGTCGGCTCGGGCGTCGTACTGGCCTTCGATACCTCCGCCGACCTCACCGCCACTGTGCGCCGCATCGCCGCGTTCTTCCGGGACGAGTCCTGCGGGCAATGCGTGCCCTGCCGGGTGGGCACCGTCCGGCAGGAGGAGGCGCTGGCCCGCCTGGAACGCGGCGCCCCGCTCGGCTCGCGCGCCACCGAGCTCGCGCTGCTCGACGACCTGGCCCGCGTCATGCAGGACGCTTCGATCTGCGGACTCGGGCAGACCGCGCCAGCCGCGATCGGATCGGCCCTCAAGCTGGGCCTGCTCAACGCTCCGCCCACCCGGACCGGACCACCGCCCAAGGAACGAGTGAACGGGAAGGCCAAGTACTGATGACCACGACCAACACCGGCTCCGATGGGGCATCCGAGGCTTCCGCCGCGATCGTGCCCGTCCCGGGCCACGACACACCCGCTGGCGAACCCGCCGTCGGTGAACGCGCGGGCGAGTCCCGCGCGACCGCCACCGGCCCGACCGGGCCGACCGCGGTCGACCCGACCGCCCCGGACCGGGCGACGGTCACCGGCGCGGCGATCGGCGGTGCGCCGGTGATGCTCGGACAGATCGGCCGGATGATCACCCTGACCGTCGACGGCGCCGAGATCCGCGTGCCCGAGGGCGCCACGATCCTCGATGCCCTGCATGAGGGCGGCACACCCGCGCAGGCCGACACCCCGACGCTGTGCTGGGCGTCGAACATGAACCCGATCAACGCCTGCCGCGTGTGTGTCGTGGAGGTCGAGAACTCGCGAGTGCTCGTGCCGTCGTGCGCGCGCAAGGCCGAGAACGCGATGGTGGTGAGCACCGACTCCGAGAAGGTGCGCCACAGCCGTCGGATGGTGCTGGAGCTGCTGGCCTCGTCGACGGACATGTCCCAGGCCAGCGCGGACGTGCAGCGCTGGATGGCGTCCTACGAGGTCGACGCGTCCCGTTACGGCCCGCCCGCGCCGCCCTCGACCGACCGCGACTCCCGCCACGCGGGCCACCACCACGCCCCCGACGGCACCACGGCCGAGACGGTCGCGCAGCCGGTGAAGATCGACAACGATTTGTACGTGCGGGACTACGCCCGCTGCATCATGTGCTACAAGTGCGTCAACGCCTGCGGCACCGACGCGCAGTTCACATTCGCCATCGCCGCCGCCGGACGGGGCTTCGACGCCCGCATCGCCACCGAATTCAACGCGGAGCTGCCCGAGTCGGCGTGCGTCTACTGCGGCAACTGCATCAGTGTGTGCCCGACCGGGGCCCTCAAGTCCGTCCGCGAACACGAACTGCGTGAGGCCGACGACTGGCACCCCGACCAGGAGGTCGTCACCACCACCGTGTGTTCATTCTGCGGTGTCGGCTGCAACCTCGAGCTGCACGTGCAACAGGGCTCGATCGTCAACGTCACCAGCCCCGCGGACCACTCCGTCACCCACGGGCACCTGTGCATCAAAGGCCGGTTCGGGTTCCAGCACGTGCAGAATCTGCCGTCCTGATCCGGTCGAGCGGGTACTTCCCAGCTCGGCGGAAACGGACTCCACATCGCCGCGCTCGGTAATTATCGCGTTGCTCTCATGCCCGTGTTTGTCCATGTGTTTGTTCGCGATCACTGCGTGGCGGCGACCACCGGGGCCCAGCGACGTCGCGCGGGTAAGGACATCTCCGCCGCGGAGAATGCGCCCGTGCCCACACCTGGGGTGTCGGGCACGGGCGCCGGGGCGCCCGCCTAGCCGCCGCGCTGGGCGCGTCGGTGTGACCGTGCCCGGGCTCGGATCGCTGTCTCAGCTCGGGCCTTGGAGGCCCTCGTTCGTCGGCGCGAATCCGTTCCCGGGCGCGGTCACCTGTGGTGGGGCTGTCCCCTGGTTCGTCTCGTCCCTCGCCTACACTGCTCTGTGGAGGACCGCCCCACCACAGAGCGAGCTATGCCCTGGCGTTACTCAGCCACTGCGTGTCTGCGTAACTTTGGGCGGCTCGTCTCTTCTCGCTTCGCTCGCAGAGAGGACCGGCGCGTGGCTGACGCCAACTCGACCGGCAGTGCCGAGGGCACCGGGACGGTGACCCCGTTGCGGCGGCGCACGGTGGCGGTGCGCCTGTCGGATGCGGAGTTCACCGCGTGGGAGCAGGCGTGTCTGGCGGCGGGGCGTCGCCAGCTGGGTGCGTGGGTGCGGGAGGTCGCGGTGGCCGGGTATTTGGCCGGGCCGCGTACTCCGCACATTGCGGAGGTGGATCCGGCGGTGGCTGGGTTGCGGGGGGAGTTGGCCCGGATCGGGTCCAACATCAACCAGATCGCGGCCGCCCTGAACCAACCCACGCACCCGCATCATGAGCAGGCGCGGATGGACGCGGCGCGGGTGATGGGCGAACT
>JAABUU010007593.1_pt1 | contig 11079 bp, 11 predicted proteins | sample 5559301 | NCBI WGS metagenome assembly JAABUU01 (sample SAMN10711884, study PRJNA513360) | rock metagenome | isolation source: Antarctica rocks | place: Antarctica: Victoria Land, Richard Nunatak white
ACTACCGGACAGGACGCAACCTGCCCGGAACCGACACGCACCACTCTTGGCTACACACAGTGACCCAAAATCACCGGCAACTGCAGGTCACACAGGAAAAACGTCATCCAGGCAGACGTAACTTCGGTCTAACCGGCGGTCCTCACGGGCTCACGCCCAAAACTCTCGTCACCGCGACCGTCGGCCCGGCTGCTGCGCGCCGAGCTCGGCGTCACCTGCGAGCTCCTCATCGCCGGGCGCCTCGCCCTGCGCGACCTCGACTACAGCGACGGGCACTACCGTGCCGGTCACCATCAAGTCGCTAGTCATCTTCACCGACCCGACCCCGGCTGGTGGACGCGGGCTGGCGTCGCGAAGGAGCTTTTCGTGCAGCTGGGCCTGGCCCCGTTGACGGTCGGACGTCCCAAATCCGACGTTCTTATGGACGTCGCGGCGGACGCCGGCTTCGCCGCAGTGGGGGTGACCCTGTGGGTTCCCGGCGCGACGCTGTCGCCGGTGTGCTCCGACCGGGGTTCGCAGCGGCGGCTGCGCACGCGGTCGGAGACCTCCGGAGTATCCGTCGCCGACGTCGGTGTCGTCGTCTTCGCCCCTGCCCTGGATATCCGGGCCGCGACCAGGCTGATCGAAGTGGCCGCGGCCCTTGGCGCCGGCCGAATTCTCGTAATGGACCAGGACCCGGTGGCGGAACGCGCGGCGGCGGGGCTGGCAGCCGTGTGCGCCGCCGCTGAGGAAGCCGCCCTGGATGTCGCCGTTGAGTTCATGCCGTACACCGCCGCTCGCACGTTGGGCGACGCTGTGGCGCTGATCGTCGCGGCGGGGTCGCCGCGAGCTCGGCTGATGATCGACGTGCTGCACCTGTTCCGCTCGGGCGCCTCCGCCACCGATCTCCGCGGCCTCGACCCGCGCCTGATCGGGGCGCTCGAGCTGTGTGACGTCCCGCGGGCTGCTCCCCCACCGGACCAGCTGCGCGCCGAGACGCTGGGTGACCGGCGCTATCCCGGGGACGGCGAGCTGCGCCTGGTCGAGGTCCTTATCGCCCTGCCGCCGGACCTGCCGATGACCGTCGAGGCGCCGGTGGCCCGGGATGCTTACCGCACCCCGAAACAACGCGCCGCATCGGCCGCGGCCGCCGTCCGTGACCTTCTCTCGCGGGTGCCTGCAGAGGGTTTGTCCCGGTGCCGGCAGCATGGTGGCGGAGAACCAGACCGGCGGCGGAAACGGGAGGTTCACGCGGGGTTGATTGCCCCCCCAGCCCCCTGCGCGAGCTCCTCGGCGATTCTCCGCGCGGCCGCAGCGGCATCGAGGTAGCTACCGCCCGGAACCACCGGTCGCCACCTCTCGTCCAGGTCGTACCGCAGCGGCACGCCGGTCGGTACATTGACCGACCGGATCTGCTCTGCCCCGAGCTGGTCGAGGTGCATACGCAGAGCCCGCAGCGTGTTGCCGTGCGCGACGACGAGAGGGGCGCGACCCGCTCTGAGCTCCGGGATTAACACGTCGTGCCAGTAGGGCAGGACACGAGCCCGGACGTCCGCCAGAGACTCGGTTAGCGGAAGCTGGTCGGCCGACACCGCCGCGTAGTACGGGTCGGTGCGGGGATTCGACGGGTCCTCGGCCGGCAGCGGCGGCGGCGCGGCGGCGTAGGACCGGCGCCAGCGGGCGAAGATCTCGTCGCCCACCTCGCGTCGGACCGTGGCACGTGGCCTGCCTTGCAGGGCGCCATAGTGGCGTTCGTTGAGCCGCCAGCTGCGGTGGGTTGGCGGCCACGGCCGATTGAGGGTGGTCAGCACGATCTGCGCCGTCTCGATCGACCGGATGAGCACTGAGGTGTGCACCGTGTCAGGCAGTAGGCCGTGCTCGGCCAGCAGCTCGCCGGCCCGGGCCGCCTCCTGCCGGCCCCGATCAGTGAGCGGCACGTCCAGCCAGCCGCTGAAGCTGTCGGCCGCGTTGGCGGCGCTCTGTCCGTGCCGCAGCAGCACCATGGTCTGCGCCCTCACCACCACCACGGCCCTCCCTGCTCTGCTCCGCCCCGCCCGTCCGCGAGGCGCCGGGGCCGCCCGGAACCGTATCGCGACTGGACGACAGAGGTCTAATGGTCTTAGCATTCAGGGACGCGCGTCACGGGTGGTGCACACGTCGCCACCTCCAGCGAACACAGGCGAGAGGGACGACGATGCTCAAGGCGCAGATCAACGAGCTGCTGACCCAGACCGGGCCAGGAACACCCATGGGCAGCATGTTCCGGCAGTACTGGATCCCGGCCCTGCTGGCCGAGGAGCTGCCGGAGAACGACTGCCCGCAGGTGCGAGTCAAGCTGCTGTCGGAGCGCATGATCGCGTTCCGCGACAGCGATGGTCGGTACGGCCTGATCGACGAGTTCTGCGCCCACCGCGGCGCCTCGCTGTGGTTCGGCCGCAACGAGGAGAGCGGCCTGCGCTGCGCGTATCACGGCTGGAAGTTCGACGTCACCGGCCAAGCCGTTGAGGTGCCGTCGGAGCCCGAGAACAGCAACTTCTGCTCGCACGTCAAGCTGCGCTCGTACCCGCTGGTGAAGATCGGCGACGTGCTCTGGACCCACATGGGCGACCCGGCCAACCCTCCCCCGCTGCCCGAGTTCGAGTTCGCCCACGTCCCCGCGGAGCAGAACTACACCTCCAAGCGCTGGCAGGAGAGCAACTGGCTGCAGGCCTTCGAGGGCGGCATTGACTCCAGCCACGTCTCCTTCCTGCACTCGGGCGGCCTGAAGAACGACCCGCTGTTCAAGGGATCGAAAGGAAACGAGTACAACCTGGCGGACTTCCGGCCGTTCTTCGAGGTGGCCGACACCGACGGCGGGCTGTTCGTCGGTGCCCGCCGCAACGCCGAAGAGGACAGCTACTACTGGCGGATCACTCCGTGGGTCATGCCGAACTTCACCCTAGTGCCGCCGCGCGGCGACCACCCGGTGCACGGCCACTTCTGGGTCCCGATCGACGACCACAACTGCTGGGCCTACTCGTTCGATTACCATCCGACCCGGCCGCTGACCGAGTCCGAGGTGGCGGCGATGAAGGTCGGCCACGGGGTACACAGCGACAATATCCCCGGCACCTATCGTCCCAGGGCAAACAAGGACAATGACTATCTGATGGACCGCGACGCGCAGCAGCGGGGCGAGTACTTCTCCGGCATCAAGGGGATCGCCATCCAGGACGCATCGCTGCAGGAGAGCATGGGGCCAGTCGTCGACCGCAGCAAGGAGCGGCTGGTCTCCGCGGACGCGGGCATCGTCAAGGCGCGGCAGAAGCTGCGCAAGGCGGTCGTCGCCCTGCAGGAGAACGGCACGATGCCGCCTGGTGTCGACCCGGCTCATCACCGGGTGCGGTCCGCCGCTGTTGTCCTGCCGCGCGACGCGAACTTCATCGACTCGAGCCGCGACGCGCTGACTGCTGAGCCCGGCAAACTACACGCGACGGTCTGAGCCGTGCAGCCCATCTTGGCGAGCAGCTGCGCACGCGCGACGACGGCGGAGGAAGCCGGGTACCGCATCGACGCACCCATCGCACCACGGCAAGGCGCGCGCGTGGTGGCCCTGGACGACCGCGCCGCGGCAACCGTCCGCCGAGCCGCCCAGGAACCCTGGAACGCAGCCCGTTTCTTCACCCTGCCAGCGGGCGGGGTGACCGCGACCGCCGAGTCCAACGGGGTCCCCGACATCGTCCTGCACAGGACCGATGGAACGGCATCTCAGCTGCGGGACGAGCTGGCCGAGGGCGACGTCGTTGTCATGGTCGCGACCACCGACGGCAATGCGGCGGCCGCGGCGGCCATCGGCCGGGCCTGCGCCCGGCGCGGGATCATGACCGCCGGGATCATCCTCGGCGAGAGGTCGGCCGTGGGAGAGACAGTGACCGCCCTTCGGCCGCACGCCCAGGTGCTGCTGGTCACCCAGGACGACCAGGACCTCTCCGAGGTTCTCGGCGCGCTGCGCGCCTAGCAGGTCGGCAGCAGCACACCAGCGGAAATGACCTCCGCTCCCGATCGAGAGCGGAGCCGAGGAAGGCGAGCGCGGTCCCGGAGACCGCGGCGGCGGGAATGAGGGCAACATGGAGGACAAGGTCACCGTCCCGGGTCTTCAGGCCATGAAACGCGAGGGCCGAAAGATTGTCGGTGTGGTCGCCTGGGACTACCAGATGGCCCGCATTGTCGACCGGGCTGGCGTGGACATCATCTCGATCGGGGACACCGTCGGTGTCAACCTCTGGGGGCAGTCCAATCCCCTCGAGGTCACGATGGAGCAGATGCTCATCGTCTGCCAGGCGGTACGACGAGGCGTCACCCGGGCGCTGGTGTCCTGCGACTTCCCCTTTGGTCCGCTGCAGGAGGGCACCGACAGCGCGGTGCGCGCGGCGATCCGACTCGTGAAGGAGGGCGGGGTCGATCTGGTGAAGCTGGATGGGGCCGGTGACTTCCCCGAGGCCGTCACGGCCATCAATCGTGCCGGCATCCCGGTCTTTGCCCAGTTTGGCATCACCCCGCAAACTGCCCTGCACTACGGAGTCGCCTATCGGTCGACGCCGTCGGCGGCCGACGAGGTACCGGCCGCAATGAAGGAGGAGCTGACCGCGGAAGCCCAGCGCCTCGAGCATGCCGGTGCGGCCCTGCTGAACTTCACCAATTCCGGCCCGCTGGTCGGCGCCACGGTCGCCGAGGCAGTGACCATACCGGTGCTCGGGGGCTTCGGCGGAGGACCGTGGCTGGACGGGCGCATCCGCCTCGCCACGACCGCGATCGGGTACGGCGCCGCAAATCTCGACGCACCCCTCGCCGAGAGCTACGCCAACGTCGCGCAGATCGCGTCCGACGCCATCACGGCCTACGCCGCTGACGTCCGGGCTGGCCTCCAGGTCAAGGGCGGCCTACCCACCCCCTGAGCTTCCACGGGGGTGGCATCCGCCGGGAGCCCCGCCCACCGCGAATTGCCACCCTCCGACCAAAAGGAGTCCCGTGCCCAGCACCATCATCGACGGAATTGCTACCCGGTACGAGGTCAGCGGCTCGGGGCCGGCTCTGCTGATGTTTTCCCCCGGCGGCTTCAACGCCGCACTGGAGAACTGGACCACCCACGGAATCTACCAAACGACGAGCATCCTCACGGAGCTACAGAAGCGCTACACCTGCGTCACCTTCGACAAGCGCGAGTCAGGGGAATCCGGCGGGCGCGTCGAGCGGATGACCTGGCGGCACTACGCCGACCAGGGCCGCGGCCTCCTCGACCACCTGGGGATCGAGCGGGCACACCTGATGGGCGGCTGCGTGGGCTGCTCCGTCGCCGCCGTCTTCGCCCTCGCCTACCCCCAGCGCACGCGTGGCGTGGTGCTCTACTCGCCCGCTGGAGGAGCGCAGTACCGGCTCAAACAGCATGCCCGGTTCGCCCGGCATGCCGACTTCGCCGAAGAGCACGGCCTACACCAGGTCGCCGAGCTCGCCCGCAGCACCGACGCTGGCTTCAGCGCGGACCCGCGGGTCGGTCCGTGGTCGACGATCCTGCGCACCGACCCCGACTTCGCCCGGTCCTACGCAGCACACGACCCCGGGCAGTACCAGACGCTGCTGGCCGGGTTGGCGCGGACGTTGTTCGACCGGGACACGGTGCCCGGGCCCGAGCCGGAGGACCTGCTGCTCGCCGACGTCCGTGCCCTCGTCGTCCCAGGGCAGGACAGCTCCCACGCCACCTCCGCGGCCCGGTACCTGCAGGAGTGTCTCCGCGGCGCCGAGTACTGGGACGTCCCGGTCGCCGAGCAGACGGCGCAGACCGCGCCGGCCCGGGTGATGGCCTTCCTGGACTCGGACTGACCGCCCGCAGTCATTGTCCGGCGGTGCACTGGCATCAGAGCGGCTCGCCGCGCTCCAGCGCGCCGATCTGGTCCACCCGCCGCTGATGCACGCCACCCTTGAAGGGCGTATCGAGCCAGGTGGCCAGGATGCGCTCCGCCAGGTCGGGCGCCACGACCTTGGCCCCCATGACCAGGACGTTGGCAAGGTTGTGCGCGCGGGCGATCTCAGCGGTGAACGTGTCGTGGCACAGGGAGGCACGCACACCGCGGACCTTGTTGCACGCGATCGCCTCACCACTCCCGGACCCGCCCAGGACAATACCGACGTCGGCCTTGCCAGCCACGACCCGACTGCATAGGTCGGCGCACAGGGGCGGATAGTCGACCGTACCGGCACCCTCCTGGACTCCGCGGTCCTCAACCGAGTGACCACGCTGCTCGAGCCAGCCGGTCAGCTGGGCCTTGAGCGTGACGGCGTTGTGGTCGGCGACGATCGCGACGCGCACCGCGGTAGTCCTAGGCAATCAGGTCGTGTGTGCCCGCGGCGAACAAGGAGTCGACGTCGGGGCGCCGGTCGAGGATGTGCTGGCGCACCGCGTGGCCCAGGAGCGCGTCGATGGCCGCCCGGTTCGGCGCGATGCCATACGGGAGCGGGTCGGCGCCGGTCACGTCCATGACCCGCTCGTACATGCGGTCGGTCGCCGTCGGCGCGGCGATCGCCCGATCACGAAGCTGCTCGACGTAGCGGTTTTTTGCCTCGGCAAAGGCCGTGAAGAGGTCAGCGGGCAGATCGGGGTGCGCAGCCAGCACGTCGTCCCTGACCACGATTAGGTGGTTGATCGGGTAGTACCCGTCCCGGCGCAGCGCAGCGAGTCCGGCCTCCCCGGCGCCCGGGATGAGCGGCGCGACGTCGGGGTGCTCGATGCCGCCGCCGATCGTGGCGGCGAGTTCGCCGGCGGCAAGCATGCTCGGCAAATCACCGGGCGCGGACAGGGGCACAACATTGTCCGGTGGCCGGTACTCTGCGACATGCTCGTCGCCGGAGAGGACCCACGTCACCCGGTCGAGGTTCACGCCGTACTCGTCCGCGAGGATTCCGCGAGCCCACACCCCCGTGGTCACCGTGTAGCCCCGGTTGACCCCGACCCGGCGGCCCTCGAGATCCTGCGGACGCTGCACGCGAGCCTTCGTGTTCACCTGAATGGCTCCGTGGTGGAAACCGCGGACGAGGAAGACCGGCAGCGCGGTGAACCGCACGCCGTGAGCCTTCGCCACCAGGTAGGTGGTGAACGCCATCTCGGAGACGTCGAACTCCAGCGCCCGGACCATGCGACGGAATCCCTGCACCAGGGCGGGTATCTCGACGAAGTCAAGGATGGCAGTGCGGGGGGCGATCGTTCCCTCCTTGAGGGCCGCGTTGTTCCCCTGGGTGCGGGTGACCGTCCTCAGATGTAGTTCCGGCATGTTGTCTCGTCCGATCGTGGGGCCGCCCGCACACGGGTCCCGGGGTGCCCGGTGGCAACGAACCTATCATCTGGTAGGACCAACAGACCATAATGAGGAGCGTCCGACCGCACCTGGGCCGGCGACACCCGAAAGTGAGGACCACATGACCGAAGAGGTGTTGGCCGCCGTACGCACGGCGCCTGGACAGACCGAGCTCCGGACCTTTCCCGTGCCGGAGGTGCCCGAGGACGGCGCCCTGCTGAAGGTCGAGGTCGCCGGCATCTGCGGCACGGACGTGAAGATGTACGCCAAGCCGCCGTTCACCGACCCGGTCATCATGGGCCACGAGAACGTCGGCATCGTCACCGGCGCCGGCCCGGCATTCACCCGGCGCCACGGGCTGGTCGACGGCGACCGCGTCTTCGTCGAGCACTACGTCGGCTGCTTCCACTGCGAGTGGTGCCATGCCGGCGAGTACCGCCACTGCGAGAACACCGACTGGCGGACCAACCCCGACGCCCGCCGCTACGGTTACACCTCCGCGGAGAACCCCTACCACCTCTGGGGCGGCTTCGCGCAGTACATGTTTCTGCCATGGAACGCCGTCCTGCACCGGGTCCCCGACGGCGTCTCCCCCGAGCTCGCCGGTGTCGTCACCCCACTGTCCAACGGGATCGAGTGGGCCCTGAACGCCGGTGGCGTCCGGTACGGCGCCACGGTGCTCATCCAGGGGCCCGGACAGCAGGGGCTCTCCCAGGTGGTCGCCTCGAAGGCGGTCGGGGCTGCGCTAATCATCGTGACCGGGACAACGCGAGACGCCACCCGGCTGCAACTCGCCAAGGACCTCGGCGCCGACGCCACCATCGACGTCCAGCAGGAGGAGGCCCTCGCGACGGTGCTCAAGCTGACCGGCGGGAAAGGCGTCGACGTCGTGCTCGACTGCACCGCCGGCGCCGGCACCGCGCCGGTCCTGCTGGGGATCGACGCGCTCAAGCGCCGGGAGGGTGTCATGGTCACGCAGGGCGAGCTGGCCGCATTTCCCGACTTCCCACTGAAGAAGATGACCGAGAAGTGCATCGCGCTCAAGAGCGCCCGGGGACACAGCTACCAGGCCGTCGAGCAGGCACTCGCGATGCTCGATTCGCACCGCTTCCCCTTGGAGCGGCTGGGCACCCATCGGTTCGGCCTGGCAGACGTCGACCGGGCCATCCGCGCGGTGGGCGGGGAACTCGACGATGACGCCATTCACGTCTCTCTGATGCCCTGGGGCCTGGACGCATGAGCATTGTTGTCCGCAATCCACCCCGCGCCGACCGGGCAATTGTCGACGGGCTGGGCCGCTTCGGTGTCGCCACCGTCCACGAGGCGCAGGGCCGCACCGGCTACCTCGACGCTCGCCTGCGGCCGATCTACAGCGGCGCCCGCATCAGCGGGACCGCGGTGACGGTCAGCGTGCCCCCGGCGGACAACTGGATGCTGCACGTCGCCGTGGAGCAGTGCCAGGAGGGGGACGTTCTCGTCGTCGCCCCGACGTCCCCTTCCGATGCGGGGTACTTCGGCGGGCTGCTGGCCACCGCCGTCCAGGCGCGGAGTGTGCGCGGCCTGGTCATCGACGCGGGCTGCCGGGATGTCGCGGAGCTCACGGCGATGGGCTTTCCGGTGTGGTCACGCTGCGTCTCGGCGTTCGGCACCGTCAAGGAGACCGTCGGTAGCGTGAACGTCCCGGTGGTGTGCGGCGGCCAACTGGTCCGTCCTGGCGACGCGGTCGTCGCCGACGACGACGGCGTCGTCGTGGTGCCCCGGAGGAGCGGTGCCACGGTGTTGGCGGCGTCCGCCGCGCGTGAGGAGAAAGAGGCCGGTTCTCGTGCTCGCTACCAGCGGGGCGAGCTGAGCCTCGACGTCTCAGCCATGCGGGAGAAGCTCGCCGCCAAGGGCCTGCGCTACATCGACCACGCCGATCTCGATCCCGCCGATGAGGACGTGCAGCGATGATCATCGACTGCCACGGCCACTTCACTACCGTGCCGGCGACGCACAAGAAGTTCCGGGCCGCCCAGATGGCCGGCCTCGCCGATCCGGCGCGGCCCGAGCCGGTCTACGTGGAGCCGAGCGACGACACGCTGCGGGAGGCGATCGAGAACAATCAGCTTCGCATGCTTCGGGAACGTGGCGGCGATCTGATGGTCTTCTCGCCACAGGCATCGGCGATGGAGCACCACGTGCCCGACCCAGCCGTGGCCCGCTCCTGGGCCCGCGTCTGCAACGACCTGATCTACCGCGTCGTCGGTCTCTTCCCCGACAACTTCGCCCCCGTCTGCCAGCTGCCCCAGACTCCCGGCGGCGGTCTGGACGACACCGTCGCCGAGCTGCGTCGCTGCGTCGAGACCCTCGGCTTCGTCGGTTGCAACCTGAACCCCGACCCGTCGGGCGGTTACTGGACCTCGCCGCCAATGACCGACGAGTACTGGTTCCCGCTGTACGAGGCCATGGTTGAGCTCGACGTACCGGCGATGGTGCACGTGTCCGCTTCGTGCAACCCCGCCTTCCACGCGCTCGGCGCCCACTACCTCAACGCCGACACCTCGGTGTTCATGCAGCTGCTGCAGGCAGACCTGTTCGGTAGGTTCCCCGCCCTGCGCCTGGTAATCCCGCACGGTGGCGGTGCGGTGCCCTACCACTGGGGCCGCTACCTCGGACTCGCTGCCCGACTGGGCCGCCCCGACCCGACGGCGCTCTGGCGGAACGTCTTCTTCGACACCTGCGTCTACCACCAGCCTGGCATCGACCTGCTCCGCAACGTCATCCCGGCCGAGAACATCCTTTTCGCCTCGGAGATGCTCGGTGCCGTCCGCGGTGCCGACCCCGAGACCGGCATCGCCTGGGACGACACCAAAACTTACATCGACGCAGCTGACCTGACCGAGCAGCAGCGGGCCCTGATCTTCGAGCGCAATGTCCGGCGGGTGTACCCACGACTGGACGCCCAGCTCACCCGCGCGGGACGGTGACCCTGCTCCAGCGGCTCGCCCATGGGGCGTCGGCCGGGTGGGATCACATGTGCGGGCGTAATCGGTAAGCGGTCCGCGCCAGGTGCTCGCGCATTACCGCTTCGGCGGCCTTGACATCTCGATTGCCGACGGCAACGACGAACTGCCGGTGTTCGGTCGTACCCAGCATGCCGACCTGCGGATCCTCCTGCTGGGCGCGGCGCAGCGAGGAGAGCAACGGACCGTGGAAGGTCCTCGCGAACAGCGCCAGCGCGGGGTTGTGCGTCGCCTGGGCGACCCGTGAGTGGAACTCGGCCGAGATCGCGACCGGGTACTCCTCCGCGGTCTCGAGCAGCGCGTCGGCCCGGTCACAGATCTCCAGGAGATCGGCGATGTCGGTCTCGTCGGCGCGCTCACAGACCAACGGCACGATCGCCAACTCAATCACCTGCCGGGCCTCGGTGACCTCGGCCGGCGAGAGCACCGACAGGGTGATGAGGTCCGACAGTCCCTCGCCGAGCCGGTCGCTGCTCGGCGCGGTGACGAAAGCCCCACCGTGGGCACCGACACGGATTGCGACGAGTCCGTTGGCCTCCAGGCCGCGCAACGCCTCCCGCACAGTCACCCTGCTCACACCGAAGCGCCGCCCGAGTTCCCGCTCGGAGGGCAAACGGTCGCCCGCGCTGAGCTGTCCGTCTCGGATCAAAAGGCGGATCTGGTCGACGATCATAGTTGAGATACGGCCGGCGTTCACGGGGCTGAATATGTCCGTCGATCGGCTGGCGGGCGGCGTGGATACAGGAACTCGCTCCTTCGAAACCATGGCCTTA
>JAABUU010007594.1_pt1 | contig 11079 bp, 10 predicted proteins | sample 5559301 | NCBI WGS metagenome assembly JAABUU01 (sample SAMN10711884, study PRJNA513360) | rock metagenome | isolation source: Antarctica rocks | place: Antarctica: Victoria Land, Richard Nunatak white
AATTGTACAGACAACAATCATGGAGCCTGCTGTGGGTTTGCATGCAATCAGCACCACAGACATGTGAGCAAGAATGGGTGCAATGTGCATGAATGCCAGTGCCAGACCCGAAAGCATGAGATCTTGCATTGCAGATGACACCATGCATGATGGCTGCGCATAAATACAGGCACTGGTCAGCACAGCACCTGCAGCTCTAAGCAAGTTACTGCAAGAGACAAAAAGACCGCACCATGTTGTCAGGGTTTGTGAGTGTGGTGCCTTGACCAAGAGGGGATTCCGTTGTTGGAGCAGAGCCATGCATTGCCCTGCCGGCACAACCGCATGCTGTTGCTACCTCCTCTGCTGTGTCAAAAGCACCTAGCCACCTGCACCAATGACTGAAAGTCAACAAAGACAGTAGGGGATGACCTGCCAGCTGGTAGGAAGGCTCTCAAAAGATGCCGTACTTTTATGAAAGTCTGGCCTTAGTTTTGAACCTCTTTTGTGCATGGTGACCCTAAGTGTATCTGAGTTGATCTGGCATTTGCTACTGATTTTGAGGCTCAGCTATCAAAGAGTAGTGTTGGTGCGCAAGTTTCAGGCAGAGCCCATCCAAGTATGCAGCACGGCAAGCTGTGTGTGAGTCTTTAACCGCTGGAGCAGAAGCCTCACCTATTGCTTTCAACAGGAGAGTCTTCGGTTTCTATGCGCTGTCTTTTCTGAGGTGTCTGGTGAGTCATGTTTCTGCCATTGGACTGATCCATCTGTGGGTACACCTTGTTTGGATCCAAGGCCGAAGCTTTGGCTTGTCGATGAAAGCTTCTTCTTCTAGTGCGTCCATGCTGTGTCTGTGCCAATCTCTGTCTTTCAAGCAATGCAGCTGAACAAATACTGTTGTCAGAGTCATCATGCTCAGACAGCGCAACCTGATAGAACGCCACCTTGCAGTGAAGCTGCCCATGTGGCGGGGAGGGCCAAGGCTGATCTTCAACAGCAATATTGAGAGGCAACTTGAGAGGCACATTGAAAGGCTCTTGTGTTGGCTGCAGCGGGTTCTGAGGAGAAGTGGTAACACGCTGTGCTAGCTGGGATCTTTGCCATGTATCAGCTGTGTCTTCAGCTCGTGTCTGTTGCTGCCTGTCCATGTCTATGGCTGCTGTACCAAGGCTTGCTTTCTGTTGCTGTCTGCTGACTATTTTGGGAAATGTCCTGGTCTGTGTCCTGCCCCACCTCATGATCTGTGGTGGGTCCTGTGGATCATCCTGCAGAAGCAGTGACCAAGTCACAAGGTGTTGCAGCGCTCTGCAGAACGCAGTGTAGTTTGGAAGTACATGGTGTGCACCAAAGTAAGATTTGGCTTTCTTTGGAGTCGTGTCATTGCCAGAAACCAGATTTAAAAGCCACGGTTGCCTGTGCCAGTGCTGTCAGCAGTACTGCAAGAGCATGCAATGTACTTCAAATGCACCTGGACTCAGACGTGTGCTTGCAGCTATGAAGGCAAGCAATGGTAGATGTGCTTGTTTGGCAATCCCTCCTACCTGGTGCTCAAGCGCATCATGGCAAGCTCTGCAGAGCATCTGGCTGGAGGTTGCGCTGGCGCCAGGAGCACGTCTACATTGTGCTCCAGTACCTGCAATCCAACACACAGCGTTGGAAGTGTCTTGACGGCCCATGTAAGTCCAACAAGCCTGCACAATTGACTTAGGCACTGTGACAATCACGTATTTGTTCACTGGTTTTCAATTTCAGATGATCCAGCAGAATGCGCACAACTGCTGCATACAGAGTCTGTGTCATCAAGAGCAGGCTGAAAAAGCATGCTATACACCTGGTCCTTATATCTCTGTAGCAAAGGATAAATATGCCTCACCATCCAAGAAGAGCATGCTATGGGGCAGCTCAAGCACAGCTAAAATGTGACGTGTCATGTTGTGTTTGATCACAGCACAGCGTACCTGTTGCACCACACGCTATGCAAGCCCATTTTTGATACCGTTTTTTGTATCGGCAGCCTGTACACAGACTTGCCCCATGCTGCTGACCCCCAATCATCCCAGGTGTTGAGGGGCGGCCTGAAGTGCAATAGCAATTTGGCGTGCTGCTCAAATTCAGAACAATACATTGTGGCTGTGCCTGATTGAAAGCAAATATGGGTTGCTCTGCAGTTGCAGCTTGGATCAAGGCTGTTGCAAGCCAACCTATTTCATGCATCTCTGGCTTCCTATTTGCAGTTTAGCCCTTTGTACACACGCAGATATGTCCTTGGTGTGGAACACCAATGTATGTGAGTCTTTCCTGCTGGTTGACTGAGTGTCCTTACCTGCCATGCCACAAGCTGCACAGGGCCCTCTAGCTATGACCTCCAAGGTGCTACAGGGCTTGCACATGTAGGGTCTGCCATGATTGTGGCGCAGCAGGCCCTGCACCTGACTTGCCAATTCTGCAAGTCCTTGTGAAGGTGAACAGGCAGAATTGATGATGATCTAAGCTTATAGGTAATTGAGGCAGGCGGGTAATTGAGGCAGGCAAGTTATTGAGGCAGGCACTGCATCTGATACAGGCCATTGGAAAAGTTACATATGGGCCATGATGGTTGCTCGCTGGCTCAAGACTGCAGCAAACTCATAGTGCTGAGTGAAGTTCAGACCAACAACTGCATGAAGGAGTTCCCAGATTTTTGACAATGTCTGACCTGTAGCACCACATACTGCACAGGAATGTTGAGCCTCACAGTCCTGAGCTTTCTCTGCCGCGGCCAGTAGAGACCAAAGCATACTGAGCTTGCTAGAAGGCGCTATGTATCCTGCAGATTGTGAGCAGAGGAGACCTTCTGCAAGCTATGTCAACGCATGTAGTCGAAACTTATGCCTGGTATATCTGCGTAAAATGCAAGTGCAGCTGACCTGGGAGTCATACCCGGTGCTGAGTTGTTGATCAGACCCCACAGATCACGCTGCCATACTGCCGGAATGCCACTGGACTGCCATGACCATGCTGACAAACGACATGGAAGCCCTGCGCTTTACAGCACTGCCTAGTGCGACGCTTGTGTTCCTGCCACAGCGCCCGTGGCAGGTCACGTTGAAGGTCTGATCCAACGGGCTGCAATATCAAGGACGCCGGCAGATAGCGTCGGCTTCACAAGTCATGCGCAGCAGATCAGTTGCTTGCTGTCATATAACATGTGGCGCAGCGGATACTCAGGACATGTACATGTTGCATAGCTTTCACACACAACACCATTACTGCATATGGACATGCCACAAGCATTTCCAAGAGATTCAATGCATCATTGGAAACATTCAGCAACATTGGTAGTGACAACTGGTTGTGAAAAACGCTTGAATGAACTGACAACTGGTTTGGCAGAGTAAAGATCCATACGGAACTATAGCATGACCTGGTGCATGATACGAGGGTAACGATGATAGCTAGGAACATAATTTAAGTCATGAGCCAGTGATCAGCCAATGATATAACCTACCGATCGATTGTCGCGACCTGACAATAATAACTCTTACCCAACAAGCATCAGGTGAGTGCGATGCAAGTCAGCTCCCTCCAGACAGGCTTGTTCTATCAACCTGTGCGTGTTAAGGCGATCAAATCTTACGCTACATTACCATGTTTTAATGGAAGGTAAAATTACCTGTGGATGCTGTGAGAAGCAAACAACAGACTACAGGTTGCTTCTCAGATAACACTCCACAGACAGAGACATCACCCAGCCACTGAAGGCAGCAAATAGTGTCACTCAAGCTCACATGACACATCAAGTTTCTTACAGTCTGCGGTAGAAGAAGGCAAACGCTGCACAAACCAATGCAAGCGCGCAAACGGCTTCAACAGTCCTCCGCACAATAGTCCACCTGCAACAGGAGACATTGCTGGAGATGCAAAACAGTAGCACGTTGCAAATCGTAGCACAGCTGTAAAGGCAGCCCCAGCATTGCACAGCTGTAATCGACCCAAAGCATGCTCAATCAACAAGGAGCCATGATGATGATGCAGTACAGCATCCATGCATTGATTATTGCATACGGCATGCTAACTCCTCACCGCTGTGTGCGCCTTGCTTGCTGCTGGTCAAGCAGTTCCTGCTCTTGTTGCAGCGCAGCTCTCTCAGCTCGGTTCCGCCTGCGAGGGCCTTTCTGAGTCTCAGCAATTGCCATGGCTGCAGACGCGGAGCTGCTTTCTCTCTGCTCAGCATGCACTGCCGCTGAGGTCTCAGAAGATACTGCCTTTTCTGCAAGCTCTGCTTCCTGCTTGCTAACCTGCATAGCAGGCTACAAGAGATGAAGTCTGTGCAAAACTGGAGAGTTGCATGCAAGTCTGGAGCAGCTGCACGACACAAGCCCAAGACACATTGCTTGTTGCACTTCTTGCTTGCAGCCCAAGCTGGTGCACAGCAAATGAACCAGACAGCCCCGCTGCCAAACTGAATGAAGACCCATTAGCTTGTGATACATGGCTACTGCTGGACGTGCCTGCGCAGGTGATACGCCGTGCACTTTGCATTCTGCAGAAGCCACACTCACTTGGTGCGAAGCAGGACACGACCAAGAGAAGATAGCGGGCACAGGCAGGTACACTGGTAGCATGAGAAATTACCCCACAATGACCAAAGCGAGCAGCAACAAGTGCATGTGAAGAAGGACGCAGGGGCCAGCATGACAAGGGCAACAAGTGGTAGAACCAAGAAGGTGGTCAAAGTACCTTGGCACTCTTGCACCCTTGGTCACACGGCAGAAGACGCAATGGAGTGGCATCAGTATAAGCTTCAGAGCTTGCACCTGCCCTCAGCTTTTGCTGGACCTGCAACAAGAATGCAGACTTGCAGAAAACTGTGTTGTATTGTACTTGACAGTTACACACTGGGGCTGAGGAAGCCGAAATTTTCATGTTGACACTCTGCATTTCAACACATTGTTGCCTAAGGAAGCATTGGAGTGCATGCTGGATTCCATTGGTTGTAGAGCAATGTGCAGCAACTGCACAAGCACGCATCAAGCCCACAAACTTGTCACATTGGGACCTGGGTGTCAGCTGACAGAACGGTAATCAATGTGCCCAAGACCAGTATGATCGATGACCGGACAGGCCATCTTGTCACCCAGCATAGCATGGGCGCAAGCAACATCACACGGCAATGTGCCACTTCCCATGCCAGCGACGTAGCTGATGACTTAGGCAGCTGTACGCGTTCACTTACAAGCTTGTTGCTCAGGCAGCTTTCTGATGCTTCTGTAGTACTGTAATTGTCAGGAGCTTTGCAGGTCCTGTTCTTACCATATAATAAGACTGATTACTTAGGAGCTGATGCACCACAGGACATGGGACAGGCAACAGAAGGCAAGGGACAGGCAACAGAAGGCAAGGGACAGGCGACAGAAGGCATGAGACAGGCGGCAGAAGGCAAGGGACAGGCAACAGAAGGCAAGGGACAGGCAACAGAAGGCAAGGGACAGGCAACAGAAGGCACTGACGTGGTGGCAAGGCATCTTGGCCTTGCGGCGACGGCAAGAGCAACGCACTGTCACTTCTTCCTGACAGCCCTCTGCACTAGCTGCAGGGCAGGGCCCTTGGTGGCAAATGACCTGACACACATGAGGGCATTTGGGCAAAGCCTTGTGGCAGGGCTTGCCACAGCAAAGCAGCTCGCCCTTATCTGCTTCAGATGCCTGCATCAATGACACACTTACAGCAACCTTCTGAGCATACTTTGGCCTGAGCAACAAGAGCAAGGTCAAAGCAACAGGAAGTTTTTTGGGATTACTTCTACTTCAGTGAACTTCACCGTTCAAGTGGCTATGTATGAACGCAGAAAGCAGGTTGCTGCGAGTTGCCTGCATGCAGTGAGCATGACCCAAGCATGCATGTCACTGGCTTTCATTCAGATGCATGCATGCATCAGTAGACTGAACATATGCAGCAAGGCTCAAAGCATACTTCCAATGTGCCAGCCTTTCCAAAAGAAAGCAGATACCAGGTTTTAGAAACCTTGGTCAAAGTCATGCAACCAAAGTTGCCTGATTCCAACTCGCCTTGATGCATATGTCATTTACATGTCATGAGAAATTCTCAGCCCTTGCGTCAACCTATTCAAATTTTCACATTCACAATGAAACAGTCTTGTGCATTGCCTCACCTCTTGCAGCTGATGGCAGATGACAGGCACAAGAGATCTCCCACAGTGGCACGCCTGCTGCAGCTCCAGTTGGCATGGGGGGCAGGGGTCTGGGTGACAGGGCAAAGGGCAGGCATGCCCACAGGACCTCTCCCTTTGGCAAGCCCTTGTGCACTGCTCACATGCCTCTGCCAATGCGTCAGTATCAGAGCCTGCTGCAGCAGCTCATGTGTAAGATGATACACACAGGTCGTCTGCAAACAAGAGCAATTTGACATGATTACACTATGCACTGCAGTACCACACATCACAGGAGGGAGCATAGTGAGAACTAGTGCAATGTGCCACATTTTAACCTGCCATGATCTGTATGTAAGCTGGGCATCTTGCACCCATGGCCACATTGTACAAATATGGGCCAGAACAGCTTTTGATATGCAACTAAGGAGATGCCAAGTCAAGGATGCAAGTCTGCAGATGGTTACCAAGTCAAGGATTCAAGTCTGAAGATGCAGACCTTGCTGGCTGCCTGGGCCAGATAAGACCGCATGACAAGCTTTGCTGCATGTGTGATTTCCACAAGTCAAGGGTTGACCACAGGTGGCACCACAGGAGAAAGGGGCTGCTGTACAGCAGGGAAGGGGCCGGGCGGTGTGGCCCCCCAGACACGCTGTTGGCACAGGGGCCTGACAGGGGGGGCACTCTGTCAAGAAGTCCCCCTGGCTCTTCTTCACTGCCTCTGCAGCCTGCATGCACATGTTTGCTAATCTAGCCCACATATACGCTACAGTGTTACAGCTGCTGCAGTTCAGCTGCGTTGCTGTAACAGGTTTACACCCCAGCAAACACACACAAGCAGCTGATTAAGCAGTGTGGCTTGGATCCCTGACTCATACGAGCTGAGCAGCATCAATGCGCAGAGCAGAGTGTGCAGTGCACAGCTGAGACTTGTGTACTCAGACGCTCACCTGATAGGCGGGGGACAGGCTGTCAGCATCACCACTGTCATGCTGCACAGGCTTGGTGGCTGTGAAGGTGGCGGAGGCAGGAGGAAAGGGCTGGGCAAAGGCAGGGATGGCAGGAGGCGGCCTGTCATGGCAGCTAGGACTGGCACAAGCATGACCACATGGGTGGGAGGTGCCACAGAACTGGCTGCAGGGTGGGCATGCACCCCAGTGACACCTGCAAGTAACATTTTACTGGTCTGATTCGTTACTTATCTGTTGCGTTGAACGTCTGTACCAAGGGGGTTCTCAAACCAAAGAAGATACATGTTGGCGGGGACAAGCTGGCAGCGTACTGGAAGCCGTGAAAGGGACAGACAGGGTTGTGAACATGCGCTGACGAATGCAACATGCAGAACAAGTAAGTCCTGACTCATAAACAGCTAAAGGCACAAGCACAGCTGCAGTCTTTTTGTGGAGGAGTTGCTGCAGCTGTGCTTGTGCCTTTAGCTGTTGATGAGTCAGGAGTTACTGAGCTTGATACAAGCTCCCTGACTGATACTTCATAACTAGCTTTGGCACCAGTCAACCAAGTTGACAGGCACAGCACAATGCCAGCCCTAGCCACCTGAAGAAGAGTCATTGATGTCATCTGGACTCTACCCCTGTACAGCCTACAGTGCACAGAGTCAGAAGCAGACTGACCTGTGGGGCGGTCTTGTGTCTGCATGCCTGCAGCTGCCAGGTACAGGGCACAGCTCCCGGCACTGTGGAGGCACAGCTTTGCCCTCTGAGCCACAAGGCAGAGTGTAGCGGGTCTTGCCACAGGCGCACACCACTGCAGATGTCAAGGGGCAAGGCAGGCAAGGGCCACTGTGGCAAGGGGCAGGGCACTTGTGGTTGCCGCAGCGCAGCCGCCGGCCACAGGGGAGATCACACGGTGGGCAGTCGCTGTCACAGCAGCGACGGCGGCACTGGTGCCGCCCACATGCCTTCATGCTGCTGCACTTCTTCTCACACCTGAAAGGCAGCATATTGCCAATTTCAGGTAAGCGTATTGCAAGTGTGACCATACGCTTGACACCTGATATACAGCTTATTTTCTCTTGCAATTATAGAAATAAGGTTACAGCTATAATTTGCTACATCATGGCCCCTAGACAGATATAACCTCGTTTATTTACACCGGCGCAAATTTGCAATGGGCCCATTTTGAGTCCGCGCTGGCGTAAAGAAATGATAGCATAACATACAGTACTGCAAAGCAAAAACAAGGTAGAAAGGTACAATCAAATGCAACTTGCCCCACCCCATCTGCTTGCAACTAGATGTTTCACAACATAACCAGCCAGAACCTGGACAAAAGTGGAATTCGTCCTGAAAGCAAATAATTTCAACCTGAAGGTGGAAATTTGAGAGCAGGGCTTGACAGGGCCTTTGAGGTCTAGGGGATGGCACTCAGACCCTGCATTATTGGGGGGGGGGGAGGAGGGGGGGGGGGGGCGGTGGAAGGCTGGCCGGGGTTTGGGCAGTGGACCGCCCCCTCCCCGTGCGCAACGGGGCCTCTGATTTTCGAAACCCAAATTGGTGAGTAATGGGTACCTTTGCGCAACGCATTTCGTTATGGGCAGGAATGATCGTTGACTTACATCTGTACTTGTACAACAGTGCCTAAAAGCGCAAGCAGTTCATCGCAGCTTTTTTTTGCGGTTGCGTCTCCAGAAGCGACGGTAGTGTCGTGCCCCGCCATGAAAGTCGGCTCTTCGCAGTTGATTGCTGTCCTGGGCGCTGGTGGTCCTACCGGCAAATTGTGCGTGCAACAGCTCCTGGACGTTGATGCAAGCGTCCGGGCGGTCGTGCGCTCTCCTGATAAGTACAAGGGCGCGTTCGCTGCCGACCCAGCTTTCGAAATCGTCAAGGGAGATGTCACAGACCTAGCGTCCCTGAGCGCTGCGCTGGAGGGCGTCACCGGTATCGTCTTTGCAGCCTCATCTTCAACATATTTTGGTGCAAAGTCAGTTGAGAATGAAGTATGTTCACCTAGCAACTGTCAGCTTTGAAAGCTACATCAAAGCAGCAACTACTTGTGGGATTCGGTCTGCAGTGTCATAATGGTATCCTTTTCGTCACAAAGCAATACTGAACTGTGCCATTCCTACAGGGGGTGGTGAACGTTGCAAGTGCAGCAGCTAGGACAGGAGCACATGTGCTACTCATAAGCACTGCCTTGGTGACACCAAAGAACCGCTGGAGCCCATACAGAATACTGCTGAACACTGTCATCCGCTACAACAGAGCAAATGAAAAAGTGAGCCACGTTGTGTGCATGAGGCTGCCATTCAGCCTGCCATGTCACCAGCAAAATCGCAAACCCGTCTCATCCTTCATATCCCAAAGACATACAGCTGCTGCTGCAGTGACGATTGCAGCTGCAAAACCTTTAATATGTTTTGTTGCAAGACAGAAGTTAAAACCCAGCTTGCATAAGCTGTATAACTGCAGTTTGCTGGAGAGACTGCGCTAAGACAGAGCGGAGTGTCCTACACAATTGTTCGTCCTAGTGGACTCTTTGATGGACCGCCTGGCAAAGCCAAACTCATAGTCGGTACGCTGTGCGTTGCTGCTTTCAACGCTACCATGTGAAGAGCTATTGCAATTCTGCAGACACAACATCTCCTAGCGTACAACAGCTTGGTGTGCTTGCCAGAAACGTAATGATACGACCTTGTTGGCATAACAGTGGTGGTATCTGCTTTTGCTGCAGAGTGCAATCATGCGTGTCAACTGATTGCAGTCACACACTGCTATTGACACAGATGGAAAATGGCTGCAGAGCAAGGAGACAGGGTGGGGCTGTTCCCCATGATCTCCAGGGCAGATGTTGCTGCTGTGTGTGTTGCAGCTCTTTTCAATCCAAAGGCAAAGAACGTCACATTTGAGGTGAGGTCCAATAGTAAAGTGGCTCCTGGAGAAGCGGATCTTGGAGCACTGTTTGATGGCCTTAAGCCTGGTGTGTTTGACTGATGCTGCACCCATCCCGATTCAAAGCGTGTCCCTGGAGGTCTCTTTTACTGGTATGTAAAATCAGCCACGGCCAATTGTGCTATCACTTTTTACTATCACCAAATTATGTGTAGACAATTAGTAGTCATTGCTTGAGCCTTGTAGTCCATGTGTCCAGCAATAGCATTGAGAACTGATGTCATGACTGATTAGGGGAAAAATCAGTTGGAAAACTTGTGTAGGGCTGTCTCAAGGGCTGTTTCAAGGGCCATCATTTGGCATTGGAAAGCCAGTGATGCTGTAACGTAGTGGCAGTTACTCTGTTCATTAAAAATGATATTGGAGTAATGAATAGCAGTGCTGAATCAAGCTTACTCTGGCTTGGTTCCCTGCTGAGGAGAAAGACTTTATTGTAGTGGCCATTATAACGTTTAATGTAAGCAATGCTGTTTGATTATCTGGAGGTACTTGCTCTTCTTCACTTGCAACAAACTGAGGAGATTCTTTTACTTGAATAAGGTTATATTTACACCACCTGACAGCAGGAAATTTCTAGCACTCTTTACGAATGCAGCAGTTTGGCAGTTTTCAAAAAGGGTGAGGGACCTCAGATAGCACCAACACTTGCTCACAACTCAATAGTACAACTCAATAGTGGACAATGCTGACAGCTGTTGGTGTAAATCTTTGACACACACTCTGGGCAGAAGACTCTCAGCAGAAGCCTGTTAGTGAATTGTCTCAGTGATGGCTTACCTGCCTTTAGTGTTCCTCACTGTTGTTCAGGTGCTGTACAAATGTGTATGCAACTTTTGGAAGTTGGGGTGCTTGCATTCTCTGCGACATGGTTGTGATACTGAAATGTCAAGGTTGCTCAGATAAGTCAGATTGAGGCTCTGGTGCGGCTATAACAGCCTCATCCAATTTTGCCTTATTTTTGTGTAGATTTCATTTCTGATATCATTAATTTCCAAAAGTCTGCTCTGCATACAAGCTTGCCAGGAGTCAAGAGCATACCTGAGC
>JAABUU010007602.1_pt1 | contig 11074 bp, 13 predicted proteins | sample 5559301 | NCBI WGS metagenome assembly JAABUU01 (sample SAMN10711884, study PRJNA513360) | rock metagenome | isolation source: Antarctica rocks | place: Antarctica: Victoria Land, Richard Nunatak white
CCGCCGGGGGGGGCCCCCCCCCCCACGACCGCAGCACCATAGCGAGTATGTCACGCGGTCGCACGAACAATCGGGCGTGTCCGACCATGTGGTGTCGCAGTCATATGCGGTAGCGAGGGGTTGGGCCGCAGTTGCACGAAGTGGACGACGCAACTGGCCACCGGTTGCCTCTTGACCGACGAAAATGGCGCCGCAGTTCCATACTGTGTTGAAAGGGACAGCCGCAGTTGCACAAGCTGGTGAAAGGCACAGCAACACCTCGTCGGTCCTTTGTGGACTTCGGCGAAACGGTTCTGGCTTGTCATCGTTCGACCGTACGGTGAGCGGTACGTACGCGCACTTCATGACGCGGTAAACCACCTTCACACGCCGGTTTTTGCCCGAACTTCCGCAGTCCACAAAGGACCGTAGTGGCCTGTCACGAGTCATCTGCTCGGTGGCGTCTCGGATCGGCGGGTCGGTGCGAGCGCCTTGTGCCGAGGCCGTGCCCGCACGCCGACACCCGCTCAGTTCCCGCCGCACCGCTCGCCCACCCCACCCGGCGACAGGAGCACGGCCAGCCGGTCGAGTACCGCGGCGATCGGCGTTCCCGCTGCGCCCAGACGGCGCAACTCGCCCGACGTGTGGAGCGTGCGGCCGAGCGCCACGCCGTCAGGGATGACCGGCTCCCAGCAGTCGAGGAGGTGGGCCACCCGATCCGGCATCCCCTCGTGGAGCGAGAACTCGACGTGCAGGGCCGCGACGAGCGCCTCCAGGTCGGCGCGCTCGGGGCCGGCGACGCGCACCCCGCCGCGGCGCATGAACGGCGTCGCCTTCAGGAGGGCGATGCTCCCCCCCACGGTGTCGCGCGCCGCGTAGCGCACCGCCCCGATCTTCGCTACCCGGATCGCGCCGGTGCAGAGCGGGCAGGGCTCGGTGGTGGTGTAGAGGGTGCAGACCCGGGGGTCGAACGCGCGGTAGTCGAGGGCGTTGAGCGCGTTCACCTCCGCGTGCGCCAGACGGTGGCCATGGAGGTGCCCGCCGTCCGCTTCGTGCTCATAGATGCGGTTGCGCCCGCGGGCGATGACGGACCCTGCGGGGTCGGCGATCGCCGCACCGATCGGGAGCGAACCGGCGCGGTAGGCCGCCCACGCCTCCTCCAGGCACGCCCGCCAGGGCGCCGTCAGTGCTTCCCAGAGCATCACCAGCCTCCCGCGCGTACCCGTGCCCTCGCCACAGCGAAACGCCTGCCCTATCGATCAGCACATCATCGGTGACACGCCACGAGTATCCAAGCAGTTAGCCCGAATCGGCGTTGGGATTACGCCCGACCAGCGACGCTACGTTGCGCTCATCGAGGGGTGCGAGCCGCGGACATACATGAGGGTCCGCTAGCCCCGGCGGGACCCCGGCGGATCGCACCGCACGCCTGCTACGGCCGGTCTGCCACGAGGCCGCCTTGTTCGACGGGGGTGGTTCGGCCCAATCGTCCCCAATGGCCGACCAGTCGCCCGCGTGTCCGACCGACATGACCTTCCTTTCCTCCCCGCAGGGCGCATGGTCCCGGGTGGCCGGGTGGTGTCCAACCGCGCCGCCGACCGGACGGGTGCTGCGCCACGGCCCGCCGACGGCAGGCTATACTAAGCATGTTGCCAGAAGTCTGGCACGTTTTCCTGGCGCAAGTTTCCAGGTATAGTGCCAAAATCGCGGGAAGAAGCGTGTCGAACTTATGAACACATGCTTAGTGTCGCTCCGGCGGTGCGGCTGCACCGCGCGTTGTCGCGTTCTCCCTCCTGTCCCAGTATGGCGGCCACCCCGCCCGGTCAAGACCTTCTATGTCAAGGGTTGTGCACCGCCACGGGGCATCCGGTCCTTTCGGCCCCGTTACGGCTCCTGCTCCACTTCGGCCTGCCCAATCGCGCGCTCTGGCTCGTATAGGTCATACGCCCTGGCCAGCTCGGCGTCGATGCCGCGCAGCTCCGCCAACTTGGACAGGTGCCGCTGGAGCTGGTCGAGGAGCCTGCGCGACGGGCGTTCCCGCTCCGGATAGTACAGGGCGCGGCGCAGTTCCTCGAGCAAGGCCTTCACCGCGGCGGCTGCCGCGAGGTACTCGTAGGTCTTGTCGACGATGCGCATCTTGGCGCGGAATGCCGCCTCCTCCTCCGGTAGACGCCCCGTCATCCCCTCCTCCTCGTGCTCTGGCTCACCGCCGGTGGGGGGCTACCCCCACCGTCCGGGGCCGCTCATCTGCGCCTCAGCGTGCCACCTCTGGGCACCCCGTCAAGGCCCACTGCGCTTGCCGCCTTGACGGGGACCCCGCCCGTCGGTCGCCCTCGTGGCGGGCGACGGCGGCTCCGGACGGTGGGGACCGGGGGGCGTCCATTGCTGCTGCCTGCTCCCGCCACGCTCCCCCGCGCTAAGCATGTGTTCATAAGTTCGACACGCTTCTTCCCGCGATTTTGGCACTATACCTGGAAACTTGCGCCAGGAAAACGTGCCAGACTTCTGGCAACATGCTTAGCAGCAGATGGGCAGGGCGTGCGTTGTCGTCGGATCATGGCCGTCAGCACACCGGTCGCGGTACGAGGAGGGGTGCCAGATGGGGGATACGGCGCACATCGAGGTGGAGTTGCGCGCGCAGGTCGACGCAGCGCTGCTGGCGCGGCTGACGCTGGCACCGCACACAACCGTGGCCGAACACGATCGGTACTTCCGCCATGTGTCCGATAGCACCAGGAGCTGGATCGCCAGGATCCGCCGGGCAGATGAGCGGTACTCGTTGACCCTGAAATCGAGCGTGCAGTTCGGCGAGGGCGCCTGGGACGAGGTGAGCCTACCCCTCACGCCCGATCGGGCGACACAGTTGGACGCTTTCTTACTCGCCCACGGCTTCTTGCTGGAGGTGGAGATCGCGAAGCGCCGCACGACGTTCCGCTACGACGGGATGGCGATTAACCTCGACGACATCGACGGGCTCGGCACCTACCTGGAAGCCGAGATCCTGGCCCCGCCCGGCGAGGTGGAGGAGGCGCGGCACCGCATCAGGGCCTTCTTCGCGACCCTCGGCATCGCCGAGACACACATCATCCAGGACGGGTATGTACGGCTGATGCGCGAACACGTGGCCGCGCGGGGCTGAACACTGCGCGTGTCCCTTTCAACCTGGGATTGCACCGCGGGACGTTCCTTGAGGCGGGTCTTTTCAGCGCAAACAGCCCTGTGTATGGCAGCACAACGCTACCGCGCCTGGCTGTCCCGGACATACACGACGGCCCGAAAGGGGTCAGCCTATCCTGTGTCGCTTTCAGCCTGGGATTGAACTGAGGCATATTTCGGGGGATAGCTGGAATCCAGGGACGTGACATAATAACTGTGTTTGGGCGCGTGACATGGCGTGATGCGACTGCGGCTCGACCCGGGAGATAGGTGTGCTCACCACGATGTTGCGGTGCCATCTCGTGCTGCAGGGAGCTGTGCGGGGGGGGCGGTGGGATACGCTCGTTGCCGTCCGCCGCCCCCCTCAGGGGTACCGGAAGCCGCGGTGGATCCCATCGGGCCACGTCGCTGCGGCGTAGTCGGCGTACTCGGCGAAGTTTATGTTCGCGATCGACAGGTTGGCCTCGATGGCCGCCACCGCGGACGGGATCGCGCGGAACGACCGCCCCGGCGCGTCGCCCAGGTCGACGGCGAGGAGCGGGCGCTCGGGGTGGGTGAGTGTGAGGCGATCGACGATGAACATGAATTCGAGCGGTCCATGCGGCAGCAGCCCGGCCACGCCCTCCGCAGTCAGCCCGGCGTAGCGCGGGTCGCTGCGGCACGTCACGTCGGCCTCGTAGCCGCTCTCCGCATCGGGCGCCTGGAGAGCGGCGCACACGGCGACCCAGGCGGCCTCGTCCGAGAAGTCGGTGCGGATGACCGGCGTGCCCCACCGCTCCTCAGCGCCCTGCATGGTGCCCTCCCCCTCGCGCACGGTGTCCACGCCGCAGCCCGAATCCTCGCCCCCGATTCTAGCACGATGGGTGCGTGTGGGTGTCCCGTTCAGCATGGCCGTGTCCCTTTCAGCATGGGATGGAACTGGGTGATGAGGCGTTCGCTAGCCTATGGGAATGGGGGCATTTTCGGCCCATAGATGGGACTCAGTCTCAGCAATGCCCCGGAAACGGCCCCGCGGTCGGATTCGCGGCGAGCCCGAGTCCCACGTATTCGCCAGCGGCGGGTGAGCCTGAGTCTTATCTGCTGGCGAACGGCCGCCTGAGTCCGAGTCCCACCTGTTCGCCGCTATTCGGGGGTGTTGTGAGCCTGAGTCCCACCGATTCGGCGAGGGGGAAACACCCGATCAGTGGCGAGGCACGAGCGCCAAGGCGAGTCCCATCAAAAGAGGGCTAATCCTGAGCCTGAGCCCCGTAGCCTGGCGAACGACACAGCCGGGCTTCGGCTATAGCTGCGACATGCCCCTGCTCTACTTCACCGTGAGCCACCTGCTCGACGTGGGCGCCGATGTGCTGCAAGTCGACTACACCTACGACCGCCGCCCGGACTACCGGTCGGTCGCCGCCGACGAGCGGCAGTTATGGCTCCTCGCCGATGTCACCGCCGCCTGGCGGGTCGCCCTGGCCCAGCGTCGGTACCGGCGATTCACGCCGATCGGGCTCTCGCTCGGGACGCGGGCGTTGCCCACGCTCCTGGCGACCGAGCCGCGCCTGCGGGGCGCGCGCACCATCTGGTTCTCCCCCGTCTGGCACGAAGAGGCGGTCGGCGCGCACCTGCGCCGCGCGGCCCACCCGGCCCTCGTCGTGATCGGCACCGCCGACCCTGCCTACGATGGGGAACTCGTCGTGGCGCTGCGTGCGGTGGAGGGCTGCACGGTACTGGCGGTGCTGGACGCGGATCATGGGGGCTTGGAGGTGCCCGGCGATGTCGTGCGCTCGGTGCGGGCGGTGGAACAGGCGCTCCGCGCCGTGCAACGCTTCACCGTGTGACCCGCCGCCACGACACCGGCCCTGTCTGGCGTGAGGACACCGTAGTGGAGCATCCACGTGTGAGGGAACCATGGGTGCCGCGCACCTCCGACCCTACACTGCGGCGGATCGCGCCGCGTGCCTTGCCATCTTCGACAGCAACGTCCCCGGCTTCTTCGCGCCGGACGCGCGCGCGGGCTTCGCCGCCTATCTCGACGGAGCGGGCGCGCGCTATCTCGTGCTCGCCGACGCCGACGGCGCGATCGTGGGGTGCGGCGGGTTCGGCATCCGCGCGGATGGCACGACCGCGACCCTGCGGTGGGGGATGGTCCTGGCCACCCACCACCGGCGCGGGCTCGGGCGGCAACTCACCCTGGCCCGCCTCCGGCTCGCTGTGGCGGACCGCGCCATCGCGCGGGTCGTCCTGTACACCACCGGGCAGACCGCCGACTTCTATCGGCGCCTCGGCTTCCGCGACACGGCGGTCCTGGCCGAGCATTACGGCCCCGGCCTGGACCAGCACGCGATGGCGGCCGCGGTCGACGACGCCTTCCGACGACGCCTCGCGGCGGGTTGAGCGGGCGGCGCCGGTCGCATCAGCGGCGGGGCGTCAGGGACGCGCGGCAGGCCAGCAGGCTCCCGCGCGCGTAGTCGGCGAGGTCGGGCAGCGCGAGCGCATCGTCGAGCGCGAACCACGCGTGGTCCCGCCCCTCCGTCAGCACGAAGGCCGTGTCGATCGTCGGCCAGGGTGCCCGGTACTCCTGCCAGCGCGACCCGTCCGGGTAGGTGCCGTGCCGCAGCGCGACGACCCGGGCCGGGTCGAGGACGGCCCCGAGTTCCTCGCGCAGCTCGCGGCACCACGTCGCCAGCAGGTCCCCGCCGTCCGGGGGCTCGGCCCCGCCCCCGAAGAACGCCCACTGCCCCGCGCTCGGCGGCTGGTCGGCGGCGCGCAGGTGCAGCAGCACGCGGCCCGAGTCCGCGTGAGAGAGGAAGCCCACCGCCACATCCCGCGCCATCGCCGCCCCCGTGGTGCACCATCGTCTTCCATATCCCCAGCGGCGCGACCGGCCCCCGGAGTATACTCGCCCGCAGCGGGAATCGGGGTACGGCAGCACGGGAGGGCGGCGATGGCGGCCACGGAGGGGGAGACACCGCGGATCCGCGTGGCGGCGCGGGCGCTGATCATCCGCGATGGCGCGGTGCTGCTCCAGGTCTGCCGCATCGGCGGCCGCGTCGTGCACCTCCTGCCGGGCGGCGCGCAGGAGCACGGCGAGACGCTGGCCGAGGCCGCGCGCCGCGAGGTGCGGGAGGAGACCGGGCTGGCCGTCGCAGTCGACGCACTCCTCTGGGTGCGCGAGTACATCGTGGGGCGGCACGATCCCCACGGCAATAACGGGCACGAACTCGCGTGTATCTTCCGTGGCCGCCTCGTGGGCGACGCGACGCCGACCATGGGCCATCACCCCGACGATGCGCAGGTCGGCGTGCGCTGGGTACCGCTGGAAGAACTGGCCGACCTCACCCTCTGGCCGGAGGCGGTGCACCGACGGCTCCTGGCCCTGACGACCGCCGACCTGCCGCTCGTCCCCGACTATCTCGGGGACTGCCTGTAGTGGCGGCCAGGTGCGCGGTTGGCCTACACGATCGTGGTGCAGGCGGCGGAGCGGGGCCGGTGCCCCGGGAGGAGCGCAGCATGCTCGATCACACCGCCATCCCATCGGATGCCCCGCTGCGCATCGCCTTGGGCGCGGGCGACCAGCGCTGGCCCGGCTGGCTCCCGGCGCAGCGCGAGGATCTCGACTTGCTGCGGCGGGAGGGGTGGGTCGCGCTGCTCGGGGCGCGGCGGATCGACGCGTTGCTCTGCGAGCACGTCTGGGAGCATCTGACCCCGGCGGAGGGCGTGGCGGCCGCCGCCCTGTGCTACGCGTTCCTGCGCCCGGGCGGCTACCTGCGCGTCGCGGTCCCGGACGCCAACTTCCCCGATGGCGACTACCAGCGCACGGTACAGGTCGGCGGACCCGGCCCGCGAGACCATCCCGCCGCCGACCACAAGGTGGTCTACGACTACCGGCGCTTCGGCGCGCTCTTCGCCGCCGTCGGCTTCGAGGTCGAACTCCTGGAGTGGTGCGACGAGACAGGCCGATTCCATTTCACGTACTGGGATCCCGCCGACGGCCCGATCTATCGCTCGCTGCGCGCCGATCACCGCAATCGGGACGGCAAGCTCGGCAACGTCTCGCTGGTCCTCGATGCGCGGAAGCCGCTCATGCCGCGCTGCTCCTCGATATGCTCCTCGATATAAGGAAGACGTCGGCACTGTGCGCCGCCCAGGACGAAGTTGCGCATCGCCTTCCACCGGCGATCGCGCGGGCAGGCGCGCGGGCAGGCGTGTGGCGGCACGATCCGCAGCCCCCTGGTGTGGTGCACCAGCGTCGTGCCGGGCGAGGCGTAGGCCGGGATGCGGTCGTCGTCCGCCAGGAGCAGTCGCGCCCGCCATTCGAGGTGATCGTCCCGTCGTACTCGCGCGCGCCGATCGTAAAGCCCTCACCAAGTATCGTGTCCGGCATCCCCGTTCCTTTCCGGGCCAGTGGCCCACCGTGACCGGCGGTCCCGCCGCCCCGTGACGAAGGGCGGGTCGCCACAGGCGCCACGCCCTTCAGGGCTCGCCCGCAAGGAAGCGGGCCAGTGCCGCAGGCCAATCGGCGGGGGCGAGCGTGGCGCGCAGACGGAGCCACGACCGGAAGACGGGCCGCCCGGTGCGGAGCTGCCGTCCCAGCAGTGCGGCGAAGGCGGGATCGGCGTCCCCCATCCCGCCCGCGTAGGCGGCGATCGCCGCCGCGACGTCGTAGGGGACCCGCGCGAGCGCCACCGCCCAGTCGCCGTCCGGTGCGCCCGGTGCCCGCGTCGCCACCGCGTAGGTCGCGCGCGGGTCGCCGAGCGGCGCTCCGACCGAGCCGACGTTCACCACGCGCCCCCACGGCTCGTCCCGGATCAGCGGGAGATGGGTGTGCCCGACGAAGGCCAGGCGCGGCGGCGCGGGGGCGAACATCGCGGCGAGTTCGTCCTCGGGCGTCTCCGCGCGGACAGAGTCCCGGACGTGGCGCGGCGAGCCGTGGGTGACGAGCGTGGCCGGGTCGAGCCAGTGAGCGGCGGGCAGCGCGTTCAGCAGCGCGGTGCGCGCGGGGCCGAGCCGGTCGAGGTACCAGCACATGCTGGCCAGGTCGGGGTCGGCGCGCCAGGCCGCCCGGTTCGCCAGGTCCGCGTATCCACCCACGTAGTCGGCCTCATGGTTGCCCCGGATGAGGGTCGCGCCGCAGTCGACGAGCCGGTCAACGACCGCGTTGGGGCTGGCCCCGAAGCCGACCAGGTCGCCCGCGACCACAACCTCGCCGATACCCCGCGCCGCGACGTCGGCGAGGACCGCCTCCAATGCGGGGAGGTTGCCGTGCACGTCCGCCAGGATCGCCACCGTACGCGTCGCGCTCGCCATCCCATCCCCGATCGTTGGACAGCCGCATCGCCATCGGCGATCATCCTCGACACGCATCGTAGCAGACGGGGGCAGTATGGCCAGCCCGGACCGGGGGGACGTGACGGTACTCTTCGCGACGCCGCGCCTGGTCGTGCGGCGGCTCCGGGCCGACGACGTCGCGCCCCTGCTGCTGGTCTTCGGCGATCCGGTGGGCGCGCGCCACTACGGCGACGGGCGGCCCTGGGGCCGGGCCGACGCCGCGGCGTTCCTGGCGCGCTACCCGCGCGGCGACCCGCGGTTGCTCAGCGAGCCGGGCCTCGCGCTCGACCGGGCCACGGGCGCGACGGTAGGCTTCGGCGGCGTCGGCTATTACGTCGGGGAGGGCGCCGGGGCGGAGCTGTTCTTCATCCGCCGCCGCGCCTGGTGGGGGCGGGGCCTGGCGACCGAGCTGGCGGCGGGGGCGCTCGCGGCGGCGTGGCGCGTGCCCGCGATCGCCCGGGTCGTGGCGACCGCCCACCCGGATAACGCGGCCTCGGCGCGGGTGCTGGAGAAATGCGGCTTCGCCTGCGACGGGCCGCTCCCCGGCAAGGCGCGGCTGGCGTACCACCGCGATCGTCCGCGCGAGTGAGCACCCCTCGGCTCATCCCGTTCTATCGGCGGGAGATCTGCCCGATAATCGACGCGCGCCTCGCCGCGGCATGGGGACGACACGATGTCGCGGCACCAGCCCCGCCCGAAACGCAGCCGCACCCCTGGGGTGTAGCGCCCGGTCGCCGGAATGAGGCCGCTGTGTGTGTCGATTCCCTTCGGCGGGATCGGCGCGCCGCCGCGTCATGCCCGGCGGGCGCAGTCAGGTGGTACAACGGCCCAAGCGCGAGCACCGCGCCGAAGCTGGCGTCCGACCAGCGCGACAGGTCGCGGGCATCGGCCTCGACCACCTCCTCGATCTGCGCCGCTACCGGGGACGCAGCGATATGCGCGCGCCCGATCGCAAGCAACTCGGGCCACAGGTCGGCGAGGCTGACGCGATAACCACGCTCCGCCAGCCAGAGGCTGTAGCGCCCCGGCCCGCCGCCATCGTCGAGCACCCGCGCCCGCGCAGGGAGATGCCGGGTGAGCATCGCCGTGGTGATGGCGAACTCCAACTGGCCATCATCGGGGCGATCCAAGCGCCCCCATTCGCGCTCCCCGAAGCCCGCATAAAAGTTCCGGACGATATCAGCCATCGGATAATACGCTCCTGCCTGTATTTGGAGGGCCGTGTCGGCGCAAAAATGCGTCGTCGGCATACCCTGCATCGGTGTGCCAGCCTGATATAGCACTGTCACCCGTCCTCACGGCCAGTGCCGTATTGGACGATCCATCGTCGCGCCTCCGTGTGGCGACCACCCGGTCCGCTTCCCGGCAGCCCTCCTGCTTAACCGACGACACACTGTACATCGAGGCCAACTTCGGGACGATGCGCCGGATGGCCGACTATCACTTCGCCCAGGCCGCGAGTTGGCCGGAGATACACGCGGTCCACGCGCGCTTCTTCCACGACCACAACCACCGGAAGCACTTCGCCCGCCAGGATCGTCCCGCCGACGAGCAGAGCCTGGCCACGGTCTTGCGGTTTGTGCACGGGGCCTGGTGCGCCCCGGCTGATCTCGACCGCCTCTTCCGCGTCCGGGCGCACCGGCGGGTCGACGCCGGGGGCTACATCCGGTTCCGGGATTGGCGCCTGTACGGCGAGCGGGGGCTGGCCGGGGCGGAGGCGGCCGTCTGGCTCCTCGGCAATGACCTCACCGTCGAGCACGCGACCGACACCCTCGCCCGGTACCGCGTCGCCTACGCGCCGGATGACCGGCACATCCGCGCTGTCGCCGCGCCGCGCCTCTTCGAGCCGCGCTATCCGTCGCCCCAGCCGTTTCTGGAAATGCTGGCCGCGGCGGAGTGGCACCCCGCGCCGCGCCTGGCGCGCTACGCACCGCGGCGGCGACGCCCGTCCGGGGCCGACCAGGTGCCGCTGTTCGAGCTGGGCGACGAGCGCTCCGCGGACGAGGCATGAGGCGTCGCCCAGCATCGGGGGCGGAGCACCAGCGCCGGGGCGGTCGCCGCGCGGTGGCAAGCACGCCTGCTCGCAGGTGAGCGGAGGCTTCTCCCATCCCACCGCTTGAGAGGCTGCCATGATAGAGATACGGAACGAGCGCCCACACAACAGCGAGCATTTCTCCAGGCTGCTGGCGTTCTATCGGGACATTGTTCCCGTTTGCCATGACTTGCACATCACGCCGCTCCTTTCGGGCAGTTTGGCTGTGTTCGCTTACACGCGCAACCAAATGATGCGCGTCAACGACCTTGACCTCGCCTGCTCCGAGTCGGCATTCCCACGACTCGGCGATGCGTTGGCAGCACAAGGTATGGCGTTCGAGGTGAAGGCATGGCACGTTCTGCAAGTGCGGAGAGATGGCGTGAAAGTCGAATTTGACTCGATCGAGTATTGGTTCGCAGGCGTGCCGACCGACTCCGACACGCTCATCATCGATGAGTGTGAATTCAACGTTGTCGGCCTGTCCAGTCTTCGGGAATTGTATCGATGCGGGCTTGAGGAGGGTGCTCGGCGGCGTGATGCGGCCAGTCGGGCCAAGTACGCCGCCATTGCCGAAAAGTATGCGTTGCTCCG
>JAABUU010007610.1_pt1 | contig 11066 bp, 14 predicted proteins | sample 5559301 | NCBI WGS metagenome assembly JAABUU01 (sample SAMN10711884, study PRJNA513360) | rock metagenome | isolation source: Antarctica rocks | place: Antarctica: Victoria Land, Richard Nunatak white
CTCATGGCACACTTGCGCCTGGCCAAGTGACCAAATTTCAGGAGGAAGTGATTCTAGCTCACAAGCCCAAGAGCCAAAACATCTTCCGCCTTAGAATCACATTTACCTGTATATGCATACATATATGTGTGTGTGCGTGCACACTTAGCATGGGGAGCCTTCAGAGGTCCACCGCACTATATATATACGTATATATGTATATATATGAAAACATACACATATATACATATATATATGCATACATTGAGACAAGAGACCATGCATGGTGACAATACAGTACATGCTACCACAGCATGGGGAGTATGGAGTGTTCTGTGCCAGAATAGATTGTTGAGACATTTACTGCTTGCACAACTGCGTGCCTGACAAGCTGCATGACAAGCTGCATGGTGAGATCTGCCAAAGTGACTGACCCATATACCAACATTTCTGTCAATTCCAGATACTTACCAAGCTCTATGTTCTGCAGGGCGATGGGAAGCACACCCACCAATACAAGTACAAGCCACGCCGACTGCTGCATCAGGCAGCCATCTGGAACAATGTTGCCATGACTGCACTTCTGCTAGCAAACAATGCTGACAATAACGCCAGGGACTTCAGTGTGAGTTGTGTGCAAGCATGAGGTTTTCTGGCTGCCATTTGGCCCTGGTAGGGAAGTCATTATGCAGATGTAGCTTTCTGTTCTCAAACTTCACACCGGGATACATAAACTCCTCTGATCTGTCCAAATATGGCATGCATTGCTCTACTGTACAGTGCTAAGTCCTGGTTGACACCATGATTAGCATTGCTGCTCCAACTCAGCTGAGCCTGAGTCATAAGTTGAGGGGCAACATACATGCTAGCTATGACATGCTGCATACTCAGTTGGCAGTGAGTTACTTCAAAATTCTACAGCATAGCATGGCATCTTGTCTTTTGTTCTTGCCTTCAAGTCAAACCATTCCACTAAGCACACTCTATGTTGAAACAGAAAATTATTTTGCTGCAGGGATGGACACCAATGCATCATGCAGCATCGCTCAACCACCATGCCGTCATGATTGAGCTATTGTCACAAAAGGCAACAGTGTCTCCAACAGACAACAGTGTAAGCATGATGACCAAGTCAAAAGACTACACTCGCAGCAAATGTGCAAGCACATCATTCTGTACATGCTTGCACACCCCCCTTATTCAATTTCCCCCTCTACTTCCCTTCTTGCCCTTCTCGCAGGATACATGACTTCCATCGACTGTGCTGCATACTCATGCTAAAATGCCAAGCATTTGTATCGTGGTTCAGCATGAAGTTTCAAGGTCCAGCATAGAGTTGAGCAGCCATTTGAGCACAGCAAATGTATGCTGTAAAGTGCAGAGATTTGAAACTTGCATTGCACTCGCAACATGCCGTCATTCATCTTGACTTGTTGAAAGTGCCACAAGAAAAAGAGGGTGTGACTTGCAAATGTTGTGATGTGAAATGCAGAACATCACCCCTCTTCACTTGGCTGTAAAGGCAGATGCCTTGGAAGTGACTGAGCTGCTGGTGAGACATGATGCCCAGAGGCACGCCGCAGACCAAGCGGTAAGTTTGATTGTCTGCAAAAAGATACATTGATTGAAACACCTCACAGGGATTGTGTGAGTCTCTTGACAGAGAATGATGTGCCTTGTCTTTACTGCCTATCAAGGGACTGAAGCACCTCTTGTTTAGTCTCTGTCAAGGCACTGAGGTGCCCTGTGTTTGTTTTCTGTCAAAGGACTGAGGCGCTTTGTTTATTTTTTCTGCAAGGCAACTTGGCATGCCTGTAACTTGCACAACTTTCACAAATGCACCATGTCTTGTCATGAGTGTGCTCATGTTAGCAACAGCATGTGTCATGTGTCAGCATATGACAAGAAACGCGACAAATTGCCAATGTTCAACATTTTGTCTTGTGCGAGCGTTGTGATTGCACATTTTCGAGCTTCACATGCTGGTATGCCCCTTGCTTTGCAGGGTGACACCCCTTTGCATGCGGCTGCACAGCATGCTGGACCACCACTGCTCAAGATGTTGCTTGACAAAGGCTGCAACCCACTTGCCGAGAACCTGTTGGTAAGCTACGTAGCATTGCTTAAGTCTGTTTTAGGGTCAGAATTATTGCCAGAGTTCTCAACAGTTTCTGGCTTGGCTGCCACATAAACATGTATAAGTGTGGTTGCTGCATGGCAGGAAGCACCACAAAGGGTGTCAATGCAATTTTGACAGGTCATGTATGCCGAGAGCCATGCCACACAATCTTGCGTGTCTTGGTTTTACTCAGCGTGGGTACACAAATGCAACTTGCTTGGCTCTGATTGCTTGCTGCAGGCCACTTCAAACCTGTACTTGACACTGCAGGGTAAGGTGCCGTTTGACCTTGCAAACAGGCCTGGCAATGAGGACGTCACAAGCCTGCTCGTTGAGGCTTGCATTGACTGGCAAATGGCTCTTCGACGGGCTCCTGCAAGGCACTCAAGTTGAGCCCTTTGCACCTGGACTGCAGCTTTCAGGATGCAGCTTGAGACATCGTCACCTGCTGATGACAATGCCAGATGGCACACCGGCACAAGTAGCAACATCACTGCGCATTGGACTGAATGATCAGGCAGGCTGAATGCAGGGCACAGCATGACAGCATAGCATCAAGGCGCAACCCATGCAAGGATCCCTAACATAGCCTGTGGCAGCGTCAACTGGCAGAAGTGGCAACATCACTGCAAATTGGACTGGATGACCAAGCAGACTGATTGTAGGCACAGCATCAAGCCAAGCATTCGCATGGACTCCTTATACAGTTTGTGGCAGGATAGCCTGGCTCATCAGCAGAAGTGGCATCCGCATCTCTTTGGGTGATCAGGCAGAGTGGGATGTGGACCACAGGATAACAGCATGGCATCAAGCCAAGTACATGCATAAAACCCTTTACATCGAGGGCTTACATACTCTATGTCAGTCCAGCCTGGCATGCACAGCAACTTTGCAGAGCCAACACACTTACAGCTGTTACCATCTGGTAGGTGCAGGATTTGCAAGCAGCATGGCAGGCGCTGTGTACTACCATGTCAAAATGTTTCTCTGCTGCATTGCAAAATCAAAGCTGGGTTATGGTGTTGCCAGAAACGATGTGCATATGCCTTTCAAATGTTGGTGTGTTTTGCTCACATTGCTGCTTGATTTGTCCTCTGTCTGTTTCATGCAAGCAATGCATGACTTGATGTTGCTTTGACCTCTGCAACAGGGCAAACAGGGCTGCCCAGTGGTGAAGGCGTCTGTGTTCCAGCTCCCGGCACCTACAATGCCATCACTGTAGGTGCCGGCATACACAGATCACCCAGTCAGGCTCTGTACAGAAGTCATCTGCCTCCAGCAATGCACAGGCTGGGCTGACTTTGTGGGGCTACATAAATGTTTGTCATATGCATTTGCCAAGGATTTCAGGCTTCAGCAGAGAAGTGACTTATGTAGTGTGTGAAGCCTGAAATGCTTTCTGCGATTCCGTAATGCGTTGATGCGTAGGACATTCACAGACCCTACCATCTGAAGCAGACCAAAATTTGGTCGTATATAGTGACGCAATTTGCGGGCCACAGAATATTGTGCTACACCGTACAGGACATGTACTTCTTGCGTCACTTTGCTATGGCCATGCTGCTGCTTTACTTTGCTGCTATCATGTTGCTGCATCGCTTGATGCCTAGAAGCTGGTGCGGCATATACTGTCTTGCATAAAGTCTTAGATGACAGACAGATGGCAGACAGAACCCCAGCAGCTGCGTGAATTGTCAGCTGTCACTAACGAGCCATATATGCATGTGTGCAGCAGACCTCCTGCAGAGTTTCACTTGTCTACTATTGTGTATCACGACTGCCATGTCGACATATTGATCATAACAGTGGTACCTGATACCTAAGTACATGCTAAGCGACTCTTACTTGTTGCACATTTGTGTACTTTCCACGCACAGTGACAATTTCCAAACAACTTCCTGATCATGATTTTGTTTGTCTATGTCAATGTTTTTGACTGTTTTCTTTTTGGATTAAAAAACTGCAATTTAGTCAACTGGGCTAGCTGGCCCCAACGACCATAAAACCCCTGACTGACTGACTTGCACGGACAGACGAATCACTAGTTCTCCACAGACGCATGACTATATCCCTAACAGCTAAGTGCCGCACGCTGCTGGACTTCTCTCTGGATTCCTAACGCTTTGTCACACATACAGTCAAAGCATGCCATGCGTCCTTGGACTGACAAAGCTGCAAGAGATGGAAATTTCAATGTCGGAAGCTGCAGCAATTGCCACGCCACAGTTTAGGCCAGACAGCTCAGGTTTTGCATCAACTAGTGAGCATGCCCGGCAGAGATTGCAAAGCGCTGCAGAAGCGCAACAGATGCGGCCATAACCAGGGCCAAGCTCAAATGTGAATCAGGTCAACAGCGTTCAAACAGTCGAACACAGCCATGTGCTTTGTCTCATGTCAAGACAACTTATGACCAGCTGTGCAAAAATCTTGCCTTTCACGCAAACTTGGCACAGTGGCTGACGCAGATTACATAAAAGAATCGTCATGATGAGTGTGAAGTGCCCTCCAAGCAAAGATGCAGGTCGTGACACAAAACAGAATGGATGATCATCCATCCAGCACCATATTAGTCTGCTACCTTGCTACTTGGTGTGCTGCCATAAGTAGCCGCCACATTTGCCGGCTGCAGAAAAGCTGGCAGCTTATTTTGGACCCCAGAGTCTTTGACTCCTGCTTGCTCACTTGCCATATCATTTGTTGACTTCTCGGTCAGCTCAGTTTTCTGCCTCTTGGCAGCTGCAGCAGCAGTGGGGGCTGGGGGCCAAGGGTTGTTGAACGTGCGCAGGGCAGCTGCACCAAATCCTGGACGGGTTGCGCCACTGCTGCTGCTGCCAAACCCTATGCTGGTTGTGCCACTAGTGTTGCTGCCAAAGCCTGAGGTTGCGCCACCGCTCATTAAATCTTCTAGAGACCGCTTTTGAGCGGCCACTGGAGCTGGTAGCGCACTAGGACCTGCAGACACACAAGAAAACAAAGTTACTCATGCTCACAAAGTACACATGCGATGCATCAGACACCAGAAATGTGTGCAATGAAATGCTTTGCTCACAGTTCCTCCCTGTAAAGATACAGAGAGCATCTGGTGGGAAGCTATGAGCAGCTCTCGCAAGCCATGTTCCTCCAAACGCCTCAAAGTTTGATTTGCTCAACATGTCTGATGCACAAAACACAGCGCGCAAAGCAACAAAATGCACCACACAAAAGGCTTTGAATAGCTGTCATCATTGCCTTTTCAATAATCACGCATGATGGATTGAGTGAATAACCAAATGAAAGGAAGCTAGGGTAGCTGTCTGCAGCTGCCATTGGCTGTAAATCAGGACTGGGTGTAAGTCTTATTTTTCTGCTTTTTCCATATTTTTCTGAAGTAACACGTAACACATTTTTCTTCTTCTTATAAACACAGATGCAAGATGGGCTGACCTGCAGCACCAGATGGGAGGGGTATGGGGGTGACCCTCTTGGTACCCCTGCCCACCACTCCCAGGTCCACAACAGCACCAGGTGCAGGGGCTGTTGATGGGCCAGCCCCAGCACTGCTGCTGCCCTGCCCCAGCTGAGGTGCTCCAAAGCTGCCAGCTACCTGTGAAAAGGCTGCCTGCAGCGCCGCCAATTTTTTCCAGGGTTGGTACGCTGCCTCTGTTGTATTTTGCTGATTGAACGTCAAACAGTTTGACTTACAGAAGGGAGGCGACCGTTGTCAAGGTTGTCAAGATGCGTTCTCACAACTGTCCTGAGGAGGAGACGACAAGTATCATCAAATGTAAGGAGGCAATTTTGCAGGACAACACTGTGGAGCCTATATGCCATGCTGCAAGAACAACCTCTTTTGCAAACTATACAAATCACCAAGAAGTCATGTTCACAGTGGCGAGAGCCTGGACATATTCGCACACACAGAAGCACTACTCTCCCTGCATGTCATCATTCATTTATTCATTCATTTTTTTTCAGCATGTGTGTTGCCCTAGGGTCAGGTAAGTGCCGCCGTGAGTACCTCCATGTATGAGGCAGGTCTTGGATGTGCTGTATCCCACAGGGCAGCAACATCACAAGCACTTTGAGACAGAAACTTGATGGCAATCAATTTGTACAGGACAGCTCATTCTGCTAGTCAGAATTTGCTGCAAGCATGGCCTGTCTTTCAGCTGCACAGACCAGGTGAAGGGTTGGTCTGTGGGCAAGCAGCAGCACCTTGAGGGCATTCTTGGTGGAGATGTGTTCTTTGAGGACCTGTTGCAGCTCCTCCACCTTCTCATACATGTCCTCCAACACGCTCTCCAGATCTGCCCGCTCCTGCTTAGAAGCCTCTGCATGACACCTCCGATCTACTTTCTTTTCTTTTCTGATGCATTATAGAAAAAAACATGTTTGACCCTCAAGAGTTTAATGGGTCAAACATTTTTTCCCCAGAATTCCTAAATGCTGTTTTCCACGAACAGATTCTGACATGCTGCCAAATCTGTCAAGCCTTGTTCAAATGCCTGTGCACGAGAAGCGGAACTCAGCAAGATGCCCAGGCAATCAAGCAGACCAGCAGCATTCTTGATTTCCCACATGTTTACATGCACACACAAATGGTGCAGAAGGGCATCAGGATGGTCCACATTACTGATTGCCGCATCCCACATCTGCCAAACCTCTTGTGATATCTGGCATGTCTAGTATGGGTAATAAAGATTGTCACAGACTTAGAGTGTGTAATGAAAAGGATAAGGCTATGCCTTTCAGCATTTGGTTGAAGAAAAGCCCAAGAGGGTCACAAACCCACCGTTATGTGACAACTCACAGTCTGATCCAGCAGTTGCTGCAGAATGTCTTGCTCTTAGAGGAAGCTTGCAACAGAAGAGCATGGCCACACCTGAATCAGAGGTGCTTGCAGCAGCAGAAGCAGCAGCATCATCCCCTTGTGTTGCTGCTGAGGCACTTGCACCAGCCTCTGAGGCAGCAGCTGAGCTCGACTGTGTTTGCTCTGTTGCTGCTTTGATGTTGTCAATGCGGGTCTCTACAAGCTTGACAGCAATCTGCAGGGAACCATTCAACAGGGTGGATACGACCTGAAATGCTGTCTTGCGAGCAGCATAGTAAAGCAAATCTATAGCTTGCTTTCATGAGTGGTGTTCTCAATGGCCAGACATAGCAGATTGGTCATCATGCAGTCACCAGCAGATGGTATCATGTGAGGGCTGCCTCTGTATGGCAAGCTCCTGGACTCTTTTTTGTTGAAACCCCATCATGTTTGATTGAAGGGGAGTCATGTCTGATTGAAGGGCAGTCGTGTCTGATTGAAGGGGAAGCATGCTGGATTGAAAGACAGTCATGTTTGATTGCAGGGAAATCATCTTCTGTGGAGACAGTTTGCCAGATCAAACAGCACATTTCCTCAAAGAGCTAAAAGAAAAAGTATGACACCCTCTGAGAAGCGCTGTTGTGTCCAGAACTCACAAAAATGAATGCAAGACAGCCTCTGAAACTGAACAGCAAATTGCCAAGAACTCAGCAACTGCAACATTCAAGGCTGATGAGGTTTGTAAAGTGCATAAGCTGCAGAGTCACTCACTTACTCACTCATTCATTCATTCACTCACTCACTCATGCATTCATTTGTGCACTCATTCCTTTGTACACTCATTCATGCATGCATGCATGCACAAAAAATGTGTCTGCCCCTGGGGCCTGGCACACACAGCGTCAGGGCCAAGAAGTGTCCCACTTTGATCTCCTTGAGGGACTCTTCAGGCTGATCCAAATACTGCAGCGTGATGCACATCTTGTAGTGCAGCTCGGCCAGCCGCCTGTCATCCGCCTGCACCACATCAGGCCAAGGCAGGTTGCCATCATGTCATATGGTTGCACATGATCTGGGACCGAACATCTGAGGAAGGCGCAAAGACATCAGAGGAGAAATTTGAGGAAGAAAGAAAAAAAGACATGTGGGTCTTTCAGGGCTGGTCTGCCTGAACCAGATCAGGCAAAGGCACCTTGCCATCATGTGTTGCATATGAGCTGGGATGGAGTTCTGGACAAAACGAACTGAGGAAGAAGAAGACATGTGGGTCTTTCAGCATTGATCTACCTGCATCAGTAAAATGCAAACCAGGGTGTCATCATGCATTGCACGATTGTTGATGCAAAAACTAGACAGACTCATGTGAGGAAGAAGAACGCAACATGTGGGTCTTTCAGCGTCGATCTGCCTGCAGCAGAAACACGCAAGAGAGGTCGTTATGCGTTGCACATGCAATCCCTGGAAGAATTTGAAGCAGAGACAAGAAGAAGAAGAGAATGACATATGAGAATCGCTGTGATTTTGGTAATGACTCAATAATCTCAGGACCTGACGGTTTCTGCAGACCAGCCAAGCATCAGATCACCCGTATGAACATAAACCTTTTGCAGGCTGCAATGCTGAGAAATTTGCGTGTGAACCTGGCATCAAGAAATCCTGTGCTGAACAACAGTGATGCTTTGTCTTGGCACACAAGAAGTGGCAACTTGCTGTGTCTCAGGAAATGATGAGGTGAGTGGACCGGTCAAAGCAGGAGCCGTCCTGCATTGTGTGGACTCAGTGGTACAATGCATGCAAATCACTGAGGACTGAACGACCAAACACCCTCATAACCGTCGCGTACTATTTGAATAAATGGGTCAGCAGGGAAGCTCCGGTCATGGCATGAGTTGCTTGCATTACATGCATACGCAACAGTAAGGCTGCTGGCATTACATGCAACGCAACAGCAAGATTGCCAACATTACATGCATATGCAACAGTGAGTTGCTGGCATTACATTACATGTATACACAACAGTAAAGTTGCGGACGCTACATGCAAATGTAACAGTAAAGTTGCTGGCATTACATGCAGTGCAATAGCATGTAACAGTAAAGTTGCTGGCGAGGCATGCATATGTAACAGTGAGTTGCTGTAAAGACAGATGCAGATGCTGATCACACCTGCAAAATGGTGGACAACAGCTCCAAAGCGCGCTTGTGGTCTTGCATGGCTGACTCAAAGTTCTCCTGCTCCATGCCAATGTCAGCCAGCAATGAGTGTATGTCTGCAGCAAACTACCCCTTGTCTGAGCATCTTAGCAAGCAAAGCAACAGACTGGCTTGAACTTGTCAAGTCTGGCTTAGATCACATCAGCTCGCTCGCTATATTGCTGGCGTGCTGACTATTGATGCAGGGCCTCATTCAGGGGGCTACTCAGGGGTGTATGTGCCTGACCCTAGAGGGGCAAGACAGGTGTTTAATGCATGAATGAAGAACAAGGAACAGCCCTTTGGGCCAAGAAATGGCTGTGAGCTGGCAAAAAGAAATCATGTAACCACATGACACCAGGCCAATACCTGTCCGAGCACACAGTTGGCAGATGCAGGCATTGAGACCCTCATGGACTATATCACTTAAGGGGGTGGACCACTACTGAGCTTTTGCACTCCACACTGCCAATGCAAACTGTCCATGCTCGCTTGCACATTTACTATGCTGAGGCAATCAATGTATTGCTCCAAATGCATGCATGAATGCATGCATCTAAGTGCAATTGTCCATGTGCATGCAAAAACATGTTGGCTGTGCTATGCTGTCAGAGGCCGACAATAACTCTGACGGGGAACTGCTTGCCTGCTATCTCCTTGGCATAGCTGGCAGCGTTTTCTCGCTCATAGATCAGTTTGGCCACTTCCAGATTTTCCCAGGCCAGCTCCATGTCTGTCCGGTTGCCCGGTGAGTCATCCCCCTCTTCCTCTTCTTCAGCATCCTGCGCCTGAGGCAAGTCCTCCTCCCGCATCGGCTTCTTGCCCTTGTCATCAACGTTCTCCTTCTCATCCTCTGCACATGCACAATTTTCAATGTCAGTACCAGGACCTCTTATGGCTTGTGATTTCTTCCTCTTGTTGCTGGTGCTGGTGAGCCAAGGCCCACGTCTGGGAACACTGTAAGTGCATGCGAGCAAGCTTTCATGAGTGAAGTCAATGACAGCACAACAGAAAGACGCTCTGCCAACCATGCATTACCATATGTAGGGTGGCGCAAACAATCAGAACCATGTGCTGCTGAGCATCGATCCAACTCATGCATGTTGGTAAGACATATGGGTGGTTTGCTATACCTACGCTCAAGTTGCCAACAAATGTATGAGTTGATGTCGTTATAACAGTGGGTGAGTTTCAAGTGAAAGCTGACTTGTGACCATAAATTGCAAATTAGGCACACTGAGCAAGTGTGCATGATGCGTGTGGGCACTGTGACCATGAACTGTCAGGAAAGACACAACTTGCGTATGTGTGTGTGTGCAGCAGCATGGCAGACACAGAAGTGCAGAACTCAACAGTCATGGCCTGTTTGGCAGCAGAACAGAACATTGTACTGCTGATGCTGATGCATATGGGTTTTTACACAGGGTCTCTTGCCTGATGACTCTTCTTCTACTGCTTCAGCATCTTCATGAGCTGTGGCTGCTTGCAAGGTGGAGCCGAAGACATCCTGCTCATCCTGGGCTTTGTAGAACAAAGCTGCTCCATATCGAAAGTATGTGCTGGCACATTTCAAGTCCACGTCTGCAAGATAGGATAGAGTCATGGGCAGATAATCATAGCATGCAATGCGCGTGTTGCTTTGCTGCAGCAGAGTACTGACCTCCAAACTGCTGACATCGTGTCTGTAATACTTGCCCAAACAGCTCAACAGCTTGATCAAGATCGTTGGCCTGCACAGCAGTGATCACGCGCGTGGATCAGAGCTCAGAGATCGAGACAGCTCATTTATGTGGGCGGTGCAGGTCAGAAAAGGGGTTGCCCAAGCACTATACGCAACAGAGGTGCTGAGACCTTGATAGCGTGGATGCCTTGCTGAAACTTTTCTTCTGCAAGCTTGATCTCCTGTGCGAGCTCCGCTTCCGTTGCTGAAGAAGGTCCTGCTGTGTCCAGCGCAGAGGTGTCGGCCATGCACGGCAACGACGGGCGC
>JAABUU010007614.1_pt1 | contig 11059 bp, 9 predicted proteins | sample 5559301 | NCBI WGS metagenome assembly JAABUU01 (sample SAMN10711884, study PRJNA513360) | rock metagenome | isolation source: Antarctica rocks | place: Antarctica: Victoria Land, Richard Nunatak white
CGTCCGGGACCGCGGCGAGGTGGCGGGCCGGGACCGCGCCGAGCATCACGGCCGTGTCCAGAACGTGGTCGTAGAGGGAGAAGTCGTTGCTCGGGATCTCCCCGATCCCGGCGTCGACCAGCTGGGTGAGCCGATGGGCCCTCAGCCGGCGCGCGGCCTCGAGCAGGTCCTCGGCGCTGCTGCGGTGAGCCCAGTAGGCCTCGACCGCCTTCTTCAGCTCACGGTTCTCCCCCTGGCGGGGGTAGCCATACACCGTGCTCCGACTCGACGATCGAGTGGCAGCTGGTGAGGCGGGACGGGCTGACGTCACGGGGCTCTCCTTCACGGGTTCTCAGGTGACCTGCGGGATCGGGCCATCGACACAGACGACCCCGAGGGCCGTTCCCGGCGACTGTCGCTGCCACCGGGCTGGCTGCTCTGCCCGCTCTGCACAGCCCCGTCCCAGCGCGTCCGACGCCAACGCTTCTGCTCCGAGGCCTGCCGCACGACACCCTGGTCCCGCAACCACCAACCGGCCACGCCACCCGCCCGGGGGGACCGCCCTTCAGTGGCGGGCAATACGGAGATGATGACAGTCCGCCTGGTGTGCGGCGGGGGAGCCCGGTGGGCCACGGCGTAGGGGACCTCGGGAATTTGACCGCCCGGCCCTACCCGCCGCCTCCTCCGCCGCTGCCGCCGCTGCCGGCGATGCTGACCACGAAGTTGATCGCGGTGGCCAGGATGACCGCCCCGAACAGGTAGGACAGCAGGCCGTGGCGCAGGGCGGTCGCGCGGATGGCGTGGGTCTTCAGGTCGGTGTCGGACACCTGATACGTCATGCCGACGGTGAACGCGAGGTAGGCGAAGTCGCTGTACACGGGCTTCTCGTCCTGGTTGAAGTCGATGCCGCCGGCCGAGTCGAGGTAGTACAGCCTCGCGTAGCGCAGCATGAAAAGGGTGTGTACTGCGAACCAGGACAGGGCCACGCTGACCACCCCGAGCCCGGCCAGCAACCCCTGTGCGAGCCCCGTGGCCGAGGAGGCCTGGACCAGGACAACGCCGACCGCGGCAAGGCTGGCGACGGCAGCGGCGAGCACGATCAGGTCGCTGGAGGCACGACCGGGGTCATCAGCGGTCGCATGCGCCTGAGTAGTGGGGGCGTCCATCCGAGCGGTCGCCGCCCACACCCACCCACTGAAGACCAGGACAGCGAGGTCCCACCCAACCAGCGGCGCGTAGGACCAAGACCCGAGGACGCCGGCGATCACGGCGGCGACGACCCCGACGACCACCATGACGGCGAGCCGCCGCGGGGCCGGGGACACCCGCCAACCGCCCAACGCCCCGGTCGCGTCCTCCGACGGGGCAGGACGGGTCACCCGCGACAGTGAACAGGGCCGAACCGACGGCGGCCACCACGGCTGGGGCGACAGCGCCTCGCAGCACCCGGTGTCTCGGGCAGCCCTGGGACCTCCCGGCCCCGGAAGGGGTCCTCCCGCCGGGCGGCCCGGGCAGCCGCGACGGCGTCGGCGGTGCGTAGTGCTCACTCGACCGAAGGCGGTGGCGTCGCGACGGCGTCGTCGGGTCGGGCGGGGGTCGGCAGCGGGTGCGGGTGTGGACGTGCGTGGAAATAGCTGTCGGGACAGGCGTGGAACGTCAGACCTGTCGGGCGTCAACTGCTGGGTTGATTCGCTCGTCTAAGCCAACACGCTGAGCGTGACAGCCCTCATACCGCAGCCAGCAGCTCGAAGGGGTCCTTGAACTGGAAGCGGAGGGCTCTTGCTTCGTGCGGTGGGTACCTTAACGGCGGCGAGGCTGGGCGAAACTGCTTGGACGACGCCACGGGGACCGTCCTGCCTATGACACAACAATGACAGTTGTGCGTGGCGGCCTCCCGTCGGGTGCCCGGGATAGCCGGTGGACCGGGCCGTGCCGGTCAACGACCAGTTCGTCACGGGTGCTCGACCGAGACCCGGTGTCTGTGTGGCATCGGGCCGACACGACCGCGCGAGAGGGGCGGGATCTGCTGCACTGCCAGCCACGAACCGTTCTTAGCTTTCGATCAATCGCGTTGTTGGGGAAGTCCGCCGATTCGACACAGATGCCGCGGCTCTGACGAACGTCTTCATCGGATCGCTGCCCGTGTCGATGACGGTGACTCGCCGAGACCGCCGGCCACATCGTCGTCACCGACATCCGCCCACTCAAGTGGGTCGACTCGATCGCAGGGTTAGCGTCCCATCACTCACCACCGGTGGACGGCCGAGGCTCCCCCGGCGTTCGCCGGTGGGAGTATCGGGTCGTGACCGTCCTTGTCAGTGGTGCCACCGGGAGTGTCGGCGGAGCGGTCTTCCGCCGGCTGAGCGAGCAAGGGGGCGACGTCCGCGGCGGTACCCGCCGGCCGGACACCGCGGGCCTCCCGGACGGGACCGCCGTCGCCTTTGACCTAGGCGACCCGGCCACCCTCGGGCCAGCACTGGACGGGGTGCAGCGGGTGTTCCTCTACGCGGCGACCGACGAGCTCGGGCCGTTCCTGGACGCCGCCCGCGCCGCCGGCGCACCACACGTGGTGCTGCTGTCCTCCTCCAGCGTCGTCGGCGAGAACGCGGCGTCGAATCCCATCGCCCAGCACCACCAACACCTGGAAGATGCGATCACGAATTCCGGGCTGCCCCACACGTTCCTGCGGCCCGGCTACTTCGCGTCGAACGCGCTGCGGTGGGCACGGTCTGTGCGCGCGAACCGGTCGGTGTCGCTCGCCTACCCCGAGGCCGTCCTTGACCCGACCCACGAACTGGACATCGCCGACGTCGCCGTGGCGGCGTTGACCGAGGACGGTCTGATCGGACGCGCGCCGGTGCTCACCGGCCCAGCGAACCTCACCCAGCGCCAGCAGGTCGAAACGATCGGCAGCGCACTGGGCGAACCAGTCGACCTCGACGAACTGACGCCCGACGCCGCGCGGGACCAGATGGCGCAGGCCCTGCCGCTCGCCATCGTCGACACCCTGCTGCGGCTGCTCGCCGACGCGGTCGGACGGAACTCCGAGCTCACCGACGAGACATCACGGGTCACCCCCCACGCCCCTTCGCGGACTGGGCCCGCGAGCACGTCGCCGACTTCACCTGACGGCGCAACCCTCCTCCCACCACGCACCCAGTGGCACCCGACACAGGCCAGACACCACTGGTCCGACTACGACCTAAACCGCAGCTCCCGAAACCCGGACCTCACGGCTGATCTGGGTGACAGACAACAGGGCTCGGGGACCCGGCCGGAGTTGGTGGATGATGAGGATTATCCATCTGAAGACCCGGGTGAAGCTGACTGGACTTTGCTGACGGGTGATCATTGCGCGTGGAAGGTCGAGCGCTATCCCCGAAACACTCGCCGCTGAGCTTTGGTCCTTGCGACCGCAGGCGGCGTGGTGTCGAGCCCGCCTGTCACCAGGGGATAGGCCCGGCGTCGTCGGAGTAGGTCCCGGTGGGGCCGTCGTCCGGGAGGGTGGCGAGCCGGATGGCGATCGCGGCGCCCTGCTCGGGTGTCCGGGTGCCGTTGCGGGCGTTGAGGTCGGTCTTCACGTACCCGGGGCAGCCCGCGTTGATGAGGATGTTGCTGCCCTTAAGTTCCTTGACGTACTGCACCACCAGCGCGTTCAGGAACGTTTTGGACGGGGCGTAAGCCCCGGAGACCGGCCCGACGAACGCGCCGGGCGTGGTCTGCAGCGTCAGCGAGCCGACGCTGCTCGAGACCATGACGACCCGCGGGTGCGCCGACTGAGCCAGCAGCGGCAGGCAGGCGTTCGTCACGCGCAGGACGCCCACGACGTTGGTGTCCACGACCTGCAGGACGGTCGCCGGGGCGATGGCCGTCGGGTTCTGCGGCATCCCACCGGTGATGGCCGCGTTGTTGACCAGCACGTCGAGCCCGCCCCGCTCGGTGAGCAGCTGGGCTGCCGCGGACACGCTCGCCTCGTCCGTCACGTCCAGGGGCACGCCGAACGCGTCCACGTCGGCGGCCTTGAGCTTCTCGACGGCCTCCTCACGCCGCGCGTCGTCGCGGGCCCCGATCCCGATGCTCCAGCCGAGGCCACCGAGCCCCTCCGCGATCGCGTACCCGATCCCCTTGTTACCGCCTGTGACAAGTGCTGTTGTCATCTCCCCACCCTGCGTCCACTCCAGGCGGCAGTCCAGGACCGCCTCGGTCCGACGCGATACCTTGAGGGTATGGAGACCCGTGAGCTGCGGTACTTCGTCGCAGTGGCCGAACAGCAGCACTTCGGGCGGGCGGCCGCGCGCCTCGGGATCACCCAGCCGCCGCTGTCCCGGGCGGTTGGCCAGTTGGAGCGCCGGCTCGGCGTGCAGTTGCTGGAGCGGACGAGCCGGGGCGCGGTGCTGACGGCGGCCGGCACTGTCCTGCTGGACGAGGCGCGGGCCGCCCTCACCGCGGTGGACGCAGCCGCGCGCCGGACCCGCCGAGCCGGCGCGGGTGACGGCCGCCCGCGGATCGTCCTGGTCACGAAGGCGGGCGCGTCAGTCGAGCTGCTCGCGAAGCTGCTCGACGCCTACGCGGTCGAGCCCGGTGCCGTACCGGTGGACGTCGAGCTGTGCGGTATGGGCCAGCAGGAGCAATGGCTGCGGGACGGCCGCGCGGACGTCGCTCTGCTGCACCGGCCGTTCGACAGCACCGCCGGGCTGGACATCGAAGAACTGGGGACGCAGGGCCAGGTCATCATCCTACCCAGCGGGCACCCGCTGGCCACCCACCGGACCCGGTTGCTGTCCGACGTCGTGGACCTGCCGTTCATGCGCTGGCCCGACAAGCACGGGACCTACCCGGACGGGCCAGGCCCCGAGGTGCGCGACCACGAGCAGATGTTCCAGATGGTCGCCCTCGGCCGGGCGGTGACCGTGCTACCGGAGCAGGTCCGGGACCACCTGCGCTGGGGCCTGGCCGCGGTCCCGGCGCCGGACGCCCCATCGGTGACGACGGTGATCGCCTGGCCACCACACAGCCGCTCGCGGGCTGTTGCCGACCTGATCCGGGTTGCGACTCGGCTCTAGGACGTACGCGCGGCCCACTGGTCCTCCTGCAGGGCGGTGAACCGCCAGCCGCTGCCGGTCCTGGTCACCGTGACGAATTCGGGATGGGTGACGGGGGGTCCGGTCTAGCCGTCGCGCCCACGGGGTGTGGTCGCGACGGTGAACTCCCGGTACACGGTGGCCGTGGTGTCGGTGGGGGCGCCGTCGTCGTAGGTGCGGGTGACGGTGGTGTAGCCGTGGTGTGCGGCGAGGGTTGTTCACGTGGCGTCGGGGTCCGGTGACGGGCCGGTCGCCGCGATGCCGGGGCGAGGTACCCGGTGGCAGAGAGCCGCGGTGTGGGTGGGCTGGTACCGGCTATGGACCGGCCGCTACTGGCGGGTGTGGTCCTGCAAGGGCCACCTCGATGGCGGTGAGCGGTGGGTCCGGCGCCCGACAGGCGCGGCGGGCGCGGCGCGGGAGCACTGGGAGTTCGATGAATAGGTGCTGTTCTGCATGACAAGGGGAACTGGCGACTGCCGGTGACGGGGAGGTCCCGGTCGGCCTGGCAGCCTGGGACGGCGAGGTGGCGTCGTCCGTGCGGGGGTGAGCGTGGAGGTCCGGGTCGGGGCCGTGCTGCTGGATGCGGCGGCGCCGTTCGACGCGCTCGGTGACGTCGCCGGGTCGGCGCGGTCCGCCGAGCGGGTCGGCCTGGACTCGCTGTGGCCCGGTGATCACCTGCTGCTCGGGGACAGCCCGTTGCTGGACAGCACCCTGACCCTGGCCGCGGCGGCGGCCGTGACCCAAACCATCGCGATCGGGTCGGCGATCTTCCTGCCGTCGCTGCGCCCGCTGGCCTGGGCCGGCCGGCAGGTCGCCACTCTCGCCCACCTCGCGTCCGGTCGACTGGAGCTGGGCGTCGGGGCCGGTGCAGCCCGGAGCAGGAGTACCGCGCGGCGGGTCAGCTGCGCCGTGACCGTGGGCGGCGGACGGATGAGTTCCTCGAAGCCCTTCCGGACCTGGTGGCCGGTGGCCCGGTGACCCTCGGATCGGGAGACGACACCGCGACCATCCGACTCCGGCCGGCCGTCCCGACCCCGACCGTGTGGATCGGCGGCTCCTCCCCGGCGGCGTTGCGACGCACGGTCCGCTTCGGCGACGGCTGGCTCGGTGCACTGCTTACGCCTCTCGAGTTCGGCCGGACCCGCGACCGCCTGCGGGAGCTCGCCGACACCGCAGGTCGACCTGCCCCGCACCTGGGACTGGTCACCCACGCCGCGATCGCCCACACGGGCCACCGCACTCTCGACGAGGCCGCAGCCGCGGTGCTGCGTCACCACTACGGGCTGTCGCAGGAGCGGGCCGAGCAGCTGGCGGTGGCCGGCACCCCGGTCCAGGTCGCCCACCACCTCCCGAAGTACGTCGCCCTCGGAGTCGAGCACCTCGTCGTCATCAACGACCTCACCCCCTGGCAGCAGGCGTGCGACCTGCTCAGGGAGACCAGGGACGCGCTGGCACAGATTTCCGGTACGTAAGCGGCCGGGTAGTAGGGAGGTCTCGGGTGTGGTGGGCGAGGCGCACGAACCCAAGAACGGCGCCGGGACTGTTGGACGACCGTCTCAACGGCGGGGCAGACCGGTTCGAGCGGATCTGTCGCGCAGCCACCACCGTCCGGTCGCCCGGGACGCGGGTCCTGTCCGATCGTGCGGGCTGGAGTCGGCGACCGTGCCCGGGCACCGGACCGGCCGGCCCGTGGGTGGCGTCAGTGACGACATCGGCCGGGTCGTTGACCTGCGGGGTTGAGCATGCCGCGGTGCGTTGTCTACTATCAGGAGCACCCCCCCAGTCGCTTCGCCGGCTGGGTGCGAGGCCCACCACGGTGGGCCTCGCCTTTTTTGTCCTACCAGCTGTTCGGCTTCTGCAGCGGCGTCCCGGGGATCAGGTCAGGGAACTGGGCCGCGCCCAGCGCGGTCGCCGAGACGCGGAGGGTGAAGCTCGGCCTGCAGCGCATCAACGCCTGGCTCGGTTGTCGGTGCGGGTTGACCAGGCCCACGGTGTACCCGAGGTCGTGACGGACCAGCCGGAGCGGCTCGGTGAGATCCGAGTCGTTGCTGACCACCACGAAGGCCTGCGCAGCCTTGCGGAACGCGTCGGCGACCAGCTGCACCGCGAGGTTGACATCCGAACCCTTCTCCTCGCTCTTGATCACCTCCACCGTTCGTGGACCACCGGCGGTCGGCGCGGCCAGGGGCATCCGCACCGGCTTGACCAGGAAGGACCCGAAGTGGATCTGTACCCGGGGCAGGGTCCCCAACGCCCGGAGGTAGACCTGCTGCCGCAGGTGCGCGTCAGGGTCGTCCGGCCGCGGCTTCACCCGGGCCGTGAAGTAGTGGATCGTCTGCACCTGGTTGCGGGGAAGCAGACCGTCGAAGAACGCCTCAAGGTCCAACCACCGGTACCGGGTCCCCCGAAGCGCGCCGTAGAACAGGTTGAAGCCGTCGACGTAGACGTTGGTGCGCACCAGCAGACCCTAGGGATCGCTCGCGGGTGATCCGAATCCACCCATCGGGAACCGAGGACCGCCCGACCACCCCCGAGGGGCTCTCCCCGCGCACGATGGATCCGGTCACCGGCCCCCCGGTCCAGATGAAGGCGACCCGACCGCTACCGGAGTGCCGACCGTCATAGTCGAGTCAGCTACTGGCTGAGACTCAAGTCGCAAAGCTTGGCCAGGCTGCGCCGTTGACCAACATGGCGGGCTGGCGCGTGACCGAGGTGGGCGCCCGCTGGGAGCAGTGGCCGACCGGGTCCATAGCCGGGAGCTCGCCGAGCGGGGGGCTGGCGGGTATGGGTCATGAGCGGGTGAGTTCGTCGACGAGCTGTCCCAGCCGGTGGGTCATGAGCTGTTGCTGGTGTCTCGAGCCGTAGTGAAGGAAAGACGGCCAAGCGACGATCAGCAGGAGCAGTTCAGCGACCGCGATCAACGATCGAGGGTCGAGGTCGGGTCGCAAGTCTCGGGTGGTGAGGTAGGCCTCCCACATGGTCTCCCGCGGGGGTGTGGCGCCCGCGAACTCGGCGCGCTGCCAGAGGAACGCCAGGTCCAGGAAGCCCGAGCTCAGACAGACCTCCTGCCAGTCCACCCAAACGGTGTCCCCTTCGGCGGAGCGCAGGAGGTTCCCGACGTGGCAGTCGCCGTGGGTGATGACCCGGGGCAGGGTCTCGTCCAGCTCGTGTCCCACGGCGATCAGCTCGGTCGCGCGCCGGGCCAGAGCGCCGAACCCGCGAGCGGTCCACCAGGCGACGGCCTGCGCCAGCTGGTCCGAGGCTGGCCACGGGCGGTGCTCCAGCCACGGTGGTGCCGGGTCGGGTGGGCGGTGCAGGCGGCCGAGCTGGTCCGCGAGCGCCGTCCACTCCAGGTCAGTTACAGCTGGTGCCGGTGGGTAGGGCGTGTGTTCGGTGAGGAGGAGACGGATGACCCCGCGGTCACTGTGCGCCGCGATCACCGCGGGAACAGCGACACCGAGAGTCCCCGCGAGCTCGCGGTAGACCCCGAGTTCCCGCCGGGCCCGTCTGAGCCACGCGGGGTCCTCGGTCACCTTCAACACGGCGCGCCCGGTCGGCAGCTCGAGCAGGAACACCCACGCCCCCGAACCTCCAACCATGAGTGTCCGCAGCACTCGATGCGGAGCCTCACAGCCCAATGCGGCGAGGCTCGCTGACACCAATCCCGCCGCGACGTTCACGACCACGACCGTCGCATGACCGACCGACGAAGCCCGGGCAGCCGCCATCAGCCAACCCGACCCGGCCGGCCGGCCGGCCAGGTCGAGGACCTCCAGGCCAGCCACGCCTGAGTGCCCGACCGGAGTGACGCCACCAGATGCGCACGCGTGGATCTCGGGGACCGGCCAACCGCCGATGGATCATGTCGGTTATCAACCGAAGCCGACCCCGACACCGCCGCCGCGGACTGCGCCGCTCTCCGACGGCGCCTCCATTGCGACCGGCTGACGGTCCGCTCCGACTGGATGGCGGTGCCGTTGTTCACCGATCGACGCCACCAGCCCTCGACCGCGGAGGCACCGCGCGGGGCCGGCGGAGTCTGGTGGCCGCGGTGACAGCCGGCCCGGGAGCTCGGCGTGGTCTGCGGGACTGCGCCGGGTTCCGCACGTTCTGGGCGGCGTCGACGGTGTCGGGGTTCGGTAGCTACGTGACCGCCCTCGCGGTCCGGGTCCTGGTGGTGGTCACCCTCCACGGGAGCGCCCTGCAGGTGGGGTTGGTCAACGCCGCGGGCTGGCTGCCGTATCTGCTGTTCGGGGTGCTCACCGGGGTCCTGGTCGACCGGGCCCGGCGGCGGCCGCTGCTCGTGGTCACCGACCTTGCCCGCGGCGTCCTGCTGCTCGCGGTACCGCTGCTCGCGGTGACCCACCAGCTGACCCTGGGGGTGCTGATCGCGGTGATGGTGGTGTTCGGGGCGCTGTCGCTGGTCAACGACGCCGCGTTCCAGTCCTTCGTGCCCCGCCTGGTACCCGCGGGGCTGCTGACCCCGGCCCACGCCCGTCTCGACCAGAGCGACGCCGTCGCCCAAACCTCCGGGCCGGCCCTCGCCGGTGGCCTGGTGTCCCTGCTGGGGGCGCCGTGGGCGGTGCTCGTCGATGCGGCCAGCTACCTGGTGTCCGGAGTGCTGATCGCCCGGATCACCGTGGTCGAGCCGCCCCCACCCCCGCGGCCGGTCACCGGGGGCGGTGTCCGAGCGGAGGCCCGGGAAGGTCTGCGGTGGGTCTACACCCATCCCACGCTGAGGTCTTTCGCGGTCGGCACCCACGCCTGGTTCGTCTTCAACGGGGTGGCCGGCGCGGTCCTGGTGCCGTTCGCACTGCGCACGCTGGGGTTCACCCCGTTCGGGCTCGGGCTGGCCCTGTCCGCGGCCGGGGTCGGGGGCTTACTGGGCAGCCTCGCCGCGACCAGGCTCGGTGCCAGGTTCGGGACCGGCCGGGTGGTCATCGCCTGCTGGGCCGCCCAGGGGGCCGCCTACGCCCTGCTCGCGCTCACCGCCGCCGACTGGTCGGGGTGGCTGCTGTTCGGGGTCGGGCAGCTGCTGTTCGGGCTCGCACTCGGCGCGGAGAACGCCCCCTCGATGGGTTACCGCCAGGCAGTGACCCCGGACCGGCTGCAGGGACGGATGAACACCACGATGCGGTCGGTGAACCGGGCCATGATCGTCATCGGGGCCCCCCTCGGGGGGCTGCTCGCCGACACCATCGGCTACCGCCCCATGCTGTGGATCGTGGCCGGCGGCTTCACCGCCGTCGCGACCGGACTTGGCCTGTCCCGGTACCGCACCGCCCACCTCGGCGACATCCACACCCGACCCCCCTAACCGACGCATCAGACAGTCGACGACTTCACCGTCGCCGATCCGGATCTGTGGGCCACCTTTGGAGTCGAGCGCATTGCCAGTCCGGGTCAGGTGACGTAGTCGGTGTGGCGGACGGGGAACCCGGTCCAGCCGGCACCTCCGCGGGGGCGTGGTGGTGACGGTGAACTGTCGATACACCGTGACCCAGGTGTCGGTGGGGGCACCGTCGTCGGAGGCGTGCGCGACGGTGACGGCGGTGTGACCCGTGGTGAGCGTGAGGGTTGTCTAGGTGGCGCCGGCTCCGGTGACGGGTCGGTCGCCGCGGATGCCGGCGGCGAGTGGCCATCCGCTGGCGGTCGCGGTCGTCCGACGAGCATTTCGACGGTGCGATGCTCCTGTGGTGGCGCAGCGACGGCGGCTGGCGGCAAGTACCGCCGCCGGGGTCTTGGCCGTCACGGCCTGGGCGACAGCCGGCTGCGCTAACCAGAAGGTCAACGACTTCGAGAAGGCCGTGACGGCGTGCATCAGCGCCGTCCGGCCGAAGGTGTCCGCCGACGAGTAGACGGACCTGTCCAGCTGGCACAGCCACGTCACCCGGCAGGGAGCGACCGCGTCCCGTGGAGTGGTGTAGGTAGTTCGCGTGTTGCTTCGCGTTCTTACTGCTGTTGATCATGCCGCTTCTGGTAGGGCCGCGTCAATGACT
>JAABUU010007617.1_pt1 | contig 11056 bp, 7 predicted proteins | sample 5559301 | NCBI WGS metagenome assembly JAABUU01 (sample SAMN10711884, study PRJNA513360) | rock metagenome | isolation source: Antarctica rocks | place: Antarctica: Victoria Land, Richard Nunatak white
GTCGGCGCCCGGTAGTAGCGGCGGCTGTGATGCGCGACCGATCGAGGCAGGCAAGGCCGGAGGCTCTGCCTCTGGACTCCGCCAAAGGCAAGCCTTTGGATTCCCTTTCTTAAGCAAGTGGTTTCCAGAGGCCTCGGCCTTTGGCGGGTCTGGGCAGAGCCCAACCTTGCTTGCTTCAATGGGTCAAACGATAAGGCCATTGGTATCATACGCACGGCCAAGTTGACTGACGTACGCCGACTGAGGGCCGGCGAACCCTTCATGTGTCAGTCAACTTAGCCGTGCGTATCACCTACCGTCTGCGTGAGCACCACGGTGACGTGCCCGGCGGCATCGGGCTCGGAACGGACCTCGCTCCGCGCGGCTTGCGGCATAGCCCCGTTGGGCATCGCCTCGGACAGCACGCGCCTGACGAGCTTGCCCTTGTCCGGAATACGCAGTCCGAGGAGGCTGGCGACCGTCTTGCCGATGTCGGCGTTGCTGGCGGGCGCAGCATCCTCGAAGCCCTCCCGGAAGCTCGGCCCGGCGGCGCCCATGATGTTGCGGGTATCCGCGCGCGAGAAGCTGCCGTGCATGCCCTGACCCTGCTGCAGACCGGTGTCGACCACCTCGACCCCGCACGTGGTCGGATCGGCGCAGCCGAGCGAGAACGTGCGGAAGTTGACCGCGATGGCGGGCATCGGGATGCGTCATCAGCTGTGCGCGACTCCAGACGAGAAGAAGGGGAGCCGGACTGTGCCGGCTCCCCTCGAAGCGTCAGGCCGGGTGGAGACGGATCAGGGCGTCCAGGTCCCCGAGCTGGGCACGCCCGGGGTGAGCGCCGGGCGCGGGTTGAAGTCGGCCGGTGCCGGGTCGACCAGCGTGCCGCCCTGGTAGTCGGTGGGCACGATGTTGAGCGTGTAGCAGCCGCCGAGCGGGTAGTGCGGCAGGCTCGGCGCGGTGCCCGGCAGGATCTCGGCGTAGGACGCCGGCAGCGGCGCGACCTTGCCGGTCAGCCGGGCATTGTCGAACGCCACCAGCATGTCGCCGATACCCGGCGTCTTGGCATCGGCGGGGCCCATGTAGTTCTGCCCGGTAAGCGCCTTGCCGGCCGCGAAGCCTCGCGTCTCGTCCGGCAGGTCGGCGAGCGGCGTCAGCCTGAACAAGGTGTTGATCAGCTTGATGATCGAGCTGTGCTCGCTGTTCTGGCTGATGATCGCGTGCGCCTTGCCATAGGGCGAAATCACGATGGTCGGGATGCGCGACGAGGGCTCGAGCGGGTTGCCCTCGGGATCGTTGACGCGCGAGGTGACGGCGGCGTGGTCGTACTCGCCGTCGCTCTCATCATAGGTGATGACGATCGCGCTGTCCTTCCAGTACGGGCTGGCGGCGATCGCGTTCACCTCGTCGGCGAGGAGCTGCTCGCCAATTTGGGTATCCGAGTAGCCGGGGTGGTCGTCGCTGCCGGGAAAGGCGGCCTGGACCTTGGGGTTCGGATCGACCGGGAGCAGGCCGTCGTTGTTGTCGTAGCCGCCGCGCACGTAGAACACGCCGCCCTTGTTGCCGAGCTGCTGGCCCTGCACCGCGGTGAAGAAGTCGCCCAGCCCGCGCAAGTGGGCGCCGGCCACCACCGGGTTGTCGGCGATGTAGCCGAAATACTGCGGGCCGTTGTGATGGATGATGTAGGAGCTGTGCAGCGGCACCGCCGTCGAGTCCGTGGGCTCGGCGTCGTAGCCCTCCTGGAACCAGCCCCAGTTGGTCGGCGCGTTGCCGTCGCCGGCGATGTGCTTGATGTCGTGCTGCACGTCGAGCAGGTCGAGCGCCGGGTTCGGGTCGCTGGCGATCGTGGTCTGGATCGCGCGGCCCATGAACGACAGCGGCAGGCTGGCGTAGGTTTGATTCAGCGTGGGCGTGTTCGGGCTTGCGTCACCCGGGTTATAGGGCGGCTTCACCGGCGAGAAGTCGAGGTTGGAGCCGGGGAACGGACCCGCGTCGTTGATGTCCGGCACGCCTCCCCCTTTGGCCACGACCGGGCTGGCCGTGTTGCTGCTGGCCTCGCCGGGGTGGAGCGCCCACTGCGTCAGGCCGGACTGCCCGGCGATCATCGCCAGCGCGTTCGGCGTCGACGGCCCGGTCACCGTCATGTGGAAGTTGTCGAACATCGCGAAGCGGTCGGCGTACTGCCACAGGTAGGGCGCGGTGTCGCAGTCGACGTGGCCCATGACCAGCTCGCCCATCTGCTTCTGCGCCAGCGTCGGATTGGCGGCGGAGGCGGCGAGCGTGGTCTTGCTGACGATCTGGCCCGCGGCGTTGGTGGTCAGGCCCTCCTCGTCGAGCGCGAACCGGTCGTTCAGCGAGACCTTGTTGACGAAGTGCTGGCTGTTGTCGACGCCGGCATGGGAATGGTCGACCGAGGCGATGTCGGCTGGGTAGATCGGCACGGTGGCGCCGGCCGCGGTCTTCACGGTCTGCGGGATCAGGAACGGCGAGATCGTGGCGACCGTGCCGTCGACGTTGACGATCGGCTGCACGAAGCCCGGGGTCGCCGAGGCGGCCTGGGTGAACAGGCCGTGCGCGCCGGGGAAGGTGCCGAAGTAGAAGTCGAACGAACGGTTCTCCTGATACAGGACGAACACGTACTTCACCTTCTGCTGCAGCAGCGCCACTTTCTCCGCCGTGCTCAGCTTCGGCTGCGCGGCCAGGTTGGTGGCGAAGCGCTGCACCGTGTCGCTGCTCCGCGGCGCGATGGTGACGTCGCCGGGCGCTTCCTGCGCCAGCACCACTGTCGGCTGCAGCATCGCCAGAGTGCCGAGCAGGGCGCAGGAGGTCCTGTAACAGGTTTTCAAAGTCATTCTGTTCCTGCCACCCGGAGTTGCAGCCGGCGACTCGTGCCGATTACGCCCTCGCAATCGTCGGGCGGAGTTGAAGCGGTTCGGGCCAGCAGGCACCAGCTACAGTTCGGTGAAATATTCAAAATACCAGAGAGTTGATGTTGTTGCATGGGTTCGGCAATTTATTGAGCGGGGGCTCAAGATAGCAGGAATGATAAAATGTTTTCACACAGATGCTCACTGCCCCCCAAACAGCTAGCCAGGGAGACATGGCAAGGTCGCATCTGTGTATGGTCAGGACTTATAACCTTGAGCCAGAAAATGACGATGGCGGCCATGAAGATGTCTGCGCATCGATCATGTCACGTAGCGATGCGGCGCCAGTCCTTCAGTGTGGTCAAGGCGCCTTCCTCCCCACGCTCAATAGTCGGAACCCACACGAGGTAGATTGTCAGTCGTGCACGGTGCGCGGACCGGGGCCGGAGCGGAGCGTCGGATAGGGCTTGCCGCCCATCGTGCCCTCCCAAATCACTCGATTGAATTTCGCGGTGTCCAGGTTGTCCTCCTTGGAAAAATCGAAGCCGGCGGTCTTCGCCGCCCACCATACCGCGTCGTGAGCGGGGCGAAGGCTGGCCTGCTTGCCGAACGGCTGCGGCTGCATCGGAGGCAGCGGCAGCTTTGTCGAATAGAGAATGGCGGACGGACTGGCAGTATAGGACCAGATACTGCTCGACAAATCGAACAGGTCACTCATCGGCGCAGCGCTGCCATCGTTGATGTTGAGATGCTCCGTGCCGAGGATGTCCTCGATGGTGCGGATCATGTTCACGGTGGTGTAGCGGGTGGTAACGACGCGACCCTTCTTGACATAGGGGCCAGCAATATAGGCGGTGCTGCGGTGGCCATCCACGTGGTCGGCCCCGTCCTGGCTGTCGTCCTCCACCACGAAGATCAACGTGTCGCGGGCATACGGACTGTGGGCCACCTTATCGACAAGCAGGCCGACGGCGTAGTCGTTATCGGCCTGCTGGGTCTCCGGTGTGTTCACCCCGTCGATCGCGGTGGCGAAAGAGCCCATGTGGTCGTGCATCAGGCGGACCAGCTCCAGGCCGGGCAGGTCGCCGGTCCTGGTGTAGCCATCGAACTCGCGTGCCCACTCCTGGTAGCGGAAGAAGTCCGGCACGCGGTTGTCGAAGCCGTAGAAGTAGTTGTCGGTGCGCGGCTGCAGGATGACGTTGGTGGGGCGTGCCACTTTCAGCTTGGACTGAAACGGGTGCTCAATCGCTGGGATGCCGCCGGTCGCGACCGGCAGGTTGTAGGGCACCAAATCCATGTAGAAGCCGTAGTTGCGCACGCTCAGGCCCGCCTGCAGCGCGGCATTCCAGATGTAGCCCTGGTCGACCTTGCCGGACGAACTGTCGAGTTCTGCCTCGTTGTTCGTGCCGGGCAGCAGGTCAGGGTCGGACGGTGTGATCGGGTCCGCGGCCTGCCGGGCGGCCACCGTGGGGAGACCGACGTTGACGTCGCGGTCGAGACCCTCGGTGTCGTAGTTCTGGCCACGGCCAGAGTAGTTCACCGGGATGTTCTTCTCCGCCACGTCGGAGGCACGGCCGCTCACGGACCACTGCCAGCCGTCGCCGGACACCTCGGCGCTGTCGTAGAAATTGTCGAGGTCGACGAAGTTGTTGGCCAGAGCGTGGAAGTTCGGCGTGATTGCACGGCCGAACTGGGCGAGGGCCGGATCCCCGTTGCCGACGGGCAGGTCACCGAGAATCTGGTCGTAGGTACGGTTTTCCTTGATGATGAAGATGACGTGGTGGATGCGGTCATGCAGCGAAGACATCAGCCTCGCCTCAGCGCCAGTGCTGCGATAGCCGAAATGGTCGTTCGTTGCGACCTGGCGGGTCAGGCTGGTCAGCTCTGCATAGGTGCGCGGCGTGGGCAGCGTCAGCAGCCCGGCCTTGGTGGTCTGCAGGTTGTACTGGTTGCCCGAGCCATTCTGATTGGCGGCGGGGCAGCCGGAGGTGTTGGGCGTGGTATCGCCGGCGGTGCTGGTGCAGTTGAGTGGGTCGGCCCCCGTCGGGCTCTTGCCATTGACAACGTAGAGGGTACGGCCGTCGGCGCTGGTGCTGAGCGAGTCCGGGTACCATCCGGTCGGGATCAGGCCGGCGACAGAGGGGTGCGGGCCGTCCAGCGGGATCACGGCGACGGAGTTGGTGCCGCCGTTGGTCACGTAGAGGACCTGATTGTCCGGCGAGAGGGTCACGCTGTTGGCGACGCTGCCGACCAGCCTCGGGCCGCTGATCAGGCCGGACGGCGCCGTCGTGCTGATCGTGTTGACGACCTTTGCTTGCGCGGTGTCGACCACCGAGACCAGGTCCGTGTTGTCTGCCACGACGTAGAGCCGGGTGGCGGTGCGGTTGAGGGCCATCCGGTTCGGCGTGCCGGCGATCGGGATGCGGGTGACCACTGAGGGGGTCGCGCCGGTTATGTCGACCACGACGACCTCGCGGTCGCGCTGGCTGGAGATGTAGGCGGTGGTGTTGCCGGCGATGGAGACCCAGAGCGGGAACTCCCCGCCTGCGACGCCGTGCTTGGCAGGGTCGGTCTTGCCGGGGCGCAGGTCCAGCTCGGCGATCTTGGTGCGGGTCGCCACGTCGATCACGCTGATCGAGTCGTTCTCGTAGTTTGCAACCACGAGGCGCCTGCCGTCGGCGGTCGGCGCAAGGCCGGAGGTGCTGCGCGGCGACAGCGAGGGGGCGAGGCCGTTGCCGGCAGTGTGCCCGAGCGCGATCGGCGTGCCGCTCTCGGCCCAGGCGCCCCCTGCCCTCGCATAGACGTGGACGTTGTCGTCAACGCCGCCACCGACGTAGAACTGGCTGCCATCCGGCGAGAAGCCAATGCCGGCGTATGTGTCGGCGACCGGCAAGGCCTGCTGCTGCACCGCCTTGCCCGAGGTGATGTTGAACACGAAGACGTATTCGTTGGAGGCCGCCGGAATGTTGGCCCCGGTCGAGTCCTCCAGTAGGTTGTAGCCGCTGGTCAGGACGAGCAGCGTCTTGCCGTCAGGCGAGGTGACAGAGGTTACCGCGCGGTCCGCCAGGTAGTTCTGGTAGGGGGCCGCGAGGTGCGGGTTGAGACCCTCGAAGGTCGACCCCGGAGCGGCAGTCGGGGTGATAGCGTCGCCAGTGGGAAGCAGCTGTGGTTGAGGAGCCGCGCGCGACGCGGCCGGGCCTGCGCACAAGAGCGCCAGCGCAGTGCCGGCGAGGAGGGATTGTCTCAGCATCGGGCGCTCCAGTCGTCAGGTGGCGTCATGACAAAAACGCAGATAGTCTATCCGCCAACGGTTATGTCTATTCTCTCACGTGTAGCTTCTGACAGGCTTACGGGTGCTGCGACGTTAATCATTTCTGAAAGTTTCATGACAGCCTGCGCGTAGCGCTGCTGCGGTTTGCAACTTGTCCCGCTTGTCAACAACCACTTACCCGAGCGTTCACCCAGGTTCTCGTGGAACGAACCGCACCCTCTATAACGCGAGTCTAACGCTGTGCTATCTGTCTGGGCGGCTACGGCCCGCCATTTCGTCGCTGGCCAGCTCAGCAGTGGCGCGATGCCGGTCACCGAGAGTAGCGTCGAGGATAAAGCGTCCCAAGGCGGCACCCAGGAAGCTACATGGACCATATTCTTGTCATATTGAACCGAACCGAAACTGCGCGGTCTCTCCTGGCAGTAGCAGGGCTGTTGCTCGGCAAGTTCCCGGGTAGCCATCTGGACCTGCTGCATCCACGTCCAGACATTGATCCCGACTACATGCCGACCGAGGAGATGATGTCAGAGGCCAGGCATCAGGCCTTTGAGACCGAGCGGGACACCCTCTATCAGCAGCTGGAGCAAGCTGTCACCGGATCCTCTTCGCAGGCGAAGCGTCGCGTTCTGCGACAGATCCGCGGCAGCGTGCGAAGCGCCGTGGCGGCTGAAGCCGCGCGCGCGCAACTGGTGCTCGCCGGTGTTGCGCCCCGGAGAGGGTATAGTGAAGCGAAGGACACGATTGAGGCCGTCCTGTTCGATGCAGGCTCGCCCTTGCTGCTGGTTCCCGAAACCATCCCGAACAGGATCGGACACAATATCGCGGTCGCCTGGGAAGGGAGCCAGGCAGCGGACGAGGCCATCAAAGCTGCGATGCCCTTCCTGCTCGGGGCCGATCTCGTCGTCATTCTGGTCGCAGCGGATCGCCATGCCAGCGCTGACCTTCCAGGCGGCATGGTGGATGCGCTCGCACAACAGGGACGCAGCGCAGAAGTCCGGCGGTTCGAATTGGGCGGCCGCGAGATCGGCGACGCCATCCTGGCGGAAGCCGGGGCGGCAGGCGCCGACCTGCTGGTCATGGGCGCTTTTACGCGCCTACGCACGTTGGAGGCGCTCTTCGGTGGCGCGACCCGGGAGATCTTGGCTGGTACCGACATCCCGTTGCTGCTGCATCACTGATCGGGACGGACACAGTCGGGTTGCCCTCCCAGTCTCGTCGAGCTCTCGAGCGTCTGGCCGTCCGCCGACACCGTCCGTCGCGTTCCGAAGCCATCGAGACCGCAGCCAATAAGATCGCCGTTTGACTCAATTACGCGGTCGCCATCGCGAGCGTGCGAATGACGGTTCCGCCGATTACCGTTCCGATCTACGGCAAGTCACACGCTGGCACTCCGATCCTGCTCGCTATCCCCACGTTCGGCTTTGACCTGCCCCGCGGCTGCCGGTGCGGTCGATCGCCGACGGCGCGGCGATCATGACCAATCAATCCCTCTCTGCCCGGTCCAGCAAGCAGGGGTGCCGGCGGCAACCGCGCGCCTGTCGGAGCCCAGCGGTAGGCCTTCTGGCGGCCAACCTGATAGAGGGATGGTCCGGCCCCGGTAGAGGTCTGGGCTGCGTGTCCGAGCGTCAGGTAGGGGAGCGCCTACATGCCAATCATTGTGATGGTGTGATCACTCCCCTGATGGGTATGACTTCGCTGGGCGCGCATCTATCACCCAAAGCGTCAGGAGGCGTTCTGACATGATCATAGACGCACGTCCGGGAACGATCCTGGAGCCTGGACTGCTGCGCATTGGCCTGAAGCACGATGGACGTTTCCGCGACGAGGACACCAACCCGCACCCCACCGCCCTTTCTGCCCGTCCGCCACACCAGGAGACGTTTATCTGGGCCAAACGGGCCGGGCTGGTCAACTTCCGCCACACCCATTCTGGCTTTGGCAACCAAGCTCGAAGCCAGGCAGCGGAGGCGGAAAGCAGCAAGCCCGGTATGAACGACGTGCGTGGAACCAGTCGAGTTGAAGCCATTCCGCCGGGAGCCTGGAGCGGCGTTGCACCACAAGGTCATGTTCTACAAAGGCCTGGAGCGCCGGTTGATCAGAGAGGTCAACAAGACGGGCCTACTGGAGCAGGCGGGGAACGGTTCGACCATCCCTCTGGCGCGCGACTGAGTCCGTCTCCGCGCCAATGACGGCCATGGACCTAAGCAGCTACGAGCGCGCCAAGTTCGCCCTCGCGGACCTGCTCCGTGCATTGCCGTGGACGTCGGAGCGGGCGGAGCGGCTGCGTGCCCTGTTCGCCCGGCTGGCGGAGGATCGCTTCAACCTTGTGGTGGTCGGCCGCTTCAGCCGCGGCAAATCCTCGCTGATGAACGCCATCCTTGGCGACGAGTGGCTGCCGACCGGGATCGTGCCGCTCACCTCTGTGATCACTGCCGTGGCGCATGGCGAGACGCAAGGCGTGGTGCTGCACCACGAGCACACCAGTCTGGTGACGGACATCGCCCTGGCCGATCTGGCCGCCCACATCACCGAGCGCGGCAACCCCGGCAACCGGCAGCGCATCCGCGTGGCCGAGGTGCGGCTGCCCGCGGAGATCCTGCGCCGCGGCTTCCACTTCGTCGACACGCCCGGCCTTGGCTCCTCGATCGCGGAGAACACACGGACCACGGAAGACTACCTGCCGGAAGCGGACGCCCTGTTGCTGGTGACGTCCTTCGACAGCCCGCTCTCTGCGGAGGAGCGGCGGGTACTGGTTTCCGCGCACAAATCCGGACGCAGGGTGTTCGTGGCCGTCAACAAGCAGGACAACGTGACGGAGGCCGAGCGGCAGGAGGTGCTGCAGCACCTCGACGCCCAGCTCGTGCAGGTGTTCGGCAGCGAGACCAGGGCCGTCTTCCCGGTCTCTGCCCGCGACGGCCTCGCGGCGCGTAGGACAGGACAGGGGCCCAGCCTCGTTGCCAGCGGACTGCCTGCACTTGAGGCGGCCTTGATTGCGTTTCTCCTGGAAGGCAAGAGACAGGATTTCCTGCGGGCCATGTGCGATCGCATCGCGAACATGCTGTCGGAGGATCCGCAGCTCGTGCCGGCCCTGCATCAGCTCGCCTTGCTGCGCGCGCAGTTCGAGGACGGCACCGGTCTTGCCACGCCGGTCCCGGCGCCGGCCGCTGCCTCGATCTTTTTGGCCTGCCCCGCCTGCGACCAGGTCGAGCGCGCCGTCTTCGACTACTTGGCCGGCACGCAGGCGCAGCTGCGTCGCGATCCCGCGCTCCGCCAGAACCTGGCGAAACGTGGCGGCCTGTGCGGGCCGCATGCATGGCAGCTGGCCGCGGTGGCCGCGCCCCGCGAGGTGTGCACCGGTTTCGCCACGGTGCTGGAGGCGCAGGCGGCGTCGCTGCGCCGGCTGGCGGCCGCATCGCCAACGCCTGGTGAAGCAGCCGTGGCGGTCGCCGGACTGCTGGCCCGGCCGGATCGTTGCCCGGCCTGCGCGGTGGTGGCGCAGGCGGAAGGCGATGCCCTCGCCAAGCTAGCCATCCAAACGCGGACCGACCGGCAGGACGACGGCGCTGTTCTCTGCCTTCCCCATCTTGCGCTGCTTGTCGCCTTGTTGCTGAATCGGAGCTCGGTGCAGGCGATTTTGAGCGCGCATGCCACCCACCTTCTGCGTCTGTCGGAAGACGCGCAGCGTTTTGCCCTCAGGCAGGACGCCTCACGCACCGATCTAGGAGGCAAGGACGACCGGAACACCGGGACAAGGACGCTTCGAGCCCTTATCGGGCATCCGGAGGCTTTAACAGGCTCTGCGATTCAAATCCAAGGCAAGTTGTTTGAGTGCTATCCTCAATGACCGTTCAGGCATGACGCGACTGTGTTGCATGGATCGGACGACGGGCGTGGAGCGACTGTGTTGCATAGACCGGAAGGCGGGCGTGAAACACCTGCCTCCATCGGCCGTTACGTGAGGCGGATGTACTCCGGTCGTCCGAGTTCGAGCATCCGGTTCAGGACGTTGACAGCGAGGGCGATCTCCGTTTCGCGACGTCGATCCGTGCGCAAGCGCAGCCCGTTCCCGATCACCCGCTTGAACCGGCTGATGTCGGCCTCGACCAGCGCGCGCCAGTGGTAACCTGAAGCTTTCTGCCAGCGTGTACGGCCGTGCTCGGAGATCATCTGCAGATGGTGGTCGCGCTGAGTGGGCGCCGTCCCGGCGGTATCGCTCGGCACGGCGCTCGACCGGGGCGGCACGATTACGGCTGCTTCGGGCGAGCGCCGGGCGACCTCGCCATAGACGCCGTCCTGGTCATACGCGCCGTCGGCTGTGAACGAGGCAACCGGACCTGCCTGATCAAGCAGGGCGCCGACTTGCGAGGCGTCATCGACGTCGCTGGTGCTCAGCGTGGTCGCGACGATCCGCCCGCTGAGAGTTCTAACTTGAGATAGCCATGACCATCTGGCACCTTGGCGCTTTGTGCTGGTGGAGGCTGATGGTGTCTGCGGATGGGCTGTGCTGCAAGCGGTGCGGGGGATCGGACTACGCCCGGAGCGGGGTGGTGCGCGGCCACCAGCGCTATCGCTGCCGGACCTGTGGTTGCCATTTCACCGACACTCCCCTGCGCGGCAAGCCGCCTGCGATGAAGGCGCTGGCGGTGCTGCTGTATGGCATGGGCGGCATGAGCTTCAGCATGATCGGCCGCGTGCTGGGGGTCAGCGACGTCGCCGTGCTGAAGTGGGTGCGCGCCGAAGCAGCCGCCTTGCCGGAGCCGAAAGTGCCTGTGGCTGCGGTGACGGTCGAGATCGACGAGATGTGGCACTTCATCAAAAACGTATGGCCCGCCCCGTCTGCAAGCGTTTTCCGCGACCCAGTCTGATCAGTCTACGCCAACGTATCCGGTCTCGGAGCAATGCCCCGGCCAAGATGGAGATCCGCGCGTTCTGGTCCTCA
>JAABUU010007618.1_pt1 | contig 11056 bp, 14 predicted proteins | sample 5559301 | NCBI WGS metagenome assembly JAABUU01 (sample SAMN10711884, study PRJNA513360) | rock metagenome | isolation source: Antarctica rocks | place: Antarctica: Victoria Land, Richard Nunatak white
AGCATGCACTCATTGATTCATGTATTGGTTAGATTCTGAAAATCATCGGGGCCTACGAGAGCTGCTGTTGCATTGTGCCAATGCAGACAGGTTGCTAAGCCTGTAGACATCCTCTGGCTGGCGTCAGAGCAATAGTTTGGTGGCTATATAAGATGCTGCACCTGGAGGGTTGTTGCTCTAGTGCTCTATCAGCAGCAGGGTGTGCATGGCCGTCAGCCCAACTGCTCCTGGGGGGTGGGGAGGGGTCCCTGCTGCTGGGGGCACTGCCCTTCCTTCTGGCAGGCCTGGGAGACACCGGCTCCAGGTTACCCCTACTTGAAGGGGGGGCTGCTGCGGGTGTTGGGGACAATCGAGCTGCACAAACACAAGAATGTCATGTTTTGCTGTTCATGCACAGACTTTGCTCTGCATAGCAGACAAATAGAATCATGAAGAGACTAGAACGTTGGCTCCAAAGACTGCCACCAATTCTCTTATGGTGCTGCTGCTGATATTGAACAAACTGAGCTGCAGCAGCAAGAAATTAGTATGCTAATTGGTGGAGGGAAATCTATTCAAAGCTTACTTTCCTGCTAGCAAATCTGAGTTTGATTGGCTCCAGCTTATAGCTTTACCAGATCAACAACATGCTGCTAGGGGTGGTGGGGACACCTTGCTGTTCAATTAAATTTGTATCTGGACAAAGCAGAGGATAGATGCAACACGAGGCTTGGGTGATGGAGCCCCACACGTGTTGCTTCAGCAAAGCTGCTGCAAAGCTGGCATTTGCATTGCGCAATAGGCAGCGAGCTCAGACACAAGCATACACCAGCTATAACAACACTTGTATAAAGGCATCATCTGTACACTGCTGAGAAAAGGTGCGACATGATCTTATGGTGTGCATGATACATCAGATAACACCAGATATCAGATCTCATGATGGAGGAAACTGACCCTGTGGAGAAGGGGCTGCTGTGGGTTGGTCTCTGGGAGACAGCGGCCTCTGCGGCCTCGGTGACACGTTGCGATTGGCCACAAACACTCCAGCCTGCATCACACATGAAGCTCTTTGATATACAGCAAGAACACTCTCTTTAGAGAAACGCCCCTCGGACAATGTAAATCTAAGCTAAACAACGCCTGGGGACAGTCAAACAGGCTGTGCACAACCATTCAATGCATGACTCAAGCAGCTTATAATCACTGCTGGTCACAATGGGCAGGTGCTGGCTGTTATTGGCAGGTGCTGGTTGTTATTGGCAGGTGCTGGCTGTTATTGGCAGGTGCTGGTTGTTATCGGCAGGTGCTGACTATTGCGGGCAAGTGCTGGTTCTGATTGGCAGGTGCTGGTTGTTATGAGCAGGTGGTGGGCTGCTAGTGGCAGGTGCTGGTGATTATTGGCAGGTGCTGGTTGTCATAGGCAGGTGCTTGCATGGCAGAGACAGGTATCTGCACAGCTGTAAGCCTCACCAGAGTATGGTGTCAGCGCTAAAAAACACAAGCAATAGCAGAAATGAAGTTGAAATGCATTTGTGAAATGCACAAAAAATAGATCCTGGGGTAAAGTCAAAAGTGGCAATGTACGTACAGCTTCATATTTATGATCAAGAACCTATGACCTTTACTGCATCACAAGGCACATGTGCATCATATGACGTTAGTTCACGGGCATGAATGTCAGTACAAAGGCATCAGTGTCAAGCAAAGATGCTGCTTTGTGATGCCACAAGTTCTGTTCGGGTCAGGGACAGCAGCAAGATGAAACTGTGCTGAGATACTCAAAGTTTGACCGGAATTCAATTGCACACAGGAATGAGAGCATGCAGACAACATAATTGGTGTCAAGTTTAGCCGCATCAGCTGAGCATGTGGCATCCACTAGGTAACAGAAGTCTTCAGATTCAAAAGAGAATACAGCAAAAAGGCCAGTGTACGTTTGTGTTTCCAGTCAACCAATTAGCTGCTTGCTTGTACCCAGAAAAAGAGTATTACGGATGCCAGGGGTGTTCACCTTGCCTTCACCTCTGGCATTGTTGGCTTGAGCCATGTTAGTGGGAGGGGGTGCAAGGGATCGGATAGGCGCCGCAGCTTCTGCCACTGGCCCTGGCACCTTTTTCACAAAGTCCTTCCTCAACTCTGCAGCAGCAAGCTGATGATACTGCTTGTTGGTTTCACGCCTAGATGCATTGAGTGAATCTTCCAGTATGGCTCTGTCTTATGCAGGTCTAGACATGCTCAGTGTTGAGTGCACGTCTGCTGACCTTACTGCCTGATTCTGGACATCTGATGCATGTTGTTCAACATAGAGTTTAATCTTATTTGTCCTGTGAGACGCGCCCGCAAAGACAGGTGACATCGGACAGCGTGCAGCCCAGGAGCTGACTCTACACTACATGCAGGGTCAAGCGCCTGGGATGTGAATGCAAGCATGGCAAAACACATGCTGTCATTTCGCATTTGTACATACACAGAGCGACAAGCATCCTGTTGATTGGTGGCCCTCAGCAACCAGGTGTGACACCACCAGAGTCTGCATGGGAGACATTGTCCAGCTTGACTGCGCATTCATTCATCTACTCATCCAACAGGTGTTTTCTCCTAGGGTTTGCGAACGAAACAAGCGTTTGATCATTTACTGAACCAATGTCATGATGTCAGGTACATACAGTCCTGAGCAGAACCCTGTGAGATCCTGTTTTGGCCGTGTATGCAAGCAGGAGCCACATACCTTTGACTCGATCTGCATAGCGTAGGGTGTTGAGGGTGTGCTCGCAGGACAGGGCATTGGGGGAGACATTTGCAATCATGACAGTACGGGCCTCCTCCCCAACAAAGGAGTCTCTCAGCACCTGCACCACACATCAGCCTCTTTGTACTGACTTGGCATCACCTTTCATGCTGAGATGGCACTCATAAGACACCAGGCTTGTTTGACAGCAAGTAAGTCTTTGAGCACCTGCAGTACCTGTCCCGTGTTTTCTGAGGTGAAGTCAGAAAATGATCAAAAAAAGAGGGTTTTTGTGTTGTCATTCGGTCAAAAGGTGACAGTACAAAAGAGATGTCTCACTCTTAGTAAGAAGCATCAGCCATCAAATGCAATGGGAACGCTTGGTATCATCATGTAGTGCATTCCTAACAAGGCATCAACTTTGTCGCTTTACACACAGAGCTAGGCATGAAGCTAAAAGGTCAGCTGCAAGCAGTTTATTGTTGCAAAGCGGAAGTGTCCTGCCGCAATGTGTCATATCTTTCAACAAGCTGCATGGACACTGCAGGCCATGTAAGCTTTTTGAAAGATACGACACATTGCTGCTGTACACTCCCGCTGCACCACTACATTGCATTCAGCTACAGTCCGAGGCTTGAGACAAAGGAAAGCCTGTGCAGCTGGGTTTCTAGAAAATGCATGCAGCAATTGCTTTGGTGTATGGGTCACACTCTGATTGCAAGGAGATGCTTAGGTGTATAAATCACAGTCTGGTTGCAGGCAATGCTTTTGGTTATCAAGTCACAGTCTGATTGCAAGCAGAAGCTTTGATGTATAAGTCACAGTCTGACTGCCAGTGAAGGCATTGGTGTACCAAGCTATGTCTGCTGGAGTTTGCACTGACCTCTGTGAGCTTGGACCCCCGGAAAGGCACATGCCTTGCGACACTATCTAGTGCACGGATGCACTCCTTCAGCGCCAGCAGGCTCTTGTTAATCTCTGCTCCCTCTAGCCTGGTCTGCCTGTCATTGTCATACGTGTCTGCAGAGCGCATGACCACACATGAATGCTAAGGGAAGAGGTTTTGCAGCAAAAAAGAATGAGATAGATATCATGAAAAGCTGAAGACAGTCAATGTCAAATTTGTCAACATTCTTATCTCAATCCTTTTTAGGGTCAACACAAATGGAAGAGGTATGATACGGCCAATCGACTAGATGGCTGGTCCAGATCTGAGACTGCAAAGAAGGACAAGCGCACTGCCGCTTGTTTGCTTACTTGTCACCCATGAAGCTGCGCAGACCAGCATGACAATGTCATAATTCTTTTGCACACTGGAGATCAGGTATCAGCACATGCAGCAGGCAAAGTTTGCCTTTTGACATCACCGATGTCCAAGGAGTGTACTGGCGCACAGAAGGGCACTGATTGCAGGTGAGGTGATGTTGTGGGCAAGGTTCACCAAATAAGTAGGGCATTGATGACTGTGGCAATGTCAGTGACTGCGCTTTGTAGGCAAAGGAACAGCAGATGAGCCAAGAGCTCTGGCATTGCAGACCATGGTCTGCAGGACCTCACTCAACAACACACAGATCTGGGTGGGGAAAGCATTTTGCATGAGTCAAATTAGCGATGCCATTTGGTACACTGTTTGATGCAAGAGCACAGCCTAAGGCATGGATCATTACCTGCGCCACGCTCACTGCCGGCTAGATCAATGAAGCTGATCTTGCCTATCTGCTTGCCTGGCTCACCACCATCCTTCAGCTTCCTCAAACAGAACTGCACACATCACTGAGCATGAGCAACATGCATGAAGACAGCAATGGCTTCAGCATGCAAAGCATCAACGGTCAACAAGCTGCTGCAAGGAAGGAAACGACAATGTCATGTCACAGTCAGCATGCCAGCATTACCAGAACAAAGTATCCTGCATCAGTGACATGTAACTGTCTGTCTCTGTATGCTGTACCCAGAGCTGATGCGTCACTGCAACCCAATATTTGAACAAGATATAGCTGTATGTGACTGCGGTACAGGCTGTGTGCCCACTCAGCACCAATTTGCGAGCCTGACTGTTCTGTGGCATCAAAGCAATGTCGCAATCCATTCTCAAAACCAAAGTCATGCTTGCTTGCTGGGCTCAACATTGACTGTCACAATTTGCGTGGAATACAGTCAACTATCATTTGGCTTTGACATACAGATGCATGCATGATGATTTAGCCCTAAACAATTTGCACAGCTACCTGCATGATAGAATGTGACCGAGAGCTTTCAGAGTTGGCACCAGTGCTGCCTGTGCTGCGGTTCGCATTGCTGTGCTCCATCAGCTGTTGGATGATGTCCTCGTCATTCACCTCAACTTCCTGCACATACCAAAAATGATTTGTCAATGCTTTGATGTCAAGAAATGCATGAAAGGTGCAACAGTGGGCCACTGGCGCTGTCCTTCTTTGAAAACAATCGGATGACATTGCATCGATGACCAATCCAGTCAGATTGTCATTAAGGGCAGGTTGCAAACTTTGCCATGTACACCATTTTGACTGACCAGGATTTTAGATGCCAGATGCTTGTCGTAGATCCAACACTGGTAACAGCAATTGCCTTGATAATAGGCACATTGCTGTGCCAACCATCTTACAGACTGGCTCAATCATACAGGAGCACGTACTAAAATTGCAATCAGATGTTGCAGGCATGCAGTATACTGAGCACACAAGACACACCTTGAGGTCCACAATGCAAACTCGCTTTTTGCCATCTTCCATCATGTTCAGACGCTTGCGCCCATTCAACAAGTCATACAGCTTGCCGCCATATATTTCAAAGCAGCTGACAAACAAGCTGAGGTCGGCAAACTGAGGGTCCTCCAGCAAGGCAAACATGTCTCGTGCTGCTCGCATGGGCAAAGGCTGCATGGTGAAAGTTTTGCCACTGCCTGTCTGTCCATAAGCAAAGCAAGTGGCTTTTCCGTTCTTGAAGATGGTGGCTACCAGAGGCTGCACTGTGCTTCTGTACACCTCGTCGTTGCCTACTGACTCATCAAGGGCGTCATCAAAGCTGAACAGGTGGCGCTCAGTGAATTTGGTGAGGTCCACCTTTACTTTGAGCTCATTGACAATCAAAGATGCATCCTTCATGGCAACCTCAATGATGTCATCCTCACCTTTCTCCAGTTCCTTTAAGGCAAAGTAAGTGAACCTGAGTGATGTCACAACAAAGCGTGCTTACATCAGATGTCATGTCATGTCACCTCAGATGTCATGTCACCTGAGTGATGTCACAATGGCCAGCCAGATATGACTGATGCATAGCAAGACCGATGGATGATTGTGTTGCGCAGCCTGACAAGGACTAGCTGGTCTGCGAGTAAGGCTTACCTTGGTGTTTAGTGGCCTTTTGCGCACGACAACTCTGATCTTAGGTGGGTTGCTTTCCTCAACGAAAGCAGCAGCTGATGATGCAGCTGGTTGGTGGTGGCCATTCAAGCCCGGCAGAACATGACCAGCTACTACTGCTGGACCATGGTGAGCTGGGGCAGAGTATATGTCCTGCAACATGGCTGCTGCAGTTTCGGTTTGGGCCACAGGAAAGTGGTTTAGTGTCGCAATCAGGTGGTGCCAGTGTTACCTCTGACAGAAGGCTGGAGTCGTGAGTGTCAAGGTCCAGCAGGCCAGCATTGCCGAGAAGTCCCTTGGCATCTGGTGCTGGACTTGCATTGGTTCTTTTTGGTGCTGGGTGCGTTGTGTCGTCACTGCTGACCCGTTTGATCAGGCGGAACAGCCGTTGCTTACTGTCCATATCTGTCACGCCGTACTTGCCATAGTCTTGCATGAGAAGGGACTTGAAATCATCAGCAGAGAAGTTTTCAAACCCCGGTGCATAGGCTGACAGGCCAGCTTCTGCAAGCCAGTTCAGAACAACTGGCGAGCCCCTAGCGGGCATACCAACACTGCTGTAGCCTCCCTATTGCTGCGAAGCCTGCCTCAAGCGAACAAGCATCTGCTGAGGACGGTCGACGAGGGGAATCTCGTCATAGCGGAAGGTGATCCAGAATACTCAAGACAGTTCAGACAGACATAGCGAGCAAGCGAATTTTCAGGCTGACAACCGTATCGGGCCACTTTTCGCGACGAGATCAACGACGCGAGTGTGTCCGTGAAACCCGCTACGTCACTTCTCTCCCTCCAATGCCAAAGCTCCCACCAGAGCTTGGCTAAAAGAAGAAGTTTGCGCATACACACGTGTTCTTCGACATCTCTTTCTGCAAGGAGCGTTGCGCATCTGAGCAACTGCTCCTGCTGTGTGATAACTTGCCAACTATTCCAGCCGGCATGCGCAGTCTCTGCACGCGGATCGTAGCAGTTTGCTTGTCAGCCTTGATCAGTCAGTGCAGACGTTCGGACTAGGTCAGCGTTGTATTTCTGCTCTGTTTGACAGCTCGTGTCTACAGCCAGCATGGCTGTCATGTTGGAGACTAGCAGGGGGGATATGGTCATTGACCTCTTCACGGAGGACTGCCCGCTTACCACAAAGAACTTCCTCAAGCTCTGCAAGTATGTTACACTGTCAGCAGGCGCGCAGCAAACTCATCACATCAGAGGATGCTCAGCATAACACCCTGATGCTTGCAGGATCAAGTATTACAACATTGTCCTGTTTCACAACGTGCAGTCTAACTTCATCGTGCAAACAGGAGACCCTACCGGGACAGGAAGGGGTGGGGATTCTGTGTATGGGTGAGTATGTGAACCTCGGATGCTGTGTTGACTGCAATGGAAATGCTCGACATCAAGATTACTCACAGCAACTGTTTCGGCAGAGTTCAGAAAAGACAGCAATATGCCCTTGGCCCATGTCGTTCAGGCTCATGCATGGAGACCAGGCACGCTTCTTTGCTGATGAGGTTCGGGAGCATTTGAAGCACAAGACCAAGGGCATGGTAGCCATGGCAAGTGCGTCAGGGTCCCCTTATGCTGCTCACAACAGCTTTGCATATTTGCCTTGTATGCCCTATGCATGTGTGCATGGACTTCAAGCAGAAGCTTCTGCTTGTACAGTAGCATGCCGCAGCACGCCGGCGCCTGCATCGATGTTCTGCTCAAGCACAAAGAAGAGTTGATACTGAGCAAGCAATATTAGCTTTCAACTCTCAGGTCCATTAAGACACGATATTTACATGATACAACATATATATAGTATAAGGCCTTGACTATGGCCGGTAAAGCAGGTGGAGGGAAGGAGACCAATGCCAGTCAGTTTTACATCACCACTGGACTAGAGCTGGACAGCTTGGACGGCAAGCACACCATATTTGGTGAAGTCAGTGAAGGCCTGGATGTGCTGCAGCAGATTGATGAGGCTTTTGTGGACGATGCTGGACGGCCATTGCAGAACATCAGGTCAGTTGAACTTGATTGCAGGGATAATGTACAAAGCTGACCTCAAGCCATCTATGACTTGCTATATCCCAGCTTTTACTTCCCAGCAATCACTCCTGACACAGGCCTAGTCAGTTTCACATGTGATACATAGTTCAGTTGTATTTAGAAATTTAGATATAGCACGATATAACAGGTCAATCATGATTTTGTCCCAGCCTGGCATCTCTGTTTGACTCAAATCAGTAGCCCACCTTTCGGCATGGCACTCAACCCATCAATCCAATCTGAGACGTCTACTTTGTGATATGCAGAATCAGGCACACACACGTGCTGGATGATCCCTTTGATGATCCGCCAGAGCTGGCAACTCTGATCCCAGAAGCCTCCCCCCCTCCAACTTTTGAGCAGGGGGACCGCCTGGAGGATGACTGGAAGCCCACTGAAGACACCAGGGCCCCCGAAGTCATAGAAGAAGAGATAAGGTGAGCAGCAAATTGCGGAGGAGGCCAGCGTGAACTAGTGTCAACAACACAAAGCACCTTGTTGGCAGTCCTAGTCCCAAGGTTTTGACACCCTTCACAGTGCTTGAAACAACTGGAAGTTGTATAGCTATTGATGATTGGTCTGGCCAATGCTCTGCCTCTCAGCAACATAAGTTGCGCTGTTCAAGCTTAGTCTGGCTCGGCTTGTTTGTTCGTTCATTCCTTGTATACATGTCTTCCCTGTGGGGTCAGCTATTTTTAGGTAACTCCCTGTATGTAGGCCTACTGTGGCAACTTATTGCTTCATTGTCATTATTGTTTACCGTTAATTACTACTATTTTGACTGTTGTCATGATTATTACTGTTTGATACATTGTTGCAGGAAATCGGAAGCACAGAACCGTGCCGTGGTCCTGGAGATGATAGGTGATCTCCCAGAGGCCGATTCCAAGCCGCCCTCCAACATGCTGTTCATTGCCAAGCTGAATCAGGTCACAACAGAAGAAGACTTGGAGACCATTTTTGGTCGCTTCGGCAACATCACGTCATGCGACATCATCAAGGACAAGAAGACTGGCGACAGTCTGTGCTATGCGTTCTTGGGCTATGACAACGACACTGCCTGTGGGGATGCATACTACAAGATGAATAATGTCCTGATTGATGATCGCAGGATCAAGGTAGATGATCCTGCTGATTTTGGGGGTCTGCACACAGAAGGTCTCAGCCAGTGCTGACATCATGCTGTAATGTAGTGCTCAACATGACTATCACCAGATTGTGACTGTGCGGCACTCGTCGCCGGTGCATTGTGACTGTGCTGTACCAGTTGCTGTTGCATGCTGCTTGGTGCTTATGTACCCACATGTGATGTGGTGATCATTGAGGGTCCATCTTACTTGATCAACACCAGCCTGTTCAGCTGCCATGTCTGTTGCGCTCTAGTCCAGGAGGCATTGTTGAACAGTAACAATGTGACGTCAAGTGGGGAAATGATTCATTCATCTCTACGTCATGCTGACTCAAGATAAATAGAATGTCCTCACCAAATCGCCCAGCATGGCTCATTTGAGTGATGAACCCACACACTGTGAGGTTACCTCTCAATTGAGCTAAACTTTGCTGTTAATTTTTTACTAGAAACACATACTTTCCGAGATACATCACAAATGTATCACAGATAAAGTTGCATCCTTACAAGGCTGAGTGATCTGTAGGTGGACTTCAGTCAGAGTGTGTACCACTTGTGGAAGCAGTTCAGGCGGTTTGGCAAGGATTCAGGTGCCCCATACCCCAGCCAGCAAGGGCCCAATGCCCAACCAGGGGCCGTTGGCGGGCATGACAGGCTGCAGCTCAAGGTCTGCCCATCACTGCATGCCTACTGCTTGTGGTTGACACATCTCGGTACCAAAATGCAGCATTGATAAGAAGATTTGATCGAATCCAATGCTTTGCACTAGGAAAGCAGCAAAGCCTGCAGCTCAAATTGTGTTCGTTAGTATGCCAGCATTGCAGTGGTCAAGGTGTGCCAAGGTGCAGCGAAAAACTTTGTATGGTCGAAAGTGCAACAGCAGGAACAGTTGAATTGAGTATCAATGCACTGTCTGTTTTGTGCACATACTGCATGTGTCAAATTGATTGGGCATTCTGGATTTGCACAGTCAGAAACTGATTGAAATGTGGAAGGGATCAGCAGCACACTCTGGTAATTTTTGATACGCAGCAGAGCAGACAGTACCAAGCCCAGCTCACCTTGATAACAATCAAAGCTGTTTGGCAATCACAGCTCTCAAGCTTGAGGAACTCGAAGGAATTCTGCTGATGCCCACCAGCATTTGTCATACACTGAGGTTTTTGAGAGCAACAGATTGATGACTGACAACTGTTGGCTGACAAGATCACTGATGCATGCAGAGCACTGGGAGAGGTCAGGGCAATCAGCGATACAATCTTTTGCTGGACCAGGAAGATGCTCCCTCCCAGAGCAAAGCAAAGGGCAGTCACAGGCACAGAGATGCCGGCAGGGTGTCAAAGAGGCAGCGCCCTGACACAACAGGTGACACGCTGGTGTTGGCTTGGTTGAGAAACGCGAATACTGAGGTTTTAGTGCTTGTGCAAGGCTGTGACATGCTATGAGCCTGTGCAGTTGCACAGGAGACATGCCAAGATGCAATGATGCTTGCTTGCCTGATGTTTCTTTTCACCTCAATGATGCATGGATGGTGAGCCTGGTGTTGATGGGAGGTTGAAACCGTTGATGTGTTGACAAGGACTGGCTACAGCTGCACCGTGTAATACAGACGGTTGGTATTCACACATATTTTTATCTGCTGCATGGTGAAGTTTTTCTTGCCTCATATTGTGTGTATGTTGCAGGAGAGCCCTTTCAAGCAAGGTCCAGCAGGGATCAGCCCTCAGGGCGTCAGGATGAACCACTTCAGCAGTCCAGTCACAAGCGCAGCAGGCATGACTCAAGTAGAAGTACGGATAGGCA
>JAABUU010007619.1_pt1 | contig 11056 bp, 18 predicted proteins | sample 5559301 | NCBI WGS metagenome assembly JAABUU01 (sample SAMN10711884, study PRJNA513360) | rock metagenome | isolation source: Antarctica rocks | place: Antarctica: Victoria Land, Richard Nunatak white
GCCCTGCTCTGATACATGTCTTGTTTGTTTGTGGCTTTTGGGGGGGGGTGGGGGGAGGGGGGGCTGGAAGGGGTTGGGGGTAGGTGACAATCTGGTAATCCATAGGCATGGGTACGCTGGCATAGACTACCCCATTGTCAGTGCTCATAATACTTTTATGGAAGACATTGTCATGACAAGCATTTCTTGTTGGACCATGCATGTCTTTTGTGTCTCACAATCATCCGCCTTACCTGAAGTTTTGAATCAAGTCAGACTAGACATCTCGTAGACTTGGTGTTTAGCAGCACAAGTCATTCTCATACATTCAAGCTGTCTGATGTATACGATAACTGCAACAGACACTACACATATGTAGTCATACCTGTCTTGCATACCGCAGAACATGCATGTTTATGCAACTTACCAGACATCACGATTATTGGTTGGGCTCAAGATTTACTGTTGTTATCCTGGGCAAACCAAGTACGCACATAGCAGTGGTTAGCCCACAATGATTTTACTTTCTTCAGGACCAGCTGGAACATGGGTTCATCATGCTATTCTTGCAGGACAACATCAACAGGCAATCATTTGATTAACTTTGACTGTACTCTTAGCTGTGTTTAAGTGATTTTCATTGTAATTGTTATCATTGCCATTATCCCATCATAATCAGTGTGGTTTTGTGCTGCAGGACATCAGATGAACACATTTCCATTGCACAATTCCTGAAGGCTTCAAATGTGGATGGAGCTATCATAGTCACAACGCCGCAAGAGGTTTCTATCATCGACGTCCGGAAGGAGATCAATTTCTGCAAAAAGGTACAGGCAGCTTGCTTGCATGATGTGGCAGCAGCCATTCAAGCATTGCCCCACTGCTTGTTACCCTTTGCCCATAGCCTATCGCCAGTATTTTTTTCCCATTGCCTATCCCCCATTGCTTATCGCCAATAGCCTGTTGCCTATCGTCAATAGCCCATTGTTCATTGTCCATTATCAGCACTGAATGGCCTGTACTTGCTGCTTATTTACACTTTGGATAGCGTCCATTGCTGCCCTTTCTGTAACTCTCGAGCAGAGTTTTGCAGCCACAACAGCATTTCCCAAACCCCTGCCGCATTTTGATTAATGGTTTGTGAATGGTTTGTTAGAAGTGGTTGTGGCTGCAAGACTCTGCTCAAGACTCACTGTGAGGAAAGCCATAGAAGCGTTTTTAAGCGATGATGCTGGTGCCCACATGACACATTTGCCTGCGTGCATGCATGCCAGTTGTTGTGTTCTCAAGACAGAGCCTCAGGCTGATTTGCCCCAAATGCATGTTGCACTGCAGCAACATATCCAGTGGTTTCTTGATGATGCACACATGAGACACCTTCCCGCCTTTGTGCAACTGTTCTGTTCACAAGAAAGAGCATCAAGGTGGCTTGGCCCATATGCAGGTTGGCATTCCTGTTCTTGGGGTGGTAGAAAACATGAGCGGTCTCAGCCAGCAGCTACACAAGTTCAAGTTTTTCACCACCAGTGCTGATGGTGCTCAACAAGATGTGACTCAGCAAGTGCTACAGCATCTTCCTGCTGAGCTTCAGGTGACATCACGCACCTCAACTTACCATTTTGTGTCCAGCTGTTGTGCACATGTATGCATGCCATACACTGTTCAGCATGAGCCTCAGCATTAGTGACACCAGGTGGTCTTGGACTAGCACAGTCAGGGCGACCTGTGAATCTCTCATTGACATTGAATGCATGCTTGACAGATGGAGATCTGCATGCTATTTCTGACGTGTTCTTCTTCTTGCAGAACTGCGTTGCGCAAACAGAGGTTTTCCATGCCAGCAAGGGTGGGGCAGAGCAAATGGCAAAGGACATGCAGGTGCCTTTCCTTGGCAGAGTGCCTTTAGATCCTCTCCTTTCGAGGGCTGCAGAAGAAGGCAGATCTGCCTTTGGCACCAGCAGCTCTAAAGGAGCAGAAGAGGACAGATCTGCCTTTGGTAGTGGCAATCTCAAGGGGAACAGCAAGCCGTTCATGCCAAGCTTGCCTGCTTTGCAAGCCATCATACATCAGCTGATGCAGCTGACAGAGGGCAGTCAGAATGGACAGCGTGAGTCAAATGGAGTGCAGAATGGGGGTTCGCATTGAAAACTAGCAATCAGAGAGGCCCTGAACCAGTCTAGAGTTCCTCAATCAGGCATGTATACATTAGAAGGTTTTATATGCCACTGAATGCGATGTGAGTGTACAGTCGCTCCCATCTGTTCAATTCATGTATGGAAGTGTTGCACGGAACCATCCCACCCCAAGATCCCTGGATATGTCATCCAGCATGTTAATCGCATCACCCCTTTGGCAGGCTGGATTTTCTGACGATTCATGTGAATTAGACAGAGCTGAACTCTGGCTGCTGCACAGAGTATGGTCTGTTTGAGACATGGTGTGACACCCAACATGTGCGCAGTGCTTCATTGCCGGCATGAGGGCTCGTATGACGTCCCAGATCTGGTCCCAGATTCAGATTCTTTCGCAACTTCCTGGTCAAGTCCATTGCATAGGTCACAGGACGCCTAACAAGCATGAGCAATGGTTCACGAGTTTTTGAGGCGTTCTTGTCCACAGGAAGTGCAGTTGTCGAAGTCCGCTTTATTCTTTTGCTTTGACAGCGACCATGTCGTCCCCCGCTGTAGACGTGTATACAGTCAGTTCGCTGTTTACCGTCGGGTCTCCGTCCAGAAGCGGTCAGATTGAGGCTATCGTTGTAGCAGCCTTGTATTTCATCCCCTTCTGTGCGCTGACCCTTCAGTTGCCCGCATGCAAGGGCAAGTACCACCCTGTTATCTCGACTGCCGTATTTGCAGCAGGTCTGTTTACGAAAGAATGACAGGCGGAGCTTTCCAGTCCTTTTGATAGGAAGGTGACAAAATGAAACGTTGCTGTGATGTTTTGCAGCGCGTGGCGTTGGATACATCTTCAGGGCTTTAGTAGAACGCAAGGTGACTAAGTCCAACTTCAAGGCTTACCTGATCCTATCAAGCGCAGCAACGTTTCTTTTCATTGGGGCCCTGGGACATCTGCTAGCCCACTGGTACATAACTCCCCTCAACAGTTATTCCATCTGTGCACCTGCTCAAGTCGTCACAAAACACCCACATTAGTGCACACCACCTTCCGGTGCATCACTGGCAAGCCCTCTACTACTATGCATCGATGGTCAACAGTCAGTACATCACTGCCTGGCTTTATAGTCACAGCACTGCTGCACTTGCCGTGCATTCCACAGGAATGACTTTACTAATGTGCCTTGACCATGTTACTGGCCATTTCCTGATGCAGGTTTGAGCATTCATCCGGGAAAGGTCACTTGGGCTACAGGATTCAAGTCAGAGCTGTCAGACTGCAACTCAACTATGCCTTCGTTGTGGAGCTTTTGAACTACTTGGGGGTCGCCTTTGCAGTCGTCGGTATCAGAGCAGCCTTCCTGTTGTTCACAGCCTCCACCCTCTCTGAGCTAGTTGACGCCCAACAGGGACGTACAACATCCAACAGGGTGAGTCTGCCTGCTCAGTTCTTGAACTGCTTTCCAGCAGAGTGAGTCTGCCTGCTCAGTCCATGATCTGCTCTTTGGGGATACAGATATGTCAATGTTTTGAAGAAGTCCCTGTTCTGTGTCCAATAGGGTGGGATACAGAAACAGCACTGCTTTTCTATTAACGCCTGTCATGCAGTGTGAAATTGCATTCAGCAATGTCAGGCAACTAAACATCAGGCGTTTTGACTTTAGGGAGATATCTTACATGTTTCATGTGTCTGGGCTGCTGTATTGCTGGTTGCACATTACCTGACCTGGCAAGACGCACAAAATTCTAGCTGTGCATGCATCAATGATGCGCTTGTTGTATGTGCACAAGCCATTGACAAGTGTTTAACGCAGCATTTTGCATCTGTTCCTAATATTGAATCTTGTTGTCAAGACAAAACAGGTCTAGCAATTATGGCTGTGCTTGCAGCATCAGCATCAGCTGGAAAGCTCTATTTGTGTGTTGCACTGGAGTGCCTGTGTATGCACAGGAATGTCCTGTACAGTCACAACTGCATATTGTGCCAAATCCCTGTGTTACCAAACGTGAGCACATATACCAATCATCATTCAGCTCCACTGCACGTTCAACTAGCAGTGTCTGCTTGTGCATGTGTTCAGCACATACATCCTTACAGCTTGCATGTCATCACACAAAAAATATGTCTCACTAAGTATCACATTGATCAGCAAGGCATTTTGCCAGAGGGTCAACGCTATCTCGCCAGAGGGTCAACGCTATTTCGCCAGAGGGTCAACGCTATTCCAAGTCATGCGGCTTATCCATGTCTTGTCATGAGACTTGTAATCAGAGGCTCAAAGCATACTGTCCTGTCATGACACAACTCACAGTAGTTCACAAACAGATTAGTGGATATGCAGATCATGTCCTTTTACCATCATCGAATAGTGTCATGATCCAGGTGCTATTGCAATTCAGGGCTGCCCTCCAGGTTGCGGCCCACAGGGGCGCTTCTGTTATCACAAGGAAATGCGCAACCACAATTCTCACATTTCCTGATGTCAATGCAGGGGTTCGTGGCGCTGATGGCGATCTACACACTCTGTGCCTTTGCATGCTGCCTTTGGAGCAGGCTCAAGGGGCCAACTGTCGCACCCAGATCGCCATCCAGAATGCTGGTAAGCACTTCCACCACTGCGTCTGTCGCTTCGTGCTCTCACAACCGCATATCAAGCTGCTGATGCTATACTAGCAGAGGTCTGTGTGAAGGAAGCCAGCATGGTGTTGCTGTCCAGCGAGGCGAGCCATGCAGCCAAGCGTGAGATTGTTTTGTGAATCATTGCTCTATGCAAAGCTTTGACAGCATGTGTGCTGTGCAAGCCTTTTGTAGGCCTGAGCTGTTTTGATGCTCAGCTCTGTGCATCCACTCATGTTCAGCAGCAGCAGCAGCAGCAGCAGCAGCAGCAGCAGCAGCAGCAGCAGCTTTTGTTTGCTGAGTGTCGTTCATCATCCTTGCTGCTGTGTGAGCCTTAGGATGCATGGCAGCCATATTGCGCATCTTGCCTTGACAAGAGGGATGCCCTGCTCTCATCACTTGCACAGTCATCTGCAGAGCATTGCAAAGCTAGAAGACACGTACAGTTGACACATCCAGTGGACACATATGCTGAGGTCTGCAGACTCTGCTCATCAGGCCTTCATGCATGAGCACCATAATGATAATGACCATCACCAACAAAGCCAAGATTGCATCTTTGTCTTGATCTTTTGTTGCACATCATGCCATGCAGGTTGGGTGTAAAGCAATTGCTTCTGAGCACCCTTTGGTCATGCTTGCAGGTTATTTCAGCTTTGTCAGTTGCTTGCATCTTCTTGCTGGTACGGACAGTATTCGGCCTTTTGTCCATTGACCACCACCAATACAGTAATCAGGCGAAGCTCTTGTATACACTGGAGGTGTTACCTGAGATGATAGCGCTGTACACTGTGGCAATCCCAGGGTTCATCCCCGGGATTGGTCGAGATGCTGAAGCCCATTTGGGGATCGCGCCAACCGGGACACAGGCATCCCCACCACATGTGAAGGTGCATCATGAGGGTGAGCAGATGAGCCGTGAGGAGGAAGCGAGTCACCAACAAGGGAAGGTTGTCACAGCATCCCTCACCACATGGCCACATGATCACCACATGGCCACATGATCACCACATGGCCACATGATCAGTGATCATCCCCGGGCCAGTGGACGTCATGCTTCTGCTGCTGTACATGAACAGCAACCAGATCAGGGCAACTTCAGTGACAGCCCTACTGTATTGTCTGGAACAGCCCCTTTGATACAGCAACAGGTTTCTCTCCAGCTGAGGGGCAACAGCCCCATTGCTTGGGCTGCAAGCGCCCCAGTGACCAGACAGTGACACAAATCAGAAGAAGAAGAAGGACATGAGTCAAAAATTGGTTGGTAGCAAGCGGCAGAATGATTGTTTGTGCTTTCCATGCTCATCAGCTCAGCCTTCCTGATTTAATTAACAAACACAATCCTTCCAGATTGTGCTTCAGAGTTTATTTAGTACCTGAGGTGGAGAGTTTCTGCCTTCTGGCCACAACCATTTTCTGTTCAGAACAAGAGTGCTTGAGGCCGGCCTGCTTGATGTACGTACTCAGCTGTGATGACAATAGGATAAGCATTGCTACATCCAGAGGTGCACATGTGCTGTCTCTAGTATGAGGGTCTCCATCCTCCGCTGTTAATCACAAACATTGATATCAGTGCTGTACATGTATCAAGTAAAGCATGTTAACAGTCTTGCGCAATTGGTTGCTTCCTTGGTCCTATACTTGTGTTTGCAGCCCCTTTCCAGAGCTGCAAGAGCATACAGGATGTTTCCTGTCTTAGTGGTGAATGATACACTATGTGTTCACAACACATTCATCAGTTGTTTGCACGTGCAACCTAGTATATACACTGAAGCAGTTGACCTCTACATTGGCGACCAGTTGTTGACAGATAGTCCCTGGGCAGCCCGGTATAATACTTGGCTTCTCATTAAATTGACGCCGAAAGGTGTAGTCTAGTTTTTTCTTTTCTTTTCTTGACAGATGGTACATTATTTTGCAGTACCTTGCAGCACTGCTGAGCATGTCTGGGCAATCTGCACTCACATATTCGGCATTGATGCAATATATTCGCCATGCATATGCATATGCAACATTCACATGCAGGTTTGACTTGCAACAGCATGGTAGCATGGATAGCAGGCTGTCACTGTGGACCTTCAGCTGTCACATGAAAGCTGTCTCTATGGAGATTGGGTCCCGTTGTGATGCAACAGTCTGCACGACCCTATCTTGCCTGTAGCTAAACTGGAGTATGGTGTCAAATCTTGGCCAATTGCAAACAAACGCTGTGGCATCTGCAACAACTCTGCTCCTTACTGCCTACTATAGTATACACTAGCTAGCTCACTAGCCATAACTTCATATTTGATCCTGCACCTTTAACAGCATAACCCTTTCCTAAACATCATGTTATATTGTTTGCTATGTTGACTACTTGCACTACACTGCTGTGACAAATAGTCAGGCACCTGAGGAAGAATTCAGGAACTCAAGCTGACTCGGCCTTTGAGCATGAGCTAGATTGCAAGGGAGCTGAAGACCCTACCAAAGCACAGCTTACAAGGTATGCACTGCACAGATCTGGCAACGCACTGTGCAGGCGACCAAGAGGTACAAAACCCTAAATGCACAATGCAGGCAACCAAGAGATACAAAACCCGAAATACACTATGCAGACGACCAAGAGATACAAAACTTTAAATGCACTGTGCAGGCGACCAAGAGATACAAAATTGCATCAGCCTTTGACGAGTGTCACTCTCTTAAGACCAAGCTTGGTAACAAGCATATCTGTTCTATGCAACATATGCAGTAGGGAAGACAAATACAAAACCCAAACAGCTGATGTTTGGGCAAAAATTGCAATCTCTGACACAACATCACTCAACCCCGTGACGCACATAGTCAGCATCATGCATCAGGACCACTGTGGTCTTCGTGACTGTCAACATGATCTGAATCATAAGTATCCCCCAGCATCACGTCATCATCTGACTAGTCCACATATTCACAGTCATCAAGGATTTGGAAGAAATTATTGGCTTGTCCATGCTGCTCATTGAGCCAGAAATAGTTGGCTTGCTGGTGCTGCTCATTGACGCAAGCATCAATGTCCGCGCTGCCGCTGCAGGCAAACTTCACTTTTGCTTCAGCACCCAGATCAATCTCAACTCCATCCCCTGCGTAGTAGCTCATGTGTAGCCTTGCATAAGGGGAACTTGGGATTCGGCCTTCAAACCTACAACCTCTTTGGGCATGGCACTGAAGTCCAGCTTTGGAGGGGATGCAATGCAGGGTTGGTGATCGATTGCCCAGCTGTGTTCACATTGCGCCGCAAGTAGCTTAGCAGAATAATTAGCAAAGCAAAGACCAACCAGCCATCATGTGCTTGAAGAAGGGAGAGGAATTGCTCTGCTAGCGCTATGAGGTTGTGCTGAGTGACAGACTGCTGAGTAGCAAAGGCCATGCTGGCGCCGAAGAGGCTAGACGGGCTGGCGCACTTCTGTAAAACCTGCTCTTTCGTCAAGGCTGCGCATCTCACGCAGGCTGGGTCGTATAGGTCACCGTGAGGCATCAGCAGCAATTGGAAGCCATGCCTTTGTCAGGGCAAGAATCGACAGCTTTGCAGCCGAAGCCGTTGAACCTTGGCCTGGACATGTGTGACACAGATAGTATTGTTCATATCCATGTTACAGCTGCCGCAAGCAGAGGGCTGCACGAGCAAGTTCAGGCCCATCTTCAGGAAACTGACTTGCAGATGCCACTTATTGTAAAGCTGCGAGCTGGCCAGGAACTGCTGGCTGCGTTGGCTACCAACATCTAGTTTCTTGGTGATCTCGTAACTTAGGGTGGTTGGTACGTCGTGAAGGGTGCTCTTCCTCAAACGATAGTTCAAGATTATTGCCAATACTGACACGGCATCAAACAGGTTCTGTCGTAACACCGCGGAGGACGGTCCCTTTTGGCAGTAGATACTGAAGCTTACCTGCAGAGTCCATTTTGAGCACGCTCGTGTCAGCAAAGTATGCCGCAGTAGATCTGGGCGCGACACTCGGAGGCACATTCACAAATGTAACCCTGCAGAGACTGCTGCAGCTTCCAAGCCACGGTAAAGCATGACCTGCAGGAGCTTGCAACTCCATGGCACTGGGACTCAATGAACAGAGTCTCTGTAACAGAGATGTGGGCTCTGCGACAGCAAGTACCTTTTGCCGGCTGCCAAATCAGCTTTATTTTGTTGTCAGACATTGACTGTCTCCTGACGTTTCTGAAATAAAATAGACGTTTCGGGATTGAAAAGAGCTTCAGTGACACGAAGCTCTCATAATACAGCCAAATTTAGTATACATCATTGCAACAGGAATAGCAATGATAGTGGCATCAACATATCCAATATGTGCATGTCATGTTGGGCGCAGCATGTACTCTAAGCACGCTCCATACATGCATGATATAATCAGCATACAAGTATTTTCAGTTGCTAATTCCATAGTTATCTCAAATCATTCTTTTGTCTGTCTTGTGCATCCCTATAAGGCCTACTAGTACGACAGTTTTGACAATCACGTAATGCAACATCATTGAAACTAAAGCTAGGGCGGCCAGGTGGGCGAAGCCCCTTGACTTCACCAAACAAAAGCTGCTTAGGCAATCTATCGTTAGGCATCCTGAAAACATGACCTAGCCACCTGCTCTGGAGAGACAAGACTTGTCCTGCACGTACCTAGCTCATCATGAGCTGGAAAGCGTTTTAAGTATTATTATTGTTATTATTATTATAGTTATTATTATTATATTGTGTAGCTAAAACCCTGCTTCATATTCTGAAGTTGCTATCGAAAATCTGAAGTTCCTATCGAAGACAACGCACCGAGAAAAATCACTAGACTCCCTTCATCACAGCTCTCCAAAACATATATGCAAAAGCAAGGCCAAAACCATGAACGACAACAGAAAGACATACCGACTGCAACATACACCTACATACAGTACATGCGAACACAACGGCAGGATCACAGCAGCAAGACTTGCATGCTAAGCTGGTGCACATTTGCGCCGCTTGAAGCGCTGCAGCACCAACCGCAAAGTGTAGGTCAGAATCCCGTACGATGTTGCCTCGAGAGTTACACTCCATGCAAACTCCTTCTTGAAAGACCCAGGAAACTCATACTGGGTAAAGGTATTGCCCCAGCCGTCAGGTCTGCCCAACGCCGCAATGTAGGCTGTTGCAAGGTAGAACGACGTGAGGAGGAAGATCGGCTTGAAGCGGAGCGCTGGCTCGCAGAAGTTCTTGGTGTCGATGACTAAGCTGACTAAGGGACCCAGCAGCTCGAAATTGGCCACCAGCCATGCCAAAGTCACCGCTGGATTCTGCACAACACAAAGCAAGAACCTGTGTAACGGTAGATGAGTGTTCACTCCATACATTTTACTTACTGGTGTTGTCATCTGTTCATGCATCCACTCATTGAGCAGGTGTCATGTGCTGGGGTGGTGAACATGTCCCACGGTTCCAGGGTTGCAGCTCTGGATGATACTGCACAAGTACTGGTAGGCACCAAACTGCAAATGTAAGTTTGTGCAGATCAATGACAGACAAGTATCATGTCATTCTTCAGCATGTGGCAGGAGTGAGAGGGGACGTACATTATGGGGTGAGTCAGACCGATCCAACTTGAACCAAGGCTGTCCGCTCAGGGAAATTACGTTGACCACTTGCACGAGCGCCCCCATGAAAGCCATGAAGGAGAGCAAAATGAACGTCGGCACAGTGCTGACAGGCTCAATCTGGTGTCGGTTGAGCTGCTTCAAGGGAGGAAGAAGGCAGGTTGTGAAGGCCAGAGTCAGTGCCTGAAAGTCAATGGCCACCACCTGTGATGCAAAGAGGGAAATATATGAGGGCTTGTGCAGAGGATAGAAGGCTGTACATGTGGCTGTTGGGCTGCTTCAACAGAAGGAACATTGATCAGGCAAAGAACAGATGCCCAGGATGCAATAGCTGCTTCAACAAAGGAAACATTCAGCAATGGACAGATGCCATTGCCAACAGCCTAGAATGCAATGGCTGCTTTTCGTACAGCAAGCAGAGAGCAAGAAGGCTGCACTAGCTATGCAAGCAGAAGGAACAGCCTTGTTTAAGGTTGAATGCCTGAGAGCTCCAACAACAGCAAGAACAGTGACAATTGCAGTTACAAGAACAACAGCACAGCCGCCCTCAGCAGCAAGAGCAGTAACAGTGCACGCATACCAACGACATCGAGGCTCCCTGGAGGTCAGGAGAATGTGCACTGACCTGAGAGGTGGCCAGCTGTGACCCGTTTACACAGAAGCTGATGTTCTGAGCAATGGACAAACACCATTGATACAAGACCATGTACTGCAGCAAACAATCATGTGGTATGTCAGAATAAACGAGGGCCCC
>JAABUU010007621.1_pt1 | contig 11054 bp, 9 predicted proteins | sample 5559301 | NCBI WGS metagenome assembly JAABUU01 (sample SAMN10711884, study PRJNA513360) | rock metagenome | isolation source: Antarctica rocks | place: Antarctica: Victoria Land, Richard Nunatak white
GTGATGACGCTGGCTCCCGCCAACGCCTCGGGACGGCCCGCGTAGGCCCCGAGCGCGTCGGCGTCGGCCACGACATGACGGCCTGCCGCCAGCAACGACGGCAGCAGCCGCGCCGCCGTCTCGATCCCCAGCCCAGGGCCGCATACCCATGTCGTCCGCCGCGCATCCTCCAGCAATGACGCCAGCGATGCCTCGTTCACGATCAGCCCGGCGGCTCCGCCCCGATAGATATCCGCCCGGCCCTGTGCCGCGATCGCCGCCATCCCGGCGCCTCCCGCCCGCGCGGCCGCGGCGGCGAGCTGGGCGGCCCCAGTCATCTCGGCCCCACCCAGGACGGTCACGTAGCCGCGGGCGTATTTGTGAGTGGACGCCGGCAGGACGGGCAGCCGCCACAGCCCCGGCCCGTTGTGGAAATTCGTCGGCGCGATGCCGTGCAGCACTGACGCTGGAATGCCGATATCGGCCAGGGTGATGGCGCCGCACAAATCGCGCCCTGGCAGCAGCAAATGGCCTGGCTTGCAGCGGAAGAACGTTACGGTCTGCTTTGCCGCAGCCGGTGTCCCACGCACGGCGCCGGTCGCGCCATCGACGCCGCTCGGCACGTCGACCGCCAGAATGCGCTCGGCCACGCCCAGTGTCTCGGCCACGATCCCGTCCACGTCCCGCGACAACCCGGCGCCGAACACCGCGTCGATCACCAGACCCGCTTGCGCCGCATCGGCCGGGTCGAACGGGCGCACCGGGCCATGCCAACGCCGAGCCGCCGCCGCAGCGCCTGGTCCCGGCGACGCCAGCGCGGCCACCTCCACCGGCCACCCCGCCTCGGCCAGCAGCCGGGCCGCGACGTAGCCATCCCCGCCGTTGTTGCCCGGCCCGCACAGCACCAGCGTGCGGCACGGCCCGAACCGCCGCGCCGCACGTGCGACCGCCCAGCCGGCGCGCTCCATCAGCATGTCCGGCGGCACGCCGCAGGTGGCGTCGGCACGATCCATCTCGGCGGGGGTTAGCAGGGCGTGTTCCATGCGTGACAGTATGCCAAACCGATCTCAGGGCGGGGAGAGAAGCTTTTCATGACGGTTGTGATCACGGTGGCGCAGCAGAAAGGCGGCGCAGGCAAGACCATGCTCGCCGCCAACCTGGCCGCCGCGTGGGCGAGAACCTACCGAGTCGCCCTGCTCGATATCGACCCGCAGCGCAGCCTGACGCGCTGGCATTCCCTCCGCGCCAATACAGCGGCCACCCGCATCGCCCTGTCCGACGTGTCCGGCTGGCGATTGGCGGGCGAACTCGACCGGCTGCAGCGCGAGCACGAGGTGGTGGTGATCGACACGCCGCCGCAGATCGACACCGATTCGCGCCGCGCCATCCGGGCAGCCGGCCTCGTGCTGGTGCCGGTGCAGCCGAGCGCGCCGGATGTGTGGGCGGCGGAAGGCACGCTCACCCTCGCCCATCAGGAGAAACGCCCGGTGGCGCTGTTGCTGAACCGCGCGCCGACCACGGCCCGGGCGTTGCAGGCCAGCCGGGCGGCGGTCGAGGCGGCCGGGCACACGCTGCTGCCGGCGCATCTCGCCAACCGGATCGGCTACGCGCAGGCCTTCGCCACCGGGTTGGGCGTCATCGAAGCGGCGCCCCGCAGCGCCGCGGCCGCCGAAATGACGGCGCTGGTCGCCGCTATTGAAGCCTTGCTGGCGTCAGCATGATGTGGGCTTCCACGACGTCCGGCTCGTCCGGCATCCGCTCGACCCTGAAGCCCAGCTTGCGCACGAAGGCCAGCATCGGGTGGTTGTCGGCGAGCACCTGGCCGGTGATCTCCCGCACGCCCTGCGACTCCGCCCAGTCGAACAGCCGCTGCATCAGCTTGCGGCCGAGGCCGTGGCCCTTCATGTCGCCTTGCACGACGACGGCGAACTCGCCCTCCTCCAGGCCGTCGCGCACGAGCCGGCTGACCCCCACCGTCTCGTCCGGCGCGCCGGGGCGGGACCGGACCGCGACGAACGCCATCTCGCGGTCGTAGTCCACCTGGGTCATGCGCGCGATCCGCTCCGGCGACAGCTCGCGCAGGGTGGTGAAGAACCGGTAGCGGATGTCGTCGGGCGTCAACCGCAGGAACAGCGCGGCGTGGCCCTCTGCGTCCTCCGGCCGGATCGGGCGAATGCACAGCGCCTCGTCGCCCGCTTGCCAGGTCTCGATCAGCTCCGCCGGGTAGGGCGCGATGGCCAGGGCGCCTGCTTCCCCAGGCGGTCGCAACGAGATCGACCCGGCGGCGGGGCGCGCGCTCCCTGCCCCGGCCACCACCGGGTTGAGTTCCAGCGTCGCGATCTCCGGGAAGTCGACGAGCAACTGGCTGACCCGCACCAGCATGTCGGCGATGGCAGCCCGCTCCTCCTTCGCGCCATCATGCCCGTTGGCGAGCAGGCGGCCTGCTCGTGTCCGCTGAACCAAAGCCTGCGTCAGAGCCAGGTTGAGTGGCGGCAAATCCACGGCGCGGTCGTCCATCAAATCGGCCGCCTCGCCGCCAAGGCCGAACGCGATGGTCGGGCCGAACATGGGATCGTCGGCGGCCGTGATCCGCGTTTCGAGACCCTGCCCAGCCGATGCGATCGGGATGCCATACGCGCCGAAGATGACGGAGGAATCCGGAGCCTTGCCCGCCGTCCGCGCATGGGCGATCGCCGCACGGACGGCCGCACGGTCGGGCGCGATGCTGAGCACCTTGCTGCTCGGCAGCTCACGCGCTGCGGCCCGGGCACGACGCTCTCCAACCAAATGCAGAAAGCCCTGCGCTGCCTGTTCGGGTGAGGTGAATGCGGGCACACCGGCGTTGGCTAGAGTGCGGCGGTGCGCCGCCCCGGTCGTCTCGCCCATGGCGCAGACCAGCAACGGCGTCTTCATCGCCTTTGCCGCAGCGGCAAGCGCGGCGATGCCGGCGTCGTCCTCCGGCCCGGTCGGCGCGAACACCACGATGACGCCACCTACCTCGCGCGCGCCGCTGAGCAGCGCGGCCGTTTCGGCCAATCGGGTCGGCTTCGGGACACCGACATAGAGTAGCCCGTCGAGGGCCTGCGTCGGCAAGGCCAGGCGCAATACGCTTTGTGTCTCCGGAGCGAGTTCCACCAAGCGAATTCCGCCGGCCAGCGCCGCATCCGCCGCCATCTGGCCGGGGCCGATCGCGTTGGTGACGATTGCCAACGCTTCGCCGCGGGCAGGCCGCGCGCGGGCCAAGGTCTCGGCCGCGGTCAGGAAGTCCTCGAAATGGGAAACGGTCAGGATGCCGGCCCGGTGCAACGCCACGTCGAACACCGCCTCCGCCCGCCCGGTTGCGTCCTGCAATCGCCCACCCGCTCGGATGGCCACGATCGGGCGCTGCCGCGCCGCCGCCCGTGCTGCAGACAGGAACCCCCGGCTATCGCGGATGCGGCGGATGTCGAGCAGGATCGACCCGGTGCCGGGATCGCGCGACAGGTAGTCCAACGCTTGCGCGAACCCGACGCCCGCGTTGCCGCCGACGCCGATGACGTGGCTGAACCCGACCCCGTTCGGTTCCGCCCAGTCCAGCACCGCACGGCACAGCGCCGCCGATTGCGACACCAGCGCCACCCGCCCGGCCTGCGGCGTCAAATGCGAGAGAGTGGCGTTAAGGCCGACCGCAGGGCACGCGACGCCGAACGAGCCGGGGCCGAGCACCCGCACTCCTGTCGCGCGCGACGCCGCCACGATGTCGGGCGTCATGCCGGTCGCCACCGCGGCATACGTCCCGCCCGCCGCCAGGGTCGCGAGCACGGGGCCGATCGGGACCGTTCCGGTCGCCAGCACGGCGAGGTCGGCTGGCGCGTTCGGTTGCACGAAGCCCTCGGCCCGCTCCACTGCGGTAATCTCGCCAGTGAAGCCGCCCGCCCGCAGGTTGTCGAGCACCAGCGCGCCTTCCCGCGACCCGGCACCGATGACGACAAGGGAGCGCGGCCGGAACAGGCACTCGGGATTATAGCGGTGAGGTTGGTAGGAGCGGAGAAGGGACATGCTGCACTGCAACATGGAGCCGCGCGGATGGTTTCGCCAGTTATGCGGCTACAGGATCAATTTAAGGCGCGCGCCGATCTCGCCGATGACGCCGCGACGGAACGCCAGCACGCACACGACGAAGATCGCGCCCTGCACGACCGTCACCCAGCTGCCGATCCCGGACAGGTAGTTTTCCATGCCCTTGACGATCAGCGCGCCGACGACCGGGCCAAAGATGGTGCCCATGCCGCCCAGCAGGGTCATCAACACCACGTCGCCGGAGGTGGTGAAATTCACGTCGGTCAGGGTCGCGATGCCGAACACGATCGACTTGGTGCCGCCCGCCACCCCCGCGATGACGCAGGACAGGATGAACGCGATCAGCTTGTAGTCGTCGGTGCGGTAGCCGAGCGAAGTCGCCCGCGGCTCGTTCTCGCGGATCGCTTTCAGCACCTGGCCGAACGGCGAGTGCACGACTCGGTGGATCAGCAGGAAGCACGCGACGAAGATGATCGCGACGACGGCATACATCGCGAGGTCGTTGTCGAGCGGGACCACGCCGAGCAGCGCGCCGCGCGGCACCTGCTGGATGCCGTCCTCGCCGTGGGTGAACGGCGCCTGCAGGCAAAAAAAGTAGTTCATCTGGGCCAGCGCGAGCGTGATCATGGCGAAGTAAATGCCCTGCCGCCGGATCGCGACCCAGCCGAACACCGTGCCGAGCAGCCCGCCGGTCAGGCCGCCCAGGACGATCGCCAGCTCCGGCGTCAGGTGCCATTCCTTGGCGGCGTAGGCCGTGACATACGCGCCCATGCCGAAATACGCGGCGTGGCCGAAGCTCATCAGCCCGACATAGCCGATCAGCAGGTTGAACGCGGCGGCGAACAGCGCGAAGCACAGCACGTTCATCAGGAACACAGGGTAAAGGAACGCCGGGCACACCACGAGCAGCGCCAGCATCAGCAGCAAGGCGATGGCTTGCGGGCGGGAGAAGCCGAACACTATGCGGCCTTTCCGAACAGCCCGGCCGGCCGCGCCAGCAGCACGATCACCATCACCACGAAGATCACCGTGGCGGACGCCTGCGGGTAGAACACTTTGGTGAGTCCCTCCGCCACGCCAAGGCCGAACCCGGTGATGATCGAGCCCAGGATCGAGCCCATCCCGCCGATGACGACCACGGCGAACACCACGATGATGAGGTTGGACCCCATGTTCGGGTTGACCGAGTAGATCGGCGCCGCCAGCACGCCCGCGAACGCCGCGAGCGCGACCCCGCCGGCGTAGGTCAAGGTGATCATCCGCGGCACGTTCACCCCGAACGCCTGCACCAGCCCCGGATTCTCGGTCGCCGCCCGCAGCCGCGCTCCCAACTGGGTCTTCTCGATGATCAGCCATGTCGCCAGGCACATCGACCCGGCCGCGACCACGACCCAGCCACGGTAGTTCGGCATGAACATGAAGCCGAGATTGGTGCCGCCGGACAGGCTCGCCGGGATGCGATACGGCAGGCCGGAGCTGCCGTACTCGTTGCGGAACACGCCCTCGATGATGAGGGCCAAGCCAAACGTCAGCAGCAGGCCGTACAGGTGGTCGATCTGGTACAATTTGCTGATCACGGTGCGCTCCAGCACCACGCCGAGCGCGCCGACCGTCAGCGGCGCGATCAGCAGCGCCCACCAGTAGTCGATCCCGAGATAGTTCTGCAGCATCCAAGCGATGAATGCGCCCACCATGAACAGGGCGCCGTGAGCGAAGTTGATGATGTTCAGCATGCCGAAGATCACCGCCAGGCCGAGCGACAGCAGCGCGTAGAACGCCCCGTTGATCAATCCGAGCAGGAGTTGCCCGAACAGCAGCTGCGCCGGGAAGCCGAAGATGGTGAACATCAGGCGTGCACGAGCGGGCAGCCGCCCTCCGCCAGCGGCCGGAACGCCTGCTCCGCCGGAGTGGTCGCGACCAGCTTGTAGTAGTCCCACTTGCCGCGGCTCTCGGCCGGCGTCTTCACCTGGAACAGGTAGGCAGGGAACATCCCGCGCCCGTCCTGCCGGATGGAGCCGTGGCCGAACGCGTCGTCGTCGGTCGGCATCGCCTTCATGCGCGCGACCGCTGTGCTCCCGTCGGCCTTGGCCTTGGCCGCGCCCATGTCGGCCGCCGCCTTCAGGTAGTGCAAGGTGGCGGCGTAGCAGCCTGCCGGGTCCATGCCGGGCCAGTTGTCGGGGGTTTTCGACTTGACCCGGTTGGTGAAGGCGCGCGTGCGGTCGTTCAGGTCCCAGTAGAAGCTTTCCGTCAGGTTCAGCCCCTGCGCGACCTCCAGGCCTAGCCCGTTCACGTCGCTGATGAACATCAGCAGCGCCGCCATCCTCATCTGCCGGTTCAAGCCAAACTCGACCGCCTGCTTGATGCTGTTGATCGTGTCGGCGCCGGCGTTGGCCAGGCCCAGCACCTTCGCCCCCGACGCCTGGGCGGCCAGCAGGAACGACGAGAAGTCGCTGGTGCCGGGGAACGGGTAGGTCGACGCGCCCAGCACCTTGCCGCCCGCTTCGGTCACGAAGCGGCTGGTGTCGCGCTGCAGCTGCTGCCCGAACACGTAGTCGGCGGTGACGAAATACCAGCTATCCCCGCCGGCTTTCGCCATCGCCCCGCCGGTCGACTTGGACAGCATGTAGGTGTCGTAGGTCCAGTGCACCGTGTTGGGCGAGCACTGCACGCCGGTCAGGTCCGACGTCCCCGCGCCGGAGTTGAGGTAGACCTTGTTCTTCTCCCGCACCACGCCCGACACCGCCAGCGCCACCGACGAGGTCGGCACGTCGACGATCACGTCCACCCCGTCGCGGTCGAACCATTGCCGGGCGATTGACACGCCAAGGTCCGGCTTGTTCTGGTGATCCGCGAACACGACCTCCGCGGTGATCCCGTGATCACCGAAATCCTGCACCGCCTGCCGCACGCATGCGACCGACGTCTGCCCGCCGGTGTCGCGGTACGGCCCCGACTGGTCGTTCAGCACGCCGATCTTGATCGCCGGCGATTGGGCTCGTCCCAGACGTGACGTCAAGGTGGTCGCGGCGGAGGCGGCGAGCAGGGTGCGGCGGCTGATCACGGCGAAATTCTCCTACGAGGCGACCAGGGAGCACTTGCTCTCGGACAGGGGCCGAAAAGCCTGGTCGGCCGGCGTGGTCGCCAGCAGCTTGTAGTAGTCCCAGGCGTAGCGGCTCTCGGCCGGCGCCTTGACCTGGTACAGGAACGAGGGATGCAGCTTGCGGCCATCCTTGCGGATGCTGCCGGGTCCGAACGCGTCGTCGTCGGTCGGCATCGCCTTCATCCGCTCGACCGTGGCGCCCGCCGTCTGCCTTCGCCGCCACGGCGCCCATCGCCGCGGCGGTTTTCAGGTAGTGCAGCGTGCTGGAATACACCCCGGCCTGCACCATCGACGGCCGCAGCGTGGGCGCCTTCGGCTTTAGCTGCTCGGCGAACGCGCGCGTGCGGTCGTTGGCGTCCCAATAAAAGCTATTCGTCACCACCAGGCCCTGCGCCGTGTCCAGCCCGATCGCGTGGATGTCGGTGATGAACACCAGCAGCCCGGCGAGCCGGATGCCCTGCTGCCCCAGCCCGAACTCGCGCGCCTGCTTGATCTGGGTAATCGTGTCGGTGCCGGCGCTTGCCAGCCCGATGACCTTGGCGCCGGACGCCTGGCCCTGCAGCAGCTGCGACGAGAAATCCGACGTGTCCGGGAATGGATAGTCGTTCTCGCCCAGCACCTTGCCGCCAGCCGCCGTGATGAACTGCGTCGCCTCGCGCGTCAGCGTGTGGCCGAACGTGTAGTCGGCGGTGACGAAAAACCAGGTGTCGCCGCCCGCCTTCACCATCGCGCCGCCGGTCGATTTCGCCAGCATGTACGTGTGGTAGGCCCAATGGATGGTATTGGGGTTGCACTGCGCGTTCGTCAGCTCCGACGTTGCAGCGCCGGAGTTGCAGTAAACCTTGTTCTTGTCCTTCGCGACGCCCGCCACGGCCAGCCCGACCCCCGAGTTGGCGACCTCGACGATAATATCCACGCCGTCGCGATCGAACCACTGGCGGGCGATCCCGGCGCCGATGTCGGGCTTGTTCTGGTGGTCGGCGACGACGATCTCGGTGCGGATGCCCTTCGCGTCAGCGCCGAAATCCTCGATCGCCTGGCGCGCGCAAAGGGCGGCGACCGGCCCGCCAAGGTCTTTGTAGGGACCCGACATATCCGTCAGCACCCCGATCTTGAGCGCGGGCGCCGCTTGGGCCCGGGCCGCGAACGGCGCGGCCGAAGGCACTGCCGCCGTGCCGAGCAAGCCGCGGCGTGTGATGTCGATCATCGGTGTTCCCCAAGCGGCGCGTCAAACGCCGAGATACTCGTGCAGCTTGCCCATGTTCGCCTCGAGATCGGCGTTCGGGATCATGTCGATCACCCGCCCGTGCTCCATGACGTAGTGCCGGTCCGCCACCGTCGCCGCGAACCGGAAGTTCTGCTCCACCAGCAGCACGGTGAACCCGCGGGTCCGCAATTCGCGGATCGTGCGGCCGATCTGCTGCACGATGACGGGCGCCAACCCCTCGGTCGGCTCGTCCAGCAGCAGGAATCGCGCGCCGGTGCGCAGGATGCGCCCGATCGCCAGCATCTGCTGCTCGCCGCCCGACAGCTTGGTGCCTTGGCTGGATGCCCGCTCCTTCAGGTTGGGGAACAGCGCATATATCGTCGGCACGTCCAGCCCGCCCGACGCCACCACCGGGGGCAGCATCAGGTTCTCGGTCACGTTCAGCCCGGCGAAGATGCCCCGCTCTTCCGGGCAGATCGCGATGCCGCATCTGGCCACCGTGTCGGGGCGCATGCGGATGGTTTCGGCGCCGCGATAGATCACGCTGCCGGCGCGCCGCGGCACCAGGCCCATGATCGACTTCATCGTGGTGGTCTTGCCGGCGCCGTTGCGGCCCAGCAGGGTCACCACCTCGCCCTCCCGCACCTCGAAATCGACGCCGTGCAGCACGTGGCTCTCGCCGTACCAGGCGTTGAGCCCGTTGACGCGGAACATGACCGGCTCAGGCATCGGGGGAACCGAGATAGGCGGTGATCACCTCGGGATTCTTGGACACGGTGGCGTAGTCGCCCTCGGCCAGCACCCGGCCGCGGGTCAGCACCGTGATGGTGTCGCACAACCCTTCTACCACCGACAGGTTGTGCTCGACCATCAGGATCGTGCGCCCGGCGCGGATGCGGTGGATCAGCGCCACGATGCGGTCCACGTCCTCATGCGTCATGCCGGCCGTGGGCTCGTCCAGCAGCAGCATCTTGGGTTCCAGCGCCAAGGTGGTGGCGATCTCCAGCGCCCGCTTGCGCCCGTAGGACAGCAGCACGGCGGGAGTCTGGTGGTATTGCTCCAGCCCCACGTCGTCGAGCAGGGCGCGGGCGCGGTCGTCGTATTGCCGCAGCACGCCCTCGCTGCGCCAGAAATCGTAACTGCCGCCGCGCGCGCGCTGGAACGCAAGCCGGACGTTCTCCAACGCGGTCAGATGCGGGAACACCGCCGAAATTTGGAAGCTGCGGACCAACCCAAGCCGGGCTACCTGGGCGGGTTTCAGGCCGCTGATGTCACGCCCTTCGAAGCGGATTTTGCCGCGGGTCGGTTGCAGGAACTTGGTCAGCAGGTTGAAGCAGGTGGTCTTGCCGGCGCCATTCGGGCCGATCAGCGCATGGATGGTTCCGGGCATGATCCGCAGATCAATCCCGTTGACGGCCACGAAGCCGCGGAACTCGCGCGTCAAGCCTTCGGTTTGCAGGATCGGCGATCCTGACACCTCTGACACCTTAGATCATTCCCCCAGCGGCACATTTGCCTTAAGGCGTTGAGTTGCATATCGCGTTCCCTCGCGCAAGATTGTTTGTCAATTTTGGGAGAAAGCGTGTGGATCGCGCGCCAATGAAGCTTCGCAGCCTGCTGTTCGCGCCCGGCGACTCCGACCGCAAGGCCACCCGCGCCCTCGCCTCCGACGCTGACGGCGTGATCCTCGACCTCGAAGACTCCGTGGCATCAGCCGCCAAAGACATCGGCCGGGCGCTCACCGCAGCGCTGTTGCGGGGCGCGAGCCGACCCGTGATAGTGCGCGTCAACCCGCGTGGCACGCCATGGTACCTCGATGACCTTGCTGCTTGCGTGCCTGGGCGGCCTGCTTCGGTGCTGCTGCCCAAATGCAGTGGTCCGGCCGACCTTGCAGCCCTCGATCACCACCTCGAAGCACTTGAGGCTGCGAATGGCCTTCCGCCCGGCGGGATCGGCATCCTCGCCCTGGTCACGGAAACGGCGCTGTCATTGCGTGCGATGGACTACGCCGGGTCGCCCGAGCGACTCGTGGCGCTGTGTTTTGGCGCGGAGGACCTTTCGGCCGATCTCGGCATCGCGCCGCGCGGGCCTGGCGGCTACCCGGCGCCGGTCGCAGCCGCCCGTGCGATGACCCTCCTGGCGGCGGCCCAAGCGGGCGTTCCCGCCCTCGACACGCCTTGGCCGGACCCCCGCGACCCTCAAGGGCTCGCGCAGGAGGCCACCACGGCCGCGGCGGACGGGTTCGCCGGCAAGCTGTGCATCCATCCCGCGCAGATCGAAGCCGTCAACGCGGCGTTCACCCCGGCGCCGGGCCGGGTGGCTTGGGCGCAGCGTGTGCGCGACGCCTTCGCCCAGGCACCCGGCTCCGGCGTGCTCAGCCTGGACGGCGCCATGATCGACCAGCCGCACCTGAAACTGGCGCATCGCATCCTGGCCGCCGCGGGCCTACCTTGATCGGGCTGTTACACTCTGTGCCGATCGCCAGCGTGCCCCGCCATCTCGCGGGGTGATATTAGACGTCGGTCGCCCCATCTCCGGCGCGCCACCTAGGATCGCCGCGACATCAATCCATGGCCACCTTACGCCCCCTTCCCCTTGCGGCCCTGACCGGCCTGCTGGCGCTTTGCGCGTGCGACCTCGGCCCCGACTACGTCCGGCCGACGGTCGAAATCCCGCCCGCCCTCCGCGCCACCCCGGCAAGTGCCGTTG
>JAABUU010007622.1_pt1 | contig 11053 bp, 10 predicted proteins | sample 5559301 | NCBI WGS metagenome assembly JAABUU01 (sample SAMN10711884, study PRJNA513360) | rock metagenome | isolation source: Antarctica rocks | place: Antarctica: Victoria Land, Richard Nunatak white
GCAGCGGCGACGGGTGCCTACCAAGGTGGACCTGGAGTTACTCGCCGGGGGCTCGTAACCCGCAGGTACCTTGCCGGGCGCTCGCTGCGCTCGACCCGAAAAGACCCGAAAGGACGGTGGCCGATGCCCCCAAAGGAACGCGTTCCGGGGCAGCGCGCCCCGCGGGAGCGGACAGCGCAGGTCATGCTGCGGTTCACCCCCGCCGAGGTGGCGGAGGTGAAGGAACGAGCCGCGGCGGCGGGGCGCCATCAGGTGGCGGTGTTCGCCCGCGAGCAGCTCCTGTCGCGGTTGCGCCACGAGCCCCCACAGCGGGCGGCCGTGGATGCGGTGGCGCTGGCGGGGTGGCGGTATGAGGTGAATCAGATCGGGGTGAACTTCAACCAGGCGTTGAAGCTCGCGCACACCTGGGGCAACTCGGGTGAGTTGCTGGACGGGGCGCGGGGGTTGTGGGATGCGCTGGAGGCGGCCCGGGTGCAGTTGGCGAGGCTGGCCGAGCGGGTGGACCCGACGTGATCGCCAAGATCACGAAGCGCGGCGGTGATCCGGGCGGGATCGCCGGGTACCTGCACGGCCCAGGCCGGGCGGATGAGCACCGCTGGTTGGAGGAGTCCACCGGGATCACCCATGTGGGGGGTGCGGTGATCGGCGGCACCATTCCCGTGACCGATCCGCGGATCGGGGCCCGGTGGGTGTCCCAGATGCGGGAGACCATGGCGTTGCGCCCAGACATCGCGGCCCCGGTGTGGCACGCCTCGCTGCGCCTGGCCCCCGACGATGAGCGGCTCTCGGATTTTGCGATGGCCGCGGCCGCTCACCGGTTCATGGAGGGCATGGGCTTGGAGGCCAACCCGTGGGTGGTGATCAGGGACGCCCCCGATGCCTGCCACATCGTCGCCTCCCGGGTTGATCACGCCGCCGAGGTGTGGAAGGGCCGCCTGGACCAGCGGGAGGCGCAGAAAGCCTGTCAGGCGGTGGAAACCGAGTTCGGTTTGGTCGCCGCCCCCAGGGGGCGCAACCCGGACCGGCGGGCGTCGAGCCAACGGGAGAACTGGGTCACCCAGCGCACCGGGCAAGTCTCCGACCGGGCGGTCCTGGCGGAGAAGGTCCTCGAGGCAGTCCAGCGCACCCAGTGGTCGGGGTCGACGGTCTGGTTTGAACGGGAATGCACCAAGCGCGGGGTACGTGCTGTGGCCAGCCGCTCGGCGGGGGGAAACCGCACCGTCAGCGGCTACCGGTTCGCTCTCGCCGACGCCGAGAGCCCGCGGTGGCACAAAGGCTCCCAGGTCGCCGGCGCCCTGTCCTGGCCGAAGCTGCGTGCCCGGATCGCCGAACGCAGCCCCGAGGAGTTGCGCACGATGCCGATCCTGCAGCAGACCTGGGCGCATTCCCAGGCCACCGCCGGGCGGATGCAGACCCACGGGGTCACCCCGGCCCGGTCCGCGAGCACCCGCTCCTCCCGGAGCGCGGCAGCCCCCACCCGCCGCCCGGACCGGGGCTACGGCCGCTGACCCCGGGACCAGGAGTCCAGGGCGGTGCTGCCGCGCCACCGCTGCGCGCCGGCTTGCCCCCGATCCGCTCGGGGGACCATGTAGCCCGGCACGTCGCCCGACCGCCACTGCCGGGCGACGTGCTCAGACGACGAGCTCGCGCAACCGTTGGACGTCGACGGCGATCCGGTCGATCGCGGTTTGCACCGTCTCGTCCTTGCGGGCGTTGAGGCCGGCGAGAATCCAGCCCCGCAGCAGCGCCGACATCGGTACGTCGAGCTGACCGGCGAGATCCTCGATCGCGGCCAGGTGCTCGGGCGAGACGCGGGTGGCCACGGTGACGGTCTTGTTGGGTTTGGTCCACACCGTGCCCGCCGGCATCGGCTGCCCGGCTGTCGCGTCGGCCTCGGTCGCGATCTGCTCGACGAGCTGCTTCGCGTCACTCATCGCTGCTGCCCTTCTGTTCGCTCTGTTCCCCATACGTACGTCTTTCGGTGCTGTTGGCGCGCCACCCGTTCGCACCCCACCACGCGCCTGCCCTGTCCTCGCGTTGCACGAGAATGACCACCAGCACCGCGGCGGCCGCCGGCGAGTACCCGATCACCCGAGCGCTGACACCGGACCTGCTCGCGGGGTCCGGGTCGGCGACGATGCGTTCGTCGTCGGCCAGGGCTTCGCCTGCCTGCTCGACGGTGACCTGGTGCCTGCCCCACATGTGCTCGGCCCCGTGCTGCCAGTCCACCTCGAACCCCACCACGCCAGTTTACTCTTGTAAACGACTGGTTGCGGTGCGGCCTCTCGACTTTCCGGCGGAGGGTCGTTGTCGATTCAGCATCGATGATGCAAGAGGTGTGTCCCGGTTGGGATAGTCGTTGGCACGATAAGTGGGAGGTGCCTGGTGTTGCGGTTGGCCCCCGATCACCGGGCATTTAACCGGGCGGGTCTACTGGGAATGCGCAGGTCCAGGTCACACCGGGTCGACGGTTGGGGTGGGGTGTGTGCGGTGGGGGTTCGGCTTGCGGGACCGGCCTGGTGGTCTCGCGGGATACTTGCCGGGTGGATGACGACCGTGACGCATATCTGGACCGGGTGCTGATTGGCGGTCGTGAGCCCGTTGCCATCACGATCGTGGACTATGACGAGCAGTGGTTCCGGCGCTTCCAAGACACCGCCGGGCGGGTCCGCCGAGTCCTAGACGACGAGGCACTGGGCGTCGAGCACATCGGGTCGACCTCGGTGCCTGGCCTCGTAGCCAAGCCCATCATCGACATGCTCCTCACCGTCGTTGAGGTCAGCGACGAGGCCGCATATGTGCCTGCGCTGGAGTCGGTTGGCTTCGTGCTGCGGGTCCGCGAGCCGGAGCACCGGATGTTGCGGACCGCGGCGCGTGACGTGCATCTGCACGTATACGAGCCGGACCGTCCCGAGGTTCGTGACTACCTCGACTTGCGCGACTGGCTTCGTGTCGACGTCGACGACCGCGAGTTTTACGCCGCGGAGAAGCGGCGGCTCGCCCAGCAGCAGTGGCGTGACATGAACGACTACGCGGACGCCAAGACCGGCGTTATCCGCGACATCCTCACCCGAGCCAGGGCCTGGCGCGCCGGCGTCATGACGCTCCGGCGTTGAGTCGTCCGCTACACGATCGACTGTGGGTCGCCCCGGTGGCAGCCTTGTGCGATGCATTCCGCCCCCAAAGACGACCTGCAGCACTACCTGCAACAGGGTCGTGAGGCGGTGCTGTGGAAGCTCGACGGGCTCGGTGAGCGTGACGTTCGTCGGCCGCTGACCCCGACGGGGACGAATCTGCTCGGGCTCGTCAAACACCTCGCCGGAGTGGAGTCGGACTACTTCGGTGAGGTGTGGGGCCGGCCGTTCCCCGAACCGCTGGAGTGGGTGGGGGACGCCGAGCCGAACGCCGACATGTGGGCGACCGCCAACGAGTCGCGTAAGGAAATGGTCGCGCTCTACATACGGGTGGGGGCCCACAGCGACGCGACGATCACCGATCTCCCGCTGAATGCGACGGCGGAGGTGCCGTGGTGGCGGCCGGAGAGCCGGACTGTCACCTTGCACCGGCTGCTGGTCCACGTCGCTACCGAGACCCACCGCCACGCCGGTCACGCCGACCTCGTGCGCGAGCTCATCGACGGTCAAGCCGGCCTACGGACAGCAGCGTCCAACCTGCCCGACCAAGACCCCACCTGGTGGGCCGCCTATCGCGACCGCCTCCAGTCGGTCGCCGACGCCGCCGGGTGAGCATGGGGAGCAGGATCCCGGTGACTAACAAGCTGTCCGACCATCACCATGCTCCTGAGGATGGCCCTTTACGACAGCCTCGGGCGTGTCCCGATAGCGGATCCTGAATGGAACGGGTCCCGTCGACGAACCTGCAGCCTCGTCTCGCAGGACGGTCGAACTCCGGCCAGTTCACCTTCTCCTGGTGATGCGCGGTGTCAGGATGGGCGCATGAATCCGTCAACGCAGGACTCGCTCTTGAAGTGTTCGTTCTGCGGCCTGGACAAGCGTTGGGGTGTCTGCGGCGAGACACCAGCGTTGTTCGTTTGCGACGACTGCATCGCCTTGATGGTCGACATCCGACGAACCGAGCTCGGGGACGCCTGGCCGCCTCTGGAGTGACCGATAGACGACCGCCATCCCAGCCCGGATGGCCTATCCTCATCTGACACGGGGTGACCTAGAGGTCAGATGTTGGGATGACCGCTTGACCGGGATTCATGGCCTAGCCGACACGCTGGGCAAATGCGAGTGAACCATCAGTGACCGACAGATGATTGACTGTATGACACCCGTGAGTGACCCCCGGCGATTGACGATCAAACAGGCCGTGACTGAGACTCAGAGCAGCGAGTCCACCATCAAGCGGCGGTTGCTTGGTGGTGCCTTCCCCGATGCGGGGCAGGACACGGATGGTCGGTGGTTGATCCCGGTCACTGACCTCGTGGCCGCAGGGCTGCGACCAGGGAAAAGAGCGAAGCCTGACCCATTGCCGACCCAGCTGATTCAGTTGGAAAATCTGCACGCTGAGAACGCGGACCTGCGGTCCCGGCTCGCGGTGGCCGAGGCGGTGTCTGGAGAACGGGAACGGATCATCGGTGTGCAAGAGCGGATGCTGCGGATGCTGGAAGCGGGACGGACGGTGTCAGCAGCGGAGCCTGCCTCTGCGGCTCCAGTACCCGTAGCTCAACGTCAGCCTCAAGCCGAGCAGCCACCGCGGGCGACAGAGGGACGAGGGTGGTTGCGGTGGTGGAGGCGTATGGCCTGACTGTCTTGGAGGGTCACGGTCTCTGGGGGTACTGGGTGAGCATCCAGTAGTGGGTGGCTTCCATCTGCTCGGGGGTTGGTTGGGTGTTTTGGTCGAGCCCGTGCAGTGCGGCGGCGATCTCGACCAGGATTCCGTACACGTCGTCAGTCTCGGCTTGAGCCATCATCTGGTCTTCGGGGTGTTCGGCGAGTTCCCGGTCCAGAAATTTCAGCGCGTAGTTGATAGTGCGGAACAGCGCGCTCGGGTTGAGCATCGTCGTCGCTGCAGCAAGGCGGACCTGGTCCGCCGTCGGTTGCAGCGTCGGCTCGGGGATACCCGCGTCAGGACGCAATGTTGTTCCTTCGTTCAGTGGTGCGGGTTTTGCGGGCTTCATGCAGGAGGCTGCCGACCGCGCCGGTTGAACAGTTCAGTTTTTCCGCGATCTGCTTGTAGCTGAGTCCTTCTTCTCGCAGCGCCGCAGCTGTCTCGCGGCGCTGCTTAGCCCGGTCGAGGAAGTCTTGGCGCGGCTCGGCGAACAAGCGCTGGATGGTCCGTGCGGAGGCTCCGAACCGCTCGGCGGCTTCAGCGGCGGTTAGGCGTCGTCTTACGGGATTTTTCGCGCCCATTTACAACAGCACCGCCCGCATCGCGGCCTCATCGTACTTGGTGGCGCGGATTCGGTTGGCCTCCCATTTCTTGGCTGTCATCACCTTGCCGCCTTTCTGGCCGAGGTGGGCTTGGCGGGCGCGGTAGGCCTCTTCGGTGAAGTTGCGCCAGATCCAGCGGGAGATGGATTGGGCGGTGGCGTGGACCTCGGTGAAGGGCAGAGGGTGGGGGAATTCGGTGTTGATGGCTCGGCAGCGGTGCAGGACGAGGTGTTCCCAGGTGGTCTGGGTGCCGTGGCGGTGGTGCCACCAAGTGGGGTAGGCCCAGGTGCGGGCGGTGTCGAACATGGTGACGTTGCGGCCCAGGCCGGCGGCGCGGGCGGGTAGCCGGGGCATCTGGCGGGGGGTGTGGATCGTGACCAGCTCATGCAGCTGGTAGGGCGTTGCGGGGCCGTAGAGGGTCTCCCAGTCCTCGTGGATGGGGTTCTTGGTGAGTTGCCCGCCGTAGGCGAAATCGCCGCCGACCGAGGTCCTCAGGCCCGCTTCGATGCGTTGGGCATATCGCAGCGGCTGCAGCCGGGCTGCGTCGGTGCGGCAGACGGGGTAGCTGAGCCACCAGCCGAGGTGGGCGCGCCCGGAGGGGGACTGGGCCACCCAGTTCGGCGCCGGGTGGTTCGAGGGCTTCTCGAAGGCCCGCAGCGCGGCGTCGGGGTGGTCGCAGTCGATGACGATGGAGCCGAGCAGGGCGTGCGGGGAGTGCTGGATGTAGCGCATCGCCAGCGCCTGCTCCCGGCTGTGCCGGTACTGCCCGTGCTCGAGGTGGTCGGTTGCGTAGGGGCGGCGCGGCAGCAGTACATCCAGCGCCCACTGCCCGTCGTCCATGAGCACCAAACCGGGCGAGTCCATGCCCGACACCCTGCACCCACCGGATGATGTATTGATGTACGACACGCCAAGCCATATCAGGTATCCCGCCGCAGACTCCCTCCAAATCGGATAAACCGGGCAGTGCGTTGAGGTCTGGGTTCTGCCGGTCGGGACCACCACCCGGTGAGTGGTGGCGACCCCGTTGGGCGGTTTCGGGGGTCCGGGAGGTAGGTCGGGGACGGCTCGCAGATTGGGCACACCATCCAGGAGTGTGCGGGAGCTGGGGGACGGGCTCAGCTGTTCGTTCGGCCGGGTGGTGTGTCCGGATCTTCGGGGGGTGTCTGGCGGGCTGCGCGGTGTCGTTGGGCTCCGGTGGTGCCGGAGGCGTGGCCGCCGCGGGTGCGGTAGGCCTTCTGGCGGCAGGCGGGGGTGCAGTACATAGGGAGTCGGCCGGGGCCGGGGAGGGGGCGGGGTAGTCGGGTGCCGCACTGGGCGCAGGTCGTGGCCATGCCAATAACGTAACGCGCCACTGTCCGGTGGTAGGCACCCGTCGCCGCTGCGCGTCGCCGGGTGGTCCGCCCGCTGCGCGGTCGGGCCTGCAGGGGTGGCGTCGGTGGGTGCGGGTCTTCGCTGGCGCTCGACCCGGCACCGCACCCTCCGCTCACCCCTGCGGCGAAAACCCACGCCTCCCCTGCCCGTGGTTGCGCATGATCGTCGGCCGTGGTGGGTAGGGTGAGGGCCGGGGATGCGCGTGCAAGGTGGACCTGGAGTTACTCGCCGGGGGCTCGTAATCCGCAGGTACCTTGCTGGGTGCTCGCTGCGCTCGACCCGAAAAGACCCGAAAGGACGGTGGCGCGATGCCCCGAAAGGAACGCGTTCCGGGGCATCGCGCCCCGGGGGAGCGGACGGCGCAGGTGATGTTGCGGTTCACCCCCGCCGAGGTGGCGGAGGTGAAGGAACGAGCCGCGGCGGCGGGGCGCCATCAGGTGGCGGTGTTCGCCCGCGAGCAGCTCCTGTCGCGGTTGCGCCACGAGCCCGCGGCGCCGGCGGCCGTGGATGCGGTGGCGCTGGCGGGGTGGCGGTATGAGGTGAATCAGATCGGGGTGAACTTCAACCAGGCGTTGAAGCTCGCGCACACCTGGGGCAACTCGGGTGAGTTGCTGGACGGGGCGCGGGGGTTGTGGGATGCGCTGGAGGCGGCCCGGGTGCAGTTGGCGAGGCTGGCCGAGCGGGTGGACCCGACGTGATCGCCAAGATCACGAAGCGCGGCGGTGATCCGGGCGGGATCGCCGGGTACCTGCACGGCCCAGGCCGGGCGGATGAGCACCGCTGGTTGGAGGAGTCCACCGGGATCACCCATGTGGGGGGTGCGGTGATCGGCGGCACCATTCCCGTGACCGATCCGCGGATCGGGGCCCGGTGGGTGTCCCAGATGCGGGAGACCATGGCGTTGCGCCCAGACATCGCGGCCCCGGTGTGGCACGCCTCGCTGCGCCTGGCCCCCGACGATGAGCGGCTCTCGGATTTTGCGATGGCCGCGGCCGCTCACCGGTTCATGGAGGGCATGGGCTTGGAGGCCAACCCGTGGGTGGTGATCAGGGACGCCCCCGATGCCTGCCACATCGTCGCCTCCCGGGTTGATCACGCCGCCGAGGTGTGGAAGGGCCGCCTGGACCAGCGGGAGGCGCAGAAAGCCTGTCAGGCGGTGGAAACCGAGTTCGGTTTGGTCGCCGCCCCCAGGGGGCGCAACCCGGACCGGCGGGCGTCGAGCCAACGGGAGAACTGGGTCACCCAGCGCACCGGGCAAGTCTCCGACCGGGCGGTCCTGGCGGAGAAGGTCCTCGAGGCAGTCCAGCGCACCCAGTGGTCGGGGTCGACGGTCTGGTTTGAACGGGAATGCACCAAGCGCGGGGTACGTGCTGTGGCCAGCCGCTCGGCGGGGGGAAACCGCACCGTCAGCGGCTACCGGTTCGCTCTCGCCGACGCCGAGAGCCCGCGGTGGCACAAAGGCTCCCAGGTCGCCGGCGCCCTGTCCTGGCCGAAGCTGCGTGCCCGGATCGCCGAACGCAGCCCCGAGGAGTTGCGCACGATGCCGATCCTGCAGCAGACCTGGGCGCATTCCCAGGCCACCGCCGGGCGGATGCAGACCCACGGGGTCACCCCGGCCCGGTCCGCGAGCACCCGCTCCTCCCGGAGCGCGGCAGCCCCCACCCGCCGCCCGGACCGGGGCTACGGCCGCTGACCCCGGGACCAGGAGTCCAGGGCGGTGCTGCCGCGCCACCGCTGCGCGCCGGCTTGCCCCCGATCCGCTCGGGGGACCATGTAGCCCGGCACGTCGCCCGACCGCCACTGCCGGGCGACGTGCTCAGACGACGAGCTCGCGCAACCGTTGGACGTCGACGGCGATCCGGTCGATCGCGGTTTGCACCGTCTCGTCCTTGCGGGCGTTGAGGCCGGCGAGAATCCAGCCCCGCAGCAGCGCCGACATCGGTACGTCGAGCTGACCGGCGAGATCCTCGATCGCGGCCAGGTGCTCGGGCGAGACGCGGGTGGCCACGGTGACGGTCTTGTTGGGTTTGGTCCACACCGTGCCCGCCGGCATCGGCTGCCCGGCTGTCGCGTCGGCCTCGGTCGCGATCTGCTCGACGAGCTGCTTCGCGTCACTCATCGCTGCTGCCCTTCTGTTCGCTCTGTTCCCCATACGTACGTCTTTCGGTGCTGTTGGCGCGCCACCCGTTCGCACCCCACCACGCGCCTGCCCTGTCCTCGCGTTGCACGAGAATGACCACCAGCACCGCGGCGGCCGCCGGCGAGTACCCGATCACCCGAGCGCTGACACCGGACCTGCTCGCGGGGTCCGGGTCGGCGACGATGCGTTCGTCGTCGGCCAGGGCTTCGCCTGCCTGCTCGACGGTGACCTGGTGCCTGCCCCACATGTGCTCGGCCCCGTGCTGCCAGTCCACCTCGAACCCCACCACGCCAGTTTACTCTTGTAAACGACTGGTTGCGGTGCGGCCTCTCGACTTTCCGGCGGAGGGTCGTTGTCGATTCAGCATCGATGATGCAAGAGGTGTGTCCCGGTTGGGATAGTCGTTGGCACGATAAGTGGGAGGTGCCTGGTGTTGCGGTTGGCCCCCGATCACCGGGCATTTAACCGGGCGGGTCTACTGGGAATGCGCAGGTCCAGGTCACACCGGGTCGACGGTTGGGGTGGGGTGTGTGCGGTGGGGGTTCGGCTTGCGGGACCGGCCTGGTGGTCTCGCGGGATACTTGCCGGGTGGATGACGACCGTGACGCATATCTGGACCGGGTGCTGATTGGCGGTCGTGAGCCCGTTGCCATCACGATCGTGGACTATGACGAGCAGTGGTTCCGGCGCTTCCAAGACACCGCCGGGCGGGTCCGCCGAGTCCTAGACGACGAGGCACTGGGCGTCGAGCACATCGGGTCGACCTCGGTGCCTGGCCTCGTAGCCAAGCCCATCATCGACATGCTCCTCACCGTCGTTGAGGTCAGCGACGAGGCCGCATATGTGCCTGCGCTGGAGTCGGTTGGCTTCGTGCTGCGGGTCCGCGAGCCGGAGCACCGGATGTTGCGGACCGCGGCGCGTGACGTGCATCTGCACGTATACGAGCCGGACCGTCCCGAGGTTCGTGACTACCTCGACTTGCGCGACTGGCTTCGTGTCGACGTCGACGACCGCGAGTTTTACGCCGCGGAGAAGCGGCGGCTCGCCCAGCAGCAGTGGCGTGACATGAACGACTACGCGGACGCCAAGACCGGCGTTATCCGCGACATCCTCACCCGAGCCAGGGCCTGGCGCGCCGGCGTCATGACGCTCCGGCGTTGAGTCGTCCGCTACACGATCGACTGTGGGTCGCCCCGGTGGCAGCCTTGTGCGATGCATTCCGCCCCCAAAGACGACCTGCAGCACTACCTGCAACAGGGTCGTGAGGCGGTGCTGTGGAAGCTCGACGGGCTCGGTGAGCGTGACGTTCGTCGGCCGCTGACCCCGACGGGGACGAATCTGCTCGGGCTCGTCAAACACCTCGCCGGAGTGGAGTCGGACTACTTCGGTGAGGTGTGGGGCCGGCCGTTCCCCGAACCGCTGGAGTGGGTGGGGGACGCCGAGCCGAACGCCGACATGTGGGCGACCGCCAACGAGTCGCGTAAGGAAATGGTCGCGCTCTACATACGGGTGGGGGCCCACAGCGACGCGACGATCACCGATCTCCCGCTGAATGCGACGGCGGAGGTGCCGTGGTGGCGGCCGGAGAGCCGGACTGTCACCTTGCACCGGCTGCTGGTCCACGTCGCTACCGAGACCCACCGCCACGCCGGTCACGCCGACCTCGTGCGCGAGCTCATCGACGGTCAAGCCGGCCTACGGACAGCAGCGTCCAACCTGCCCGACCAAGACCCCACCTGGTGGGCCGCCTATCGCGACCGCCTCCAGTCGGTCGCCGACGCCGCCGGGTGAGCATGGGGAGCAGGATCCCGGTGACTAACAAGCTGTCCGACCATCACCATGCTCCTGAGGATGGCCCTTTACGACAGCCTCGGGCGTGTCCCGATAGCGGATCCTGAATGGAACGGGTCCCGTCGACGAACCTGCAGCCTCGTCTCGCAGGACGGTCGAACTCCGGCCAGTTCACCTTCTCCTGGTGATGCGCGGTGTCAGGATGGGCGCATGAATCCGTCAACGCAGGACTCGCTCTTGAAGTGTTCGTTCTGCGGCCTGGACAAGCGTTGGGGTGTCTGCGGCGAGACACCAGCGTTGTTCGTTTGCGACGACTGCATCGCCTTGATGGTCGACATCCGACGAACCG
>JAABUU010007624.1_pt1 | contig 11052 bp, 10 predicted proteins | sample 5559301 | NCBI WGS metagenome assembly JAABUU01 (sample SAMN10711884, study PRJNA513360) | rock metagenome | isolation source: Antarctica rocks | place: Antarctica: Victoria Land, Richard Nunatak white
TGCTTGACTGCATGCTGTATCTGACACAATATCTCTATGATCCAGGCACTTTACCAAGCTCTGCAAATCAGTGTATCCTTGGGAACGTGTATCTGAGATCCAATCTATCAAGGGATCCGTGATGACAGCTCTCCCAGAAAGTGTAATTGTCGCAATTACACTGTGACAGGTTTCGACAATTGTCCGATAAATGCCATAACTTATCGCTTCATGGCCCATAAGACAACCACCTGCTGTATACACCCAGCGGACCACAGAAGTGTAAGAAGAGGTGCAAAGTGTTTTGGACGACATCATGCCTTCCTGGCGTGAATACCCGTATGGTGCTGGAGGAGTGTTTGAGTTGGACACTTTGACTTGGGACAAGGATGTACTAGTGATTGACTTAGGGCGTGACCATACAAGGCTGCCAACAGCTTATGAGCATGCAACAGGGCAAAGCTTTTGGGGTGAGGTGCGCCGCAGTGTCCTGACAGCATGTGCAGGGTCCAAGGAACGCCCTCATATTGCAGACCGTGATTACGATCTGTATTTTGCCCTGGGCACAAAGGACGATGCTTCTTTTGAGCGACAGGCAATAAAGGTGAAAGAGGTCCTAGAACAACGAGCTAAGCAGATATGGCTGCGTCCAGGCGTTCCTAAGCTGAATTCTCTGGTGATATCATTCCTGAGTTCGCGAGCAAACTTGGTGATGTCTTTGCTGGAGTATCAGCGAAAAAAAGGATATTCTGACACCAGACAGCTTGTTGATCAGTTCAGTAAATATCTACTTTCAGAGTAGCTTTGTGATGTTGCTATTGTTGCCCGTGTCCTAGAAGTGCACCTGAAATTGTGTAAGACCTTGTTCACTCTGGAAAGGAAAACCTTGGTCTTTGTGCTGTTTTTGGTAACCTCTGGCTGTAGTACTTTAAAGTGTGAAAACTCCAGTGAACCCATGGCAGCATGACAGCCTGTTGCCATGAAGCTAATATCGTTTTGGTAAGCTAAGTTTGTCTGTGTGGTTTGACAAGGATCCGTCGAATAGATGTTCAGGTCATGTAATGGATGAAGTAGAGATTCAGCTGCAGGTAAAATAGCTAGGCATGGCTGACAGGCAGATCGTTCCACATTATACGCCTGCAGCAAGGCACAACCCAATGACACCGTTTGGCTTGTATATGCCATGTCAAATTTGGCTCAAGCAGGATGTATGCATTGGATCGATTACACAGCCACATCAGCAAAGGGGTAAGTGGGTCAAAGCTGAGTGATGAAAGTAGCAGTTGACTGCAGGGAAGAATACTGTACTGGAGTTATGTGCGGAGATGCTTGGGGTAGTCTTTGACGATGCGCATAAAGTACCTATGCTGTACAGCAGCAGGAACTGCCAGCAGTGGTATACTGCTCCTGTTCATGCTTCAACATTGGACGCAACAGCACATGCCACCCTGCTGAGTCAAGCAACAACACTACAGACAACCACAAGAACAGAGAAAATCACAAAGACACAGTGTGGCCTTATATAAACAGGTACTTGTACTAGCTGCAGGTGATGTTTGCTGAGCGTATGATTGATGCTGACTGTGGTCATGGCATCATTGTACTAGTACATTGTGTCTACTTGGTCTGACTGGGCCTGTCGGTGCTCTGCTCTCTCCTTCCGGATCTGGTTCAGAGCGGGCTTGAGTGCAAATGTGCGTTTTACCCACGTGGCAGCTTGTACTGCAGTCAAAGCCTCTCGCTCTAGACAGAAATCATATGCTGCGCACTGATAGGGTACTGCCGCAGCAGCATTACGAACTGTGCGCCCAAAAAGTCACACTTACCTTCTAGCGTCCGTATTTGCGGTACTAAAGTTCGTATGTTTCTAACTGGCAGGAAGTCATGTAGACCCTGCAGATGAAATACACTTTGATTTTTGCAATTACATGCCAGGATCAAAGCATGAGCCTGTGTGGCCATTTGAACAGGGCACCTCCATGCAATGCATGCCCAGGGACAATGTGGATCAATGGTGCATACCATGTGATGATTGCCTTGGAGGTACATGAAGCATGCGCAAACGGTCATAAACAGAGTCCACGAGTAAAAAGTAACTCTTACCTGACCCCAGACCAAAGTGTCCTCCCCTATGATGCCATGTACCCTAAAGATTCAGACTGCATTTGTTGGCATTGCATCGAATGGTGATGAGCAGTTGCGTTGTTACTTATAGTATCTTACCAGCACTCTTTCAGCACAGGAAGGGTGCAAGGTCCTCTGGCTACATTCATCCTGTGCAGATCAAGTGCGTACTTCAGCAGCAGTAGGCACACTGACAGCAAAGTGAAGCGGTGCTGATAGCAGCTGAATTTGCTTTGCTTAAGGACTGGCACCTGTCTCTGTAGTACCACACGTTATTTCGGGTGGCTGTTCGCACGTAGTCAACTACTTGCTTTTGCTGAAAATCCAACTTTGCAGGACGACGCTGGTTCGTGGGTGAGCTGGCGCCTGGAGATTCAGCAGCCTTCTTTGCTGCTGCACCCTTCTTCTTGATAGCTTTCTTGGGTCTGCTGTCCTGCGCAGGCTGCTGGTGCTCCTCACGATCTGACATGTTTTACTGCCACGCCGGTTCAGCCTGAGTCTGGCAGCAATGGGATATGCGTGCTGTTCGTCGGCTGCACTAGTCTGATGAATGATGGAGCAATTATGCTTGAGACCGGGGGATCCACACTGCGACAGCACCGTTCCAGAACGCCCGTCTAGGCAGTCATCCTATCAGTTTCGCGAGGGTCTAGCTCTCCAACGCAAAAAACCCTATCTGCCCGTAACGCCAGCCTCGAGATTGCTAGCCTCAGGCTCATAGATGCTCAGTCTCGGACGTCTGACGGTTGTCCAGCAACAGTGCTCACGCGAGTTTAAACAATTCTGTGTGTGAAACCAACCGGCGCACGTTCTGAGTCTGAGGTTACAGTGCAGCCTAGTTTGATCTTTTGTCAATATGGTTGCCGGAGCACTACAAGCACGCGTTCCTCAGCATGCCGGCTGTGGGCTGCAGAGCATGCCAGCCAAAGGCATCATAGTCCAAGCCGTGCATAGCAAGCCTTTCACCCAGCAGTGCGTTAGGAGGGTCACCAACCTCGGCAGTCTTGATCGTGCAAACCTCCGGCACGCAGGACGCACTGGCAGGCAAGCATGAGTGTAGTTGACCAGTTGTTTTTCACCTGCTCATATTGTAACAGTGCGTGAGGTGCAAAGACGATCAGCTGGATGCAAGAAGCTGAATAGCTTGATTAAACACTCCCTCAGCACGCTGCATGCAAATTGCAGGCATCAGCGGCACATCTGCGTTGCATCAAGCAGTGTGACAGCAAGTGACACAGAACTGGTGCCCTCGTCAGGCTTCAGGATAGAACAGATTTCGTTTGGCAAGATATTGTCGCCAATTGGCATAAGCCTCATGACCTATGGGTTTGGAGCATTCTTTGGGTTGCTACCTGGTGGTGATGTCTCCTCCATCATGCTCATTTACGGCTTCCCAATCTCATTGCTGGGGTTTGCGCTGGCATATGCACAGCTTAAGCCTGTCCCATGCAAAACAACAAGAGCTGCTTTTAAACTACGAGAGTCTCAGATGACAGATATCCAGAAGCAGGTATGCCTTTGCACCAGTCTGACACATGCAGCCTTGTCAGTCAGTAAATTCGACTCCCCTGGATAGGCACAGCATGATGTCTATGCCAACGATTATGGTTGACGCACATTTTAACCTGCACACATTCCAACCTGCAGAGCACCACAAATGTGTGTGATTCTGCTACTGTGGCACCGTTGTGCGCTCCTTGCAACATGCTCTGTAATGAAGCAGCAGTGCTGTTGCAGCTACGGGAAGATGTGACAAGGTATAGGTATGGAGATGAGCAACATCTGGACGAGTCTCTCACCAAGATCTTCATGTTTAACCGGGTACGCACTGTCATGACATTGATGCAGTCAGTCCGGTAATCACTCCACAGTGCACCAAATGGCCAAGGCATTGATCCGTACTGCATTGCACTTTCCGTCACCAAGCCTCTGTCAGCTACACAGCATTGCCATGTGCATGTCAGTGTGCTCATGCTGTCCTGTAGACTAACCAGCATCATTTTTTTAAACAGCAATCTTGTTGGCGCAGCTGTTATTGATTGTGGCTGCCTCTACATGCAGGCCAAGGGCATTGCAAGACGTCTGACGCCTATTTTGGTGGGAGTCCGGGAAGAAGTCAAGGAAGACAAGTACACCTTGGTATGCAACAGATCGTACGATCATGCAAGATCTAAGCCACCTGCAGCCTTTGCCTCCTGTTGCGCAAATGATTGTGCCGCTTCCTGTGATGCGTTGCCGGTGCATACGCAGCTGTGAGTGTGCTTGCGTGCATGCCATGCTATAGTCATCAAGCATTTGATGTCTGTCCAGATGTGTTGTGTGCCCTTGATGACCTGGTCTATGCCTCAGGCCTAGTTGTCTGCATAGTTATGCAGTACTGTTGAGCAAAGGAGTGACTTGTGCTGTGCTGGCAGGTGTTGGAGTTTTCTATCAAGAAAGAGATGACGTTGGAAATGTGGACGGACAGGCAGGACAAGATTCAGACTTTCTTTGGGCCTGGTGTACAGGCAGACATCCAGAAGACTGATCAGGTATGTGCTCATCACCAAGCTACACAGCAGAAAGGGTGCGTATACATAAGTGTGACAAATTGGTCTCTGCTTAGCAACTGCATGCGGCCAGTTTGCTGTCCTACCTCTTTTGCAAAACTGAGGTAATGTATAGGTGAAGGATAGCTGAAATTAATCAGTCATACATCACACTTGTACCTTTCTAGCAAGCAATGTGTAAAAATTGTCAGTCAAAACGGGTGAGGGATTTTGGCAGCAATGATTATGGCAGCAGGAATGGTACAGAACGCTGCGTGCTAGCTGTAAGAGCTTGCCCTGCATAGCTTTCTCACATTTGTCATTGTGCCATGACAGCGGATATGCGGGCGTTCAATGCCTTCAAGGGATCGATGGCCCAGGGTACAGAATGCCTGTGCAATGGCTCCTCAGGTTGTTGTTGACCAGATTCGCTAAGGATTGCAAAAACCTCTGTTGCATTTAGCGCAGCTCATGGTGTCTTGTATTTTCACTGTAGGGCGTGGATGTGTATCTGATGAGTGACGGAAGTGGGGCAGGGCGGGGAGGCAAGGCCCAGCAGGATGTCATGCCACCCCTCATGCCTGGCCTCAAGGCCAGACAGAACAAGCAGCAGCAGCAGCAGTAAATGCAGCATCAAGCTTTAACACCATGTTCAACACCATGTTCAATGTCTACAAAATGGCTGGCATGCCATATGATGCTGTCTCTGGCTGTGTACTAGTACTAAAGTGCAAGGATAGACAGACAAAGTTTGGGTGTGTACAGTTCTGAGAGAGCTGGATCTAGTTTAGATGTTCATGTATCATTCATTGAAAAATGCCATTGTACTGCTTATTGGAAGCCCCATGCACACTCAGGTCACTTTGTCATCTTTAATCGCTGTGTGTTCACTCTGGCATCCAGCCATATTTGCAAACCTGCAATGCATCAGTATGTTAAGGTGTCTTCTATGTGGTGTGCAACAAAAGCAGACTCAACAGAGTGTGAATCAGCCTTCAAATCCCGTGTAGCCGGTAGCCCTTGTTTGCATAGAATGGCATGCAAACACCATTAGCAGCATACGATTTGCGTCATGCTGCATGTAGCAAAGCACAGAACAGTCCACCTGTACTGCAGCAAAAAGTACATGATTGCTGCTGTGTTACCTGTTCGATTCATCAGGTCTTTGGCATATGCCGGTACAAAAGGCACAGCTGTGAGGGTGTGAAGGGCAAGTCTCCTGGTGTGCCCAGTTGCCAAAGGGGAATCATGCAGACTTGTAAGGAGCTCAACAACAAAGCGGCGCCTGTAAAGCACAAGCCACCCAGTTGCTGCTCATTGCATGTTTATGACTATGGCGTAAGCCAAATCATTACCAAGCAAGTTGTCCATGAATTTAATGTGAACCCATGGGAACACAATTTGGGCAGAGAAAAGTCTTCCACACAAGAGGACCTGTCCCTTCACACATGCCATCAAGGCCCCACAAATGTCTGCTGGTACATTGCACACTTGGTCAACATGCAGCTCGACTTCATTGCATCAGGAGCCAACCTTTTACTTCACTTCTTGTTCTCCTTTTTGATCTGTCAGGGAAAGTCCATGGGCAATGTGAAACAGGCATGAATGCAGCGACACAAAAGAAGAACCACAATTTGACTGACCTGTATAGCTGAGCACGCAGAGTGTGGGTGCAGCAATACAACAGAAGGACCACAATTCGACTGACCTGTACAGCTGAGCATGCAGAATATGGGTGCAGCAATACAACAGAAGGACCACAACTGGACTGACCTGTACAGCTGAGCATCCAGAGTATGGATGCAGCAATACAACAGTAGGAATGTAAATGGACTGACCTGTACAGCTGAGCATCCAGAGGGCCTCGAAGGCCTGCCGCCAAAAGCTGCATCACCCACACCTGCTCTTCACTGTACTGCTGATTGCCGCTGACCAACAACTGATACATCAGGGGAATCTCCTGCAGTTGCACATGGAATGTGAACAATAAAGATAATCATACCAATTAAAATACGGGTTCAGCCAACAGGCATTAGGTGCATGCAATGCAAGTCAGCTGCCTCCAGACAGGCTTGTTCAGAGCATCACAGATGTAGTGGTTCAACCCCAAAAGTATGGACCCTGCTAGTGTTTGCGCCTCTGTTATTTGAAGTGTTTTGGGTGGGCCTATGGCAGCCCCTGCTGCATGAGTGGATGACATGAAATGCAGTTCTGGTCTCAACAATTGTCACTCTATTAGCAACTGCAGCATCAAGGCAAGGGACCCCTTGCACAAACTTCCACGTTTGCATCACTTGATGGGTTATCATCACTTATTTGGACAACTCATGTTGCTTATGTTATTAATGTCTTGATGAATCAGGCAATACAGCACATGGCCTGGAATCTTGTAACCAACCATACTAGCAATTGCTATGAGGAGTAGTCACTGGCGCATCGTACATTCTAGCAAGAGCAAATATTGTGCAGGAAGTACCTGTATGTTGAGCTCAGATCTCTTCAGCAGCAGCTTGTTCAGGGGTGGGTACATAGCACAGCCAGGGGACATAAGCACAAACACTGCCTCGGCAGCAAAGGCTGCGAGGACACCTGGCAGCTGCTGGAAGGGTTGACTAATGGATCGCTTCAGGGACTCTAGCAGCAGCTGAACCTGGCGCGTCTGCTGGTTGCTGCCACCTGTCAAGGCTGCCAGAAACAGCCCCAGTGCCTCATATGCCAGCGCCCTGCAGGAGCCATGCCACCATCTGAGCTACATATGCAAGTACAATGTGTCGTGATACTGCTCTGCAACTTGAGCCTCGGGACGGCTGCTATCCAGAAAAAACACCTGCTGGGATTTGCTGAAAAAAGCTGTGTGTTGGTCCCAACCCCAATCCCCCCACAATTGTTTCAGACGTGACGTACTTTCCATGTGCACATTTGTCAGACAGTCATACCCAGACCCAAGCATAGCATGTGACTCGTCTGATCTTTGCAAGTGGTTTGCGTTCTGACATGAGGTGTCGTCCATGCCTTGTGACCAATTCAGCAATGAGTTGCTTGTCATGCGGTCATCAAGTCATGTCCTGTGACAACAGCATGACTTGACATTTGGGAGAGTTGTTGCTGCTGTGAACAGAAAAATTGTCTTAGGTGTTAGGCACTTGCAAACACAAGGAGAGCATGTGTTCCAGCATTGGTACTACCCTTGTTGACACTGTCATGTATGCCAATCATCATGTCATTTCCAGGCAGGGCAACTGCCGATGACACAAACTTGCTCTGTTCCCATCTGGGCCTGGATGCAATTTTAGCTTATACCTGAGTCCTGAGTCCTGAGCTGCCAAGCTCCTGAGGCACAAGGACAACAAACCCTGACTGATGAACTCCTCTGTACCAATGCTCTTGTCTTGCAGTGCCTGCAGACACCAATGACAGTCAACACAGCCTGTCACGCTATCAGCTCGGTGCACCATAGCCATAATCCAGTGCAGTTCCCTTCTTTTCCAGATCGTGAGGATCACTGACACAGGGGCAGCAGTCTCTGCCTGAATAACTTTTCTGTGCAAGTGTTCTTGTCTTGCTGTGCCTGTCTGTGCAAGAGATATGCGTCCTGCTGCTGTCAGGTTTACATTCTGACAACCAAGATCACAGTTGAATTTGTGTCACACAGTGCAAGCTTTCAGTTGCAGACCCCACTGGTGCAGACATATGACATAGTGCTGTAACTTGAGGATGAAAAGAGCTTTGGACAATGATTTGAAGCGAGGCTGGTACTGCAGCAACGAATTGACACCATGCTTTGATACATCAAGTCATAGAAAGACAGCAGTAGATATGCTTAGGAGGAAGCATACAGGTCAGTTATTACCTTTGCTTCTGTATCATACGAGAGTTCAACACTTGATGCTCTGCCACATCAGATAAATCGGCATCAGTTCATGCTGTGCAAGCCTGCCAGCTGCTCATGTGAGAACACATTTGATAAAGCACTGCACAAGCCGCCAGACAGGTGATGACACAATCATCATATGACAGTGGATCACAACAGCCGCCTCAAACATAGGAGGGAGAAGGATATTCACATAATTTTGCCAGTCCAAAGGCCGTTCAGAACGTAGTTACCTTGAGAGCCCAAAGCAGCATCCACACAGGATCATACCCGGCAGCATGATGACGCGCAGCAACAGGCACAACGTGCTCCTCGCTCTGCTGTCCTTCCTTTGCTGTGACACCAGAACGACTAAAGCCCTCTGTCATGTGACTAGATGACTCAGCCTGGTTGCTGCTAGAGTCTCTGACAGCAGCTGTAGGGTCTGCTGCAGACTGGCGCTGGCCACCGCTGCTAGCTGAGATGTCACAGGCCTGAAAAGCAGCGGTTGATGTTTGCCAGCGGTGGCCACCGCCGGCGAGCAGTGCTTCAGCTGTGGCCGCCAGGTGTTGCATCGTTGCTGGCAGTGGCTCAGCTGCAGGCTCATCTGCTGTCAGTGTGCGATGCTCTGGGTAGTGAATGGTCGTCAGTGCGCATCTGGAGATGTCTACCAGCATGTGCTGACTCAGCAAGCTGGTCCTGAGACTCAGCAGAGAAAAGAGAAATGTCAGCAATTGCAGTAGCTGTAATAGGAGTGCGAGCAGGCCAAGAAGTGTCAGCATTTCTGACGTGGGAGCCATTGCAGTAGCTGTGACAGCAGTACAAGCAATTGGGAAATGGTACAAGCAGTTGGGAAATGATACAAGGCTACAGAGGACAGAAATGAAAGACAGCGGAGGGCAGGGAAAGGCAGCGATCCAAAGGCCGCAAAAGAATCTTGAAGGCAGCTGATGGACTGTGCAGACATCAGCAGGGATGGCATGACACACATTTGAAGGGTCTAAAAACACACCTGGCAGATGATAGGTGAGAAGAAGAAGACTGATTGAGGAGCAGGCCATGCTCATGTGCAGCCTTTGCTGCCTTGCCCCACATAAACCTGCAGCACACAACATAAACAATGACAATGACAAGACCGATTTACAATCATCAACATACAATGATAACAATAACAACTGTAATGTCATAGTAATGCATGATAACAAACACTTGCAAGAACAATCACAATCACACCAATGTGCAAAATAATCAATTAATGTTCATGTTGAAACAATGAAAGCGAAGTGCCATTTCACTGACATCATCAGAACATTTGGCACGCAACATCGTGTGCACAATTAGTCTTAAGGATGCATGAAGTGCCTGTATGTGAGAGGAACAAATCTGCCGTTTAGCTCGATACAGAGCACAATTGCAGCAGAAAGAGACTGACCCGGCCGTTGCAAGAGGGCCATGCAGGATTGCTGTAATCGGGCCCTGAGCCACCCCACCCTGTCCTTCTGCATTGCTGTCATCATCAGCATCCCCAACAGCATGACCAGCATCCCCAACAGCATCCTCATTGGGCTTGTCAGCATGCTCATTGATGCCAGCAGTCATAGCTGCATCCTTGTTGGAAGCAGCGTCAGCAGTTGCAGCAGCAGCTGCTGCTGCTTGGTCTTGATGCTGCAATGCTTGTTGGTGCTCGAGAGAGTGGTACACAATATTGTTGATGTGAAGAAGAACACGCAGCAGGGACTGATCAGGGCTGCTCAGCGTAGCCCCATAGGCAGAAAGCAGCAAGGGCAGTAAGGAGTGTAGCTTGTGGTGGAAGGGGGTGGCAGGGGTGCCACTGGGGTCTGAAAGGGGGTAAGACTGCTGCAGATCTATGAGAGTGTCCAGCAGCTCTGCCAATTCACCTTTGACTGTCAGGCCAGTCTGCAAAAAGCACACATTCTTCTATGGCTGCAATGCCAAATTTGAATGCAAATTAAGGTGCCATGTTTGCACAACAGACAATTGCATGTAGTCATGACTGTGCAGGCATGCCAAGTGAATGCCATGATTGCTGGATCTAAACTAAAAAGGGCACGTCAGAGTTGTATGACATTCAAGAGCTGTCAGGCTTGTTCAACATTCAAGTGCCATTGTGAAAGCTGGTGTTGCATCACCTCTCTCACATGGGGGACAAAAGACATGTGACGTGTGCCACATTCCCATGCAGTATGTGCTGAACTGTCACAACATACCTACACTAACAGTCTGATGTTTAGCACTGAACCATACCTGAGCAACTGGGCAGCACTCTACCAGGGGCAATATAGAATTCAGTGGGGACTGTAGCTTTAGTTTCTGAGCTGCAGATGGCAGGGGCACTAAGCTGTGTGCCATGTCCAGCATTGATGGCACAAATCTGGAATGGCTGACGAGACGGTCAAAGATGTGAGATGCCATGGCTGAGACTGATGGGTTAGTCACCCCTGGAATAGGCGATGATGAGTCATCATCTGAGGCAGCTTCCATCGCATCTGCGCCATGCATAAGTGTTGTGATGCACATGTAGTGTGTAGCAGATGCCTTGTACAATGCAAG
>JAABUU010007626.1_pt1 | contig 11048 bp, 10 predicted proteins | sample 5559301 | NCBI WGS metagenome assembly JAABUU01 (sample SAMN10711884, study PRJNA513360) | rock metagenome | isolation source: Antarctica rocks | place: Antarctica: Victoria Land, Richard Nunatak white
AAATTGATGGTTTTGATGTTCAAGCTGATCCGCGCTAGCAAAACTCTCTAAAATCTCAATGTTCAACATTTTTCTAAAAATGCAGTTTGATGTCTTTGAGTTCGATATTATGTTCATGAATACAACTGACTGAAAGGAATAAGATCTGAAAGTTTGAAGAAAATCGACCCAGGAAGTTAAATGATACCCAGCCTTCGAAAACAATGATATCGAGTTCTCTGTTCCCAAGTTCTCGCTTAATTTCCTCTTCAAAAACAATGATACTCAGAGCTGAGTATCATTACTCATTTGAGATAGACTCATCAACATGAATGATGACTTGAATGTCGAGTATGTCGATTCTCAATCTCAATGCACTCGTTGTCACAATCACTCTCTCATCATCATCTTGAAATCTTTTCAACTTTTCATTCTTCTGTTTCACATGATGATAATAACTCTCACAATCTAATGCTTTTGTCAACTTCGTCATCTTTCTCATGCTGTTGCAATACATCACGATTTTTTCTTTGACATAATCGCTCATTACTCTCTTCATCATCTGAACAATGAATTCTTCTTTCTTCTTTTGTTCATCATTCTTCACTTCTATCACTTGATATCTCACGTTCTTTCGAATCATTCTGACTTGAAACAACGTCATCTTTGTCTTCTTGAAGCTCATTCTGCTTCACAGCTCTTTTTCTTTGCTGAGCGATAATGTCGTCGTCAACAAAATCATCTGCATCTTCACGTTCATCAAATCTTTCAACTGTTGCATCTGTCATCGAAAATTGTGTTGTTCATTTAACATCACATGACATTCATCAATCACAATTCGATTCAAAATCTGCGTGACTTGCAATTGATTGATAAACGTTTGAAATTCGTCACTCATCGCGAATTTCGATGTCACTAATACAATCTTGATTGCATCGAGTGATCATCTGCTGTTTCACTCGACACACGTGATGTTCATGCGCTCGCATCGTTGCTTCATATTTTGTCTCAATGCAATCAACGACATCACGACGATGCTGATGTTGCTCTGACTGCATCATGTTGACAACATGAACAACAAGCTTTTTTCTTCTTTGATGATCATGATAATTATCATTGAACTCTTTCTCGTCATTATGATCTCGATTGTCGACTTCTGCATTTCTTGAAAACGACTGTTGACACTCATAAATCGTTTCAATTCATCGTCAAGCTTGATGCTTTGCAGTCGCTTTCATCGATGCATTTGATTCTCTTTCGCTTCGCTTTCAAACAATTCTATCTTTCTCTTTTCTTCTTGATCGCTCTTCAATTTCATGATGAATTCAAACGTCAAGAATCGATGTTACATCTTGCTGAATTCTCGAAACTTCTGTCGCTTGCTGATAATCTCGTCACTTTGTTTCATGATTTCTCGAGCATATATCATTTCGACTACATGCGTTGTATGCTTCATCTGCAAATTCAGCATCTCGTTCTGTTCATTCTTCTGTCAATCATCATCTGCATTGTTCTCATTCATTTGAAATTCTCGCTCTTGCATATATCTGCAGCTAATTTCAATCATCAACTCGCGATACGATGCAATCATCATCTTCACTCTCAATTCAATCAAGCTCTTGCGCTTCATCATCTTGCACATTCTCTTCGACGTTCACTTCTTTTCATCGAGATCGATTGATCACATGTATGTCGATATCGCGTTCGTCTTTCATACTGTCGTCTTCAATCGCTGCTGAAACGACAACATCAATCACAAATAATACAGCATCAATTCTCTCATCTCTCAAGACAAATATCGATGAATCATCTTGACATCTTCGCTGATGATATAATTCTTGTGATATCTCGTCATGAACATCATCAACTCATCTTTCACAAACACATTTCAATGCTCTTCTTTGATGATGTTGCTATGTCGAACACTCAACAACTTCGACGCTCGTATGAGCTGTTCATCGATGACGTGAATCAGCATCAACAACTTCTCTCGATACTTCATCATCTGATGCATGTATTTCTCAATCTCAACTTGATTTCAGATCAATTCTTGATCTGATTTGATAAACTTTCGTTTAACATTCTCATTCTGATTGATTTGATCAAACAATCAACTCTGTGCATCGATCAACTGATTGTGTACATTCTGAATGAAATTTCAATCTCAAGTGTTTTCGATTGAATTGTCTCTTAATAATCATCATGCAATTCAAAATGAATCTAACTCGACATCTTTGAACATCAAATCTTTCATTAACATGCAATGACTCTCTCTCATCAATTCGTGAATCATGTCTCGAAAGTCACTCATGCTGAACTGAATACTCTTGTACAAGATCTGATCATTCACTCAATCAATGTGATCATCGCTGATGATATTGAAATGAATCTTCAATTCGTACGTTCTTAAATTCATCATTCATTGCATGAGATTATGACTGTCTTGCATCATGAATCAATTCATCATTCTGACGACAGATTTCAAACATTCTTTCTCAATGAATTCATTGACTTCGAAGCTTGAAACACTGCTTTGACTGTCTCGACTGTCGAGTCTGCTTTCGTCAACATTACGTCAACTCATCTTCAATTCTTGCTGAATCATCATGAATCAACTGATCTTGATCATGATGAACAATATGAGAGAATAGTTGCTTGCATTCTTTCACTCGTTTTCTTGAATTCTCAAAATCATCAGTGTGCACATCAACGAGCTGTTGTACTTCTTGCGTGTGATGCAATCATCTAATAATGCTAAACAAAAATTCAAACATGTCTTTTGAATTCTCATTAATTCTGATTTATTGTCTTCATCGAAATTTTGACTGCTGTCGTTACTCTTCTTCATCGATTCAGCTGCTTTCTTCTCATCGAAATTCTTCTCATTCTTCTTTTCAACTATCTCTGTTGCGACGCTGAATAATCGTTTTCACATGTCTCGTTGCGTCTTATTGAATTTGTACTTGAAATCAACTCAATCATGCGCTCTCTTGATTTGAATCATGAACATCAATATCTGCTTTCATGATCAACTGTAATTCATCATTCTCTTGACATTCATGTATGACTGCAATGACTGATATCGAGTTTGATGCTTCTTGATGCGAATGATCTTCATGCAAATGAACACGTCGACTCAAGACATCATCGATTGCTGACAATGCTGAATCAAACTGTTCATGACATCTCAAATGATGATGATGATGAGTTCAATCTTGAGATTCAACTTTCTCATTGATGCGATTAATTCTTCTCGATTCAAACTCGTCAAGTACGTATGTCATTCGATTCTCTTCAATCACGAGTTGATCTTGTTGATCTCATCTGTCTGAATCACTCGTTGCTTCTTCTCTTTAATCGTGTCGATGATCTGAGTCATCTTTTTTCTGATCAAGTCTCATCTCGATGTTGAATCATTCTCATTCTCGCTGAGTGCAACATCGATTTCTCTCTTCACTTCAACATATTGCGACTCATGTTTCTGAACGAAAAATCGCTGACATACGATGATTTTTCATGACTCAAGTGCATCGCTGCTTCGCTGTCTGATTTGATCACTCTGGCTTGAGCGTTCTCGCTGCATCTGTTGCTTTCATTCATGCTTCTGCTTGCAATGAATTTGCATTTTCTTCGCATTGCAACATATGTATCGACAATCGTCTAGCTTCAACTGACATATCAAATCATTCGTGCAAATCTTCAACTTCGAAACTGCGCTATCAACATAATTGAGCATCTTGAACTTCATGAAATATCGAATTCAATTCAATGAGATCTCGTCAATGACTGTGATCAAATCTTGCACACGCTGAACAGATCATCGATGATTTGAACTCGTGAAATGCGTCTTGACTTGAGATGATCATATCACATGCATACACTGCTTGCATGTAACAATGCAATACTTCTCTAAATAAATAATCGATTTCATGATTGCAATGCTTGATGATGTTAAAGAAGAAATACAATCAAGCATTCTCTTGAAATTTCGATGTTCATGAACGCTAGACTCGAAAGTGATCGACGAACTCATAAATCTTCAGAACTCTAAGTTGCACATTTGTCTAAAAAGAGATATTGTCATGATGTCAGATCATCACTCAAGTCTATGACTCAGATCAACGTTAGTCATGTTCATTTAATCTGTATAGCAGTTTCATGAATCAAGTCATTGATTCAGTCATCGTCATCTTGATTCAGTCACATCAAAATCTGTTTTGTATTCTTGTCATCTTGAGTCATAAAACTGCTGCTCAGTTCAAGCATTATTCGATTCATGTGTATAGAAGTCGTGTTATCGCTCATCTTTTTCATTTCTTGTCTTTCATCTTGTACACTATCTGATGTATTGTCTTGTATTCAGATTCTATCAAAGTCATTCAAGTTGCTCATTGAATCATTTCAGACAGTAATCATAATATCAGTCTTCTTTATTGATAATATCTATAGTTCAACTCATTTTCTGACACAGATTGATGTGATAGAGCTCACTGTTGAAATCAAAAAACAAATTCATCATAGCGAATAAGATGTAACATTTTGAAGACAATCAACAAAGAATGTGAGTTCACTGCTTAAAGTTTAGTATTCTTGTTGTTCTGTTGATACTTGATAACTTAGCTTTTGATCTTCAGATCTTGATCGTTCTAAACTTTGCAACACATCATGTTGTTGATCAAATTTTTCTGCATTTAACGAGTCTATTTTTTCAAATTTTGAACGATTGCATTGAAAGATATAGCTCAAAATGCGATTTAATTCTTGTGAATTCTGTCTTCGTTTCTGACTTAGATATTCAAATCGATAAAAAGAAAGAATTCTTTTCACTGTAAGAGATTTGAAGTTCAAAAGTCATAAGTATTAATTTAATTAAATAATGACAACTAAATCGTGAATAGTGATATAATCTTCGTGACTTTCTTAGTGATTCTCTTCGTGACTCTCTGTCGAACGCTCTTCATGACATTCTTCATGACATCTTTCATGACACTTTATTGATCATAATCTCAGATGTTTCTATCAGACAGTCTTCATGAGTCTCTATCAAGCACTCTAGAAGCACGCACTCAGGCATATCATCAAAGTGTCAAGCGAATCGACATCGTTATGATCAAGACATCAACTCGTCAACGTGTATTTGCGCTGATAGCTTTATGAACGATATCAATGTCTCTTCTTCTATCAGCGATAAAAGCTCTACGTTCAAAAAGCATGCACTCAGACATATCAATAAAGTGTCAAATGAAACAACATCGTTTGTCTTCGTCACTTCAAAGTTGCTCGACGCTTTTCATCACGTCTTCAAGATGTTCACTAATTCTTCAATCGTGATTATTGATCTAGAATTAGCGAAACGTCTAAGAAATGCGCAGAAGAAGAACTTTCATTCAGTCACTCATTCAATCAAATTTCTCAAATTGAAAAGTTCGAGTAACTACAGAAATGCATCAGATTGACTGATGTGAGATGCAATATCTGAATCATCAATTCTCAGCTGCAACACTATCGCTGATCTCATGATGTCTTTGCTCTTTACTTCTGAAGATTCATTCTATTTTGAAGCAATACGCTCTGCAGCGTATAGCTCGATCGCTCATGCTCATATCAGACAGACTCATACTTCTTTAATCTCACATAATGATCAAGCTGTTGACAGACTTTTACGTGTCTTGAGTATTTCAACTTCACATCTTCACGATGCAATCTACGCAGTCATTACTGACTGAAAGTTCAATGCTTTCAGAAGCAAAAGATGAAAGCAAAATATTGAGTTCATGAAAGACGTGCATAAGAGATTTAGAAAAGAAACATCATCGATTTCTGAAGACATCAAGATCAAGCAAGAAGATCAGAGATTTCACTCTCAGAAAGAAATCATAAACATGATGCTAGAAATTCGAAGAGCTGATAGTCAAGCATTTCATGAACAGCTGAAGAAGATACTTGACATGTAAAGCTTCAACAAGAATTCTCTTACGCAAAATGCGCTTCTCAGTATTGCTAACAGAATAAAATCAATTCGTCGATCGTCTAGAAGAGCAGAAGTAACTTGAAATCAGAAGACTTGAGATCTTTTGTATCTTAAGACATGACATCTGACGAGAGCAAAAGATTGATTTCACAAAAGTAAAGAATTTGATTCAACTGTTCTCGATGAACTATGATGAGTATTGTGATGAATGAGACATGTGATCTGATAGAATGCGTGACACAATGAACAGATTATTTTCTCTTAGAGACTGAAGATGATAGATTGATCATTCAATATGATGAACTTTGATACTGCGCACTGAGACTGATCTAGAAATGAATGATGATGACACTATTCAAGAACGACTTTATTTCATTACGTTCAATTTCGAGAACTCTTTCTACTTTCATAGCACAGCTTTTCAGTGCTGAGATCTGATCTCATTGTTCAGCTGATAACTTCAAGTTGTTTCTTTTGATCTTGATTGTTTCAAGCTTTGTGACGCATCATAATAAAATTCATTCACTTTGAGAAGAAACGATAGTATGATCATCTGAATAAAGTTCATTCACTTCGTGTTGAACTTATAAAGTGCTCATTAACTCTTTGCTTTGCTTTAAGTTCTTTTCTCACGTCAAACTTTCAAGTCTGAATAACTTTAAGTTCATTGACTCTGAAGATTCTTCTTCATCAGTCGTAGTTCGCTTCTATTCAACAGCTTGATTCATCAATCTTCTTCACGTCTTCTTCTTCTCATCATCTGCATCAAACAGCAACTCTTTCTTCGTTTACTTCTTTCTCTCGTTCGCGATTTCTCGTCATCATGATCGTTTTCATCGTCGATAGTTTCATCGTCGTCTCAATCATGCAAAGCGTGAAGACATATCTCACTCATCTTCAAACTTAAGTCACAGACGACATTCGAATTCATCAGCATCTTGTCTCTTTTCAAGAAGCAACACAGAAGATCAACTATCTTGAGTCTCTTGCATCGACTGATGAACGAGCGAATCAGCAACAATGCATCATCATCTTCATCATCATTAAAAACTTGTCGATCTCGAAAGAACTCATGCTCATGATCGATGACACAAAAGAAGCAACGCGATCGATGCATGAAGCTTTTTCGTGACACTGCATCTGCATGTTGCGTCATCAATTCACTCTATGAGTGTTCGATTCGACCTTCGATTCTGAAATCATGTTGTTCAAGCAGCGTATTAATCAAATTACAGAATTGATGATGATGAAGACTCTGTGAATCTATTGCGACAAGAACAAGATAATCATTCACAATGTGTGCATTCTCGAAATCATTGATGAGCGAAATCAATGTCTTTCTCTCGTCTGTCTGTGAATGAAAGATATGATTCTCAAAGAAAGATCAAAATGATCGAATTTGAAGAATTGTGCAAACTTCAACTGACGAGAGATAATCAAGTGATGATTGCAAGATCGTTTCATCTGCTTCTGTTGAATTCAATTATGTCTTCATGTATTATAAATTTTAGTCATTCATTTCATTGAAAGAATCAAGAACAATGTATCATTTGATGCGATCGATCGAAACTGAAATCGATGAGCTCGTTGAAATCGCAGAAGTTCTGACAACGACATGATGCGTTGCAAAGATTGCGATCATCAAGATTGAAAGAGTCTAACTCTAAGATAATTTGAAAGACTGAGATTATCAAGTAGAAAGATAAATCAAGCTTCTTTGATGCAAGCATGAGTGAAAGAAATTAGTTGAAAAGATGTTTATTGTCATCAATAACGTTGACTTGAAAGATCATTTATGATAGAGCGTTATTTGTATTCAAGTAAAAGATTGCAAGTTCAAGTTTGAATTAAACTTGTCAATTCAGTCAGATTGACTCAACTCAAATTGAGCTTCTTATTCTAAAGACATGAACTTTGCAATGTAGATGACGACGAGCAAGTACACGTTGAACAGTGAGTTCTCGATCGTTCATTATCGACTTCTTTAAACATAGATCAAATTCTTCTTCGAGCTGTCGACAAAGTCTGAGACTTGAGCGTACTCTTATTTGAACGAGCTTCGCGCAGAGAACGAAGAGCTTCGTCAGAGCTCTCATTCGAGACGTTGATTGCATCATTCTCGTTCAAAGTTTCTCTGTTTTCTTCATCTTCTTCTTCATCATTGTCTTCGTCGTCGTGATTCTCGCTGTCATCAGTCTCTCTTCATGTCTCTTTCAATCTTCGCAAGCTATCTTGCATCAATTCTCAATGAAGCTGTCAAGTCGTTTGACACTCAAAAACAATTCTGCTCTGTCAATTTGACATTTTACTAATTCTCAGTTGTTGTTTTTTCTGTGACGTCGCAGATCTTGTGATAGCGACATCATCGAGATTCTTCTCTTCATCGTCATTCTCGAAACAACTGTCTGTCACAAATGTCTTCGACGAGAACTTCACTCGTGATCATCGTGCTTTTTTGAAAGAAGACTCAGACTCGTTCGAGCTGAGCATTTGAGATTTTTCATTCTGTTTCATCTCTCTCGTCTTTCGATCATTCTTCAACGTTCTGAGAAAAGCTCGAACGTTCGAGATCAACAGACATGTTGTTTCGCTATGCTGATTTCGATTTTGACGCTGAGAATTCTTCATCAATTGAGAGCTTGATCGAGAAGAATTGAGTGTGACACGCATGATGATCTGTTTTTCTAGCACATCAAGAGCGATGTTCTTGTCGAATTGAAGCTTACTGAGAGAAGCAAAAGCACAAAGCAGATGATCGCTGAATCTGAGAGACTTCAGAGTGTCAAACAGCAACTGATCAGACAGACAGTTTCATTGTTGAAGAATGATTCAAGATGATTGTTGCTGTTCAATCTAGAATCAGTCAAAAGCTTGAATGAAACGAAAGTCAAGACAAGAATGTTCATCTGTCACTTTTGTAAGATGTTCTGTGCTTTAAGCATCTTCTTCAGAGCATCGTCGTAGTGCATCGTCTTCTTGAAGATCTTCAGACTCTTGTATTCTTCACGTCATATTTTCTCTTGAATCACATACTGTCATGTTATTCACGTATATTTCAGCGTCAACTTTCGCTCATTCTCTTTCGCTCTCAGCCTTTCTTTGATTCTATCAAGACGTTGCAAGCTCTGATTTGACAGAGCGTGCATTTCATTCTCAATCTGCTGTCGAAGTTCTTTGATGCTCTTTGACAGTGTCGACAGAGTCTTCAAACTGCGATTGAGATTTTGTGAGAGTGCAACAACTGCGTTGCTTGACATTGACATTGTGAGCGAATTGAATCGAAGATTAAATCAAAGTCATCACGTAGCTTGAAAGTGAATTACATGAAGCGCGATGAATTTAGAAATTTTTTTAAGGTTTAAGTCAGTCATCTTCGAGACTGAGCATCGATTCTGATCATGATCGATGTCAAGCTTATGTTTCTAACGGAAAAATCTCTATGATTTAGTAGATGCATCTTCGACGTCTTTCTCAGCGAGCGCATTGAGAAATCTTCTAACATTTAGTAGATGCATTCTCGACGCCTTTCTCGACGAGCGCGATGAGAAACTCTCTATCATTTAGTAGATGCATCTTCGACGTCTTTCTCAGCGAGCGCATTGAGAAACTCTCTATTATTTGATAGATGCATTCTCGACGTCTTTTCTCGCAAGCGCAGTGAAAAATCCCCTAACATTTAGTAGATGCATTCTCGACGTCTTTCGCTGCGAGCACTCTCAGATAGCAATACACACAATCAGTAAGAGCTACTCGCGATCTTCGCGATTCAGAAGTACAATCGTGACTTCAAAGCTGTTCTCATCGTTTGAGAATGTACAGTTCAAGATCAAAGCGCGATCAATTCTGAGCAATAAAGACGTAGTAGACGAAGAAGAAAAATCGAGCTTCGATGAGAAGAGACTTGACAAAGAAGAGTTGAGAAGTCAAGAAGATGTACAGCTCAAGGTCAAAGCGCGATCAATTCTGAGCGATAAAGACGTAGTAGATGAAGAAGAAAAATCGAGCTTCGATGAGAAGAGACTTGACAAAGAAGGGTTGAGAAGACTTGAATATGTTGATAATGATATCGATCAAGAGAATGTGCATCAGAATCTTTCTCAGCGAGCGCATGAGAAAAAGATGTCAATCAATTTGATAGAGAATTCTCAGCTACATCGTCGATAGAGCTGAGCACTGCTGATAGAGCTGAACATAGATGAAAACAGATAGATTTTGAGAGTCTTTTCATCTATGTTTCGAGTGCATCAAATAGTCACTCAGCATAATAGTCATTCAGCATAGTTCGAGCACTCTTCATGACTTTCGATCGAGCTCTCTTCATGACTCTCGATCAAACACTCTTCATGACTCTCGATCAAACATTCTTCATACGACTCAGATCATGTCATCTAGCTCTGATGACTTTCTCTGAAAATAGTCGACTCGAGCTTGCAGACGATCGTGCGTCGATGAAGTATGCATTGAATAGAATTGTCTTCTCTTTTCAAGTATTCAAGTATCAGCGATTGAGAACGCTCGACGTAAATCTATGCAGCATGTTAGTCATTTTAATCATTCAGCGTAATCGTCATTCAGCATAAGAGTCACTCGTCATAGTCATTCAGCATAATAGTCACTCAGCGTAATAGTCATTTGACATAATAAAGTATCATGCAGTCGTAATCTTTGCTAGAACGCTCGATTCATGTACAAGTTTCATCTCAAGACGTCTTCTTAGCAAATATTAAATGAATAGATGAAAGAGATTTGAAAAGAAATCAGCGTCTCAATGATGCTTCGAATTGTAGATAGATTTGTCGAAGTCTAAGACTATGAGCATTGAGTTTGACTCAAGTCTGCGAACAGTCGTGTGTCAATGAAGTATGCGCTGAATAGAATTGTCTTCTCTTTTCAAGTATTCAAGTATCAACGAACGAGAAGTCTAAGATGTCATCTAGTCTGATGACTTTCTCTGAAAACAGTTGACTCAAGTCTGTAGACGATCGTGCATCGATGAAGTATGCATTGAATAGAATTGTCTTCTCTTTTCAAGTATTCAAGTATCGATGAACGAAAGCGCTTGACGTAAATCTATGCAGCATGTTAGTCATCTTAATCA